>Ga0075425_100004324_pt1 | contig 14641 bp, 11 predicted proteins | sample SoiMethybrSBSTD4_FD_75300 | JGI IMG/M metagenome (GOLD analysis project Ga0075425, IMG submission 75300) | Bulk soil microbial communities from a Populus tree surrounding site in Tennessee, USA - Soil MetaG P. TD hybrid SBSTD4 | ecosystem: Environmental > Terrestrial > Soil > Tree plantation...
GTGGCGTCGACGAAGGCGTTCACGACCCAGCTGGCCGTCCTCTACCTGCTCGCCGCCAAGCTCCGCGCGGCGCGAGGGCTCGCACCGGTGCTCTCGCCGGCCGAACGGAAGGCGCTCGCGCACCTGCCCAAGGCCGTGGGCGACGCGCTGGCGACCGAGCCCGAGATCGAGGAGCTCGCGAGGAAGTACCAGCACGCGAGGGACTTCCTCTTCCTCGGACGCGGCCTGCATTACCCGGTGGCGCTCGAGGGAGCGTTGAAGCTGAAGGAAATCTCCTACATCCACGCCGAGGGCTATCCCGCCGGCGAGATGAAGCACGGCCCGATCGCTCTCGTGGACGAGAACCTGCCGGTGTTCGTGCTGGCGCCGCATGACGCGTGGCGCGAGAAGACGCTTTCGAACCTGCGCGAGGTCAAGTCGCGCGACGGCATCGCGATCCTGCTGGGCACGCGCCCCGACGAGGAAGTCGCCGGCGTCGCGGACCACGTTCTCCTCGTGCCGGAGACGATCCCGGAGCTGCAGCCGATCCTCTCGGTCGTGCCCCTGCAGATGTTCGCGTATCACGTCGCCGTGCGCCTGGGCTGCGACGTGGATCAACCGCGGAATCTCGCCAAGTCGGTGACGGTCGAGTAGGACATCTCGAGTCCCGGGTCTCAAGTAAGATCCCCCGGTGCCTGAGTCCTCCTTCCTCGAGGGACTGAACCCCGAACAAAAACAGGCCGTCCTCCACGACAAGGGGCCTCTTCTCGTCCTGGCGGGGGCGGGCTCGGGCAAGACGCGCGTGATCACGCACCGCCTCGCGCGGCTGGTGGCCGCAGGCGCGGATCCTCGCTCGATCGCCGCCGTCACGTTCACCAACAAGGCGGCGGGGGAGATGCGCGAGCGCGCCCAGAGGCTGCTCGGCGGAGGCCCGCTGCGCTCCTTCGTCGGCACGTTCCACTCCTGGAGTCTGCGGCTCCTGCGGCGGCGCGCGCGCGAGGCGGGGCTTCCGCCGCGCTTCTCGATCGCCGACTCCTCGGACCAGCTCGCCCTCGTCAAGGAAGCCATGGAGGAGCTGGCGATCCCGACGGACCGCCTTCCTCCCAACTCGGTGCGCGGGCGGATCTCCTCCGCCAAGAACGCGCTGGTGTCTGTCGAACGCTTCGCCGCGGCGCAGACGGACTATGCGGGGAGTCTCGTCGCGAAGGTGTACGCGCTCTACGAGAAGAAGCTCGCGGCGACCGGCGCGCTCGATTTCGACGACCTGATCGGGCGCTCGGTCAAGCTGCTCTCCAGCCAGCCGGGGATCCTGGCCGAGGAGCGCCGGCGCGTGCGGCACCTCCTGATCGACGAATACCAGGACACCAACACGTCCCAGGACGCGCTGGTCAAGCTGCTCGGCTCGATGGCCGACTCTCTTTGCGCCGTCGGCGACGAGGATCAGGCGATCTACCGCTGGCGAGGCGCCGAGGTCGAGCACATCCTGCGCTTCGACACGGACTTTCCCGGCGCGCGCATCGTCGCGCTCGAGTCCAACTACCGCTCGACCGCGAAGATCCTGGCAGCCGCGGCGGGGCTGGTGGCGCACAACCGGCGGCGGCGCGAGAAGCGTCTGCGGGCGGATCGGGGAGAGGGCGCGGCAGTGCGCGTGTGGCGGTTCGACGAGGACCGCGCCGAGATCGAGGCGGTTGCGCAGGAGATCGCGAGCACCGGCGCGCCGGGGGAGACCGCCGTCCTGTACCGAACCAACGCGCAGTCGCGACCGTTCGAAGAAGAGCTGGTGCGGCGGCGGATCCCCTACATCGTCGTCGGCGGCATGAAGTTCTACGAGCGCGCCGAGGTCAAGGACGTCCTAGCGTATCTGCGGCTGGCGGCGCGTCCCGAGGACGATTTGGCGTTCCGGCGCGTCGTCAACGTCCCCGCGCGCGGCATCGGCGCGGCCACGCTCGAGAAGCTCGCGCAGGCGGCGCGGGAGACCGGACGGTCCTGGTGGGAGGTCTCGGCCGATCCGCCGCCCCTCCCGGACCGCGCGCGGACGGCCCTGGCGCGCTTCCGGCAGATCGTCGAGGACCTCCACGCGCGCGCCGAGACGGCAACGCCGTCGGCGCTCCTCGAGCATCTTCTCGGCATCACGGGCTATGGAGCCCTCTACGACAACTCCGAGGACCGCGAGGACGTCGCGCGGCGCGAGAACATCCAGGAGCTCCTGTCGTCGGCCCGCGAGTTCGAGCGGCGCAACGCCGAGGGCGCGACGGTGGCGGAGTACCTGGACACGGTCGCTCTGGCCACGGACGCCGACGCCGCAGGTCCGGCCGGCGCCGTCACGCTCTCGACCTTGCACGCGGCCAAGGGTCTCGAGTTCAAGAACGTCTTCGTGGTCGGGCTCGAGGAAGGTTTTCTTCCGCACGGCCAATCCGCCGAGGACGAAGATGAGCTGGAAGAGGAGCGGCGTCTCCTCTACGTCGGCATGACGCGGGCCGAGGATTCCCTGACCGTGACGGTCGCCGATCGGCGTCTCGTCTACGGACGGATCGAGCCGCGGCGCCCTTCGCGCTTCCTGGACGAGATCCCGAAGAACGCCACCGAGGAGAGATTCTTCGGCCGCCCGAGCGCGACGATCTTCGGGCGGCGGTCTTTCGTCTCCGAAGCCGCCGAGGATGAGAGCCAGGAAGTCGACGACCGGCCGCTTCGCCGCGGCCGCCGCGTTCGCCACCCCCGCTACGGCTACGGGGTCATCCTCACCGAAGAGGGCAGCGGCGAGGAGACGCGTTTGACCGTCTACTTCGACCGTGCCGGCAAGAAGAAATTCGTCGCACGCTACGCGGATCTGACGCCGGCGTAGCTCAGAGCCTCGCGATGAGGGCGATCATGCGGCCCGCCCGCGCGCCGTCGCGGCGGTAGCTGGCGTATTTCGGGCCGCCGCACTTCGTACAGTCGGGATGAACGGCGATCGAGGTGCGCGGGATGCCCGCGGCCTCGAGCTGCGCGACGTTGGTGGCCTTTAGGTCCAGCATGAATCCGCCGCCGCAGCCGCGGCGCACGAACTCGCCGGCGAACTGGACGGCGACGTCGCCTCCGACCTCGTAACAACAGGCGCCGATCGAGGGACCGATCCAGGCGCGCAACGTCGAAGGCGCGGAGCTGAGACCGGCGAGCGCGGCGACGGCGGCCCCCGCCGTGTTCTTCGCGGTGCCGCGCCATCCGGCGTGCGCGGCGCCGACGGCCTCGGGCGTGGCGAGCAGGATAGGAACGCAGTCCGCGGATTGAACCACGAGCGCCGTTCCAGTGAGCGGCGTCACCAGCGCGTCGCAGTGTCCGGCATCGCGTGCTTCCCCGCGGGCGATCGCCTCGCGCAATGCGACGACGTCGTTGCCGTGCACCTGCCGCGCCCAGTGGAGCGGCATTCCGTCCAGGCCGAGCGCGCGCGAAAACTGTCGCGCGAGAAACGGAGTCGGCGTCGCCTCGCCGTCGGGCGCATGTCCGCGCCCCGAGAATGCGACGACGAAGCCGGCGGGAACGTCGGACGGCCGTATGACGGTCACAACGTCCCGGAGAGTCTCGGTCCACTGCACGACGGAATTGTAGAGGAGCCCTTTGCCGTCATCCCGAGGAGCGCAGCGACGAGGGATCCCGGGATTCATGGCGGGTCGAATCCGGGATCCCTCGCTTCGCTCGGGATGACGGCAAGTACGTACGTCCGACTCGCCCCGCGTGCTAAGATTCATCGGTGTCGGCCATCGAAACGCCCCGTAAAATCAGGGTTTTTCCGGTCATCGGACTCGAAGTCCACGCCCAGCTCCAGACCCGTTCCAAGATCTTCTGCGCCTGTCCGGTGACCGTCGGAGCTCCCGCGAACTCGGCGACCTGTCCGGTTTGCCTCGGGTTCCCCGGCACTCTTCCGGTGCTCAACCGCAACGTCGTGACGCTGGCTCTGCGCCTCGCGACGGCGGCCGGCGCGACGATCCACCGTGAGTCGCAGTTCGCTCGCAAGAACTACTTCTATCCGGATCTGCCAAAGGGCTACCAGATCTCGCAGTACGACCGCCCGTTCTCGACCGGCGGTGCGATCACGATCGACACGGCGTCCGGCGAGAAGGCGATCCGGCTGGTGCGCATCCACATCGAGGAGGATGCCGGCAAGCTCCTCCACGACACGCCCTACGCCGACGTCCCGGCGGACGTCTCGCTCGTGGACTGGAACCGGGCGGGCGTGCCTCTGGTCGAGATCGTCAGCGAGCCGGATCTGCGCGGGCCCGAGGAGGCCGCAGCGTACCTGACGGAATTGCGCCGACTGGTCCGCTACATCGGCATCAGCGACGGTGACATGGAGAAGGGGAACCTGCGCTGCGACGCCAACGTCTCGGTGCGGCTTTCGGAGGCGGCTCCGCTCGGGACGCGCGTCGAGATCAAGAATGTTAACTCGATCCGGTTCGTCGCGAAGGCAATCGAGCACGAGATCGAGCGGCAGGCCGAGGTCCTGGAAAGCGGCGGGAAGGTCATCCAGGAGACGCGTCTCTGGGACGAGCGCGCCGGGCGAACGGTGTCCATGCGGAGCAAGGAGGAGGCCCACGACTACCGGTATTTCCCGGAGCCGGATTTGGGCCTGCTCGTGCTGGACGACGCGTTGCTGGCCGAGGCGGCCGCGGGCCTTCCGGAGTTGCCCCGCGCGCGGCGTGCCCGGTTCGTGCAGACGTATGGCCTCACACTCGCCGACGCCGAGACGCTGGTCTCGGCCCGCGAGCTCGCCGACTATTTCGAGGCCGTGGCCGCGGCCGCGACACCGAAGCTCGCCGCGAACTGGGTGACGGGGGAGGTCCTGCGCGCCATGAAGGAGCGCAAGATCTCGACCGAAGAGGCCTCTTCCTTTCCGATCGCGCCGGCGCGCCTCGCGCGGCTTCTCGGGCTCGTGGAGTCGGGCGCCATCTCGACCGCGTCGGCCAAGGAGGTCTTCGCCGCGATGCTCGACTCGCCGGCCGAGCCCGAAGCGATCGTCACGGAGAAAGGCCTCGGCGCGATGCGGGACACGGGGGCGCTCGAGGCCGCCGTTTCCGAGATCGTGGCGGGCAATCCCTCCCAGGTCGCGCTCTACCGCTCCGGCAAGACGCAGACGTTCGGCTGGTTCGTCGGCCAGGTCATGAAGAAGACGGGAGGGCGCGCCGACCCGGTGGCCGTGCGGGCGGCGCTCGAGCGCGCGCTCGGAGCCGCCGAGCCCGAAAAGAAATGATCGAGCTCTACGGCGTTTCCAAGAAGTACGGCCAGTTCCGCGAGGCGCTCTACGACGTCAGCTTCCGCATCGCGTCGGGAGAGTTCGTCTTTCTGACGGGGCCCTCCGGCGCGGGGAAGTCGACGCTTCTGCGGCTGCTGTTCCTGGAGGAGGAGCCGACCGAGGGGCAGATACTGGTCAACGGCCGCAACATCGGCGTGCTTCCGGACTCGCAGGTGCCGTATCTGCGTCGCACGATGGGCGTCGTCTTTCAGGACTTCAAGCTCATCGCGCGCAAGACGATCTTCGAGAACATCTCGTTCGTCCAGAACGTACTGGGCCTGGCCCGCGCCGAGCAGAAACGCCGGGCCTACCACGTCTTGAAGCGCGTGGGCCTACAGCACCAGATGAACGCGTTTCCGGACGAGCTCTCGGGCGGCGAGCAACAGCGCGTCGCGATCGCGCGCGCGATCGTCAACGAGCCCACGCTGCTGCTGGCCGACGAGCCCACGGGCAACCTGGATCCGGTCCTGTCGGAAGAGATCATGCGGCTCTTCGTGGAGATCAACATCCGAGGCACCACGGTGCTCGTCGCGACGCACGATCTGGAGCTGATCCGCCGGATGGGCAAGCGGACCCTGACGCTCGAGCGCGGGCGGCTCCACGACCCGGACCGTCCGCGGGAGATTGCCCCAATCGTGCGGGAGGCGCCGTTCCTGCCGGTGTCCTGACGTCCGGCACGGACGCACGTTGATGGCCGTCCGTCCCCGCTACGTTTTCTCGGAGGCCTGGTCCGTCGCGCGGTCGAGCCCGCGGCAGACGATCGCGGCGATCGCCCTGATCGCGGTCGCCCTGTACGTGCCGGGGCTGCTCGCGCTTCTCTCGCGCAACCTCGGACGTCTGGCGGTTTCCGAGGCGGGCGACGCGCCGTCGGTCGTCGTGACGCTGCAGCCGGAAACGGACGCCCGCGCACTCGCGACGCGTCTCGCCCAGGACGGCCGGATCCGCACGGTGCGGATCGTAGGCAGCGAGGCGGCGCTGGCGCGCTTCCGCCGCGCGTACCCCGACATCGGCGCGGCGCTCTCGGATCTGAAAGAAGCTCCGTTCCCGCCGTCGCTCGAGGTGATCCTCAAGCCGTCGGCGGCGCGCGGGACCGCGATCGAGATCGCGGGCACGGCGCGGCAATGGCAGGGCGTGGAGTCGGCGGAATCGGAGGAAGAGTTCGCGCGGCGATTCCGCGACGCGGTGCGCCTCGTCCGCAGCGCGGGACTGTTCCTCGGCGCCGTCCTCACGCTCGCCGCGATTCTCTCCGTGGCCTCGGCGGTCCGGCTGGCGCTCGATCTGCATCGCGAGGAGGTCGGCATCATGCGCCTGATGGGCGCCACGGAGGGCGCGATCCGCGCTCCGTTCTGGCTGTACGCCACGGCCGAGGGGCTGATCGGTGGGAGCCTCGCGCTGGGCCTCCTCTATGGGACTTTTCGTCTCGCCGCGCACTGGCTCTCTCGGAACCCGCATCCGGTCCTTGCAATTTTTTGGACTTCGTTTCTGAGTGCGCCCACGGCGCTGATCCTGCCCGCGGCCGGCGCCGCGGCCGGACTCGCCGGAAGTCTCCTGTCGCTGGGCCGCAAGCACGCACGCCAGGCGACCCGGATCGCGTAAAGCGCAAATCGTAACGAACCGTATCTTCAAACGCCGGTGATAGATTCGCGCCAGTTGGTCGTAATGGTCCATGCGCGCGATCTCTGTAAACGTTTTCATCGGCCTCGCCTGCGCCGCGGCTGCATTCGCGGCGGGTCCTGAGCCGGACGCCGTTCCCGCCCGCCGCGTCCTGATCCTCTCCGGTGCCGAGGTCATGCTGCCGGCGGGCCAGGTCGTCGATGGCGCGATCCGGCAGGTCCTGTCGGAGGGGGGACTCGGCCCGTTGGAGTTCTACTCCGAGGGTATGGATGCGTACCGTTTCCACACCGAGGAATTCGAGAACGAGCTCGCGTCCTTCCTGCAAAGGAAGTACGGCGAGCGCAAGCCCGCCCTGGTTTTCGCCCTGACCGACCTGGCCCTCGACTTTCTCATCCGGTACCGGAGCCAGCTCTGGTCCGATTCGCCCGTCGTGTTCACGAACGTCGACCCGAAGTACCTCCAGAGCCCAAACCGGCCCGAGTGGGCCACCGGAATCGTCGACGTGGAGGACTTCACCGGGACGGCGAACCTGGCCCGCGTCCTGCAGCCGGATGCGCGGCGCATTCTCGTCGTCGGCGGGTCGGGAGACCGGGACGTGACGACGATTCAAGCGGCGGTCAGGAGCCTCGAGGCGATGCAGCCGCCCCTTCCGGTCGCGGTCAAGTCCGGCGTTCCCATCGGGAACTTTCCGCGGGAGTTCGGAAAACTCCCGAGGGACACGATCCTTCTCTACACGATGATGTATCGCGATTCCGAGGGCCGGGCGATCGTTCCTCGGGATGCGGCGAAGGCTCTGGCGGCGGCCTCCTCGGTCCCCGTCTACGGCGTGCACGCGACGTTCCTCGGCACCGGGACGCTCGGCGGCGCGATGTTCGACTACGGGTTCACCGGGCGGGCGGCGGCCCAGCTCGGGGCTCGCATCCTCAAGGGCGAGACGCCCTCCTCGATCCCCGTCATGCCGGGGTCACCGCGACTGCTCGCCGTCGACGCACGACAGCTGAAGCGCTTCGGCATCCCGGAGCGCCGCGTGCCGTCCGTCTACGAGATTCGCTTCCGACCCCAGTCGTTCTGGCAGCTCTATCGGTGGCGCATCGTGGCCGTCGGGGTGGCTCTCGCCCTGGAGACGGGGCTCCTGATTGCGCTGCTCGTCGAGCGGCGGCAAAGGCTGCGGGCCGAGGAGGAGAGCCGCCTGCGGCGCCAGGAGCTGGCCCACGCCGGACGCCTCACGACGGTCGGGGAGCTGACGGCCTCGATCTCCCACGAGATCAACCAGCCCCTGGGAGCCATCCTGGCCAACGCGGAGGCGGCGGAGATGCTCCTGGAGTCGGGCGACGGCAACATGGAGGAAGTCCGTCGCATCCTCTCGGACATCCGGCGCGACGACCTGAGGGCGAGCGAAGTCGTCCGGCGCGTCCGCGGGCTGGCGGGCAAACGGGATATCGAGATGAAGGCCGTCGACATGAACGCGATCGTCGAAGCCGTGGTCCGGCTTCTCGAGCACGAGGCGCGGCGCAACGCCGTCGCGGTCCAGAAAGACCTCGCGCCCGAGCTTCCGGCGGTCCACGGCGACGAGATCTCTCTACAGCAGGTCCTCATCAACCTGGCGCTGAACGCGATCGAGGCGATGTCGATCGCGACCGTCGCCCGCCGCCGACTCCTCATCGCGGCCAGTGCCGCCGGCGGGCTCGTGGAGGTTCGCGTCTCGGACTCCGGCCTGGGAATCTCCGAGAGCGACCGCGCAAACTTGTTTCAATCCTTCTTCACGACGAAGAAGCAGGGAATGGGTCTCGGGTTGTCGATCTGCCGTTCGATCATCGAGGCTCACCATGGGACCATCTCCGCCGAGAACAACCCGGCCGGGGGGGCGATGTTCCGGTTCTCGCTGCCGGCGTCTCCGCAGCGGCGGACGCGAACCCAGGAGGAATCCGATCCGGTTCCGGAGCCGGCGACGTGAGCGACGAACCTCCGGTCATCCACGTCGTCGACGATGATCCCTCGTTTCGCACAGCGATCTCGAGGCTGCTGCGCGCCACGGGATACGAAGTCCGGGTCTACGGGTCCGCCGGAGACTTCCTGCTCGAGCCGCCCTCCGACGGCTCCGGCTGCGTCCTTCTCGATGTGCGGATGCCGGGCCCGAGCGGGCTCGAGCTCCACGAGGCGATGGCCCGCCGCGGCGACACGCTGCCGGTGATCTTCCTGACGGGACACGGCGACATCCCGCAGAGCGTCCGCGCGATGCGCCAGGGCGCTGCGGACTTCCTGACCAAGCCGGTCCGCCGCAGTGAGCTCATCGTGTCGATCCGGCAAGCCCTGGCGCGCCAGGAAGCGGCGGCGGAAACCACGGGCCGTCGGAAGGAAATCTCCGAGCGGTTCGCGAAGCTCACTCCGAGGGAGAAAGAGGTCTTCGAGCTCGTCGTGGCCGGCCGTCTCAACAAACAGATCGCCGCCCTGCTCGGAACCTCCGAGCGTACCGTCAAGGCCCATCGGGCCCGGATCATGGAGAAGATGCAGGTCGACTCGGTCGCCGGTCTCGTCCACGCCGACGGCTGGCTCCGACACCGCTCGAGAAGCTAGCTCCCTGCGCCCCGGGGCGTCGTCGTTGCCCCAAAGGACAATACTCCTCCTCCCCAACATCCGGCTTTTGCGAGTCGCGCGGTCGGAGGATCGTGCATCCAGGAAATGTTGGGTCAAAAAGGCGCGATCGCAGTCGTGGAGGACGACACCGGGATGCGCGAAGCCTTACAGAGAGTTCTTCGGATCGCCGGCTACGAGGCTCGAGGCTACGGCTCGGCCGAAGAATTCCTCGCGACCGAGCCGTGCAAGAGCCTCCGCTGCGTCGTCCTCGACATTCATCTGCCCGGAATCTCCGGGCTCGATCTCCAGCGCCGCCTCGTCACGATGGGGCGGCCCTATCCCGTCATCTTCATCACGGCGCACGACACGGCAGCCGCCCGGAAGGAAGCCTGCGAGCTGGATGCCGTCGCTTTCCTGGTCAAGCCCTTCGAAGGACGTCAGCTGGTGAGCGCCGTCGATACGGCGCTCGAAAAGGAAGCGAACTGAGGCGGAGTTTCCAACTGCGGAGGAGGGGAATGAACACCAACAAGGAGGAGCTCGGGATGAAACGAAACCAGAGTCGTTGGATTGCGGTTCTGCTGGGAGTGTTCCTTGCGGCCGGCGCCGTGCTGCAGGGAGCCGACAAGAAGACTCCCGACGGCACCGTCAGGCTCTCCGAAGGCTCCATCGCCGCCGGAATCGGGTGGAGCTGGGGCCACGGCACGCTCAACTACAAGGGCAAGAGCTACCGGTTCAAGGTCGAAGGGCTCTCCGTCGGTGAGGTCGGAGTGTCCAAGGCCGAGGCGACCGGCAACGTCTACGACCTCAAGAACCTCGACGATTTCGACGGCGTCTACGGGGCCGCCGGCGCGGGGATCGCGGTTCAGGAAGGCAAAGGCGCGACGGCTCTCATCAACGACAAGAAGGTGCAGATCGTCCTGACGAGCGTCACCAAGGGCGCGAGCCTCAAGGTGGCGGCCGAGGGACTCAAGATCAAGCTGGAGAAATAAGAAGGCTTCTGAAGTCTGAAGGAGGAGCTATGGCAAGGGTCAATTCCCGAATTTTTCTCGCCGTCCTGCTCGGCCTGACGATGAGCATGGCGGCCCTGGCTCAGGCTTCCCAGCAAGCGAAGCCGGCTTCGTCGGGAGGCAAGCCCAACATCCTGTTCATCATGGGTGACGACATCGGCTGGATGCAGCCGAGCATCTACCACCGCGGCCTGATGGTGGGCGAGACGCCCAACATCGACCGCATCGGCAAAGAAGGCGGGATCTTCATGACCGCCTACGCGGAGTCGAGCTGCACCGCCGGGCGCACGGCCTTCTTCACGGGCATGACCCCCATGCGCGCGGGCATGCTCATGCCGCAGTTGCCGGGTGCAATTTCGTATCTGCGCCCCGGCACGCCGGCGCTCGCCAGGTTCCTCTACAATCTGGGCTACACCACCGGCCAGTTCGGCAAGAACCATTTGGGCGACAATCCGGATTCCCTGCCGACGGCGCACGGATTCCAGGAATTCTGGGGTTACCTCTATCACCTGGATGCGATGGAGCAGGTCAGCTTCCCGGACATCAACAAGACCCCGACCGAACAGGGCATTCTGCCGCCGTGCAAGACGATTCCGATTCCCGGAGTTCCGAATCCCCCGGGCGAAGTGGACCCGAAGACCGGCAATTGCCTGACGCCTCCGCGCCCAGTTCTCTGGATGAAGTCCTCCGACGGCACGGCCAAGAACCAGACGGGCAAGGATGAAGGTCCGCTCACGCTCGAGCGCTCGAAAACGGTGGATGAGGAGATTTCCTCGCACGTGATCGACTTTCTCGATCGAAACGATCCCAAGAAGACCAACAAGCCGTTCTTCGTCTGGTACAACCCGGCCCGCATGCACATCACGACGATGCTGTCGCCGAAGTACGAAGCTATGCTGGGAACGCGGGGCGGCAAGGACTGGGGCGTCAACGAAGCAGGCATGAAGCAGTTGGACGACAACATCGGCCTCGTGCTGAAGAAGCTAGAAGACATGGGCCAGCTCGATAACACCATCGTCGTTTTCACCACCGACAACGGTGCCGAGACTCAAACCTACCCGGACGGAGGCGTCACCCCGTTCAAAGGCACCAAGATGACGACGTGGGAAGGCGGCATGCGCGTTCCAGCCGTCATACGCTGGAAAGGCGTGATCCAGCCGGGCACGGTCTTCAACGGTATCTTCGCCATGTATGACTGGCTGCCCACGTTCGTGGAAATCGCCGGCGGACCCAAGGGGAATGATCTGAACAAGCAAATCATGGAGGGCAAGTACGACGGCATCAAGAAGACCATGCTCGCCGGTATCAACCAGCTCTCCTACCTCCAGGGTAAGTCGCAGAGCAATCGCGATTACTTCTTCTACTACCAGGGCCACATCCCATCGGCCCTCCGCTACAAGAACTGGAAGTTCTACTACACCATGATGGGCGCGACCGGCATCCGGTCGATCGAAGCCCCTGAGACGTACGCCTGGACTCAGATCGACAACATCGCGCGCGATCCGTTCGAACAGGCCTGGGGGGACGGTACGAAGAGCGTGACGGGGTACGGCGGTGTCCTCGCCTCCCCGAGCACGGCGTATCTGTATGACTGGAACGTCCTGCCCATCGGCCAGCTCATGTGGATGAAGGAACTCGAGTCTTACGCTGAGTTCCCACCGCTCCAGGAGGCAGCGAGTTACAACCTCTCGGTCATCCTCCAGAAGGTTAAGGAGATGGCCGCGCAGCATCCGAGCCAATAACCGGGAGACGAGCGCCCTGGAGACTTCCACGGGCGGTCCGAAAGGACCGCCCGCACATTTTCGCAAGTTGAGGGAGCCATGAAAGTGCATCGAACCTTGTCTGGACTCGTTGCCGCTCTCGCCATGCTGGCGGCGGCGGTCCCGGCGCTGGCGCAGTCTTCGCAAAAGAAGCCCAACATCCTCATCATTTGGGGCGACGACATCGGCTACTGGAACCTCAGCGCCTACAACCAGGGGGCGATGGGCTACAAGACGCCGAACATCGACCGGATCGCGAAGGAAGGGGGGCTGTTCACCGACTGGTACGGCCAGCAGAGTTGCACCGCAGGCCGCGGGGCGTTCATCACGGGCCAGTCGCCTTTCCGCACAGGCCTCCTCAAGGTCGGGCTGCCCGGCGCCAAGGAAGGCCTCCAGGCGCGGGACGTGACGATCGCCGAGCTGCTGAAGGCCCAGGGCTACAAGACCGGCCAGTTCGGCAAGAATCACCTCGGGGACCGCGACGAGCAACTTCCCACGGTACACGGTTTCCACGAGTTTTACGGCTCGCTCTACCACTTGAACGCCGAGCAGGAGCCGGAGCACCCGGACTACTTCAAAGACCCGGAGATGCGAAAGAAGTACGCGACGCGCGGAGTGCTCCACACCTGGGCGAATCCGGACGGCACGCAGAAGATCGAGCTCACCGGCGCGCTGAACATCAAACGCATGGAAACGGTGGATGACGAGTTCACCAAGGAAGCGCTCCGTTTCATGGACGACGCCAAGAAGGAGAACAAGCCCTTCTTCCTGTGGTGGAACTCCACCCGCATGCACATCTGGACGCACCTTTCTCCGAAGTGGGAGGGCAAGACTGGTCTCGGCGTCTATCCTGACGGAATGCTCGAGCACGACGCCGACGTGGGTCTCCTGCTCGACAAGCTCAAGGAGCTGGGCATCGAGAACGACACGATCGTCATGTACTCCACCGACAATGGCGCGGAGAAATTCTCCTGGCCCGACGGAGGCACCTCGCCCTTCCGCAACGAGAAGGCCAGCAACTGGGAAGGCGCCTACCGCGTCCCGTGCGCCATCCGCTGGCCCGGCGTGATCAAGCCGGGCACGGTCTTCAACGACGTCTTCGCTCACGAAGACATGTTGCCCACTCTGCTCGCGGCCGCCGGCGTGGCGAAGGTCAAGGATCAGCTGCTCAAAGGCATGAAGGTCGGCGACAAGACCTTCAAGGTACACATCGACGGCTACGACATCACCGATGCCCTCGCCGGCAAGTCCCCGGGCCCTCGCCACGAGTTCTTCTACTTCAACGATGACGGCTCGCTCGTCGCCCTGCGCTATAACCAGTGGAAGATCGTCTTCGCGGAGCAGCGCGCACAGGGGCTGGATGTCTGGCAGGACCCGTTTGTTCCTCTGCGCTTTCCGAAGCTCTTCAACATCCGCTCCGATCCGTTTGAGATCGCCGACCATGAAAGCGTCGATTACGGAAGGTGGCGGGTGGACCACGCGTTCGTGCTCGTGCCGGCGCAGCAATACGTGGGTCAGTTCCTGGCCACCTTCAAGGAATTCCCGCCCAGCCAGAAGGCCGGCAGCTTCAGCCTCGACCAGGCCCTGGAGAGTCTGCAGAACGCGCCGAAGGCCACCGGTAACTAGGGGGAAACGATGACAAGAACCCGGAGGATTCTGACCGGGTTTCTCGTCCTCGTCGCGAGCTCGGCGAGGGTATGGGCGCAAGATCCGCTGCCGTCCTGGAACGACGGTGCGGCGAAGAAGGCGATCGTGGAATTCGTCCAATCCACGACGGCGCAGGGGAGCCCGAAGTTCGTGCCGGCCGAAGAACGCATCGCGACGTTCGACCAGGACGGCACCCTCTGGGTCGAGCATCCCGTGTACTCCCAGGTGATCTATTGCCTCGAGCGTGTCCCGGCCATCGTCAAGGAGAAGCCCGAGCTCGCGAACGCCGAGCCTTTCAAGACGGTCTTGACGGGCGACCGAGAGGCGATCGCGAAGCTTCCGACCGAGGACCTTGTGAAGATCGCGGCGGTGGCTCTCTCCGGCATGAGCGTCGACGATTTCCAGGCGCAGGTGAAGAAGTGGCTGGCCGCCGCGAAGGACTCGCGCTGGAAGCGCCCGTATACCGACCTCACCTATCAGCCCATGCAGGAGGTCCTCAAGTACTTCCGGGCCAACGGCTACAAGACCTACATCGTGACCGGCGGCGGCCAGGACTTCGTGCGCACGTACGCCGAAAAGACCTACGGCATCCCGCCGGAGCAGGTCGTCGGCACCGCGGGGGCGACCAAATACGGATACGACAGGAGCGGCCGGCCGTTTCTGACCAAGGAGCCCAAACTTCTCCTGAACGACAACGATGCCGGCAAGCCCGAGGGCATCCACTTCATGATCGGCCGCCGTCCCCACGCGGCGTTCGGCAACTCGACGGGCGACCAGCAGATGCTCGAGTACAC
>Ga0075425_100004329_pt1 | contig 14635 bp, 11 predicted proteins | sample SoiMethybrSBSTD4_FD_75300 | JGI IMG/M metagenome (GOLD analysis project Ga0075425, IMG submission 75300) | Bulk soil microbial communities from a Populus tree surrounding site in Tennessee, USA - Soil MetaG P. TD hybrid SBSTD4 | ecosystem: Environmental > Terrestrial > Soil > Tree plantation...
GTGCGGATCGCGGCCAGCGCGGCCTCCAGGGCCAGCGCCCCGGAGGCGCAAGCGGACGAGAGGGTCTGCACGGGACCGGTCACGCGCAGCTCGCGCGCCACCGCGTCGCCCGGGCCGTTGATCTGCTGGGACGACATCAGGCCGAGGGGAGGGCGCGCCCCGGGCCGGACCAGCTGCGTGAAGTACCGCTCGCTCTCCAGCATGCCGCCCGTGCTGCTGGCGAAGTAGACACCCGCCGCGCGCTCGTCCAGCGGCCCCTCCAGGCCGGCCGAGGCGAGGGCCTCCCGCGCCGCGAAGACGGCGAAGCGGTCGGCGAGGCTCAGCCGCGGCCAGCGCGGGCCGCGCGCGAAGTCCGGGGGCGGTCCTTCCGGCACCTCGCCCGCCACGTGCGTGCGATGGCGCGTGTGGTCGAAGCGCTGGAACGGCCCGATGGCGGTGCGGCCGGACCGCAGGCCGCGATGGAGAGCTTCTACCCCCCAGCCGAAGGCGCTGACCGCGCCCAGGCCGGTGATGACGGCGCGGCGGTCGCGCGCCTCACTGGCCATCAGGGGATTGCGTCTTCGACTCGGCCAGCCGGCGCTCGACGAAGCCGGCCAGGCTGGCCAGCGACCCGAACACGCTCTTGTCCACCTCGTGGCTGGCGATGCTGATCCCGTATTCCTTCTCCAGCGCGACCACGAGCTCCAGCGCGTCCACGGAATCGAGGCCGAGGCCGGACCCGAAGAGAGGCTCGTCGTCCGCGATGCGCTCCGGGGGGAGGCCGTCGAGGTTGAGGGTGGTGACGATCAGCTTCTTGAGATTCGTCCGGATACCGTCTTCAACCATAGGGCCAGGCTTCCTCTGTCTAGCGTTCCGCTTCCAGGGTCTGCTCGGGCTCGGGCGCAGGCGCGGTGGCGCCCGACCAGGCGGCCGCGCTGTGGGAGCGGGCCGCGATCGGGAGCAGGCGCTGCAGCGCGACGAGGCCGAAGAAAAGGGCGAGCCGGAGCCGCGTCCCCAGCGTGGGCCGCCAGTTGCCGGCGAGCACGGAGAGCACGGCCTCGTAGATGCCGAACCGGGACGACCGTGTGAAGAAGAGGTCGCGGAAGGCCGGATCGTAGAAGCCGACGGCGAAGCGGCGGAAATGGTGATACCGCCGGGCGAGCGTGCGCTCGTAGCCCGCGAACCGCGCCCGCGACAGGTTGCCGTCCTTGAGGCCGGCGCTCACCAGCTCCGCCGCTTCCATTCCCGACTGCATCGCGAGGAGCACGCCCGTCGAGAAGATCGGATCCAGGAAGCCGCCCGCGTCGCCCACGAGCACCCAGCGATCGCCCGCGTGCTGGGAGTGCAGGTACGAGTAGTCCGCGTCGAAGCGGCCGGGGGAGACGCGCCGTGCCTCGCGCATCAGCTCCGCCGCCGCCGGCGTCTCGTCGATGTAGTGCTGCAGGCTCTCCTCGGCCGTGGGGCGGCCGGCGCCGGCGTGGACGGCCTTGGGGATGACCGCGCCCACGCTCATGACCGTCGGGGAGATGGGGATGAACCAGAACCACCCGCGGTCCGGACGCGTGACCATCTGGATGTCGCCCGCCCGGCGTCCCTCGCGGCGGGGCACGCCCTCGAACTGTGCGTGCACGGCCACGTTGCGCAGCACGGGGTCCACCACCCGCTTGCCGAAGCGCTTGGCCAGGAACCCGGCCCGGCCCGAGGCGTCCACCACCGCGCCCACGCGAACGGTGTGCGCGAGGCCCTTGGGGTCGATGTAGTTGAGGGTCGCGCCCTTGTCGTCGAAGATCGCGTCCAGGGCGCGCGTGCCCTGAAGCACCTCCGCTCCGCTGCGCTGGGCGTGCCGGAGCAGGACGTCGTCGAACCGCTCGCGCGGGACCTGGTAGGTCTGGGGGCTCGGCGTCTCCACCGCGCGCGCGAAATCGGCGTATTGGGCCGCGCCGCCGTCGTGCGAGGTGAAGCTCGCGCCCCACTTGTTGACGAAGCCGGCCTCCAGGACGAGGTCCTCGCAGCCGAGGGTGCGGAAGACCTCGTTGCTCCAGGGGAGCTGGCTCTCGCCGATGTGGAAGCGCGGGAACGTCTCGCGCTCCAGGAGCAGCACGCGGTGACCCTTGCGGGCGAGCTGCGCTCCCGCGGAGGAGCCGCCCGGGCCTCCCCCGATCACCGCCACCTCGTAATCCCAGCCTCGCGTCATGAGATCGGCCTCCCCGGTTGGTGACGTACCGGCCCGCCCCCGGGCCTGGTCGCCGTAAGGAAGCCGCGTCGAGTCAGTCACTTCGGTTGTCTACCCCGCTGGCCTCCGGCCCGAAGGCTGTGCGGGGGAGACGAGAGTATACTCTAACTCCTCGGGGGCCCTCGCCGACAGCGGGATGACCCTGATCCCCCATGACTTACGAGCCGAGCAGACTCGCCGAGGCGTTCCTGCGGCTGGCGGAAGATGAGCCGTCCGCGCCGCTGGTCGTCTCGTCGTCACGGAGCACCTCGCGCGGCGACGTTGCGGCGCTCGCGCAGGCGGCGGTCGCGGCCCTGGAGCCGATGGGAGGGGCGGGTCTCGTCGGCCTCTCCGCTCCGAACGGCCCGGCGTTCCTGGCCGGCGTCCTCGCCTTGCGGCAGCGCGGTCACGGCGTGCTGCTGCTCGATCCGCTGGCTCCCCTCGCCGAGAGGCGCCGCTCCTGCGCGGCGCTGGGCGCGCCCGCCATGCTCTCGTGCACCCAGGGCTGGCCCATCGATTCCGCGGAGTGGGTCGCGGCCGCCATTCCCGACGCGCCGTCCGCCGCCGACGGCCTTCGCGACGTCGGGTTCGTCAAGCTGACGTCGGGATCGACGGGCGCCCCGCGCGGCGTCGCCGCGACCGAGGCCGCGGTCGTCGCCGATGACGAGGCGCTGGCCCGCACCATGGGATTGCGCGCGGACGACCGCATCCTGGGCGCGATCCCGATGTCGCACTCCTACGGGTTCTCGAGCGTGGCCCTGCCCGCCCTCCGCCGGGGTTCGATCGTGGTGGTGCCCGACGAGGAGGGACCGCTGGCGCCCCTCCGCGCCGCCACCTACGCGGCGGCCACGGTTTTTCCGAGCGCGCCGGCGTATCTCCAGGCCCTCCTCAAGCTGTCGCAGCCGCCGTCGTGGCCAAAGACCGTGCGCCTCGTCATCTCGGCCAGCGCGCCCCTGCCGCCCGACGTCGCCGCCCAGTTCCACGCCCGCTTCGGCCTCCCCGTACACGTCTTCTACGGCGCCAGCGAATGCGGCGGGATCTGCTACGACCGCGAGGGCACGGCCGCGGCGCGGGGCACGGTCGGCGAGCCCGTCGAAGGGGTGACGGTGCGGATCGAGCCGCTCGACGGCGATGCCGACGAAGGCCTCGTGACCGTGGAGTCCCCGGCGGTGGCCCTCGGCTACCTCCCGGCGGGGGACGATCGCCTGGGCCGCGGCCGCTTCGTCACCAGCGACCTCGGCGTCTTCGAGGGCGGCGCCCTGCGCCTCCGCGGACGCGTGGACGGGCTCATCAACGTGAAGGGCAAGAAGGTCAATCCCACCGAGATCGAATCGGTCCTGCAACGGATGCCCGGCGTGGCCGAGGTGGTGGCCTTCGGCGTGCCCTCCGCGGACAAGGCCAGCGACACCGTGCGCGCGGTGATCGCCTGCCCTGGGGGCGGCCTGGGCTACGACGAGGTGATGGCCTGGTGCCGCGCCCATCTTCCCGAGCACAAGGTGCCGCGGTCGGTCGTGCTCGTGAGCGCGATCCCGCGCACGGCGCGGGGAAAGGTCAGTCGTGAGGAGCTGCTCGCCCTCGTGGGGGGAAGCCGCTCGCGTCCATGACCGTCGAGGCCTGGCGGCTCCCTCCGTTCCTGCGCGTGAGCGTCGGCCTGCACGCGGCGGGCGCGGCCACGCTGGTGCTGGCTCCCGAGCGCTGGCCGGTGGTGGTGGGCGGCCTGCTCCTCGACCACGGCCTCATCGGGGCGGCCGCGATGTGGCCGCGCAGCACCCTCCTGGGAGCGAACCTGACGCGGCTGCGCGGGGCCTCGAACGAGGTCGCGCTCACCTTCGACGACGGGCCGCATCCCGAAGTGACCCCGGCCGTCCTCGATCGTCTCGACCGCCGCGGCGCGCGCGCGACCTTTTTTTGCCTCGGCCGCAAGGTGGCCGCCTACCCCGACCTGGCGGCGGAGGTGCACCGCCGCGGGCATCGGGTCGAGAACCACACCTTCGCCCACCCTCACGCCTTCGGGTTCTACGGCGCCCGCGCGATGGAGCGGGAGATCCGCGCCGCCCAGGACGCGATCGCCGCCGCCACCGGGCGCGCTCCGCGCCTGTTCCGCGCGCCCGTCGGCATCCGGAATCCCTGGCTCGACCGCGTGCTGGCGCGCCTGGACCTGCGGCTCGTCTCCTGGACGCGGCGCGGTCTCGACACCGTTCGCGCGGACGCCGGCGCGGTGGCGGCGCGCCTGCTCCGAGGCCTCGCCCCCGGCGACATCCTCCTCCTGCACGACGGATCGAGCGCCCGTGACGCGGACGGACGGGCCGTCGCCCTCGGCGCCCTCGACCGCGTGCTCGACGGCCTGGAGGCGGCCGGGCTGCGTTCGGTGCCCGTCGGCGGCGAGGACTGACCCTGCGGAAGCTCTGGGGACTGCCGAGCGCGGCCGCGCTTTTCGCGTCGTGCTGGTGGATTCCGCGGCCGGCGGTCGTGCCCCTGCGCACGATCGCCCACCCCGGGGCGGGCGTGGCCGCGGGCGACCTCGTCGTCTTCCTGCCCGGCCGCGGCGACCGCGCCGAGGACTTCGAGGAGCGCGGCTTCCTGGCCGCCGCGCGCAAGGCGGGCCTGGAGGCGGACGTGCTCGCCGTCGACGCGCACCTCGCGTACTACTACAAGCGCGTGATCACGGAGCGCCTGTGGGAGGACGTCATCCTGCCCGCGCGCGCCCGCGGCTACCGCCGCGTGTTCGTGGTGGGCATCTCGCTGGGCGGGCTGGGGGCCATCACGCTCGCCCAGGAGCATCCGGACGCCGTGGCCGGCCTCTTCGTCCTCGCGCCGTACCTCGGCGAGCCCGAGCTCACGCGCGAGATCGAGAGCGCGGGAGGCCTTGCGCGCTGGCCGGGCGCGCCGTCCGAGCGCGACTTCCGGGGGGCGTGGGGGTTCCTGCGCGGGTACGCGGCCGGGGAGCCACGGCCGCCCCTGTGGCTCGCCTACGGGGAATCCGACCGTTATGCGTACGGGCACCGCCTGCTCGCCTCCGCGCTGCCGAAAGACCGCGTTCTCGTCGCGCCCGGAGGGCACGACTGGAAGGCCTGGGACGGTCTCTGGGCCGAGTTCCTCGCCCGCGGCGCCTTTCCGGGCACGATCCGCGCGGAGGCCCGCCCTCGTTGAGGTGCGCGATGGCGGCTATAATCCGCGCGTGAGTCGGTTGGCCCGCGGGCTGCGACGCGCTCGCTTCGCGTTTTCCTACTACTTGCGCATGCGGCGGGGGCGGCGCGCCGTCTTCGCGCACCTCGAGGACGGGGCGCCCGTCCCCATGCCGACCTTCCTGCAGCTCCGCGTCACCAACCTGTGCAACCTGCGCTGCAAGATGTGCGGGCAGTGGGGCGACACCGGCGTCTTCCGCGAGCAGAAGGGCGACGGGGCCACCGACGGCGAGCTCGAGCGCGCGCGCATCCGCGAGCTCATCGGCCTGCGCCGGCAGCTCGCCCTCGACGACTACGAGCGCCTCCTGGACGAGGTGGCGCCGCACAAGCCGATCGTGAGCCTCTTCGGGGGCGAGCCCTTCCTCTATCCGGACATCTTGCCGCTGGTGCGCGCCATCAAGAAGCGCGGCCTGGTGGCCACGGTCATCACGAACGGCTGGCACCTCGAGCGCCACGCCCGCGACCTCGTCGAGGCCGGCATGGACTCGATCGCGGTCTCCATCGACGGGCCGCCGGAAGTGCACGACCGGATCCGCGGCCGCGAGTCGAGCTTCGAGCGGGCGGCGGCGGGCATCCGTGCGGTCGCCCACTGGCGGCAGAAGCTCGGGCGCGGCCTGCCCGTGCAGATGGCGATCCTGCCCGTCACCGAGCTCAACGCGTCCGACGTTCCGGCCGCCCTCGACGCGCTCCGCGAGCTGCCGCTCGAGCTCGTGAACGTCGGGCTGCGCTGGTTCGTACCGCCCGCGGCAGGCGCGGAATACGAGCGCGTCATGCAGGAGACCTTCGGCGTGGACGGCTCTTCCTGGCGCGGCTTCCAGTTCGCGTGGCCGGATGGGGCCGCCGCCAACGGCACCATGCAAGGCCTCGTCTCCGTCCTCGGCGCAGCGCGCCGCCGGCGGCTCCTCGACGTGCACCGCGGCAAGCCCTGGGTCTCGTTCGTGCCCGCGGTGGCGCCCGCCGACGTCCCCGCCTACTTCAACGAGCCCACGCGCACGTTCGGGCACGACCTCTGCCCGGTGGCGTGGTACTTCGCGCAGGTGGAGCCCGACGGCGACGTGTGCTTCTGCGGCGACTTCCCGGACTACGTGATCGGCAACGTGAAGTCGGACTCGTTCACGTCCGTGTGGAAGGGCGAGAAAGCGCAGCGGTTCCGCGAGAAGCTCGCCCGCGAGCCGTTGCCGATCTGCGCGCGGTGTTGCGGGAGCTATGTCTATGGGAAGTGGCCGCGCCCACGGCGCAGCGGCACGGTGGGCTCGGCGGCGGCGGCGCTTTAAGGGGGGCCTGCCGACCTGGCCCCAACCTTTATTCTGCTAATCGTGTCGATCGAGCTTTGAAGTATTAAGTCAGGGGGGGCACTCACACATCTTCTCGATGGGTGCTCGCGACCCCCCCTGAAACCCCCCTCGCGCGTCGCCGCCGCTGCGCGGTGCCGCCGCGCTCTGCGGTCGGTTGTCCAGCTAGGGCCGCTTGAGTCCCACGTATTCGCTGAGCAAACCGCCCTGGACGCGACGCGTGGCTTCGAAGCCGGCACGGCGCATGGCGTCCAGGATCGCCTCCGGGGCCACGCAGTGCTCGATGGTGTCCCAGTAGTAGTCCATGAGCCGCTGCGCGTCCGGGCTGCCCGTGCCGACGCGAGTGATGAAAGGGACGAGGCGCTTGAGGTAGAGGCGTGCCAGCCCCAGGCCGAGGCGCGAGGCCGGCCGTGAGATCTCGAGGATGAGCACCCGCCCTCCGGGCCGGAGCACGCGGTGATATTCGCGGAACGCGGCGTGGAGATCGGACACGTGCCGCAGCGCGTACCCCATGCTGAGGGCGTCGAAGCGGGCGTCACCGAAGGGCAGCGCCTCCCCGCGGGCCTGCACCAGGGGCGCGGTGACCGTCCGGCGCGCCTGCTCCAGCATGCCCCGGCTGGGATCGAGCCCGATCACGCCGGAGCCGCCGGCCAGCGCGGCGGCCTCGCGCGCGACCAGGCCGGTGCCGGTGGCCACGTCGAGGAAGGCCATGCCCGGCTTCACGCCGAGGCGCTCGAGCGCCTGCCGCCGGTAGAGGGCGCCCGACCCGAAGGACATCACCCGGCAGATCCAGTCGTAGTGAGGGGCCGCGTTGTCGAAGAGCGAGTCGACGTACTCCTGCCGCTCGGTCGCCTCGCGGTAGTGGCCCTCGATCGTCGGATGCGGAGCGAGGCTCATATCGGCTTGAGCACCATGATCTGGGCCACGAAGGAGCCGGACCCGGAGTACATCGAGGGCAGGAAGCTCTTGCCGAGGTCGGCACGCAGCAGGGTGCCGAAGGGCGCGCGCAAGTTGAGCCCGAGCCCCACCCCCGTCACGTTGCGCCAGGCGCTGTCGTGCGTCGGGTCCTTGCCGATGGCCTGCTCCAGGAAGAGGTCCACGCGGTAGAGATCGAAGAGGTTGAACGAATAGCCGGTGCGCAGCATGGCCAGCTCGCCGAAGCGCACGCCCGCGGAAGGCACGCCGTGGATGCGGTTCTCGTCGAAGAACCCGAACTGGTACATGCTGAACCGGTCCAGGTTCCGCCCCCCGTAATACGCGGCGTTGAGGTGGATCTTGTGCAGGCCGAAGAAGAAGTCCTTCGTGAGGCTGGCGCTGTACTTCTGGTACGACTGCTGATCGGGATCGAAGCCCACGCCCGTGCCCCAGGACTCCCAGGAGCCGCGCCGATAGGCGAACGCGCTGCCGCCCAGCGAGTATCCCTTGCGCTTGTACTCGTAGGCCAGGCCGAGCCCGTTCGTTACCGTGCTGTCGGGGACGGTGAAGCCCGGCCTCGTGAGGTCGTCCGCGGAGTAGTGGTCGTACCGGAACTGGTAGCTCGCAGTGAGCTTCTGGAAATTGGTGAACTGCCAGCCCAGGTTCACGCCCGTCGAGAACGGGTGATTGCGTAGCCGCTCGCCCCGGATCTCGCCACTCGTGTCGTAGACCTGGTCGTTGACGGGCACCGCGATCGCGAAGAGGTCCAGGCTCGCGTCCACCTTGGGGCCGAGGATCTTGGGGTGCTGGACGTTGGCCAGGGCCAGCACGCCCCCGAAGAGCAGCGCGAGCTGCTGCTTCTTTCCCATGAACTCGAAGTCGAGGTAGTTGATCCCGACGATGGGGAGGGGGTAGTCGTAGGACGGGTCGTAGGTCACGCCGAAAGCGAGGGCCTTGGCCTTCGTGGTCGGGTTGTCCTCGACCACGCGTGCCTCGCCCTTCTTCACGAAATACCGGAGGCCGCGCTCGGTGTCCCGGTACATCACGTGGTTGGTCGCGCGCGAGGCCGCGCGCACGGACGCGAAGTCCGGCGCGTTCACGCGGAAGTTGGAGAAGTTGACCTCGCGCTCGACGAGCAGGTTCCTCCCCGCCAGGAGCATGATCTGGCGTCCGACCAGGCGCGTGAACATGGACAGGGACCGTCCGTCCAGGTTGGCGGCCGGAGTGAAATACTGGATCTCTTCGCTGGAGACGACGGGCGGGGTCAGCTGCGTCTGCACCGACTGCACCTTGAGCTTGAGGAAGCTCTCGGCGTCGATCCAGACCGTCCCGCGGTAGAGCGACCGCGCCCCGTCGATGGGGTTGAACTGCACGGCGTACGCGCGCCGGTCCCCGACCTTGTCCACGCCTTCCAGCTTGTACGCGTAGTCCTTGTTGAGCCGGAGGTCGAGGGGCAGGGAGAGCACCTTCTCCGGCTGCAGCAGCGGGAAGGGCGGGCGGTTCGCGCCCCACTTCGAGCCGTTCAGGTTGAAGGTCAGCTCCTCCCACTCCGTGCCCTCGCGGTCGAAGTAGAAGCGGTTGTCGGTGACGACGTCGAAGCCGGGATCGGTGGCGCTGGGCCGGAAGTGCTGCTCCATGCGCGCGTCCGCCACGTAGGTCTCGATCCGCGCGTCCTGCCCGGCCTGCGCCTCCTGATGGCGCGCGATGATCTCGGCCACGCTGGGCAGCACCCCTTCCGTGACCTCGGCCCGCGAGACGTAGGCGTCGTTGCCGCCGTTGAAGTCCAGGAGGAGCGGCCGGTCGGGCACCGGGACCACGTTCACGCGCGAGGTCTTGGTGTGCGGATCCCGCAGGAACTCGCGTGCGGTGCCCTGCCGCCCCTTGAGCGGGTCGCGAATCAGCGGCGGCTTGCCCGCGGACTCGCGCAGCTCGATCTGCAGGGTCTCGCCGCCCGCGTCCGCGCTGCCCCAGTAGACGAAGTACGTCGAGAACGTCCCGACGTTGTAGAGGAGGCGGTGCGGGAACGACGTGGTGACGTCCTGGCCCGCCCGCGCGAGCTTGAGGCTGCTGCCCTTCTCGTCGAGCGGCACCACCTCCGCCGTCAGCAGGTCCTTGAGGGCGGTGGCCACGTTGAGCGCGGGCGGCAGCGCAGTAGCCGTGGTCGCATACGCATGCGCCGTGCCCTTCGTGCCGAGCAGGCGCAGCTCCCAGTCGCCGAGGCGCCGCGGCGCCTGCCCTTCGTCCTCGAGGGGGATCCCCGTCACGACCACCACGGCCGTCGGGTCTTCCTTCTCCACGAGCGCCAGCAGGGGGGCCACGGCGCTCGCGCCGTCCAGGGCGTCCGGGGCCGGCGCTTGAACCGCCACCGCATCGACGTACGCGGCCACGTCCTCGCGATAGAGGGACTCGAGCCATCCGGTATCCGCGGCCCTGAGGCCGCCCGCGACGACGAGCGCGTCGGGGTCGGCGGCGCGGACCTGGACCGTGGTGAGCTTGAGAACGAAGCCGAGCGCGCTGGCCGGGACACCGGGCGGGATCGCGAACTCGTAGGCGCGCACGCGTCCGCGCGCCTTGCCCGCGATCTCACGCAGCCGCGCCTTCCAGGGCTCGGCCTGCTCGGCCGCCGGCAAAGGACCCAGGGCGAGCACGACGGGTACTTTGGCCGCGGCGTAGAGGGACAGGCGCTCGTCGAGCGCGCTCCACCGCGCCGCGCCCTCCCCCGCGACCTCTGCCGGCGGCACCGTGAGACGGACGAACAGCGGCACCCCCGTGGCGGGCCGGCCTTCGAGGGCGGGAGCGAGCACGGGGCCCGCGTCGAGCGACTCCTCCACCCCGACGCCGCGCAGAGGCACGGAGGAGGCGGGGGGAGACGCCGCGGACGCCGCGGGCGCGAGAAGGAAGGCCAGGAAAAGGGCAAGAGGCATGGTCGTCTGGGGTCTCCGGAACGGGGGGATCAGTCCTTCGCGGCTTCGAATCGGATCTTCACGCCACGAATCGTGGGGACGATGGTCTTGAGGATCCCGCGCGTAGCCGCGATGGTCTTGATCTCGTTCTCGCAGCTCCCGCCACCCTCCAGCTTGTCCAGACGCCGGCCACTCTCGTCGAGCAGCTCGACGATCAGCTTGTAGTCCCACTCTCCGGCACCCTTGGGACAGTCCAGGACCGGGACCACCGCGCGCATTTCGGTGCGCAGCTCGTCGACCTTGCCGAAGCGCCCTTTCTTCTCTCCGATCGAGAACTGCACCTTGTCGGCCTTGAGGGGGCCGACGTGGCCCTCGAAGCTCAGGGCCTGGCCTTCCTCGTAGGCCAGGGTCTTCTCGTAGAACTTCTCGCCGAGCTCGACCTTGCCCGCGCCGGGGAACGAGGGAGCAGCGGGAGCCGGGTGCACGGGTTCGGTGACCGCGGGCAGCGTCGTGGCCGGCGGGAGGGCGGTCGTGGGCGGGGCGTCCGCCACGTGGGCCGGGGTCGCGGTGGGCGCCGCCGATCGGCGCGAAACCGGCGGCGCGGTGGGCCGGTCCTCGGGGGCCGTCGCGACCGCGGGCACAGGCAGGGTCGTGCTCGGCGCGACGGCGAACGTCGGGGGCGGCGTCGACGGCGTGATCGTCACGCTGTCGCCAGCGGTCTCCGGCGCGCGCAACGTCACCGGCGGCCGTTCGGGTCGTTCGGTGGAGGTGCTCGGGCGCAGCAACACGAGAAGGACGGCGGTGCCGATGATTCCGGCGACCACCACCGCCGCGACGAGCCCGATCACCAGGCCTTTGCCCGGCCCTCCCCCCGGTGCGGGATTCTGCCCCGTCGGATAGGCGGCGGGATAGCCTCCGGTCGGGTAGGGGGGCGGGGCGCCCGGGTAGGGCGTCGGGTATCCCGCGGGCGGGTAGCCCGGCGGCGGCGGATAGGGTGTCCCGCCCGCCGGCGTCCCCGGATAGGGCGCGCCGACGGCCTGGGGGTAAGGCGTGCCCGCTCCCGGTGTGCCGGGATACGTCGGCGGATACGGCGTGCCCGGGTAGGGAGTCCCCGGATACGGCGTTCCCGGTGGGGGCGTCCCCGGATGCGGTGTCCCGGGGTAGGGCGTTCCCGGCGGAGCCACCGCCGGCATTCCGGGCGCCGTGGGCCGGGCGGGAGGAACCGTGCCGCGCCCGGGCGTGCCCGGCCGGGGCGCGGCGGGAGTGCCCGCTTCGGTCGGAAGGAAACCCGTCGCCGCCGCCGAGGGCAACGCGCTCGCCGTCGTGGCCTGTCCGAGCCCCTCCGCGAGCGCCTTGACGAACGCGACCGCGGTCGGCCAGCGGTCTTCGGGCCGCTTGGCGAGCGCCTTCAGCAGCGCGCGCATCAAGGGTTCAGGCACGTCGCGCGTGGACGGCACCGGGATCGGGTCCTGCACGTGCTTCATCAGCACGGCCACGGGAGTGTCGGCGGCGAAGGGCACGCGGCCGGTCAGCATCTCGTAGGCCACGATCCCGAGCGCATAGATGTCCGCGCGGTTGTCCACCACGCCCGCCATGGCCTGCTCGGGCGCCATGTACTGGGGCGTGCCGCTGATCATGCCGGTGGCGGTGAGGCCGGACGCGCCTTCCGCCATCTTCGCGATGCCGAAGTCCGCGAGGTAGACCCGCTCGGCCTCGTCGAGAAGGATGTTCTGGGGCTTGATGTCGCGGTGGATGACGCCCTTGCCGTGGGCGTAGTCCAGGGCCTGGGCCACGCCGCGCAGGATCTCGATCGTGCGGTCGGCCCCCAGCCTCCCCTTCTTCATGACGCCGGAGAGCGCGCCCCCCGAGATCATGCGCATGGCCATCCATGGGGTGCGGCTCTGCTCTTCGATGCCGAAGTTGTGGATGGGGATGATGTTCGGATGCTCGAGGCGCGCGATCACCTTCGCCTCGCGCTTGAAGCGCTCGGCGAAACCCTCGTCGTGGAGGAACTCGCGGGGCAGGACCTTGAGCGCGACGTAGCGGTCCAGCCCCGGCTCGTAGGCCTTGTAGACGGTGGCCATGCCGCCACGTCCGAGAGGGTCGAGGATCTGGTAGACCCCGAACGTCGAGCCGGAAGCGAGCGTCACGTCGCGTCTCCCCAGGGGCCGCGCAAAGCAACGGATGATAGCATCCGCGCCCGGCCCCGGCGAGCGGGGAAGCCCGTACCCGAGACGCGGGAAACGGGACGCAAACGTGTCACTCAGGTTACGATCCGCCTCGCAAAGGAGGCGTGATGACCCGCACCCCGTGGATGCTCACCCTGCTGGCGGCGACGGTCCTGTCGGCCCCGGTGTCGGCGCAGACGTCGGTCGACAAGACGCTGCCCTTCGAGCTCGACAAGTGGTACGAGCTCAACGTCAAGGAGGGCCCGATCACGCTTCATCGCATCCGGCTCGAACGCGGGGCGGGCGGCGGTCTGAAGTCCCGCGTGACGGGCGGCGAGGACGAATATCGGGCGCCGCTCAAGGTCGAGCTCGAATACTCGAACGCCGCCAGCTCGGACTGGAGGGTGGTCTTCCGCATCTCCTGGACGGACGACAGCGGCGAGGCCATCGACGGCTACAACGGCAGCCACCAGTTGAGCGAGAAGAAGGACTTCGAGCGCACGGGTGGCACCGTCATGACCCTGAGGTACGGCCTGGCCCGGGCGCGGAAGCTGCGCCTGCTGCTCAACATCAAGCCGGACTAGGCCGGGGGTCCCTCCGCCAGGCCCTCGACCTCCACCAGCAGCTCGGCCCGGCAGAGCTCGGCCGAGAGCAGCTCCAGCCGCTCGAGGGCGGGGAAGGCGGACCGCATCCGCGCCTCGACCTCGCCGCGGTCGGTCTCCCGCCGGTGGTACGCGCGGAGGTGCCGATAGCGGGCCAGCGCCGCCCGTCCCTCCGTGTGTCCGGACCAGGCCGCGGTCACCACGCTCGCGAGGTTGGCCAGCGTTTCGTCCACCTGGGCGGCGAGGTCGCTCTCGTGCATCGATTCCTCGCCGCGGATGCTCGCGGTGCCGCCGACCATCAGGAGCGGCGCTCCACCCCGAGGACGCAGCACCGTGGCCCGCGCGAAGCAGGGAGGCATCGGGCCGAACCGGCGTGAGTAGCGATAGGCGGGCACCTGACGCGGGTTCTCCACCGGCTGCCCGGCGGACTCCGCGGCCAGGCAGTGGAGCACGAGGTCCGAGCCGGACGTGCCGACCGCGGACGCGGTGGCCAGCGTGCGGGGGAAGGCGTCTCGTCCGCCGTACCAGGCGGAGAAAGCCGCGAATCGCGCGGCGTTGAAGACCATGTAGCGGTCGAGGTCGGGCTCGAGCCGCGCGTGGATCTCCGGGACGAAGGCCCAGAAACGCACGGGATGGACCGCGCCCGCCGGCCCCAGCTGGTCGAACACGGCCGCGAACGCATCCATGACCGCCTGCTGGAACGTGAGGACATCGAGCGCGCGCGCGTTCGCCACGGCCGTGGAGATCTGGCGCCAACCGTTGGCGTCCCGCCGGCGCACATCGGGCCGGCCGCCGCGACCGCGCAGGGGGACGACCGGGGAGCCGTCGAGGATCTGCTCGACCCATCCGGGAAGGGAGGCGGACGGGGGCGCAGCAATTTGCGGTCCCCGCAGACGGGGATCGAAGCCGTCAGGGACGGCGGAAGGCACAGACATGTCCGATGGGCGCCGATTATGCCTGAGTCCGCGCCCACACGCGATTCCCCCCCCGTCCCGGCCGGCCCGGGTTCCTATAATTAGAAGATATGAGCGAGCGCACCGTCGTCATCTACGGAAAGGACGGCTGACCCTACACGAGCGAGGCCCGGGAGGCCTACGCAGGCAAGGGTTATTCCGTCGATTATCGCGACGTAAGGAAATCCCGCCCCCTCCTCGACGAGATGCTGGTCCACACGAGCGGCGGGCGGCGGGTGCCCGTCATCGTCGAGGGCGGAAAGGTCACCGTCGGCTACGGCGGGACCTGAGGCGTCTGACACCCCGTGCGGCGCACGGGAACGTAGAGCACGGCGGCGCCGCGCAGCGGCGGCGACGTGCGAGGGGGGTTTCAGGGGGGGTCGCGAACACGCAACGAGCATGATGTGTGAGTGCCCCCCCTGACTT
>Ga0075425_100004330_pt1 | contig 14634 bp, 2 predicted proteins | sample SoiMethybrSBSTD4_FD_75300 | JGI IMG/M metagenome (GOLD analysis project Ga0075425, IMG submission 75300) | Bulk soil microbial communities from a Populus tree surrounding site in Tennessee, USA - Soil MetaG P. TD hybrid SBSTD4 | ecosystem: Environmental > Terrestrial > Soil > Tree plantation...
GCCTCGACCAGGACCAGCGCGAGGTCGAATTTGGAGAACCGCGTCGCCAGACTCAGCCGGCTGACCGCGATTCCGGGAGCAAGCCCGGAATCGCCCGAGGGAACGCCCGCCGCCAGCGAGAAGAGCACCTGAAACAGCGGCGCCCTCCCGGGATCGCGGTCAGGCTGCACCGCCTCGACGAGGCGCTCGAATGGCAGATCGGCGTTGGCGAAAGCCCCCAGACAGACCTCGCGGATGCGGGCGAGGAGATCGCGAAAGCCGGGTCCATCCGAAAGCTCGACCCGCAACACGACCGTGTTGACGAAAAACCCGATCAGCCGCTCCAACTCGGGCCGGTCGCGGTTGGCGAGCGGCCCACCGATGAGCAGATCCTCGCTGCCGGCGACCCGCGACAGCAGGGCCGCGAAGGCGGCGAGGAAGAGCATGTACGTGCTGACCCCGGCGCGTCGCGCCAGAGCAGCCAGGGCCGCCCCGGTGGCGGACGGCACTTCCAGGTGGCGGCGGGCACCGGCGGCGGTCTGCCGCGGCGACCGCGGGCGATCGACGGGCAGGGGCAGAGAGAAGTGCGCACCGGCCAGGCGCTCCCGCCACCACGCCAGTTGCCGGTCGAGGCGCTCGCCGGACATCCAGCTCTGCTGCCATTCGGCAAAGTCGGTGTACTGGATGGTCATCGCCGGCAGAGCCGAGGGGCGGCGGGCGGCGAAGGAGGCGTAGAGAGAGCGCAGCTCGCCGAACAGGATCTCCATCGAACCGGCGTCGGAGACGATGTGGTGGAGGGTCAGGAGCAGCGCGTGCTCAGGCTCGGCCACAGCGCCTGCGGAGAGACGGACCAACCGGAAGCGGCACACCGGCCCTCCCGCCAAGTCGAACGGCCGGCCGGCCTCGGCCGTGGCCAAGCGCAACAGCTCGGCTTCGCACCGGCCCGCGGTGAGACCTGCCAGATCCACCTGCGGCAAGAGATTCGCCGGCACCGGCCCGACAAGCTGCACCGGGGTCTCGCCGTCCAGGGCGAACGAGACGCGCAGCACTTCGTGCCGGCTCACCACCTCCGCACAGGCCGCCGCCAGCGCCTCTGTATCGAGAGACCCGCTCAGGCGTAGCGCCTCATACACGTTGTAGGCGGCACTGCCCGGCTGCAACCGGTCGAAAAGCCAGAGGCTCCGCTGGGCGAAGGACTGGGGAAAAGCGGTCCGGTCGCGGCTGTGCGGGCGGATCCCGCCGTCATCCACGGTGGGCGCACGCTGCGCCGCGAGATGGCGCAGGAGCAGCTCCTGCTTCTTCGGCGAGAGCTGGGCGAGGCGTGCAGAGAGGCCGCTTTGCATCAGAAGACCTCCAGATCTTCGTTGAAGTCATCGATCGCACCGCGGATGTGCTCGCCGCTCGCCAGCGACAAGGAGGACAGGCGCCTGTCGGGACCGGCGGCCATCGCGTCCAGAACAGTGCGGTACTGCTCCAGCAGACGGTCGATCGTGGGTTCGTCGAAGAGGTCGGTGTTGTATTCGAGCAGCCCCTGCAGCTCGTCTCCGCCCTCGCTGACGAAGAGGGTCAGGTCGAACTTGGCCGCTCCGCCATGCACCGAGAAAGGTGTGAGCACGAGACCGGCGCTCTCCTGCGGCCGCCGCGGGAAGTTGTGCAGGGAAAGGACGGCCTGGAAGAAAGGGTTATGGCTCGGGTCGCGCTCGGGCCGCAGCTCTTCGACCAGCCGGGAGAACGGCAGGTCCTGATGGGCATAGGCGCCGAGCGTCGTCTCGCGTACCCGGCCGGCCAGCTCGCGGAAAGTCGGGTCGCCTCCCAGGTCGGTGCGCAGCACGAGAGAGTTGACGAAGAAACCGACCAGTCCCTCGAGCTCCCGGCGGCCACGGTTGGCCACGTCCGTGCCCACCACGATGTCGTCCTGGCCGCTGACGGCGCGCAGCAGCGCCTTGAAAGCGCTGAGCAGGCCCATGAACAGGGTCAGCCCTTCGCCGCGGCAGAAGGCGCGGAGGCTGCCGGTGGCCGCGGCCGGCAGCCGCCAGGCACGGGTGGCGCCGCGGGAGCTCTGCACCGGGGCTCGCGGGTGGTCGACCGGCAGGCGCAGGAGCCGTGGCGAGCCCGCCAGCCGGTCCCGCCAGTAGCCGAGCTGCGCGGCCAGAATCTCGCCGGTGAGCCACTCGCGCTGCCAGCGCGCGAAGTCACCGTACTGGAGGGGCAGCTCGGGCAGCGGCGAAGGCCGGCCGGCCAGGAAGGCCGGATAGAGAGCCGCGAGCTCGCGCACGAAGACGCCCAGCGACCAGCCGTCGGACACGATGTGATGGACGGTGAGAACCAGCACGTGCTCCTCTGCGCCCAGGCGCACGGCGGTCAGGCGCACGAGGGGGCCGGAGGTGAGGTCGAATGGCCGGTGCACCTCGGCGGCCGCCAAGCGGCGGACCTCGGCGTCGCGCTCCGCAAGGCCGCCCAGGTCCACCCAGCGCACCCATCCGCGGCGCGGCGGCGCCACCATTTGCACGGGGACACCCTGCTCGACCGAGAAAAAGGTGCGCAGCGCTTCGTGGCGGCGCACGATCTCGTCGGCGCTGCGGGAGACCGCCGCCGGATCGAGCGGTCCGCGCAGGCGCACCGCCGTCATCAGGTTGTAGGCTACCCCGCCCTTTTCGACCTGATCCTGAAACCAGATCCGTTCCTGGGTGAAGGATAGGGGAGCGGAGCCGCCGCCCGCGGAGCGCGGGATCTCCCGGGCACACGGGAGGTCCAGACCGCGGGCGCGCAGGATCTCCTCGAAGCGCGACAGGTGGTCAGCATCCGGCAGCTCGGCGGAATCGGCAGCGCCGCCCGGCGAGAGGTAGAGGCGGGCGATCTCCTCGGCCACTTCGGCGCTGCCGCGCAAGGCGGCGATCTCGCCGGCCATCCCCTCGACGGTGGGGCGCTCAAAGACCCGCGCCAGTGGCAGCTCGACCCGGAAGACCCTGCGCACGCGGGCGACGAGTTGGGTCGCCAGCAGCGAGTGGCCGCCGAGCGAGAAGAAGTGGTCCGAGGCACCGATCTGCGCGACGCCCAGGAGCCCGGCCCACAGGCGGGCGACGGCCGTCTCCGTCGCCGTGCGTGGCTCCACCCACGCGACCCCCAGGCCAGGCCGCGCGGTCTCCGGCTCGGGGAGAGCCCGCCGGTCCACCTTGCCGTTGTGGTTGAGCGGCAGAGCGGCGAGCGGCAGGAACACCGCCGGGATCAGGGGTTCCGGCAACCGCTCCAGCAGAAAATCCCGCAGCGCGCCCGCGCCCGGCGCCGCAGCCCCGGCCGCCACGATATAGGCCACCAGGTGCAACCCTCCCGCCGGATGCTCGCGGGCCACCACGGCGGCACCGTGGATCTCGGGATGGGATTCGAGGACCGCCTCGATCTCCCCCGGTTCGACGCGGAAGCCACGGATCTTCACCTGCCGGTCGATGCGGCCGAGGAACTCGATCGTGCCATCGGTCCGGAAGCGGGCAAGGTCGCCGCTGCGGTAGAGGCGCTCCCCAGGACCACTGGAGAAAGGATCGGGGACGAAGCGCTCAGCGGTCAGGCCGGCGCGGCGCAGGTAGCCGCGGGCGATGCCGCCGCCGCCGATCAGCAGCTCGCCGGGGGCGCCGGCGGGCAGCGCCCGGCCGCCGCGGTCCGCGATGTAGATCCGGCTTCCCGGCAGTGGCCGGCCGAGCGGCGGCGCAGCACCGGCCGGCCCTCGCGGGTCCGCCGGCTCCACGGCGTGGGTGATCACGCCGACCGTCGTCTCGGTCGGACCGTAGTGGTTGAAGATGCGGCAGGCGGGAGCGAGCGCCTGGAGGCGCGCGATGCCGGCCGGCCTCGCCACCTCGCCGCCGAGCACGAGGTGGCGCCGCGGCAGTACGCGCTCGGGGCGCTCGGCGGCGAGGAGAGCCGCGAGGTGCGAGGGGACGATCTTGAGACAGTCGATGCGGTTGCGCTCGCAGTACTCGGCGAACGCCTCGGCGGCCGCGGCCACCTCCTCGGTGATCACGTGCAGGCAGCCTCCGGTCGTCAGAGCGGGGAAAATCACCGTGTTGCCGAGATCGGCGGCCGGCGTCGACGCCAGCGCGAAGCTTGCGCTCGCCGCCAAGCCTAGCCGGTGGACGACGCCGCGCACATAGTGGGCGAGCTGGCAGTGCTCGATCGCGACACCCTTCGGGAGGCCGGTGGAGCCCGAGGTGTAGATGACGTAGGCGAGGGCGGAAGGCACGGACACGGACGGAGGCACGGACAGAGACACGGGCGGAGCCGCGGACAGAAAAGCGTCGAGCTCGAGGACGCGCGGAGAAGGAGTGGGCAGTCTGTGGCACCGGCGGGCGAGGAGGAGGGGCGCCTCGGTGTCGGTCAGGGTGAAGGCGAGGCGCTCGGGCGGCGCGGCGGGGTCGAGGGGAACGTAGGCCCCTCCGGCCCAGAGGACGGCGAGGAAGGCGAGGATGGTCTCGGCGGAACGGTCCGCCAGGATGGCGACGGGGACTTCCGGCCCGACGCCTTCGGCGCGCAGGACGGCGGCGAGACGGCGGACGCAGGCGGCGAGCTCGCCGTAGGTGAACGCGCGGTCCTCGCAGATCAGGGCGGGGGCGCCGGGATGGCGCGCCGCCTGCTCGGCGAAGAGGTGGTGGACCGGCAAACCCGGCAGCGGGCGCTCCGTGTCGTTCCATTCGGTCAGCACACTGTGGCGCTCAGCCGCGGTCAGCAGGTCGAGGTCCGCCACGGGCGCCGCGGGGTCGCGCAGCGCCGCGGCGAGGAGCTGGAACACTTGCTGCACGAAGCGCACGGCATCGGCCGCCCGGTGGCGCCAGGGGTCGAAGGCGGCGCGCACGCAGGGCTTTCCGGCGCTCCGGTCGAGCCACAGGGTCAGCGCCTGGCCGGCGGCGGGCAGCGCCGTGTGCGCCGCGGAGCTGCCGACGGCGACGTCGAACAGCGGGCAGCGCCCGTCCTCCGGGCGCACCCTCAGATCCTCGAGGAGGCGGTCGAGCGGATAGCTCTGCCGCGCGTAGACCGCCAGCAGCTCCTCGCGAACGGCGAGCAACAACTCCCGGAACGAGCGCGCCGGATCGACGGCGACGACGACGGCGAGCGCGTTCGGCCGCACCGGCATCTCCGCCGCCGCCAGGGCAGGGCTGCCGAGGCAGACCGCGCGCTCCCCCGAAAGACGGCTCAGGCAGGCGGCCACCGCTGCCGTGAAGGCTGCGTGGAGGAGGAACGGCGAATCGTTCGTGAGGCGCCGGAGCTCCCCGGCGAGCGCTGCCGGAAGCTCGATCTCGACTCCGGCACCGAGGGGGGCGCGGCCGGCGCCGGAGGCCGCGCCGAAGGACGCCGGACCCACGGGCCGCGGCAGAGGTGTCAGGCGCGCGATCCACCAGTCTCGTTCCTCCTTGAGCCGGCGGTCGAAAACCGGGGCGGCGCTGCCGGTGGCTGGAGATGAGATCTCTCGGATCAAGGGTCTTCTCCGCGCCTAGAAGGCGAACTCCTCGTGGAGCGGCAGCACCGGCGCCGCGGGTTCCAGCTCCTCTTCGCGCGACAGCGGGACGTCGAGCACGCGCCGCTCCGGATCGGCCACCATGCTCTCCAGCACGACCTGGAAACGCTCCAACATCTCAGCCACCGTGGCCGCTTCGAACGCATCCACGTCGTAGCGGAAGCTCAACGTGAGGCCGCCGCGGCGCTGCACCACCCACAGGGTCAGCTCGATCTTCGGCGCCCGGTCGTCCGTGTCGAGGAGGGCCAGCCGCAGGTCCGCCGGGCTCTCCTCCGGGAGCGGCGCGTTCTGCAGCACGAAGAGGACGCGGAAAAACGGCGTTCCGGTGGCTTGCCGGACCGGCTGCAGGGCCTCCACCAGCCGCTCGAACGGCACGTCCTGGTGGGCGTAGGCGCCGAGCGCCACCTCGCGTGTCCTTCCCAGAAGCTCGCGGAAAGCCGGATTCCCGGCGAGGTCGGTGCGCAGCACCAGGGTGTTGGTGAAGAAGCCGATGAGCGGCTCGGTCTCGACCCGGTGGCGGTTGGCGACCGGGCTGCCGACGGTGATCCGGTCTTCGCCCGAATAGCGATGCAGGAGGGCCGAGAGCGCCGCCAGGATCGTCATGAACAGCGTCGCCCCTTCGCGGCGGCCGAGGTCCAGGAGGCGGTCCAGCATCCCGCCGTCGAGCTGGGCGGTCTCTTCTGCCGAGCGCCGCACCGGCACCGCCGGCCGTCGGCGCGTGGGCAGGCGCAGCGGCGGCGGCTCCCCGGCGAGCTGTTCGCGCCACCAGGCGAGCTGGCCTTCGAGCGTCTCGCCGCGCAGCCACTCGCGCTGCCAGCGCACGAAATCGGCGTACTGCACCGTGGGCATCGGCAGCGGCGACGGCAGGCCGGCGCGGAAGGCGGCGTAGAGCGCGGTCAGCTCATGGGTGAGGATGCCCATCGACCACGCGTCGCAGACGATGTGATGGAGCACCAGGACCAGCAGGTGCTCCGCCTCGCCCAGGCGCAGGAGACGGGCGCGCAGGAGCGGCCCCCGTTCGAGGTCGAAGGGCTGGCGGGCCAGCCCGGCGGCCAGCCGCCGTCCCGCCGCCAGCCGGTCGGCCGCCGGCACCTCCGTCAGGTCGGCGACCGGCAGTCCGGCGGGCCCGGCCGGTTGCACGATCTGGATGGGGCGGCCTTCGCGCGCGGTGAACACGGTGCGGAGGATCTCGTGCCGCCGCACCACCTCGCCGAGACTGCGCGCCAGGACCTCCGGCTCGAGCGGCCCCGCGACGCGGAGGGTGAAGACCTCGTTGTAGGCCACGTCTTCCGGCGCGAGCTGAGCCAGGAACCAGAGGCGCTCCTGGGCGAAGGAGAGCGGGAGATCGCCGTCGTACGGCCGCGGCACCAGCGGCGCCGCCTGCGCCACCCAGGCCCCCCGCGCCGCCTCGACAGCCCGCGCCAGGCTGCCGACCGTCGGCGCCGCGAAGAAGTCGCGCAGCGAGACTTCGATGCCGAGCCGGTCGCGGATGCGCGACACCACCCGGGTCGCCAGGAGCGAGTCGCCGCCGACGGCATAGAAGTCGTCGCCGGGGCCGACGCCGGCGGCCCCGAGAACCTCTTCCCAGATCCCCGCCAGGAGCTCTTCGACCGGCGTGCGCACGCCCGCGGTGACGACACTCCGCTCCGCGGCTTGGCGCGCGGGCAGGGCCCGGCGGTCGACCTTGCCGTTGGCGGTCAGCGGCAGCGCATCCAGCAGGACGAACGCCGCCGGCACCAGATAGGCCGGGACCTTGCCGGCGAGCCACGCGGCCAGCTCCTCGCCGGCCGGCGCCGTCCCCTCCTCCGGCACCACATAGCCGATCAGGCGCCGGCCACGGCCACGCTCCCCCACCGCCGCGGCGACGGCCAGCCGCACCGCCGGGTGGCGGGCCAGCACCGCCTCGATCTCACCGAGCTCGATGCGGTGCCCCTGGATCTTGACCTGCAGATCGTCGCGGCCGAGGAGCTCGATCTGGCCGTCCGGCCGCCACCGCCCGAAATCGCCGGTGCGGTAGAGCCGTTCCCCGCTGAGCGGGTGATGGAGGAAGCTTGCCGCGGTCTTTTCCGCGTCGCGCCAGTACCCCATCGCGAGCCCGGCGCCGCTGATGTACAGCTCACCGGGGACCCACAGCGGACGCGGCTCCAGCCGGGAGTCGAGGACGTGGAAGCCCTGGTTGCGCATGGCCCGGCCGTACGGAATGCTGCGCCAGGCCGGATCGACCTCGCCGACCGGATAGAGGATCGACCAGATCGACGCCTCCGTGGCGCCGCCCAGGCTCACGATCTCGACCGGCCCCGCGGCGAGGGCGCGGATGCGGTCCGGCAGGGCGACCGGCAGCCAATCGCCGGACAGCAGCACCAGCCGCAGCGATGCGGGCAAGCGGGCGCCCCGCCCTTCGGCATGCTCGACGAGCATCTCCAGGAGGGCGGGCACACTGTTCCAGACGGTCACGCCGTGCTCTTCGAGCAGCTCGAGCCAGCGCGCCGGCTCGCGGCTCGCCTCCGCCTCGGGGAGCACCACCGCCCCGCCGGCGGCGAGCAGGCCGAAGACGTCCCAGACCGACAGGTCGAAGGAGAGCGACGACAGCGCCAGCACGCGGTCTTGCGGACCGATCCGGAACCGGCTGTTGACGTCGAGCACCGTGTTGAGCGCGCCGCGGTGGTCGATCATCACCCCTTTGGGCAGGCCGGTCGAGCCCGAGGTGAAAATCGTGTAGGCGAGATCCTCGGCGCGGCGCACCGGCTCGGTCCAATCGCCGTCCTCAGCTTCCTCGCCGGTGACCACCAGCGGGGTGACCCCCGCCGGCCAGGGGAGCGCCGCCCAGCACGGCTGCGTCAGCACCCAGCGCACTTCGCCGTGCGCCAGCAGGTGATCGCGGCGCTCGCGCGGCAGCTCGGCGTCGACCGGCAGATAGGCGGCGCCGGCCGCGTGCACGGCGAGCACCGCCGCCACCTGTTCCCACCCCTTCGTCATCACCACCGCGACATGGCCGCCCGGCACCGCGCCACCGTCGCGCAGGCGGCGGCCCAGGCCGCGGGCCAGCCGCCACAGCTCGCCGTAGGAGAGGGTCCGCTCGCGGCTCACCACCGCCGGCCGCCCGGGTGCCTCGGCGGCGCGGGCGAGGAACGGATGGTGCAGCAGCCCCTGCCCCGTCTCCGGATCCGCCTCCGGATCTGCCGCCGCGGAGAGCGCCGGATGGGCCGCTCCAAGGCGCAGCGGCGCCCGCTCGCGCCAGGTCTCCTCCGCCGTGGCCAGGCGCGCGAGGAGATCGAGATAGGCCGCCAGCATGCCGTCCAGCAGGCCGGCCGGGAACAGATCCTCCACCGCGTCCCAGTTGAAATCCAGACCGCCTGCCTGCTCGGACGCCTGGTGGTCGAGCCAGACCTGCGGCGTCTGGCTGACCCCGTAGACAGCGGTCAGCGCCAAGCCCTCGCCTTCGCCGGCCGCCGCCTCGCCGTCGCGCAGGGTCAGCAGGCTGGTGAAGACCACCGGCGCCAGGCCGGCGCCGCCGCCGCGGCGCCGCGCCAGCTCGCGCAGAACCCGCACCCCGCCGGTGGCCCGGTGGTCGAGGTCGTCCCACAGCCGCTGCTGGACGAGCCGCGCGCGGTCCCCGAAGGTCTCGCCTGCCGCGGCATCCACCTCCAGCAGGGTGAGCGAGGTGAAGTCGCCGACGATCGCATTGACCTGCGGATGCAGCGGCAGGCGGTTGAACAGGGTGAGGCTCAGGGTGAAGCGCGTGCTCTTGCTCCACGCCGCCAGCACCTCGGCGAAGGCGGCGAGGACGGCCGCCGACAGGGTCAGGCCGGCGCCGCTCGCCGCCGCCTTGAAGCGCTGCCAGACAGCGGCGTCGAGGCGGCTGCGGCGGCGCACGAAACGCACCTGCCGCAGCGCGCCGGGATCGACCGCCAGCGGCAGCTCGGGAGCTGGGGGGAGCGAATCGAGCCGGGCTTGCCAGTAATCCCAGGCGCGTCGGAAGAGCGCGCTGTCCTGGAGCGCCGCCTCGGCGAGGACGTAGTCGCGGAAGGTCGCCGCCGGGGGCGGCGGCAGCGCCGCCGGATCACGGTACAGGCGGGCGAGGTCCTCGCCGATCAGGCGCATGCTCCAGGCATCGCCGATCAGAAAGTCGAAGCTGATGTGGAAGCGGTGGCGCCCGTCCGGCAGGATCGAGGCGCACACCTCGTAGAGCGGCCAGCGGTCCGCGGGAAGCACCTGGTGCGACATGCGGTCGCGCACGGCCGCGAGCTTCGCCGCCGCCGCGGGCGCCGCCTCGGCCCGCAGGTCGAGCACCCGCAGGTCGTACGGCGGCACCTCCGCCAGGACGCGCTGGAGGCCGTCGGCCCCCACCACCGCGCGCAGCATGGGATGGCGGTCGATCAGCAGGCGCAAGGCGTGGGCGAAGCGAGCGAGGTCGATCCCGGCCGCCTCCAGCTCGAAATAGCTGTGCGTGCCCACGCCTCCCAGCGCGAACCCGCCGCCGCGGCCGATCCAGTACGCGGACTGAACGTCGGTCAACGGAAACGGCTCGTGCGCGCGCCCGGGATCGGGAGTGAGGAGCGGCAGGGTCTCCACCTCCAGGCCGGTCCCGCCGCGGGCGAGCACGCCGGCCATCCCCGCCACGGTCGGCGTGGCGAACAGCTCGCGCAGCGAAGCGCCGCTGCCGAACGCCCGGCGGACCGCCGCCGCCACCTGGGTGGCCAGCAGGGAGTGGCCGCCGAGCTCGAAGAAATCGTCCGCGACTCCCACCGGCTCGATCCCGAGCTTCTCTTCCCACAGCGCGGCGAGGGCCCGCTCGCGCTCGTCGCGCGGCGCCTGGTAGGCGGTGGGCAGGCGCGGGCGGCTGTGCGCAGCCCTTGGCGCGGCCGTCACTGCGGCCGGCACTGCGGCCGGCACCGCGGCCGGCACCGCGGACTCCGCAGGGGCCGGCGGATCGATCCCCGCGTCGATCCCCGCATCGATCCCCGCATCGATCCAATACCGCAACCGCTCGAAGGGATAGGTGGGCAGCGGCACGCGGCGGCGGGCGCCGCCGTGGAAGCGCTTCCACGCGAAGTCCGCTCCGCTGAGCCAGAGGCGGGCCGCCGCCTCGAGGAGAGCCGGGAGATCGCCCTTCTCGTCCCGCGCCGCGGGCAGCGAGGTCACCACGGCGTGCCGGGCGCCGAGCGCCGGATGCCGCCGCGCCAGGCCGGCCAGCGTGCGGCCGGGGCCGGCTTCCAGGAGGATCCGCCCCGGCTCGCGCAGGATCTCCTCCAGGCTGGCGGCGAAACGCACCGTCCCGCGTAGGTGGCGCGCCCAGTAGCCGGGGTCCGTGGCTTCTTCGGCGCGGATCCAGGTGCCGGTCAGATTCGACACGAAGGGGATCTGGGGCGCGTTGAGCGGGCGCCGCGCGAATTCCACCGCCAACGCCGCCGCCGCCGGGTCCATGCCGCGCGCATGGAAGGCGTGCGAGGTGTGCAGGCGGCTCGCCGTCAGGCCGCGCGCGGCGAGGGCACCGTGCAGCCGCTCCACCGCCTCTTCCGGTCCGCCGACGGTGCAGAGGTCCGGCGCGTTGACCGCCGCGAGGTCGAGGTCGCCGAAGCTCCCGTCCAGCAGGGCGCGGACCTCGGCTTCGGGCAGCGGCACGCCGAGCATGGCGCCGGGCGGCAGGTCGCGCATCGCCCGGCCGCGCGCCGCCACCAAGGCCAGAGCATCTTCCAGCGAGAAGACGCCCGCGAGGCACGCGGCCGTGTATTCCCCGATGCTGTGGCCGAGCAGCGCCTGCGGCCGGAGCCCCCAGCTCATCCACAGGCGGGCGAGGGCGTGCTCCACCGTGAACAGCGCCGCCTGGGCGAGGTCGGTGCGGCGCAGCAGCGCCGCGGCCTCCTCCGCGTCCGCTCCGGCAGCGGGATAGAGCGCGTCGCGCAGGTCGAACCCGAGCAGCGGGCGCAGGCCCTCGGCGGCGTGGTCGACCGCGCGGCGGAAGACCTCCTCGGCGCCGTAGAGCTCCTTGCCCATGCCGGGGTACTGCGCACCCTGGCCCGGGAACAGGAAGGCGACGGAGCGTTCGCCCGCGCCGTCTTCGCGCGCGGAGAGCAGGCGGGAGGGATCGCGCTGCTCCAGGATCTCGGCCGCCTCCGCCACCGACCCGCAAACCGCGGCGTGCCGGTGCTCGAAGCGCCGCCGCCCCACTTGCAGCGTGAAGGCCGTATCGGCCAGAGACGCCCCCTCGCCCATCGTGCCCAGATGGGTGCGCAGATGGGCCGCCAGGGCGCCGGTGGCGCGCTCCAGGGCGCCCGCCGTGCGCGCCGACCAGACCAGCAACTGCAACGGGCGGACCGGCGCCGCGGCGGCGGCGGGCGGCGCCTCCTCCACGATCACATGGGCGTTCGTGCCGCCCATCCCGAACGAGCTCACCCCGGCCCGGCGCGGCCCGTCCGACACCCAGGGGCGGAGGCGGTCGTTGACGAAGAACGGGCTCGCGGCGAAGTCGATCTGCGGGTTCGGCGTCTCGAAATGCAGGCTCGGCGGGATCTCACGATGCTCCAGCGCGAGCACCGTCTTGATCAGGCCGGCCATGCCGGCGGCGGTGTCGAGGTGGCCGAGGTTGCTCTTCACCGAGCCCAGGGCGCAGAACCCCTTGCGCCCGGTGCGCGCCCGGAAGGCGCGGGTGAGCGCCTGCACCTCGATCGGATCGCCCAGCGGCGTCGCGGTGCCGTGGCCTTCGACGTAGGAGATCGTGTCGGGCTCGACTCCGGCCGCCGCCAGGGCCTCGGCGATGACCCCCGACTGGCCGTCGACGCCCGGCGCCGTGAAGCCGACCTTGAGCGAGCCGTCGTTGTTGACCGCCGTGCCTCGGATCACGGCGCGGATGGTGTCGCCGTCGGCCACCGCGTCCTCCAGGCGCTTGAGCACCACCACCCCGACGCCGCTGCCGAACAGCGTCCCCTGGGCGCGGGCGTCGAAGGAGCGGCAGTGGCCGTCCGGTGAGCTGATCCCCCCTTCTTCGTGGAGGTAGCCGTGGAGACGCGGCACCGCCACCCGCACGGCGCCGGCGAGCGCCATGTCGCAGTGGTAGTCGAGGAGGGCCTGGCTCGCCAGGTGGACGGCCACCAGGGCCGTCGAACAGGCGGTCTGCACACTGATCGCGGGCCCGCGCAGATTGAGCGCATAGGCGATCCGCGTCGCCAGGTAGTCCTTCTCGTTGCCGAGGAGCACCGGCAGGAAACCGTGGGAGCGCAGCACATCCGGCCGCCGCGACAGGTTCTCCCAGAGGTAGGCGTTCATGCCGGCGCCGGCGAACAGGCCGATCGAGCCGCGGTAGCGCTGCGGGTCGTAGCCGGCCGACTCCAGGGCGGCCCAGGCTTCCTCCAACAGCAGGCGCTGCTGCGGATCGAGGATCTCGGCCTCCCGCGCCGTCAGGCTGAAGAACGGCGCGTCGAAGAGATCGATGCGGTCGAGCACCGGCGCGGCCTTCACATAGCGCGGATCGGCCAACAGGGCGGGATCGACCCCGGCGGCCCGCAGCTCCTCGGCGGTGAAAAACGTGATGCCCTCGGCTCCCGCGCGCAGGAGGTGCCAGAGCTGCCCGGCATCGGCCGCTCCGGGGAAGCGGCCGGCGAGGCCGATGATGGCGACCCCGGCGACGGCGTGGTCTCGCATCTCAGTCAAGGTCGTCCCCCTGCGGTCTGCGCACCGGGGCTCGCCGTTGCAGGGCGGCCTCGCGCCGGCGGTCGCCGCGGTCGCTGCCGCGTTCCACGGTCTCGGTGCGCACCGGCCCGTCGCTCAGATACCGGGCGAGCGCGGCGATGGTCGGGTGCTCGAACAGCACGAGCAGCGGAACCTCGCGGCCCAGCGTCTCGCGCAGCCGGTTGGCGACGCGCACCATGGATACCGAGTGGCCCCCCAAGGTGAAGAAGTTGTCGTGCACGCCCACCTTTTCGGTGTGCAGCGCCTCCCGCCAGAGGCTGGCGATGGCCTCCTCCAGCTCGCCGCGCGGCGGCACCCAGGCGGCGGCCGCCGCGGCCGGCCCCTCGCCGGCCGGCTGCGGGCGGGGGAGCGCCGCGCGGTCGACCTTGCCGTTGGCGGTCAGCGGCAGGCGGTCGAGGACGGTGACGCTCGCCGGGACCATGTAGTCGGGGAGCCGGCCGGCGAGGAAGCCGCGCAGGACCGCCGTGATCCCCGCGTTGCCGGCGATCCCCGCTTGCGGCGGCGCCGCTACGGCGGCCGGCGCCGCCAATGCACCGCCCGGCTCGACCAGGGACAGGAGTGACCAGTAGGTCTGCCCTTCGGCGCGGAATTCGCCGAGGATCAGGCGGGCGGCCCGCCCGCCCACCAGGCTGTGGAGGAGGATCTGGCTGTCCGCCAACTGGAAGAGCGGGCGGACGGCGGCGAAATCCAGGTCGCCGATCTGGCACAGCCCGAGCCCGTGCCCGCCCGCCTCCCGCTCGAGCAGATGGGCCATCGCACCGGCTTCGAGGACGGCGTAGTGGTGCGCCCGCTCGCCGTACGCGGGCTGGATGGCGTCCATCGCGCCGACCAGGAACAGCGAGAAGGCGGCGCTCGCGAAGGCGGCCCGGTTGACGGCGGCGTGCACCGACGGGTCGAGGTGCGCCCCGGGGGCGACCGGCACCAGCCGGTGCGCGGCCGCATGGTAGAAGTAGATCCCGCCGGCCAGGCCGTTGACCCGCCCCTCGGCGGCCCAGAGATACAGTTGCACCGGATACAGGCTTCCCGCCGAGCCGTAGCGCAGCTTGGGCAGCGGGTGCTCGGGCAGTTGCAGGCGCCGCAGGCAGCTCAGGAAGCGCCCCAGGTCGGCCGCTTCGACCGGCGCAGCGAGGAATTCGCGGCAACTGCGGCGCGCCAGATAGAGCTCCTCGATGGCGGCGTCGTCCAGAACCGGGGCGGCGAGCTCCACCCCGTCCCCGGCGGCGACGGCCGGGAGGGCCCCCTGCCCCAGCTTCAGCTTCAGGTAGCCGGCGGTGCCCGCCTCCGCTTTGGCCGGCGCCGCCTGTTCCAACTGCCGTCTGCCCTCCTCGCTGAGCACCACCCAGGCGGTCAGCCGGCGGTCGCCGGCCTCGCCGAGGACCCCGGCCACCGCAGTCTCCACGCCGGGATGCCCGGCCAGGGCGGCCTCGATCTCCCCGAGCTCGATGCGGTGGCCGCGGATCTTGACCTGG
>Ga0075425_100004332_pt1 | contig 14630 bp, 12 predicted proteins | sample SoiMethybrSBSTD4_FD_75300 | JGI IMG/M metagenome (GOLD analysis project Ga0075425, IMG submission 75300) | Bulk soil microbial communities from a Populus tree surrounding site in Tennessee, USA - Soil MetaG P. TD hybrid SBSTD4 | ecosystem: Environmental > Terrestrial > Soil > Tree plantation...
CGCTCGATGATCAGCTCACCGACGATGTTCATGACGTGATCGAGCTTGCCGATGTCGACACGAACGGTTTGCGACAGCGATCGCAACGAGAGGTCTTCGTCGGCCGGCGCTTCGGGAAGAGCCCGTCCGCCTTCTTCGATCGTCCTCACCGGCGCCGTCGTCTTGCGCAGCGACGACACGCGCGCGTCCGGCGCGAGCGCCGCGATGGCCGGCTCGTTCAGGTTCGATCCGTAGAGCAGACGGAAAGCGATGCCGTTGCCGCCGGTCGTGTCGATTGCAGGCAGCGTCGAGATCACTTCGCCCGCTCCGCTGAGCGACGTCGTCAGCGCGCGCAGCTTCTCGTCGAACGTGGCGAAGTCGAACGTCTGCTCGATGGCGACGATGTATTTTCCCGCGCGCACATTCTCGAGCAGGCGATGCTCTTCGTATTCGGTGAGCGACTTCTTCGTCTGATCGTCGAGGGTCAGCTCGGTGAACGGATCGTCGTGCTTCCGCTGCGGCTGATTCGTGACGACGTGATGAATGCGCGAAGTCAGCGCCGTGACGTCGACGAGTCCGGCGACCGATGAATCGTTGATGGCGATGACGAGGCGATTGAGACTGTCGACCGAGTCATAGAGGAGATCGATGAGGTCGCGCGTGATGGCGATCTTCCCCATCCGCAACTTGTCGAGCATGTCCTCGAGGTTGTGCGAGAGCTCGGAGATCTCGCCGAAGCCGAGCATGCCGGCAAGACCTTTGAGCGAGTGGATCTCCCGAAAGATCTTGTTGACGACTTCCGGACGGACGTCTTTCCCCTGCGCCTCGAATTCGACGAGGTCGCGCGACAACGTGTCGAGCAACTCCTCCGCTTCGCTGGTGAACTCCTCGCGGGCGCGATCGTCTTCGCGAGTCATTGGACGAGGGAATGGTAACGCAAGGGGACAGACGGGAACGTCTGTCCCCACAGACGGGAACGTCTGTCCTCTACGATGAGGCCTACTTTATGGCGTTGCGCCACGTTCCCGGCGTTGAGCCGCGCGGCTGCAACACCGGATCGATCTCGCGGTTGAGGAACCACGCAAACGTGGCCGCTGCGCGGTCGATGCGTGCCTGCCACTCCTGCGGACCGCTGGTGATCGTGGATCCGAAGCACTCGCGCAACTCTTCGATCGCCGCATGCCGCTCCGGTTTGTCGACGGCGAAACGATAGCGCGGCTCGAGCCAGCTATTCTTCACGAGAACCCAGGTCGCCTGCACGGTGGCGTCCTCGAAGTCGCCGGCTTTGACGGCCATCACGCTCGCATGTAATTCGGGTCCGTCTTTCGACTCGAACGGCGCGAGCAATTCGGCTGCTTTGGCGGCATCGCCGTGCTTCTCCGCGCAGAGCGCCGCGGTGTACGCGTGGAGGAAATTCGTGGCGGTTCGTGAATCGGCTGCAAGGATCGACGATGCGAAGACGAGACAAACGATGGCGAAAACGGCGGGCTTCCTCATGATGTCCCCCTCAGAATACGTTGCTGTCACCCTGCGACGACGAAATCGCGCGGAAACGGCTTCATTTCGCGTCTTAGGTCAAGAAGCACGCCACTACGCGACCCTCAGAAGTCTGCGCAGTTTTTCGATCAACTCACCGGCCTGAAACGGCTTCACCAAATACTCTTCCGCACCGAGTGCGGCGGCGCGGCGGCGATCCTCGTCGCTCGATTCCGTCGAGATCACCATGATCGGAATCGACTTGTAGACAGGGTGATTCTTGAGGAAGCTCACCAGCTCGAGGCCGTTGATGTCCGGCATGTTGATGTCGGTGAGGATGGCGTCGAACCTGTGATGCGGAAGCGTCTTGAGCGCTTCGAATCCGCTGGCCGCCTCGACGATGTCGAGGTCGTAGCTCTCCGTCCCTCCTTCGATGATCGTGGTGAGGTACGCCCGCATCGAGGAGGAGTCTTCTACGACAAGAATCTTCACTGTTAACCCCGCCCCGCGCGTTCGGATGCGAATACTGCATTGCCGAACGCGTATCCCGCCTGTGACAGGAAAATCTCGAGACCGCTGACACTATCGATCGGAGCTTTGTGCTCAGCGTTATCGCCGTACAGAATACCAATCGTTCGGCTGGCGTGCATGATCGGCAGCGCAACGACCTCGGTCGGCAGCAGTCCGCCGAGTCGCTCGATCAGATCGACGTTCGCCGCCGTCTTCTTCATCTTTCCGCGATGCGCGCCGCCGGAGCTCGCGACGTCGCTCAGGATCGACGGCTCGTTGCGCGCGATCCGCGCCTTCTTCACGCGTGCGTCCATGTCGTTCGCCGCCCCGCCGCTCACGCCGAATCCGCCGAGGCCGATGAAGGCGTCGTCGCTGGCCATGAAGAGCGCGCCGCGGTCGAGATACTCGGCGGACAAACGAAGGATCGTCGCCGACACCTGCCCGATGTCGTTCGGATTCGACAGCTCGTTGATGAGCTGCTTCAGCACGTTGAAGCTGCGCTCGACGCTGTCCTTGCTGGCCAGGTCGTAAAACTTCTTGCCGGCGTCGGCGCCGAAGCCGCCCGTCATCTGTTCCCACTGCTGGAACGCACGCTCGGCGAAGAGCACCAATTCGTCGGCGAACATCGCGAGCTCTTCTTCGGCGAGTCCGGGCTGCAATCGTTCTGGGGCGGGCTTGGTGAGATAGAGATCGGCGCCGGCGCGCAACAAATCGTGGCGGCGACGGAGATCGGCTTCGCTGTCGACGACGACCACTGGCAGCCTCGGATTTTTTCGCTTGAGTTGCTGCAGCAGCCGCACCGACGCGTCGTCCGGCGTCAGCTCGAGGAACGTGACGAAGAAACTGTTCGAGCGGAACAGCTCCGTCATCGCGTTGCGCACGTCTTCGAGCGATCCGTACTGCGAGATCTTCACGTTCTTCTTCGTGAACGCGCGCTTCGCTGCGACGCGCACGAGCGGATTGCGCTCGAACAGCACGACGTTGCGGAACTGCGCTTCGGGACTCTCGATCTCGAACAACCCACCGGCGACTTTGAACTGGCCGCTCTTCGGTGCTGCAGCAGGCCGCTCCGGCACGTCGGAGATCGGCGGCTCTTCGTCGGGAATGGGGGCGAATTTCTCCTGCGTCGGAAAAGGAACGAGGTTGTGGAGCGCAGGCGGCTCGCCTGTCTGAACCGGCGGCGGCGTTTGCGCTCCACGCGATAGTGGTGCGATCGGCTGTCCGAGTCCGAGGTTGAGCGATGCGGGAGTGCTTTCGGCGGGAGCGGAGCCGCGCAGCAGCGCCTTTCCCATTTTCAACGACTCTTCGAGTCCGCGCAGCGGCTTGATCTTCTCCCCTTCGCCTGCTCCGACGATCTTCTGCGGCGAGAGTCCGCCTTCTTTGAACAGCGTGTCGGGGTCGTACTCCATGTCGAACGCGCCCATCGACTCGCTGAGAATGAAGTTGAACTCTCCTTCGCGGGAGTTGAGCAGCGGCGTCACGACGTCGACGATGCGCGCGCGAATCTCGCTCGCCAGAGTGTCGGGCGTCAGGAGATTCATCTCCATCGCCGCGGTGCCTGCCGGAATCCCGCTCTGTTCCATCTGGCGCAGCGTTTTCGCGCTGCCGGTTGGAACGGCCTCGCGTTGCTCGAGCCACGTGACGAGATCGTGGTGCTCGGGCGATGACGCGTTGACGACGAGACCACCGCGGAAGAGCACGGTGTACCGACCGCGATCGTCGATGATCTCGAGCACACCGGTGCGGCGGCTGAGAAAGACGATCTGAACGATGTCGGTGAGCGACAGATCCTCGAGGCGGCCGAGCAGGCTCACGAAGCGAGATTGTAGCGTTTCAAAATGCCGTCGAGGATTCCATTGATGAACTGCGACGACTTCTGCGTCCCGAATTTCTTCGCGATCTCCACCGCTTCGTCGATGATCACGAGCTTCGGCGTGTCTTGTTCGTGAAGGAACTCGTAGATCGACATCCTGATGATGTTGCGGTCGACGACGGCCATTCGCGAGAGCCGCCAGTTCTCGGCCTGCGCCTGAATCATCTCGTCGATCTCCGAGAGATGGTCGACCGTGCCGCGGAAGATGCGCGTCGCGAACTCGCGCGTGTTCGGCTTCGACTTCTGCAGGTCTTCGAACGTCTCCGTGATCATGTCGGGATCGTTCCCCGACATGTCGTGCTGAAAGAGCATCTGCAGAGCGAGCTCGCGAGCTTTTCTTCTAGCGCCCATCGTGATGACTCCGCATCCTCGCTCCGTGCCAACGAGGCATGAGGCATGAGATATGAGGCATGAGTGGCTTACCTCTCATGCCTCATGCCCCATTCCTCATGCTTCTCAACAAGTTCGCCATCTCGATCGCGGCGAGCGCGGCTTCCCATCCTTTGTTCCCGCTTCCGGGCGACGAGCGCTCCACCGCCTGCTCGATCGTGTTGCAGGTGATGACGCCGAATGCGATCGGGAACTGCGTGTCGATCGAGACGCGCGACAACTCGTTCGTCACTTGCGCGGAGATGAAATCGAAGTGCGGTGTGTCGCCGCGCAGAAGGCAGCCGAGGGTGATGATGGCGTCGTGGCGGCCGGCGAGGACGCGCGCGAGCGTCGGGATCTCGAATGCGCCGGGCACGCGATAGACGGCGACGTCTTCATCACGCGCGCCGTGACGCGTGAGGCAGTCGAGCGCGCCGTCGAGAAGTCCCGAGACGATGTCGTCATTGAAGCGGCTGGCGACGATGCCGAAGCGGAGACCTTGCGCGTCGAGATCGCCTTCGAAAGAGCGAGGCATGCGGCGGCGAATTGTATAGAGGTCAACTCTCCGCCGCGAACTGCGCCAGCATCTCGTCGGGCACGCTGTACGACGTCGCCACCTCCGGCGCGCTCAGCTCGAGCAGCTCGGGATAGGACGCGTGCAACACCTGGACGTCGAAGATCTCGCGCACGTCGCCGTCGAAGCGAAGAAACGCCGCCGTTCTCCCGGTGCGCAGATCGATCGCATAAACGCCGCACTCGCGCTCTGCGACGCGCTCCGTCAGCGGAATGCCGCCGAAGATGTTGCTCTCACGCACCTGCGACAGTCCGACGAACGCGAACGGTCCGGCGAATGCCAACCCGCGCGTGAAGCCCGGCAGCTCCGCGATCGTCTCGACGTGACCCGACACGAGATCTGCCGTCGCAATCGTTCCTTTCCCCGACTCGAGAAAGTAGAAGCGGCCGTTGTACAGCCGTGGCGAGTGCGGCATCGATAATCCATGCAGCACCGTCTCGCCGGAGTCGACATCGAGCAGCAGTCCGCCGCGCGCTTTGTTTTCGCGCCAGCCGCCGGCCGTATCGGTTGCGCCGAGCGCGGTGACGTAGCGAACGCGATCGCCGACGATGGCCATGCCGTTGAGATGGCAGCGATCCTCCGCAGCGAGTCTGGTGATGAACGGCGGACGCCAACGCGGGACGAAGCTGCTGTCCGCGTCGAGCGTGCAGAGCGCGGAGAAGCGCGTGTTGACCATCCACAGCTCGCCGGCGGCGAAGCCGATCTCGTGGATGCGGATGTCGCCGGTGACGTGCACTTTTCGCGGCACGAAACAGGCGTCGTGCTTGCCCGGCGGATCGAGCCGCGCCTTGAGCGCGGGCACGTTGCGGTAGTCCCACACCTCGCGTTCCGTACCGACCGCGATGCGTCCGCTGCCGACTGCGATTCCCATCGGACTGCGAAACATGCGGAAGTGCGTGTTGAGCGTGCTGGCGTTTTCCGCGCGCAGAAGAATCAAGCGTCCGCTCTGATACGTCGAGACGCAAAGAGAGATGCCGAGCTGCCGCAGCAAGTTCGGAAATGACTGCGTGGCGCTGCTGCGAAAAGCGACGGCGCGCGGCGGCACGGCGGCGAAGAGATCGCGCGCGCGGTCGGCAACGGTGCGCGTCAGCTTGTCGACGTCGTCCAACTGCGCGCGGGTTTCCGCCGGCGGCGGCTCGAACGGCAGCGGCGCGCGCGGAGTGCGTCCATCCCACGGAAGACCGAGGAATGAGGCGATGCGCGGGATCGCTGCGGCGGGATGCTCGACGAGCTCGTGATAGGCGACCACCATCCATGCGCCGGCGGGAAGACGCTCGAGATCGTCGAGCAGCGCTGACGTCGACGCGTTCCATTCGCGCGCGAAATCCTCAGCGTTCATGCCGGCATCGACGTCGAGAACCGCGCGGCGCGGCTCACGATAGATGTAGACGAACGTCGCGTTCGGAAACTCGGAGTGAAGCGCGGCGACTGGTGTCGCATCTTGCGGCGAGACGTCGATCACGCGAACGCGATCGGACTGCAACGCCTCGGCGAGCAACGCTCCGCCGGAGCGTTGCGGCGCGACGATGAAGATCGGATCGGGCATCTCGACGCAGTGTAAACGCGGCGGTAAGATGGTTGGGCTTCAAACTATCCCGCACCGATCGAAAAAAAATCTGGAGGGGCGAATGGCGGAGCCGAAGTTGACGCTCACTCGTCAGCAGCGACGCGCACGGGAGCGCGCAGCGAAGAAAGCGGCGCGCGGAGCGATGGCGGTCGGCGCGCTGCTCGCGGCGGGAAGCGCATCTGCGGCGACGATCACCGTCAACTCTCTTGCCGACACCGCCGTCGCCGGCGACACGCAGTGCACGCTGCGCGAGGCACTCACCAACGCGGAAACCAACAGCGACACGACCGGCGGCGATTGCACCGCGGGTGTGGCCGGTCTCGATACCATCGCCTTCAAGGCCGGCCTGACCGGCACCATCCTCCTCACCGGCAGCGAATTGCCGCAGATCATCGAAGACACCACCGTCAATGGTCCCGGCGCGGCCGTGATCACCATCAGCGGCAACAACGCGTCGCGCATTTTCCACGTGGAAAGCGCCGCCAACGTACCGATCAACGCCAACATCAACAATCTGAGGCTGACCGCCGGCAACGACGCCTCGTACGGCGGCGCCGTCTTCGCCACGGGCGAGAACCTCACACTCGATCACGTCGTCATCACCGGCAACACCTCTTCCGACATCGGCGGCGGCGTGGCGTTTCTCGGCTACAACAGCGCCACACTGGCCATCACGAACTCCACGATCTCCGGCAACACCGCGCTGGCCAACGGCGCCGGGCTGGCGATCGCCTACGCGCACGGCGCAGTCACGATCACCAACACGACGATCTCCGGCAATGCCTCCACGTTCGGAGGCGGCGGCATCTGGACGTACTACCTCTACGCGCCGATGACGATCACCGGCGCAACGATCACGGGCAACACCGCCGGAAACGGCGGCGGAATACTCGCCCAGCAGTTGTACGCAGACCTCACGATTACGAACTCCACGCTCTCCGGCAATCTCGCTGGAATCACCAGCAACGGCCACGGCGGCGCACTCGACGTCAGCTACACCTACGCGTCGGTCTATCTTCTGCACGATACGTTCGGCGGTCCGAATGCCTCCGACGCGAACAAAGCCGGAGTCGAAGGCGGCGCCATCAACGTGTTGATGGGAGACGGCGCGTTCGTCCAGATCCAGAACACGCAGGTTCTCAACAACATCGCCGGAATGCAGACCGGCTACTTCGGCGACGGCGGCGGCGTGCGACTCGAAGCGTCCAGTGAGATTGCCGCAGTGGCGACGGCGGCGATCAGCGACTCCGTCATCAGCGGCAACATCGCCGACCCGCAGGACGGCACGGCCGTCGTCAACAACGTTTCCGACGTCGGCTACGGCGGAGGCCTGTACCTCAAAGGCTATCTATCGACGACGATCAGCCGCACGACGATCAGCGGCAACACCGCGGCGTTCGGCGGCGGCGCTTATCTCTATACGTACGCCGACGCGACGTTCGAAAACTCCACGATCGCGAACAACACCGCCACCACGCCGACGGATCAAACGGGCACCGGCGGAGGAGTTCATCTCAGCACGCAATATGCCGCGACATTCAAGGAGACGACGATCTCCGGCAACACTGCGGAGGGAGGAGCCGGCGGCGTCTACGCCTACCTCGGCGACATCATTCTGAACAACTCGATCGTGGCCAACAGTAGCGGCGCGCCGGATGTCGTCCGCAATGCCGGACCAGTGACGGCCAACTACACGTTGATCGAGAATCTCGGCAGCACCGTGCTCACCGGCACAGGCAACATCACCGGCAGCGATCCCGCCCTCGGCGCACTCGCCGACAACGGCAGCACGATCCTCGCGGGGAACCCGAATGCAACGCAGGTGCATCCGCAAACGGAATTGCCCGCCACCAACAGTCCTGTCGTCAACGCCGGCGATCCCGCTTTCACGCCGCCGCCTGCGACCGACGAGCGCGGCGCACCGCGCGTTCAAGGCGGCCGCATCGACATGGGCGCCGCGGAGATCCCGGCGCCGACGATCTCCATCGGCAACGTCTCGCAGGCCGAAGGGAACAGCGGCACGACGACGTTCAACTTCCAGGTCACGCTCTCCGCGCCGATGGCGCAAAACGTCACGGTGAACTACGCGACCGCCAACGGCACGGCCACCGCGCCGAGCGACTACGCCACGGCTGGCGGCGTCGTCACCTTCACGTCGGGACAGACTTCGCAAACGATTCCGATCAGCGTCGTCGGCGACACGAACGTGGAGCCGAACGAAACGTTCACTGTCAATCTCTCTGCGCCGAGCGCGAACGCAACGGTTTCCACGGGAACCGGCACCGGCACGATTCAGAACGACGACGTTCTTGCCAGCGTCGATCTCGCGATCAATAAGTCGCTCGCCGGCGGGCCGTTCGTCATCAGCCAGAATCTGACCTACAGCATCGTCGTGACGAATGCAGGTCCCGGCGCCGCGACGACCGTCACCGTCACGGACGTCATTCCGCCGGGCGCGTCGTACGTCTCCGCCACTCCATCGCAAGGGAGTTGCGTCGGCACGTCAACCGTCATCTGCAACCTCGGCACGATCGCGAACGGCGGCAACGCGTCGATCGCGCTGACGGTGACGGCGACGGCCGCCGGCTCGCTCAGCAACACGGCGACGGTTTCAGCGGGCGCACAACCAGACACGAATCTGACGAACAACTCATCGACGTCGACCGTGCCTGTTGCGGCGGCCAGCGCACCGGCGCTCAGCCGTTGGCTGGAGATGATGCTGATCGCTGTATTCAGCGTGCTGGGACTACTGAAGATCCAGAAGAACTGAGCCGCGCGCGCGGTTGCCCTACAATCGGTACATGCGTAATGCCGTACTGATGTTTTGCGTCCTCGCGCTGTTCACCGCTTGCGATCCGACGATCTCGAAGTTCGAAGTCACGCCGGACACCGTCAACTGCTCCGGCACCGTCACCTTGAAGTGGACTGCGAACGGCGACGCCGTACATCTCAAAGCAGATCAGCCGGTCTCGCCGGCGATTCCCGACGAAGGCATCCAGAATCTGCCGAAGCAGGGAACGCGCGACGAGACGGTGACGCAGACGACCGAGTTCACGCTCTACTATCCAGGCGCGGGACATCGCGAGAAAACCGTCACGGTCACGCACAACAACTGCGGCGGCCCGGTGCCGGGATCGTGCGGGCCGAGTGCGCTCACGTTCAATGGCACGTGCTTCGACGCCGCGCAAGGTCCGCAATACAACACGCAGTTGCTCGCGATCGCGAACGCGCCGGGCAACATCACCGCCATGTCGAACGACGCGAACTTCCCCGTCCACGTCCAGCACGCCGGCTTCGACATCGCCCTCGGCGCAGGCGGCGGTCCGATCTTCCCGCTGCCTTCGAACATCCCCGCCGCCGGCTCGTACATGATCACCGTGCCCGGCGCGGTGGGACAGAACATCTGCGCGGGCGCAGGACCGACGATGGGATCGTTTCCCGCGCCGCCGGTCACGATTCACGTCACGCCGACGTGTCCGTGATCAGCGCGCCGCAGTGCGCGTAACGACCGGCGCGTCTTCGCGCTCGTCGTAGAACTGCACGAGCCCGCGATAGACGGAGCGCGCGACGTCCTCGCGCCACTTCTTCGTCGTCATCAGCTCGCGATCTCTCTTGTTGCCGAGGTTGCAGATCTCGAGGAGAAGACGGGTGGGGACGACGTTGTAGCGAATGACTGCGGGAACCCATTCGCGTCCCTCGCGCACGACGTTGTCGCGGACGGGATCGAACGGATGCACTTTGAGATCGTTCGACTCGAAGGAGTCGATGATCGACTCCGCGAGATCGCGCGAGAGTCCTTCTGCGACGAGTGACTCTTTCTGCGAATGCGTAACGACCGGCTGTTCGCGCACTTCCGCGCGCGCGAGGTAAACGTCGCCGCTCTTCTGATAGGAGCCGCGAACGTAGCGCTCGCCCGGGATGTACGCCATGGCGCCGCGCAGAGACGGATGCAGCGAGTCTGCATGAATGGAGATGAAGACGACTTTCTCGCGCGACACGCCGCTCTTCATCGCTCGCGCGAAGATCGAGTTCGCGAGATACCACCGAAGATTGACGCCGACGGTCGAGTCATCGAGCTCGTAGCGCGGCGTGGTGAGCACGACGTGATCGTCGAGCCTGTCGAGCGCGTCGTCGTCGTTGACGCTGTAGCCGTCCGACATCGACTTCGTCGTCATGCGCACTTTCGCGCCGCTGTTTTTTTCCAGCAGGCGTTTCAAGCGGCAGGCGACGTCGTAGACGTAGCGCGACTCCGACACGTCGTCGTGGATCGTGCCGACGTCGCGACCGCCGTGGCCGGCATCGAGGATGACGGTGACGCCGGCGAGATTCTTCGCGCGCGTGCGCACGGCGAGCTTCGCGCTGGCGCGCTTTGATTCTTCGCGCGCCATGCGCGTCGGATCGTCGGCGGGCAGCCATTCGGGAAGGAGCAGTTCCATCGGGATCCTCACCGCGAAACCGACGGGAATCTTCGAGACGTCTTCGATGCCGTTGAACTTCACGATGCGATCGACGACGTCGCCGACGTCTTTCGAGTAGACGCGGCCGGTGAATCGAATGGCCACCGAGGAGTAGAGCGCTTCGCCTCTTTGGAGGTGATAGACGGCGAAGGGAACGGGAGCATTGCGATCCCAGGTCAGCGACGGCTGTCCCAGGGGTGAAGCTTCCACCACGGCCGTCTCCGGAGCATCTTCATGCGTGCCCGGACGCTGAGCCGGATCGTCTGATGATTCCCGAACTTCCGCAGTCGTCGACGATGCATTCTCTTCCTCCACCTCACCGCGTGCATTGAATGCCGCCGTGAGAAGTTGTTTGGGGACGACGATGACGTCGCCCTTTCGAGTCGAGAGTCCTTGCGATGGATTTGCTTTGCGGATGGCGCTGTAGTTGGCGCCGTCGCCGGTGAACCACTCGGCGATCTTCCAGAGCGATTCCCCCTCCACGCCTGTACCGATGACGGTGTGCCGCCATCCACCGGGCGCAGGGGCATCGTTCGGGAAGAGCGTCGTGACGATCTGTCGCTGGAGCTCAGGACGAAGAAGAGAGAACGGAACGCGGACCGTTTGTTCGGTCGTGAGATTCGCGGAGGCTTTGTTGAATGCGGCGATCGCTTCCCACTTCGCTGCGTCGCCGGTGACGCGCTTGGAAAGCCGCGTCCATGCATCGCCGCCGTGCGGCGTAACGGTGACATCGATCTCGTAATCGCTCGTGAGCGTTGCGCGCAACTCGGGCGTGATCTGAGAGGTTGATGCGGCGAGGGCTGCCGCAGGGAGGAGGGATAACGCCCACACCCACCACTTACGCACGGGAGAATTGTAGCAGCCTACGAGCTAGATGACCGACACCGCCTCGCGAAACTCCTTCATCGGCCCCTCGAGCGTCTCCGATTTGCCGCGGCGCACGCCGCTCGCTTCGACGATCACGATGTGCGGGAGGTGGGTGTCGGCGTATTTCTCGTGCCGCTCGATGCCGCGCAACTCTTCGTGGCGGCTCTCGCCGTAACTCGCGGGCACGATCTCCGCGAAGCCGGCGTCGTGCAGGCACTCGGTGAGCGTTTGCACGTTGTAGAGAAACTGATGGCCCCATCCGCGAAACGCTTTGTTCATCCAGAAGCAATCGCGGACCGCTTCACCCGCCTGCTGCCATTCGCCGGGGTGATATTGCGTGAGCCAGACCCAATCGAGATTCGGCGTCGTCAGCCGCAGCACGCCGTGCGGTGCGAGCGCGCGGCGGCACTCGCGGAGGAAACGCTGCGCGTCGTCGAACGCGAGATGTTCGATGAAGTGCTCGGCGAAGATGAAGTCGAGATTCTCGTACGGCAGTCCTTCGCGGACGTCGACGACGTTGTCGATGCCTTTGTACGGTTGATTGTCGATATTGATCCAGCCCGGCAGAAGTTGCGGACCACATCCGACGTGCAGTTTGTTTTTTTTCATGTGAGGGGCGGCCGCCGCTTCCAGTAGTTCGTCTCGCGCTCGTATGCGGCGGCGGCGCGGAACATCGCCCGCTCCGCGAAATGCGGCGCCATGATCTGCAGCGAGAGCGGCAGGCCGAGCTTGTCGAATCCGGAAGGGACGGCGATGGCCGGAATGCCGATCAGATTCGCGGGCGCGGTGAAGATGTCGTTGAGATACATCGACAGCGGATCGTCGGTCTTCGCGCCGATCTCGAACGCCGATTCCGGCGTCGTCGGCGTGATCAGAAAATCGTAGCTGCCGAAGGCGACGTCGAAATCGTGACGCAGTTTCGCGCGCACCCGCTGCGCGCGTCCGTAGTACGCGTCGTAGTAGCCGCTCGACAATGCGAACGTGCCGAGCATGATGCGGCGCTTCACCTCCGCACCGAATCCTTCGCCGCGCGACTCGAAGTAGACCTCCTCGAGCGTCTTCGCGCGATCGCTGCGATGTCCGTAGCGAATTCCGTCGAAGCGCGACAGATTCGCGCTCGCCTCGGCATTCGCGACGATGTAGTAGATCGCGATCGCGTAGCCGATCGTCGGGACGCTCACCTCCTCGACGATTGCGCCACAGCTTCGCAGCACGGCCACCGCGGTGTCGAAGTTCGCTCGCACTTCGCCTTCGAGCTTCTCGATCGCTTCGCGTACGACGCCGAAGCGCATTCCTTTGACGCCGGTGTCGAGATCCGTGGCGTAGTCGTCGACGACATGCGTGCTCGACGTCGAGTCCAGCGGATCGTGACCGGCGATGATGCCGAGGACTTCGGCGGCTTCGCGCACGGTCTTCGTGACGACGCCGATCTGGTCGAGTCCCGACGCGAACGCGACGAGTCCCCATCGCGACACGCGGCCGTATGTCGGCTTCACCCCGACCACGCCGCAGAGCGCGGCCGGCTGTCGCACGCTGCCGCCGGTCTCCGATCCGAGTCCCGCCGGAACCATGCGTGCGGCGACGGCGGCTGCAGATCCGCCGCTCGATCCGCCGGGGACGCGCGTCGTGTCCCACGGATTTTTTGTCGGACCGACGGAAGAGTGCTCGCACGACGATCCCATTGCGAACTCGTCGAGATTCGACTTGCCGATGATGCTTGCGCCGCGTGTGCGCAGCCGCGCGACGGCGGTGGCGTCGAATGGCGATCGATAGTTGCGGAGGATGGGCGATGCGCACGTCGTCGGCAGCTCCGTCGCGGCAATGTTGTCTTTGAGGACGATCGGAAGCGTGCCCTCATTCGCGTCGCGCGCGACCGAGAGGAACGCGTGGATCTTCGCGTCGGTGCGATCGATCGCGGACAAGCAGGCATCGACGTACTCGCGCGGGGAGACCTGCGCGCGCGCTTCGGTGAATGGGAGATCGAGGACGTCAGTCACCGATCACCTTCGGCACGACGAAGAATCCATCCTTCCAATTCGGCGCGTTCTTCGCCACGGCTTCACGATCGAGCGACGGGCGCGGCTCGTCGGCGCGCATCGGCGTCGCTTCGTCGGCGGCGCGCTCTTCGAATCCGGACGTGTCGACTTCGTTCAACTGATCGATGTAGCCGAGGATTTTCGTCATCTCGTCCGCCATCCGGTCGAGGGCGGCGTCTTCGAATTCGAGATGCGCCAGATCGGCGATGCGGCGCGCTTCGTCGCGGTCGATCTTCATGCGGCGCGATCTTAGCAGTGTCGTCGAGCCCGGATGCTCACGGTAGCGCTCGCATTCACAACAGTACTGCTCGCATATGTCGTGTGGGGAAAGAGCCGGCGGCGGCCGGTGGACATCGTCGTGCCGCCGGACGACGGCATCGAGCAGCTCTTCCGTTCGATGGCGGCACTCACATGGGGCCGCGTCATCGAAGGGAATCGCGTCACCATCATTCAGAACCACGCGTTCTTCGACGCGCTGCTCGACGACATCGCGCGCGCGCAGCATCACGTCCACCTCGAGACGTTCCTGTGGCGAGACGGATCGAACTCCGATCGCTTTGCGAATGCGCTCGCGGAGAAAGCGCGGAGCGGCGTCGACGTGCGCGTGCTCGTCGACCAGCGCGGCGCAAAGAAGACCAGTCCGTCCGTGTGGGCGAAGATGCGCGAAGGGGGCGTCGACTTTCGCGTCTTCCACCGCATGCGCTTCACCGAGTTCGCGTTCTACAACCATCGCGATCATCGCAAGATCGCCGTGATCGACGGCCGCGTCGCCTACACGTTCGGACATGGCATCGCCGACATGTGGGGCAGCACGCCGGAGCATCTCACCGGATGGCGCGACACCGCCGTGCGCATCGAAGGGCCGGTCGTCAACGAGATGCAGACGGCGTTTCTCGACAACTGGGTGCGCAGCGCCGGCGTC
>Ga0075425_100004333_pt1 | contig 14630 bp, 18 predicted proteins | sample SoiMethybrSBSTD4_FD_75300 | JGI IMG/M metagenome (GOLD analysis project Ga0075425, IMG submission 75300) | Bulk soil microbial communities from a Populus tree surrounding site in Tennessee, USA - Soil MetaG P. TD hybrid SBSTD4 | ecosystem: Environmental > Terrestrial > Soil > Tree plantation...
TGCTCTTCCGCGTGTTCCTCGTGACACGCACGACGAAGGACACGGGCGGCCGCGGGCGCCGCCTGGGCGCGTTCAAGCTGCTCGATGGCGCGCGCGCTCTACTCGCCGAGGCGCGCATCGATGGCGCGGCCGGCGAGGTCCAGCTGCAGCGCGAGTCGCGGGTGCTCGCCGAGCCGACCGTGCACATCTACGCGATCGACCTCCAGGTGCCCGGGCAGATCAACGTGGCGCAGTCGAAGGAGGAGCTCGCCGACTTCCTCCGGCTGGGCATGTCGATCAACCCGGCGGACGTTTCGCACATGTTCCAGGCGGACGGTTACACGCCGGCGGCTCCGCCGGCGAACGTGGGCGGGCTCACCGAGATCCCGCAGGGAGAGAGCTGATGGCCGAGAAGATCAAGATCCGCGCGTCGTCGCCGGGGCTCCTGGTGACGCGGCCGCTCCGGCGCGGCGCGGACGTGACGTACGACACGCCGGTCGTGGTCGAGGTCGACCCCGACGGCTACTGGCTCCAGCGCTGGCACTTCGGCGAGATCGAGATCCTCGACACGAGCGAGGCGCCGGAGGTGCAGCGCGCGATCGACTCGCGGAAGGCGACGGCGGCCGCGGCGGCCGCGGCGCACGCCGCGGCGCTCGCCGAGGCGGAGCGCACGAGCTCGAAGCGCCGCAAGACGGCGCCGGCGACGAAGGGGAAGGAGTAGGCCATGACTATCTCGATTCCGAACGTTCCTCTGTCCCAGAAGCGCCCGGACGTCCTCATCGACATCGACACGACGTCGGGCCTGCGCGGCGCGCCGAGCGGAGCGAAGAAGCTGCTCCTGATCGGCATGAAGCTGACGGCCGGCACGGCGACGGTGGAGACCCTCCTCGAGGTGTTCTCCATGACGGATGCGCGCACGCTCTTCGGCGAGGGCTCGCAGCTCGCGAACATGATCGCGGCCGCCTTCGCGACCAACCCGGGCGCGACGATGAAGGTGATGGCGATCGCCGAGCCGGCGGGCGCGGTGGCGACGGGCAACGTCGCCATCTCCGGAACGGCCACCGGCGCCGGCGCCGCGACGATCACGGTCGCCGGACGCAAGGTCACGATCCAGGTCGACAGCGGCGACAGCGCCGCGACGCTCGAGACGAAGTTCGTCACGCGCTTCGGCCAGGTGAAGGACCTGCCGGTCACGGCGGTCGGCGACGGCGGTCTCGATCGCGTGAACTTGTCGTCGCGGCACAAGGGGACCGAGGTGAACCAGATCGCGATCCTCGCGAGCACGAACGCCCCCGGCATCACGCTGACGCCGTCGGGCGGCTTCCTGACGGGCGGCACGGGGACCGAGGTCTACACGAACGCCTTCACGGTGGCGAAGTCGGACACTTTCGCGACGTACGTCATCGGAGCGAACGACACGACGGCGATCGCGGCGCTGAAGACGCAGCTCGAGAGCGAGAGCGATGCGCTGAACCAGAAGAACACGATGGGCTTCGTGGGCGGCTACACGAAGGCGACGGCGAAGGCGGACGCGGAGACGCAGGCCTCCACGACGAACTCGCCGAACATCGGCGTGGTGGCGTTCCGGCTGACGCCGTCGCTTCCGTCGGAGCTCGCGGCCGCGCTCGGCGCCGCCGAGGTGTTCGAGGAGGATCCGGCGCGCCCGTACAACGGCGTCATCCTGCGCGGGGTGTACATGCCGACCGCCGACCAGGTCTTCACGAACACGGAGCAGAACACGACGCTCGCGAAGGGCGTCACGCCGGTGATCGTGGAGAACGGCGACGCGAAGATCGTCCGGCTCGTGACGACGAAGACGACGACGTCGTCGGTGGAGGACTTCTTCCTGCTCGACTGGACGAAGCTCCGCCAGCTCTTCGGGGCGCGGGACGACATCCGCGCGACGTTCAAGATCAGCTACCCGCGCCACAAGCTGATGAACAACCCGCCGAGCGGGCTCACGCCGCCGCTGACCCTCACGCCCGCGATCGCGCGGTCGAAGGTGCTCGAGCGGCTGCGCGCGCGGGCGGATCTGGGCTGGCTGCAGAGCCCCGACCTCGTGAACCCGTCGACGGGGAAGACGTTCGCTTCGGAGATCGTCGCGGAGGTGGACGCTCCGAACGACCGTCTCAACGTGTCGTGGCCGGCGGTGCTGGTGCCGGGCGCCCACGTGATCGCGCACCTCGCGCGCGCCACCATCGTCTAGAGCCCGAGGAGAAGAGAACATGGCGCAGGAAGAAGCGGTTTCCAAGATCATGGTCGAGATCGACGGCGTGCGGCTGTCGGTCGAGTGCGACTCCGTCGAGATCACGTACGACCACCGCACGGAACCGATCGACACGATGACGGACAGCGGAGAATCGGAGCTCTACGCGGAGCCGCCGGCACGGTACGGCGTGAAGCTGAAGCACGTCATCCTGAAACAGAAGGGTGCCCAGGTGGACTTCCTGGCGCTGCAGGCGAAGCGCACGCAGTTCAACGTGGTCGCGGAGTACGTCGGCTGGCGCCGCGAGTCGATCACGAAGTGCCGGATCTCGACCATCACGAACCAGGCGGACACCGGCGGCAAGGCGATGGGCGACGTGCAGATCGTCGGCCTCGGCCGCAAGCTCGACTAGGCGCGACGTGCACCCGGCGCCGGTCGGCTTGCAGGAGCGCTCGTGTGCGGGCTGCAAGCAGCCCGGCGCGGAGCGGTTCGTCGTGGAGCTCGCGTTCGGCGTGCTCGTCGACGACGAGGTGACCGACCGGAGCATCGTGGGCTGCGACTTCACGGCGTGGCCCCTCTGCGCACGTGAGGACTGCCTCGAGTCGGTGGGACGCTTCGCCGCCGAGCTACGGCCGCGCATCGACGGCCGGCGGACGGGGGCCGCGATGGCGGCCGCCGACACCTGGCTCGCGACGGTGTCGGACGGGACGAAGATCGTTCGGGAGCTCGCGGTGGGAGGAGGCTGATGGAGTCCCTCGGGTTCGAGCCGACGATGCTGGAGGCGCTGCTGGCGCGCCAGCGTGCGGTCCGGCGCCTCCAGCTCCCCGGCGTCGCGATCGCGACGGGGGTGCGGCTGCTCTCGCGGATGGAGCTCCGCCAGTGCCGCCTCGCGGCGCTGCAGGCGATCGGCGAGGCGGGGCTCGGCGAGAGCGCGGAGGCGATCCGCGAGGAGATCGCCGACCACTGCCTCGCCCTCGCGTGGGTGCAGACCCGCGAGGACGGCCAGGCGGGGAAGCCCGTCGCCGGCGACGTGCAGGCGTTCCGCAAGGTCGACGAGGAGATCGTCAAGCTCATCGCCCGGGAGTACGACCTGCACGAGCAGGAGTCGAGCCTGCGCGGACTCGATGATGCGGCGTTCGAGGAGGTGTTCGAAGAGGTAAAAAAAAAGCCGGAACTGGCGCGGAGCCTCTCCGATGGGAGCTTGCTGAGGCGGCTCTGCGTTGGTTTGGCCGTCGCGCTGATGAGCTCAGCGACCTCGAGCTCCTCGAGCTCCGTGCGAGACGAGACGCGTACGACGAGCTCGTCCGGGACGACGGCGTGAGGCGGCTCAAGGTCGAACGCGCGAAGGGCCCGGCGGCGACGCGGGGACAGCGCTGGCGCGCGCTCTGGCGGCGCATCGTCGGGGCGGTGCTCGGATGAGCATCGAGACGCGCATCCGCGTCGGCGTCGACGGCGTCGAGCCGTTCACGCGCGCCTTCGGCCTGATGTCCGGCGCCGCGGGCAGCGCCGGCAAGAAGATCGGCGGGGCCTTCGGCGGCATGAACCGCGAGGCGGCAGCCTTCGAGAAGTCGTTGACCGCGGTGAAGCGGGGGATCGCGGCGATCGGCATCGGCAGCGCGATCAAGGCCGGCGCGAAGGACATCCTCGATGCGAGTGAGGCGCTCTCCGATCTCCAGGTCGCGGCCGGCCTGAGCGACAAAGAGATGCGGAAGATCGACGACAGCACCTTCGCGATTGCGAAGGAAGCGAAGGTTCTCCGCGACGAGGTGATCGAGGGCTTCACCGCGATCCAAGACTTCACGGGGGACCTCGGCTTCGCGAAGGACAACATGCTGCTCATCGCGAAGGCGGCGAAGGCGTCCGGCACGCCCGTGAAGGAGATGGCCTTCATCGCGGCCGACCTGAAGGACAAGTACGGCGCGTCGGGTAAGGCGCTCGAGGAGATGCTGGGCACGCTGATCCTGCAGGGGAAGATCGGGTCGGTGCCGTTCAAGACGATGGCGAGGGAGATGTCGTCGCTCACGGCGCTCACCGTCTCGTACGGCTACAAGGGCCCCAGCGCGCTCGCGAAGATCAACGCCGCCTTCCAGGCGGTGAAGACGGGCGTCGGCTCCGCCGCCGAGGCGACCACGACGCTCGAGGCGTTCATGCGCGACGTCACGAACCCCGAGACGGAGAAGAAGCTGAAGCGCCTGAAGGTGAACGTCTTCGACAAGGGCGCCGACGGGAGGAAGGTGTTGCGCGACATCGACGCGCTCATGCTCGACATCGCGCGGGCGACCGGCGGCGACAAGGTGAAGCTGGTGAAGGCCGGCTTCACCGCCGAAGGCTCGCGCGCGTTCGGCGGACTCGCGAAGGCCGGCGGCATCGACAAGTTCAAGGAGATGCTGAAGGCGCACGACGAGGGGAAGACGATCACCGACGACTTCGCCACGAAGACGACGGGCGCGTACGGGAAGATCGGCGCGGCCCTCACCGACCTGAAGAACCTCGGCGCCGAGATCAACGAGAAGATGATGCGCGGCGCGATCGAGGAGCTCGCCGACCTGGAGCCGCGCGCGCGAGGCACCATCGAGCGGCTGCGGGCGAAGCTCGAGGGTACCTTCGGCGCGGGGTCGATGGCTGGCATCGTCGGCGCGTACGGCCTCGGAGAGTCCTTGAAGACGGTCGGAAGCGTCTTCGGAAAGACGATGCCCGGGCTCGAGGGCGTCGGCACGGGCGCCCAGCACGTCATCGTGGACAACTGGCCGGAGTCGATGGGCGGCGGCGGAGGGGGCGGCGGCGCGGCGGGCGGGACGCCGGCGGCCGCCGGCGAAGGCGAAGGCGCCGCGGGCGGCGCGCTCAACATGGCCGGGAAGCTCGGCGTGATCGGCTCCTACATCACGACCGGGATCAAGGCCGTGGGCGGAGCGTACTTCGCGGGCAAGGCCTACGAGAGCGTGGCAGAGGAGGCGGGTGGCTCTGCGGTGGAGGCCGCTAGCCGCTCGAAGAAGTCCGTCGCGAAGGCCGATCGTCTGCGCGCGCTCGTCGCGTCCGGAAAGCTCTCGAAGTCGGCAGCCCGGAGCGTCTACGCAGCGCACCTGCGCACCGAGGCGCGTGATGAGGTGCCTTGGTGGGCCGGCATCGGCGGCGAGATGGAGGTGCGCAAGGCATCCTCGGGTCGCGCCTTCGACGCCTTCGCAGGCGTGAAGCGCCCGGGTGCCAGCGACGTCGGCGACGGCACGAGCGGGCTCGCGGCGGCCCTCAGCAAGATGGGGTTCACGCTCGTCGTGAACACGGGCGACGGGAAGACGACGGCGACGGTGGCCGTCGCCGGCGCCGGCGCCGGAACGCGCAGCATTCCGGCGATGGATCGGCGGAGGCCCTGATGGCGCACCCGTTCGCCGATCTGCACCCCGTCACGTTCAAGGGCCACGGCTTTGCAATCGAAGGCCTGGACGAGGCGAACGAGCACGCGCTGAAGGTCTGGGAGTACTCCGACCGGCCAGGTGGAGCGGTAGAGGATGGCGCGCGCCGCCCGGTGCGGGTGACCGTGAACGCCGTCTTCGCCGGCGAAGGCTTCCTCGAGGCGCTGAAGAACTTCCGCACCCTGCTCGAGGAGACGGGCAGCGGCGAGTTCGTGCATCCGCTGTACGGGCTCTCGCTGAACGCGGCGGTGCAGAGGTTCGACGTGCACGTGAGCGCGCGCGACGGATACGCGACGGTCGCTATCGAGTTCATCGAGGACTCGCTGGACGAGACCACCTTCTGGGGCCTGGCCGTGTCGGGCCCGGCGGCCGCCGCGGCCGCGCTCACGCAGACGATGGCTGACCTCGAGACGCAGAGCCAGACGATCCTGGGGACGGCGAGCCAGTCGACCGGCGCGATCGCGACGTTCCGGGACTACATGACAGGCGCGCTCTCGGCGCTCGAGGAGACGATCGACACGGACATCGAGGCCCGCCTGGGCGTGGCGTTGGCGGCGGCCGCCGCCGAGGCGAAGACGCTCGGGACGAGGACGGCGGAGGTGGCGCCCGTGCTCGAGCTCGTGCACCTGATGGCGTTCCAGGCGACGGAGCTCGCGAACATCGCGCGCTCCTCGAAGCCGCCGGTGCGCGAGTTCGAGATCCGGGGGGCGATGAGCGTGCACGAGCTCGCGGTGCAGCTCTACGGCGACGCGAGCCGCGCGGCCGAGCTCGAGAAGCTCAACCAGTTCGCGAACCCCCTCTTCCTCGCCGCCGGCGACGTCGTGAGGGTCTATGCGCGCTGAGCGGGCGACCATCCGCGTCGGCGGCCGCGAGCTCGCGGACTGGGTGTCGTACGACGTCGACTCGAACATCGTCGAGCCGGCCGACTCGTACACCTTCTCGATCGGACCCGTGCGAAAGGGCATGGTCGACCTGGTGCCGCTCGCGGAGCCCTGCGAGATCCTGGTGTGTGACGTCGTCCAGTTGACCGGGTACATCGAGGGCGTCGACGTCTCGTTCGGGAAGGGCGAGTCCGAGATCGTCGTGCGCGGCCGCGACAAGGCGGGCCAGCTCCTGGACTGCGCGGCGCCGCTCCTCCACGAGGATCTCACGCTCTCCGCGGCCGCGGAAAAGCTCGGCGGGCCGTGGATCACGTCCTGGGCGGTGACGAACGACCTCAACCGCAAGAAGGTGCTGAAGCGCGCGCCGGGCTGGGGACGAGACCAGGCGAACATCGGCGGGCAGAACGTCGGCGAGCTCGTCACGACGAGCGTCGCGACGCCGGAGACGTTCCACGTGCAGGTCGCGCCGGGCGAGACGTGCTGGGAGGTCCTGGACCGCCTCGCGAGGAAGGACAAGAAGCTGCTCTGGATCGCGGCGGACGGCACCGGCGTGATCGCGAAGCCCCGCTACGACCAGCCGCCTTCGTACCGGCTGGTGCGCTATGCGTCGCCGGAGAAGCGCGGGGAGAACAACGTCGTCTCCGCCTCGATCAGCAGGTCGCTCGAGGGGCGCTTCTCCGAGGTCACCATTCGTGGCGGGCACGGAGACGAGGACGGCTCCGACGGCGGCGAGCGGATCAAGGTGACGGTGACGGATCCCGACCTGGACGCCGTGCTGCACCGTCCGACGTCGCTCGAAGACGGGAGCGTGAAGACGCGCGCGCGCGCCGAGGCGCTCGCGAACCGGACGATGCAGCTCGGCACGCTGCGCGGGCAGACGTACGAGTACACCGTCTTCGGGCACGGCCAGGGCGAGAAGCTCTGGACGATCGACACGACCGTGGAGGTGTTCGACGAGCTCGCCGAGATCGACCAGATCCTCTACGTCGCCGGCCGGCGCTTCACGAAGTCGAAGAACGAGGGCACGCAGACGGTGCTCACGCTGATCCCGAAGGGGGCGTTGCTCCCATGAAGGGCCGCGAGATCGACCTCATCGGCATCATCCAGCGGCGTGTCGAGCAGGCGGTGGGCCGCCTCATGCACGTCGTGCGGCGCGTGCAGGTGTCGTCCGTCTGGAGCGACTGGAAGGTGCAGGCGCTCGGCTTCGGCGCGACGTCGACGGAGGCCGGCGACGAGCAGTGGGACAAGGCGGAGTTCTTCCAGCACGGCGGATTCGCGTCACGGCCGAAGAACGGGGACCAGGCGATCCTCGTGTGCGTCGGCGGCCGCGCGGGGCACCCCGTCGTGATCGCGACGCGCGGACCGCGCCCCGACCTGAACGAAGGCGACGCGGCGCTCTTCAACTACGCGCTGAACGCGCTCGTGAAGGCACTCGACGACGGCAACATCGAGATCCAGGTCGACGGCACGAAGACGGTGAAGGTGCGCACCGGCGGCGCTGCGCCGACGGTGAAGGTGGCGCTGAAGCCGGACGTGGAGCTCCACACGCATCCAGGCACGGGCGCGCTGATCGCGCCGCCGTTCGGCGGACCGGTGTCGGGGATGACCGGTCCCGCGAACCTGGGGACGTACACGATCAAGGGTGCGAAGGTGCTCGAGGCGGAGTCGGCCTGATGGGCAACTGCACGCTCGACACCGCCGTCGTGAACGTGAGCCCCGCGAGCTACGTGGGCACCTCGGAGTTCACCGTGCCGGTGACGATGAGCTCGTCGTACGCCACCGGCGGCGACACGTGCGACTTCACCGTGAGTCCCCTCCTGGCGACGGCGGTCTATCACGTCGCGATCGACGGAGTGAAGGGGATCTACAAGGTCGGCGCGATCAACTATCTCTCGGGCGGCAACGCAGGAAAGGCGAAGGTTCCGCTCATCGACACGACCACGGGCCTCGAGATCTCGGCGGGCACGGATCTCTCGGACAGCGGCGCGAAGGTCACCTTCCGGGCGCGGGTGCTCGCCGCCGTGAACACGGTCTGACATGTTCAGCCAGCGCATCGTACCTTCGACGAAGGACTATGTGATCGACTCCGTCGGCCGGATCGATCACGACGATGGGAGCCAGACGAGCGTGTACCTCGCACTCGCGACGCAGCTCGGCAGCGTGCCGGCCGCGCCGCTCTTCGGCTCGAAGCTCTTCCTCCTGCAGCGCGAGGCCTTTACGACGGTGGCGCCGCGCAATGCCGAGCGGTTCACGGTCGAAGCGCTGGCCGCTCTCGTGCGTGCAGGTCGCATCAGCGACGTGAGCGTCAGGGCCGATCGAGAGGAGAGCTCGGGCTTCCTCGGCGTGCTGCTCACGTACAAGGACCAGAGCGGCAAGCCGCAGCGCTACCCGTTCCGCGTTCCGGTGGGGAGCTAGCCGATGCCGGCCTACGTCACGAAGACGCTCGAGGAGCTGCGCCAGACACTGCTGCTCGCCTGGCGCAACGCGAATCCCACCCTCGACATCGCCGAGGGCTCGGACGCCTGGCTCAAGGCCGGAGCGTTCGCACTCGCGCTGCTCGGACCGTACGCGGCGAACACCGCGCTCGAGAAGGCGGCGTTCAGCGACACCGCGAAGGGCGCCTACCTCGTGCGGCACGCGGCGCCCTATGGCATCGTGCCGAAGCCGGCGGCCGGCGGCGCGGCGGCGCTGGGCCTGCGCGTGCGCGGCACGAACGGCTCCCCGTTCGGCTCGTTCCTCGAGCTGCGCTCCGCGAACGGAAAGAAGTTCCAGAACACCGCGGGTGGCAATATCCCGCCCGGGCTGTTCCTTGACGTTGGCGTCCAGGCGGTCGACGGGGGTCTCGACACGAACCTGCACGTTGGCGACAAGCTGAAGTTCAGCTCGCCGCCGGCGGGCATTCAGGCCGACGCGGACATCGTCGTGCAGCTGACCGGGGGAGCCGACGCGGAGAACGACGATCAGCTGCTCGTGCGGCTGAACCAGCGGAAGCGGAATCCCGTCGCCGGCGGCACGGCCGCGGACTACGAGAGCTGGGCGCTGGCCGTGCCCGGCGTCGCGACCGCGAAGTGCTTCCCGATCCGTCGCGGCCTCGGCACGGTGGATGTGTCCGTGCTCGTCGCGGGCAGCGGGGCGGCGCGCCTGCCGAGCGGCGCGCTGCAGGCCGCTGTGGCGCAGGCGATCGATCTGCTCAGGCCGACGACGGTGGCCGACTTCCAGGTGGTGTCGGCGTCGCTCGCGACGAAGGACGTGTACATCCAGGTGAAGACGGCGGCCGGCTACGAGTTCGACTGGGACGCGACGGCGCCGACGACGGCCTCCGGCTGCACGAGCATCGTGATCAATGTCAACAGCACCGCCGTGCTCACGGCCGGGAAGCGGGTGCAGATCCTGGGCGAGCAGTCGACGATCCTCACCATCGACAGCGGCACGCAGTTTACCCTCACGGCGGCGCGAGTCGGCGGCGCGCCCGGCGCCGGCGTGGCCGTGCTGCCGGGAGGGCCGCTCGTTCTTCCCGTGCAGGCGGCGATCAAGGCGTACTTCGATTCGCTGCGCGAGAGCGAGACGCTCTACCGCTCCGAGATCAGCTACGCGGGGATGGGCGTGACCGGCGTGGTGGACAACACGCTCGTGCAGCCGGCCGCGAACTATTCGCCGCCGCCGCCCTCGTCGTCGGTGGAGCTCGTCGTCTACGGCAAGGTGGAGGTGGTGAAGCTCTAATGGCGACGCAAGCGGAATATCTGCGCCTGCTGCAGCTCTTCCTCGGGAAGGGCGCCTACTCGGACGCGGCGAGCTCGGTCATCGTCCACGAGCTCGACGGCCTGGCGAACGGTCTCGCGTCGGCCGACGCGAACGTCACGGGGCTCGAGCTGGAGCTCTTCCCCGAGACGCTGGACGTCTTCGCTGGGCGCGTGGAAGCAATCCTCGGCCTGCCCGTCGAGTCCTCTCTCACGCTCGCTCAGCGGCGCGATCGGATCATCACGCACCTGAACACCCACGGCTTCCGGCCGTCGGACCTGCGCGACTCGGTCGCGCGGATGATCACGTCCAAGAACCCCGAGGACATCACGATCATCGAGCGCGAGACGACGGACCAGAGCGTCGTGAACGACGCGCACAACATCTTCGAGTTCTTCGTCTTCGTCGACCCCGAGGTCGCGACGCCGACGGAGCCGATCACGCGCATCGACCTCGTGATCGATCGGCAGAAGCACGCGCACACGCGGGGGCAGTTCATCCAGAGCGCGAGCTTCCTGACGAACGACCCGAACTCGCTCACCGACCGCGACATCCTGGGAGGCTGAGGACATGCCCTACAGCGCACGCACCCACACCTACGCCGCGCTCGAGCAGATTCTCGCTGCGCAGTTGAACAGCATCCAGGACGGGATCATCACGGTGAGCGGCGAGGAGCAGGCTGCGGAGGCGGACCTTTACGTCGAGCACGACACGGCCGGCCTGCACAAGAAGGTGACGATCGGGACCGCGAACTCCGGGGTGTCGCTGGACATCCAGGCCAACAGCGGCGACGCGGAGGTGAAGAAGATCCGCGTGCGCTCGAGCGGCGGCGCCGAAGTCTTCAACGTCGACGAGGACGGCGACGTGGCGGTGCATGACGTCACGGCCACCGGGCAAGTAGACATCGACTCGCCGGCGACGAAGTTCGTGCAGGTGAAGCGCACGGCGAACGGCACCGACGTCGAGGACGTGATGCGCGTCGCGCGTCGTGGAACGGCTGTGTACCCAAGCCGCTTCAAGCAGACGGGGCACTTCTGGCGCAACCACAAGCACTTTCGGGAGGACTGGCAGCGGCTGCCGCCGGCGGCTGGCACCGAGACGATCGACAACTCCAACTGGAAGCTGACGTCGCCCAGCGGCACCACCGGCCTCTCCGACGCGGGCAGCAAGAACGGCGAGTGCACGTTCACGACGGGAGCGACGTCCGGCAACGTGGCCATCATCCGCGGCTGGTTCGACATGGACCTCGGCGCGGCGGCGGTGTCGGGCCTGCCCGCGGACGAGAACCTGCAGCGCGCGCTCTGGGTGCACCGCCTCGTCGATACGACGAACGTGCACCTTCAGCTCGGCTTCGGCGTCAGCGGTGGTGCGTGGCCGGACATCATGTTCGCGGGCTTCGAGGTGAAGCCGACGGGCGGGCTCGGGGGCATCACGAACTGGGTCGGATCCGTGCAGACGGCGGCCGCGACGTACACGCGCGTCGACACGGGCATCGCGGTCGACGCCAACCATCACGTCTTCGAGATGCTGCAGACCGCCGCGGGCAGCTTTCAGTTCGTCATCGACGGCGTGCTGCGGTGCACGGTCAACGCCACACCGAGCACGACGCTGCTGCGGAAGATGGTCGGGATCTCCTCGGGCTCGGCGGGCGCAAAGCAGATGCGGAACAAGCTGATCGAGTGGTCCAGCGGGCACCTCTTGTAGGCGAGGGGCCGGCGGGCTCCGAACGGTCAGCCAGGCGGAGGTTCGATGGCGTGGCGAGTGGACATGCTGGTGACGACGGAGGGCGACTGGATCGGGACCGTCGTCGACGACGGCGGTCAGCCGGTCGCGCGGATCGCCGTCCCCGAGCAGCTCGTGCGCTTCCTGGGAGCGGCGCGACAGGCGCGCCCAGGCGGGTCCACGCCAAGCTGGTCCTTCGACCTTCCCGCGAACCGCAAGCTGTCGCGAACCCTCCTGCGCTGGCCGGGCGGAACGAGCCTGCGGGACACCGCAGCCATCACGGACGAGGACTGAGGCATGGCGAGCAGGACGGTCTACCTCGATCCCCTCGCTGCGGTTCTCAGCAACGGCGCGCAGGCGAGCGCGTCGGGGATCACGATGCCCGGGCCCTTCGCCGTGGGGACACCGACGGTCTCGTCGGCCGCGGATCCCGGCTTCAACGTCGCCGCCGGCTGCGACATCGACCAGTTCGGCAATCTCTACGTGCAGGACGTGGGGAACTCGAAGATTCGGAAGTTCAGCGAAGCCGGCGCGCTGCTCGCCTCGTTCGCAGGGCCGGGCAGCATGTACGGCATCGCCGTCGATCAGGCGCTCTCGCGCGTCTACACGTCGCAGTACAACGGGACGCTCGTCCGCTGGTACGACTACGGGCTGAGCGGGCTGCAAGGCTCCTTCTCGGTGCCCCAGGAGCTCTACACCGGCCTGATGGTGCTGCCGAACGGCAACCTCCTGATCGCGTCGGACGGCGCTCCCTACACGTTGCGTGAATACACGAACGTCGGCGGCCTCGTCGCGACCTGGTACACGGGCACGGCCGGATATCACCCGGTGCGTCTGCGCCACGACGGCACATACGTCTACGTCTCCTTCACCAACAGCTTCGCTGCGTCGACGCGCGCGGTGCGCCGCTTCCGGATCTCCGACAAGGCCGATCTCGGTTCGCACATGCCGGGCACGATCACGGCCGTCGCCGGAACGCCGAACCTGCCTTGGACGTCGGGCTCGAAGATCGGCGACTACGTCTCGATGGTCGCCGGCGCCGTCGACGGGAAGCTGGTGTACTTCATGAACTCGTTCGAGACGGCCATGGGCGGATGGGAGGCCGATCCGACGACGGCGAACTTCGAGCGCGTGCTCGTGCAGCGCACCGGCGACGCGAGTGGGTTCGGCCCGCCCTACACGAGCTACCTGATGGACTCCGTCGTGTCCCCCAGCAAGGTGTGGGCGACAGACTACAACGGGCACTCGCTGCGCTGCTGGGAACGTCGGACGGCGACGGCGCAGTTCAACGACCTGGGCCAGCTGCTCGGCGCGAAGGCGGGTGCGGCGCTGCTGCGCGCGCACGTGAAGGGCTTCGACGCGCGCACGGTGAAGGTGCAGTTCCGGCAGAATCTTGGCGCATGGACGGATCTGCTGCCGAGCGACAACGCTGCGCTCGGGGTCCCGATGGCGAGCCAGCGGGTCGATTTGCTGGTGAGCCTCAACACGTGGCGAGGGTTCGCTTCGAGCGTGATCGGTCCACTCGACAAAACTGCGCCGCTGGCGTTGCCGGCGATCGAGTTCGACGAGCCAGGGCCGCCGGTCCTCTACGCGCCGCAACTCGCCGGCGCCGCCGAGCTCGTGACGGGGTGAAGCGATGCTGATCGACTGGCGCGCGCGGACGCTCCTCTCCGCTGGCAAGGATCCGTTGCACACGAACACGCGGATCAATCCTCAACTCGCCTTCTTCAAGGACTCGGCTGGCACGATCGTCCAGGCGCTCGCCGGCGCTCTCGTGGACTTCATCATCACCAAAAGCGCGCTCTCGACGTCGCAGATCTTGAAGCGGTTCCAGAAGACAGAAGGCGGCGCCGGCGACGCGAACGTCACGTTCGAGGGAACCACCGGAGGCGACAAGCTGACGGCCAGCGGCAGCACGGCCACATCGATTGCAGTAACGAACACGACGGGGATGGCGGCGGGAGAGCGTGTGCGGATCGGCATCACGAGACCGGAGCTCGAGGTGGTCGTCGCCCAGGTGATCGACGCCACGCATTTCGCGCCGCTCGTACCGGTCACGCCGCCGGCGACGGGCCTGACGGTCTACCGCGGCTATCGCGCGGCGATCTTGATCAACCCATCGGACGCCCTTCCAAGCGTCTTCGGAGGACAGATCTGGGTCTACGCCACATTGCCTACGCTCACGCGCCAGCTCTGGTTCAAGGGGCCGGTCGACGTACTACCGGCGCCGGCGTGATGATGCGACACCGCGGCCGCCGGGATGCTATCCTGTTGCGAGGAGAGAACGGATGACACTCATCGGCGTCGACAGGGCGGTTGCACGAGACGTGTTCGGAGAGCGGCGCGGGCGCACGATCTCGACGATGGTAGGGGACGGCGCCGATCGCGCCCTGCGGCTGCCGCACGGAGTCGGCAAGGACCTGTTCCACCTCCTCCTGCTCGTGGTTGGCGTCATCGCCGGCGTGGCGCTGCTCGCGAAACTACGCTGATTGGTGTAGGTTCAAAGGGCGTTTGCAACACTTCTAAGTGCCCGTAATTACGACTTCAACCCAGCACTGTAGATCCGGATACTTAGAGCGTTCCGACTGAGCAGTCGCGGAGCACTATTTTGCTCTTGCGGAGCATTTCATCTGCTCGTCTACAACCGATGTGGTTGCGCGACCGCCCTGGACCAGTCCGAGCCTGACGTTGCGCGAC
>Ga0075425_100004334_pt1 | contig 14629 bp, 10 predicted proteins | sample SoiMethybrSBSTD4_FD_75300 | JGI IMG/M metagenome (GOLD analysis project Ga0075425, IMG submission 75300) | Bulk soil microbial communities from a Populus tree surrounding site in Tennessee, USA - Soil MetaG P. TD hybrid SBSTD4 | ecosystem: Environmental > Terrestrial > Soil > Tree plantation...
CCTCATTGCCGAGCGCATGGGGCTCTCCGCCTCCGAGATGATTCACGCCGCCAACGTCGAGTACCCCCGATCCAGCGTGGCGCAGCCGGGCTTCGTGGGCGGGCCCTGCCTGGAGAAGGACGCCCTCATCCTCATCGACAGCCTGCGGAAGATGGACTTCAAGCCACGCGTGATCGAGGAGGCGCGCAAGATCAACCAGGCGCTCCCCGACCACGTGGCCGGGCGCGTCCTCCAGGAGCTGCGGAGCAGCCGTCGCTCAACGATGCGCGCCAAGATCCTCGTCACGGGCTTCGCCTTCAAGGGCCGTCCCGCCACGGAGGACGTGCGCGGATCGGCGGCCATCCCCCTCATGCAGCGGCTCCAGGCGGCGCGGGTCGCCGTGTGGGGGCACGACTTCGTCACGCCGGAGAAGGTCATCGCCGACCTCGGAGCCCGCGCTTGCTCGCTCGAGGAAGGATTCGAGCAGGCCGACGGCGTCGTCATCATGAACAATCATCCCGGCTACCTGTCCGCCGGCATCCCCGAGCTGGCACGCCGTCTCCACACTCCCGCGCTCTTCTTCGACAGCTGGGGCATCTTCTCGCCCACCCAGCTCGGCGGGGTGGCCGGTCTGCGCTACGGCACGCTTGGCGCGCCCTTCCGCGACGCATGAAGATCCTCTTCCTCTGCCACCGGATGCCCTATCCGCCCAAGCGCGGCGGGAAGATCCGTCCGTTCAACATGATCCGCCACCTCGCGCGGAGCCACGAGGTCACGGTGGCCACCCTCGTGCGCTCCGCCCAGGAAGAGGCGGATGCCGAGCAGCTGCGGAGCTACTGCGACGAGCTCTACGTGGGCCGGCTCTCTCCCGTGAGCGCCTGGGCTCGCTTCGTCCTGTACGGGCTCACGGGGCGGCCCGCCACCTTCGGCTACTTCCAGTGCTCCTCGCTCTCGCGCAAGGTGCGCCGCCTCCTGTCCATCCGCGCGTTCGACGCCATCCTCGTCCACTGCTCGTCCATGGGGCCCTACGTGGCCGGACACGAGGGCTGCCGGAAGGTGATGGACTTTGGGGATGCCGACTCCGAGAAGTGGTTCGAGTACGCTCGCTCCTCCTCCCTGCCCCTGTCCTGGGCCTTCTGGCTCGAGGGCCGGCGGGTGCGGCGGGCGGAGCGCCGGCTCGGCACCCGGTTCGACGCGACCTCCGTCAATGCTCCCCGGGAGCGCGAGGTGCTCGCCGGCTACGTCCGCTCCCCGATCTCCGTCATCCCGAACGGCGTGGACCTGGAGTATTTCCAGCCCGGGCCGTCCTCGGGGCTCGGGTACGTGCCGAATCGCATGATCTTCACCGGCAACATGTCGTACCGGCCGAACGTGGAAGCGGCTCACTATTTCGTGAGCGAGATCTTCCCGCGCATCTGCCGGGAGGTACCCGACGCCCAGTTCTATATCGTGGGGATGGATCCCGCCCCTGCCGTGCGCCGGCTCGCCGAGGGCGATCGCATCGTGGTCACGGGAAGGGTGGACGATGTCCGCCCCTACTTCGACTCCGCCGCGGTGGCGGTGGCGCCGCTGCGCGTGGCGCGGGGGCTGCAGAACAAGGTCCTGGAGGCCATGGCCATGCGCGTACCCATCGTGGCGAGCCCGGCGGCGTTCGCCGGGATCAGCGCGGTGGCCGGACGCGATCTCCTCGTGGCCCGGAAGCCCGCGGAATTCAGCCGGGCCGTCGTCTCTCTGCTTCGCGACTCGGCCGCCCGCGAGCGCTTTGCCGCGGCCGGCCGTTCCTGTGTCGAAACGAACCATAACTGGAGCCAGCTCCTGGAGCGGCTCGAAGACCTGGTGGCCGGCGGCGATCGACTCGCCGAAGGAACCACCCGGCCGTCATCCCACTGAAGGGGAGGCAACGAATCATGGAACGTGAACGCTTGCTCATCATCGAAGACGATGAAGACATCAGGCAGCAGCTGACCTACGCGCTGCAGGACGAGTACGAGGTCACGGTGGCCGCCGATCGCTCGCGAGCAGCGGCGGTCGTCCAGCAGGCTCCTCCGCAGATCGTCACGCTCGACCTGGGCCTGCCCCCGAGCCCGGACACCGCGGAGGAGGGCCTGCGCGCTCTCGACGACATCCTCGGGTCGACCCCGGACGCCAAGGTCATCATCATCACGGGCAACGGCGACCGTGCCAACGCCATGGCGGCCGTGGAGCGGGGGGCCTTCGACTACCACCTGAAGCCGGTCAACCTGGACGATCTCAAGGTCGTCCTGCGGCGGGCCGCCTATCTCCGGCAGCTGGAGCGGGAGAGCGCGACACAGGCGCGTCAGCTCGAGGATTCCATCCGCTTCACGGACATCCTGGGCTCGACCCCGAAGATGCGCGACATCTTCTCGGTGATCCAGCGCGTGGCCAAGACCGACGCCACCGTCCTCTGCGAGGGGGAGAGCGGCACGGGCAAGGAGCTGGTGGCCCGCGCCGTGCACGCCCACAGCCCGCGGCACGCCGGTCCCTTCGTGGCCATCAATTGCGGAGCCATCCCCGAGACCCTCCTGGAGAGCGAGCTCTTCGGCCACGAGAAGGGCTCCTTCACGGGCGCCCATGCCCAGCGCAAGGGCAAAGTGGAGACGGCCAACGGCGGCACCCTGTTCCTGGACGAGATCACGGAGATGAGCCTGCCGCTGCAGGTCAAGCTGCTGCGCTTCCTGCAGGAGCGCGAGATCGAGCGGGTGGGCGGGCGCGACGTCATCCCCATCGACGTGCGGGTGGTGGCGGCGAGCAACCAGAGCCTGGAGGAGGCGCTGCGCAGCGGCCGCTTCCGCGAGGACCTGTACTACCGCCTCTCCGTGGTCACCATTCACCTGCCTCCCCTGCGCGATCGCGGCGAGGACGTGGTGCTCCTCGCCAACGCCTTCCTGCGTCGCAACTCGCACGCCCTCAAGCGGAAGGCGCGCTTCAGCCCCGAGGCCTTGGAAGCCATCGTGAAGTATCCGTGGCCGGGCAACATCCGCGAGCTGGAGAACAAGGTGCACCGCGCGGTGATCATGGCCAGCGGCCGGGTCATCGGGCCCGCGGACCTCGACCTCAATCCGTCGGCCACCGTTGACGCGCTGCCCACCCTGCGGGAGGCGCGCGATCAGAGCGAGCGTCGCCTGATCGTCAACGCGCTCGTGCGGAGCCGCGGCAACATCAGCCGGGCCGCGCGTACCCTCGACATCAGCCGTCCCACGTTCCACGACATGCTGGCCAAGCACAGCATCGACGCGAAGGAGTTTAGATAGAAAAACCTGCAGGGCAACGACACGCGCCGGCCGAGAACCGAGCGAAGATCAGGGGATGGCGGTGTGATTGCATGAGAGCTGCCGGAGCGAGACCGTGAGAGTCGGCCAGGCTGCGCGCATCGCGCTTCGAGGAAACCCCCGGCAGCGTTACTGGATGCTGCGGCGACAGATAGCGAATTTGTCTGCACTGCGGCGGCCAGCCGTACGACCATTCACACGTGTTCTCTTCCGGGACTGGATTCGCTTCCTTTTCGGCGTCGTCCGTCCCATCCACGGCCAAACGCGAGAGAGAGGAGAAGCCGCAACTGCCTGGCTGCTGCGAGCCCAGCGCGCCACGAGCGATGACGGCGTTTCTCTCGGGTACTTCCCCTGTCGCGCCTCTACCACGGCAGGCTGGCTTGACTCGTATCCCGAGACCACGGGGTACATCATCCCTTCCCTCTTGGAATCAGCGGACCAACTAGGCTGCGAGGATGTGCGAAGGAGCGCACTCAAGATGGCCGACTGGGAGATTTCTGTCCAGATGCCCTCCGGAGCAGTTCAGGGGGGAATGGTATGTGCCCCCAAAGATCAAGTTCCTGCTGTCTTCAATACAGGAATGGTTCTCCAAGGGTTCTCCGCAGCTTATCGAGCCACGGGTGACGCGAGGTTCAGAGAAGCAGGACGGCGGGCAGCTGATTTCCTAGTCGCCGACATGGGCGATGACGGGCATTTTCGATCGCACGGAGCCTTTGTTGCACAGCATTCGATCAAGACGTACAACTGCCTCTGCGGCTGGGCTCTTTGGCAGTTTGCCGAGAACGTTGATGACGACCGATATGCCAAGATTGCCATCAGGGCAGCTGAAGCAGCGTTGGGTCAGCAGCAGCCAAATGGATGGTTCGCCAACAACTGCCTAGTCGACCGCGAGGCACCGATCTCCCATACGATCGGATACACTCTCCAGGGAATTCTCGAAGTCGGCATCCGTGCGGGTCGAGAGGACCTCATTACGGCGGCCAGGCGTGGCATCGCTCCGGTCATCAGTCGCATCAGTCCGAGTGGATTCCTCGCCGGTTGTTTCTTCTCCAATTGGGAGCCAGCCGCCTTCTCATCCTGCCTCACCGGTAACGCGCAGCTGGCCGTAACTTGCTATCGGCTATATGAACTGACGAGGTACGACGAGTATCGGCAAGCCGCTGACCGCCTGGTCGACTATCTCAAGGCGCTGCAAATCCTCGAGGAAGACGATCCCGGCGTAATCGGCGCCATTGGCGGGTCATTTCCGTTGCTAGGCAGCTACATGACTCTTGGATATCCCAACTGGGCTACCAAGTACTTTCTCGATGCTTTGATGCTCCAAGATCGTCTGAGCGGCGGGTCTCGAGGCGGGGCTGGAGGAGCGGGTGGATGAGCAACCGAGGCCTCACAGCCCTTCTTCCAAAAGGGGTCAAGGATCAGCTCAAAGGGTGGCGAAAGCGCTTACGCTTGGCGTACGTTCGTCGCTGGCGCGCCTTCGGGGCCGAGGAACTCGCTCGAGCCCTCCGCCAACTGGGGATCACGCCAGGCGACACCCTGATGGTGCACAGCAGCTTCGATAGCTTCGCCGGTTTCTCCGGCAAGCCCAGCGACGTGGTACGTGTGTTACAGGAGACCGTCGGCACGCAGGGAACGCTTCTGATGCCAACTTTGCCTTTCACCGGAACTGCCGTGGACTATGTTGCCCGCGGCCCCGTCTTCGATGTGCGCCGCACACCCTCGCAGGTCGGTCTCCTCACCGAGCTCTTCCGCCGATCCCCCGGGGTGATCCGAAGCGTCCATCCCACGCACCCAGTGGCTGCGTGGGGAGTACTTGCGACCAAGATAACGGCCGATCATCATCTTGCCCGGACACCATGTGGCGCTGGTTCCCCGTTCGCCCGGCTTCTCGAGGTGGATGGTCGGATTCTCCTCCTTGGGACAGATATACGGTCTGTAACCTTCTTTCACTACATCGAGGAGGTGCTCGAGCCAGGAATGCCCGTCTCCCCTTTCACGAAGGACGATTTCATCTTGCCGAGCTGCGATGAGACAGGCACCATGGTCACGTCGAAGACGCGCCTATTCGATCCAGCCCTCTCTCGACGTCGTAATCTGCTCAAGCTTGAGCCAGTGATCAGAAATCAGGGTTCGTGGGCCCAGGTGCGACTGGGCGAGCTGGACGTGATTCTCCTTGAAGCCAAAGCCTTGATGACGGCGGCCAAGAGTCTCGCTGCCCAGGGAGTCTATTGCTATGACAGCTGACACAGCAACTCCAGAAGAGCTGCGCCGCGCCTTTCAGGCCGCGCTCGATGCCGGTGATCTGGTCGGAGCGATACAAAGCGCTCGGGGCCTGCTCAGCAAGAATCCACTCTTGGCGACGGCAAGCCTCATACGTCACGCTGTTGAGAAATCCTCTCCAGAGCGGCTGCCGCTTACATCGGTGCGCGTAGCGCTCCTGTCATCATTCTCGATCGAGTTCGTTCACGACGCGCTGATCGGCTTCGGCTTTCTCGAAGGGCTGCGTGTCGAACTCTATCAGGCCGGCTTCGGTCAGTTCCGGCAGGAGATCCTGAATCGCGACAGCGGCCTGTACGCCTTCGCTCCGCACGCAGTTGTTCTGGCCCTAGAGGGCAAGGACCTCGCACCCGATCTCTACCGTCACGACGTACCTGACGCCACGGATCTCAGTGCGACAGTAACCGAAGCCGGGCGCGAGCTCTCGGAGCTTGCAAAAGTCTTCAGAGAGCGTTCGGCAGCGACCCTCCTTATTCACAACTTCGTCCCGCCGACCTGGCCCCGTCTGGGCATCCTCGATGGAGAGGGAGAATCTTCTCAAGCAGAGCTCGTCGCCTCTCTAAATGCCGATCTCCGCCGCGTATGTCGGGACTCGCGAGGAATTCATACGGTCGACTACGCAGGGCTCGTGCAGCGCACTGGCGCCCTCTCCTGGTACGACGACCGTATGGCCCTCTATGCGAGGGCTCCCATCGCTCGAGGCGCACTTCCGGAACTTGCCCTCGAATACGTGAAGTTCCTCCGAGCACTTACGGGCAAAACCAAGAAGTGTCTCGTCCTCGATCTGGACAATACCCTCTGGGGCGGTGTGGTTGGTGAAGAAGGCCCCCATGGAATTGCTCTGGGACCCGAGTATCCTGGCAGCGCTTTTGTCGACTTTCAACGTGCGGTGCGGGGTCTTCGCCAGCGGGGTGTCATCCTCGCCATCGCGAGCAAGAACAATCCAGCAGATGTCGACGAGGTTTTTGCTACGAACAGCCACATGGTGCTTCAAAGGGAAGACTTTTCTGTGGTGCGGGTCGGTTGGAATGCCAAGAGCCAATCGCTCTCGGAGATCGCCACCCATCTCAACATTGCGTTGGATCACATCGTGTTTGTGGACGACAATTCGTTCGAATGCGATGAGGTCGTCCATGCCCTTCCGGCCGTGACGGTGCTGCCGTTACCCATACAGCCCGAGCACTTCGTCCGCACCCTGCTCAAGCCGGGCTACTTCGACTCGCTCAGCATGTCTACAGAGGACCTGCGTCGGGCCGAGCTCTATGAGCAGCGTGACCAGGCTGAAGAACTCCGCGCGAGAAGCGAATCGCTCGAGGACTTTTACCGCCGCCTCGAGATGGAGGTGACGTTCGCCCCCGTGGACAACTCCTCGCTCGCTCGCGCAGCTCAGTTGACTCAGAAGACAAATCAGTTCAACGTCACAACCATTCGATACACCGAGGCTGAGATCCTCGAACGCTGCGTCAATCCTGACAACCTGGTCAAGACCGTACGAGTGCGAGACCGCTTCGGCGACAGCGGTATCGTGGGCGTCATGATGGCACGTGCCTCTGGAAGCGACGTGGAGATCGATACGCTTCTTCTGAGCTGCCGCGTCATCGGGCGGACCGTTGAGACTGCCATGCTCGCCCATGTCAGCGAGTACGCGACCCAGCGAGGGGCCCTGCGTCTTCGGGGGCGCATCGTGCCTACCGCCAAGAACGCTCCTGCGCGCGATCTCTACGAGAGACACGGATTTCGGTCTGATCCGAACGACGGTACCGGGACGGCCCCATGGAGTCTCGAGCTTTCGACCGGCGGGATCCCCTACCCGGAATGGATGAAGATAGTCTCGGAGGCAGGTTAAAAACATGGAACAGAAGGTGAAGCAAATCATGGCGGACGTACTTGACCTTGATCCGCAGGCCATCGACGGCCGCACCGCCATGGACACTATCGAGTCGTGGGATTCCCTAACTCACATCAATCTCTGCCTCAACCTGGAGCAGGACTTCCAGATCGCCTTTACGGTGACGGAGATAGAAGCCATGCTCTCCTATGGCGACATCTTGCGGGTCCTCCGTGAGAAGCTCTAGCCTGACCGTGCTGCTCGTTCGTTAGGTATCGCCAGCTTCGCCCTTCGATTCTCAATCCTCGCATTGTCTGATCTTGATTCTGTAACGACGGTTTCTGTCGATTCATCAAGGCATGAGTTCACTCTTAGCGAGACCTCTCGAGGAGGGTCTCGAAGTGTCCTGCGAGGTCGCCAGCCAAGCGCTCACGGCTATATTGCTCCAGCATGGCGGACGGGGCGGTCAACCGACCGAGATCACCGCTTGTCCACGCCCGATAGGCGGTGACAATGGCATCGCCGAGGCGATCCATGTCCGTCGGATCCACCACCCATCCTCCTCCGGTGTCGCTCAATACTTCCGCAGTAGCCCCAGGCGGCGCCAGGGCCAGCACGGGCCGCCCCGCTCTGAGGTATTCGAACAATTTGGCAGGGACGAGATCCACGGTGTCCTTCGAGGCTTGAAGCAGGAGGAGCATGCTGGCCCGACCCAGCTCCGCCAGCGATTCCTGATACGAAACCCGGGGAAGGAACTCGACTCTCGAAACCAGCCCGGCGCCCTTGACCGCCTCCTTCATTTCTGCCGACTCACCGAATGGCCCACCGCCCAGGAAGCGAAAGCGGATTCGTGACGGATCCACTAGTCCCATCTGGGCCGCTCGATGCACCGCCTCGAATAGTGGCCGCGGGTCACGGAAGCTCTCACTGAGGCTCCCGGCATGCACGATCAAAAACTCGTCGGGAGAAGACGCCGATGATCCGAGCACGCTCGTGAAGTCCGCCTCGTCATAACCGTTGGGGATAGCGACGAACTTCTCCGACGGTTTCTCCGGGTATCGTGATGCGAGCACGTTCCGTAGACGCATTGTGCTCGTTACGATGAGATCGGCACGTCGGGCCACGAGGCGCTCCAGCCTTCGCGCGGCGACATGGCCGAGGCGGGTTGTGCCTGCCTCTGGCGGCTCTTCGTACCATGGATCACGGAAATCTGCGACCCAGCGAAGCGCGCGTCCAGCAAGGCTACGGGCGATGAGGTGGGCGGTCGCATGAGGGCTGGTCGAATAGACGAGGTCGACCGGATCTCCCCCCAGCACCTTCCGACCCGCCGCTACCGCCCACGGCCACCACCCGGACCAGCGATCGGGAATGGCGAGGAAGGAAGGGTAGCTGCCCCGGATGGCCAGATGCTTCTTGACATCGATGAATCGGGTCCGGACGACACGCACTTCCGGCGGAATCTGCTCCTCGAGTTTCGGATCCATCACTTGATAGGCTTCCCGGCGAAGCGTTAGGACTGTAACGCGCCATCCGAACCTTCCGAGATAACGGGTATGCTTCAACGTCCGCAGCACCCCGCTGCTGCTGCTCTCAGGGGGATAGTGGTACGCTATGAACAGGGCGTGCCTCATGGCAGGTCCGCCATGATCAGAACAGCTGGACATCAAGAATGCTCCAGAATGCCGCACCGTGGCATCTTGCTGCTTGTCCTCATGATAAGAGAGTGAGAGAGTAGAGGCTATGCGATTTCCATCTGGCTTTGCGATCACACTGGTAGGTTTCCTTGTGATGCTGACCACACCGGTTCAGGCTCAGGACGATGGTACGCAACCAAGCAAGGATCCTGCGGTCTTCAAATCCCAACTGCTCCAATTTACCCAGCTCACCCGAAAAAATTTGCGTGAAATTCAAGCCCTCTCTCCTGATGACCCTGCGCCTATCGATCCCGCGTTGAAAAGTAGTGCTCATCGCGCCTATGCGTTTATCCGTGCGGCGCAATGGGGCATGAGCGTCGCAATACAGCAGCAAACCTACAAGGATCCCGCCCTCGTCCTAGCGCAAAAGCGCGCAGAGCAGGCTTGGAATCTGGCAAGATATCCCGTAGACAATACGAACATGCCTCGCCCTGAATACATCAACCAATCCGTGCAGAGCCTCACTCAAGCTCTACGACTCGTCCAGCAAGCTTTAGTGATGCTTCCATAGATTCCCTCACTTTGCATTGCTGTGTCTGCGGTCCGCGCACACGCTTCGCGTGTCTCCTGCAGCCATTCTACGATCTCACGGAACTCCTCTTGGGTCGCCAATGCTAGTTGCGCTTCTCCATACGATGCAGCACGTCGCCTAGGATCCAGATCGAGCTCGTCAATACCGGGAACGCAGGAACAGTACCTCCCGCGCAGATGCAAACGAGCCCCTTGGGCTCGATCAGGGGCTGGCGTGACAGATGAACGTGATCCGCACCTTGCTTGGTGTCTGCCAGGATGTACCCACAACTTCGATTACAGTCAAGATCTCTCGTCCTCCTTTGCCTCGCGGGGTGATCGGTGAGGGAAATGTTCAGCCCGTCTCGAGCCTCTGCTAGGTCGGATTGAGGTTCCTTCCATCTGGCGAGCGTTCCCCCTTCGGCAATCCCGCGTCGTGACGAGCGTCCCAGTGACCCTGCTCGCCATCCTGGTCGTAGGCTGTGCGGCACCATCGGGCTCGCTGCCCGGACGCTACTACCGCCTGATGGAAGCCGGGATGCCTCCCGTCGAGCGACGACTCGAGACGGCAGAGCCGAGCGCCGGCCTCGCGGAACTGGAAGCCACGCCGCCCCTCAAGGATTTCCCGTCTTCCATCCTCGCCGCCGCCGTGCTCTACACCTCGACGCATCCCGCCAATACCGGGCGAGGCGATCCGCGCTGGCTCGGGCTCGCCTTGCGCATCGGCGATCTCCTCGCCGCGGAGAGCGCGCAAGGGCCTCCCCGGGGGCGAGTCGACCATCGCGAGATCTACCTCTGGCTCGAAAGTTACCGCCTGCTCGCCGATCGTCTCGGCGAGGAGCGGCGGGCCCGATGGCGCACGGAGATCGAGCGCAACGTGGGCGCCCTTGCCGTCGCCGTGGCGGGTCGCGAGCACTTCCCGCGCTACCAGTCACCCTTCATCCACACCTCCACCAATCACTACGCGCTCTGGGCGTCCACCGTGCACCTGGCGGGGATCGTCTTCGGCAACCGCGAGTGGGAAGAGGTGGGGCGTCGCGTGATGCGGCGATTCGTCGTGGAGGAGCAGACGCCGGACGGATACTGGGGTGAGCACAGCGACGCCGGCCCCACCACGGGCTACGACTACCTCACCTTCGCCGGGGTCGCCCTCTATGCGGAGCACAGCGAGGATGCCGCCGCGGTGGAGGCGCTCCGGCGAGGCACGGAGTTCCATACGCACTTCACGTGGCCGGACGGCACGCCGGTGGAAGTGATCAACGATCGCAACCGCCGCTGGGGCGTCGATCCGTGGGGCCACTTCGGCTTCTCGCGTTTTCCCGACGGACGACGCTACGCGGAGTTCCTCACCGCCTTCTTCCAGGACGGCCGCGGAGGGCTCGAGATGTTGGGGCGAATCGCCCAGAACGCGCTGTACTTTCACGAGGGCACCGCCGCGCCCATTCCCCAGGACAAGCCGCAGTTCTCGTATCGCATGCGAGTGCCCGCGGGCATCCGCAAGCGGGAGCCCTGGACCATCGCGCTATCCGGCCTTACCAGCACGCAGCCGGTAGCCAACCGGTTCTTCCTCGACCGGCAGTGTCATCTGAGCATCTTCCATGAGAAGCTAGGGCTGATCGTGAGCGGCGCCAACTCGAAGCGCCAGCCCGAGCTGGCCACCTTCAGGGAGACGGTGAGAGGGCGAGCGAGTCACTTGCCGATCAGCACCGCGCTCAGAATGGAACCCGGCCTTGATCGCCTCTCCCTCGCCTACAACACCTTCTTCGCCGACCTCGAGGTGCCGGAGCCCTCACGCCAGCAGGTCGCCTTCCGTGTCGCCGTCACGGAGATGGGGCAGGTGGAGGAGGCGCAGCTGGCGATTCAGCTCGTGCTCCGGCCGGGGGAGCTGCTCGAGACGGGCAAGACGAAGGTCATGCTCGGGCCCGATCGCGTGGAACTGGGGCCCGACGAGGTCGCCGGCCTCATCCGGCATCGGGGCTGGAGTCTCCGGGTCGACTCGCCGGCTCGGCTCGTCTGGCCTGTATTCCCCTACAGCCCGTACGCAAATGCCCCCGAGACGTCATTGGGTTTCGCCGTGGGCGTGCTGACGGTGCCCATCCGACCCCAGGAGGTTGGTGGGCGATTCCGCAAGCAGGATATCCGGTTCGTGCTCGAGACGGCACAATAGTCATGGTTCTGGCACACGTCTTGCTGCCGTTTCGGGAGGTGCGTGACCCGAGGCCGGGGGAGGCCTGTGCAGATGTGCCGTCGAACGGCGATGGTTGCCCGGAGGCCCCGTCAAGATGACCGACCGTGATGCGTCGCACCGCCTCAAGGTGCTTTTCTTCTCCCAGCCGTTCGTGTATCCCGCCGACACGGGCGGCAAGATTCGCACGAGCCAGACCCTCCGCCATCTGCGCGACGTCTTCGACCTCACGCTGGTGAGCAATGTCGATCCGAAGTCCGATCTGCCGCATCTCCATCAGATGGATCCGCTGTGCCACGATTTCCATCCCGTACCCCGCTCGACGGTGACCAAGTACTCCCTGGCCTTCTACCTGAAGGTGCTCGCCTACTCGCTGTCGCGCTATCCCGTGACCGTGCTCGGTGACTACTCGCAGCACGCGGTGGCCAAGCTTCGCGAGCTCCTCACCACGCGTCGCTACGACCTCGTGATCTGCGACTTCCTCGGGCCCACCCTCAACCTGCGCGCCTTGCCCACCCCGCGCACCCTGCTCTTCCAGCACAACGTGGAGTCCACGATCTGGGAGCGTCACTACCGCACCTGCCAGCGCCCGCTCCTCCGGCTGTTCTGGTATCTGCAGTGGCGCAAGTTGCAGCGCTACGAGAGACAGGCGTGCGCCCGCTTCGACGGCATCGTGGCCGTGTCCGAGCTCGACAAGCAGGTGCTCGAGCGCGACTACGGGGCGCGCAACGTGCACGCCGTGCCGACAGGGGTGGATACGGACTTCTTCCGCCCTCACCCCGAACCGCCCGAGGAGAACAACCTCGTGTTCCTGGGGGCCATGGACTGGCGTCCCAACGAGGACGGCATCCTCTTCTTCGCGGACGAGGTGCTGCCCCGGCTCCGCAAGCTCGTGCCCACCGCCCACATCACGGTGGTGGGACGCAACCCTTCCCCCAAGCTCCTCAAGCGCACCCGCGTGCATCCGGAGATCCGCGTGGTGGGTCGCGTGGAGGACGTGCGGCCACACGTGGCCCGGGGCGCCCTCTTCGTCATCCCCCTCCGCATCGGCGGCGGCACGCGCATCAAGGCCTACGAGGCCATGGCCATGGGCAAGGCGGTGGTGTCGACCCGAGTCGGGGTGGAGGGCCTGCCCGTCCGGGACGGCGACAACGTGGTCCTCGCCGACCAGCCGGAGGACTTCGCGAACGCGGTGGCCCGCCTCCTCAAGGACCGCGCGGAGCGCGATCGGATCGGGCACAACGCGCGCGCCTACATCGAGGACAACGTGAGCTGGCGCCGCGCCGCCTCGGCCTTCGCGGACATCTGCACGCGGGTGGCCCGTGCCTAGCGCGAGCGCTGCCGTCAAGGCGGCCGCGCTCCGGTTCATGCCGGACGGCATGATCCAGCTCCTCAAGCGCGTCCGCTACGTCAACACCGTGCGCTCCTTCTGGTCGCCGGAGGCGGACGTCATGGTCGCCCTCGTGGACCAGGGCAACTACGTCCTCGATATCGGCGCCTATGCGGGCTGGTACACCCGCGTCCTGTCCGAGGCGGTGGGGCCGGAGGGCCGGGTGCACAGCTTCGAGCCCGTCCCCACGACGTTTGCCCTCCTGAGCCATTGCACGCGTCGGCTGCGGCTGCGCAACGTTGTCCTCCACAACTGCGCGGCCTCTCGCGGCAACGGCACCGCGGTCATGACCGTCCCGCACTATCCGGCAGGGGGCGAGAACTACCATCAGGCGACCCTGGTGGCGGGAGGCGCAGGGGGCGCCGATCGCCTGCGCCACTTCTCTGTCGAGCTGCGCACGGTGGACTCGGTGCTGGAGAAGCCGCCGCGGCCGATCACGTTCATCAAGTGCGACGTCGAGGGGCACGAGGCGGAAGCCCTCGAGGGCGCGGCGGGCACCATCGAGCGCGACCGGCCCGCCCTCTGCGTCGAAGTCACGGGAGACCCGGACGCGGCCGGCTCGTCCAGCCATCGGATCGTGTCCAGCCTGGGTGGCTGGGGCTATGAGCCTTTCTGGCTCGACGCGGGCCGCCTCGTCCGTCGCCGCGCGGGCGACCGCTCCGTGAACTACTTCTTCCTGACTGACGCCCACCGGATCCGGCTCGCCGCTCGCGGTCTCCTGGCCGCCTGATCGCTCATCTCGCGGGCCGGCCCGACATCTCGTCCTTGACCTGGGCCACGATCCGCCGGCGGTCATAGCGACGCGCCACCGTCTCGCGCGCGGCACGTCCCAGCGCCTCCCGCCGGGAGGGATCCCCCAGCAGCTCGATGCACGCATCGGCAAAGGTGCGGGCGCCGTCGCGCAGGGCGATCTCGACGCCGTCGCGGAGCTCCAGGCCCTCCGCGCCGACGACGGTGGAAACGACCGCCTTGCCGTGGGCGGCGGCCTCGAGAATCTTGATCCGGGTGCCGCCTCCGGACAGGATGGGACAGCAGACGATGGCCGCCCGCCGATAGAGCAGCTCCAGGTCCGGCACGAAGCCCGTGAACTCCACTCCGGCCGGACGCTGCGCGAAGCTCGGGATCCGCTCCGGCTTGTTGCCCGCCACGATGAGGCGAGCGTCGGGGCAGGCCTCCCGCACGAAGGGCCAGACGTCCTTCACGAGAAAGTCGGCGGCGATGATGTTGGGACCATAGGCGTACGTGGCCACGAGCAGGAGCGATCGCGAGCCGGGCTCCGTGCCATACTCGGCGGGAATGCTCACCGCGTTGGGAAGCGTGACCACGCCCGGGAGCCTCCAGCGCGTAGCGAGATAATCGCGATCGAGATCGGAGCACACGAAGGACTTGCGGGCGAGCTTGATCGCGCGCCGCTCTCCGGACAAGAGGGCGGGCAGCTGCAGGTAGTACAGGTACTTCCCGGGCCAGAAGGGTGGC
>Ga0075425_100004335_pt1 | contig 14629 bp, 14 predicted proteins | sample SoiMethybrSBSTD4_FD_75300 | JGI IMG/M metagenome (GOLD analysis project Ga0075425, IMG submission 75300) | Bulk soil microbial communities from a Populus tree surrounding site in Tennessee, USA - Soil MetaG P. TD hybrid SBSTD4 | ecosystem: Environmental > Terrestrial > Soil > Tree plantation...
AGGAGCCCATGAACACCTTGATGCCGCAGCAGCCGGGCAGCCGTTCGAGCTCCGCCAAGTCCCTGGTGTTCTCGCGCGTGCCGCCGACGTAGAAGGCGAAATCGCAATGCATGCGGTGATGACCGCGCGCGATCTTGTCGGCGAGCGCCTCGGGGCTGGTGGTGAGCGGATTGGTGTTGGGCATCTCGAACACGGCGGTGACGCCGCCGAGCACGGCCGAGCGCGACCCGGTCTCGAGATCCTCCTTCTGGGTCAGCCCGGGCTCGCGGAAGTGCACCTGGGTGTCGATCACGCCGGGCAGCACGTGCAGGCCCTGAGCGTCGATCGTGGCGCCCGCCGAGGCGCCCGCCAGATTGCCGATCGCCGCGATCCGGCCGGCCCTGACGCCGACGTCGCGCCGGCCCTCGCCGTCCTGGTTGACCACCACGCCGCCCCGGATGATCAGATCGTAGCTCTCGGCCATTGCCGTTCCATGCCCTTGAGACGCGCGACAGAGCGCCTTACGTTCGCCAGTGCGGCGGATTTGACGTTCCTATGAGTTCGCCGCGAATCCGTTTAGGAACGTCAAATCCTAAGCGCCGCACTAGAATCAATAAAGTGGCCAGTGTCCTTTCGATTCCGACGTTCGTACAGAGTGTGCTGCAAGTGATACGAACGTCGGAATTGGGACACTGGCATGGAATGGCAAGGGTTCCGAGGGTTATCGGTCTCATGAAGGCTGCACTTCTGCCCGATCGCGGCGTCGTCAAGGTGGCCGGCGAGCCGGCGCGGAGCTTTCTCAACGGGCTGCTCACCGCCGATATCGGCCAGGTGACGCCCGCGGCCGCGCGCTTTGCCGCGCTGCTCACGCCGCAGGGTAAGATCCTGGTCGACGGCATCGTCGCCGAGGCGCCCGCCGAGGACGGCGGCGGCTTCTTCATCGACTGCCCGCGCGCGCTCGCCCTCCCCCTGGTCGACAAGCTCAACTTCTACAAGCTGCGCGCCCCGGTGATCGCCGAGGATCTGTCCGAGGTGCTCGGCGTAATGGCGGTGTGGGACGGCGACGGCGACACCGAGTATGGCCTCGTCTACGCCGACCCCCGCCTGCCTGCGCTCGGCCGGCGCGTGATGCTGCCGCCTCACCTCGCCGGGGAGGCGGCGAACGATCTCGGCGCCACATTAGTCGACGCCGCCGCGTACGAGGCGCACCGCATCGCGCTCGGCGTGCCGCGCGGCGGCCTCGATTTCACCTATGGCGACGCGTTTCCGCACGAGACCGACATGGACCAGCTCAACGGCGTCGACTTCGAGAAGGGCTGCTACGTCGGCCAGGAGGTGGTCTCGCGCATGGAGCACCGCGGCAGCGCGCGCAACCGCGTGGTGCCGGTCGCCTATGACGGCTTCGCACCCGATCCCGGCGGCCCCGTCACGGCGGGCGAAAAGCAGGTCGGCACCTTCGGCTCGCGGGGCGAGGGCCGCGCGGTGGCGCTGTTGCGGCTCGACCGTGTCGCCGATGCGCTGGCGGCCGGCACGCCGCTCGTTGCCGGCAGCGCGACGCTGCGGCTGGTCAAGCCCGACTGGGCGCGCTTCGCCTGGCCGGGCGAGACCAGCGCCGTGGAGTAGCGTGCGATGAAGCCTCCCATCATCCAGCTTCCCGACGGCCTCCATCGCTGCGCCTGGCCGGGCCAGGACCCGCTCTATGTCACCTATCACGACACCGAATGGGGCGTGCCCGAATATGACGACCGCGCGCTGTACGAAAAGCTGATGCTCGACGGCTTCCAGGCCGGCCTGTCGTGGATCACCATCCTGCGCAAGCGCGACAACTTCCGTCGCGCCTTCGACGGTTTCGAGCCGGCGATGATCGCCCGCTACGGCAAGCGCAAGGTCGAGTCGCTCATGCGCGACGAAGGCATCGTGCGCAACCGCGCCAAGATCGAGGGCGCGGTCGCCTCCGCGCGCGGCTATCTCGACGTGATGGAGAAGGGGCCGGGCTTCTCCAGGCTCCTGTGGGGCTTCGTCGACGGCAAGCCGAAGATCAACAATTTCCGCACGCGCGGCCAGGTTCCGGCCGAGACGCCGATCTCGCGCGCCATGTCGAAGGAGCTCGCTACGCGCGGCTTCAAGTTCTGCGGTCCGACCATCGTGTACGCCTTCATGCAGGCGACCGGCATGGTCAACGATCACATGGTGACGTGCCATCGCCACGCCGCGCTGGCGAAGCCCGCGGCGCGGCGCTGACCCATGGCGCGCGCAACCACGCGAATCCTGCGCGTCGCCGCGACGGCGCCGGGGCCGCGCGCCTGGCAGCGCATGCTGTCGGGCCGGCGGCTCGACCTGCTCGACCCCTCGCCGCTCGACATCGAGATCGAGGACATCGCGCACGGGCTTGCCCGCGTCGCCCGCTGGAACGGCCAGACCACCGGCGCGAGCATCTTCTCGGTCGCACAGCACACGCTCCTGGTCGAGGAGGTGGCGCGCCGCCGCTTCGGCGAGCCCGACCGCCGCCTCGCGCTCGCCCTGATGCTGCACGACGCGCCCGAATACGTGATCGGCGACATGATCTCGCCGTTCAAGGCGGTGATCGGCGATGCCTACAAGGCGGTGGAGAAGCGTCTGCTCGCCGCCATCCATCGCCGCTTCGGCCTCGCGCCGGAGCTGCCGGCCGACGTCGTCAAGGTGGTCAAGACCGCCGACCGCGGCGCCGCTTTCCTCGAGGCGACCGTGCTCGCCGGCTTCTCGGCCGCCGAGGCGCGGCGCTTCTTCGGCGTGCGCCCCGCCCTGCCGGCGGCAGTCGAGCGCGACTACATGACGCCGTGGTCGGCCCCGGTGGCCGAGCAGCGATTTCTCGAGCGTTTCGGAAAAATTCCGCCCTAGTGCCGCGAACCCGAAGTTCGCACGGCTTCTCGGCGGGTACGGTTGCGAACTTCGGGTTCAAAAGCGGCACCAGAGTCATAAAATTGCTAGCGTCCTTTCGATTTCGAAGTTCGCTCGGAGGTCGCTGCAGACACTTGCGAACTTCGAAATCGGGACGCTAGCCGTGAAAATCCTGCCACCATTGCGTATCATGGTCGGGTCGAAGGACTAGAATCGGCCACCATGATCATCCACGTCTGCTCCCTGTCGCGCCTGCACACCACGGTGGAACGCACCGGGGCGCGCCATGTCGTCACCCTGCTCGGCGTCGACGACATCATCGAGCGCCCGACGACCGTGCCGGCCGACAACCATCTCTTCCTGCGCATGCACGACATCAGCGAGCCGCTCGACGGCCACGTCGCGCCCGACGTCGCGCATGTGGAGGACCTGCTCGACTTCGTGCGCAACTGGGACCGGGCCGCGCCGCTCGTGGTGCATTGCTGGGCGGGCATCAGCCGATCCACCGCGGCAGCGTTCGTCTCGGTGTGCGCGCTGCGGCCCGAGCGCGACGAGCACGAGATCGCCTGGGCGATCCGCCGTGCCTCGCCGACCGCCACCCCCAACATCCGCATCGTGAAATTCGCGGACGCGATGCTCCGCCGCGATGGCCGCATGGTGACGGCGATCGAATCGATCGGCCGCGGCGCGCTCGCCGAAGAGGGCGTGCCGTTTCATCTGCCGCTCACAGCATGACCGACCCCGGCCCGACCGCGATCGAGATCGGGCTCACCGCCGCGATCGTCGCGGTCGACGGCGACGAGCCGATGACGTTGACGGCAGGCGACGGCGCCGGCCTCACCGGCCTGCCGTCCGGCCCGTTCGATCCGCTGGCGCACCATACGTTCGAAATCGGCCTGCGCACCTGGGTGCGGCAGCAGACCGGGCTCGCGGTCGGCTATGTCGAGCAGCTCTACACCTTCGGCGATCGCGGCCGTCAGGCCGAGCGCAGCGACCGCGGCCCGCATGTGGTCTCGGTCGGCTACCTCGCGCTCACCCGCCGCCCCGAGAGCGCCGACGCGCTGCGGGCAAGCGGCGCAGGCTTCACGCCGTGGTACCGCTTCTTCCCCTGGGAGGACCGGCGCGCCGGCCGGCCCGAGATCCTCGACCGCACGATCCTGCCCGCGCTCGACGCCTGGGCCCAGCACGAGACGCGCGACGATCCGCCCCGCCCGCTCGGCCGGCGCGAGCGGCTGCGCCAGTGTTTCGCGGCCGGCGGCAGCCCGTGGGACGAGGAGAAGGTGCTCGACCGCTACGAGCTCATCTACGAGGCGGGCCTCGTCGAGGAGGCGCGGCGCGACGGCCGCAAGGCCGCGTTCGAGCGCGGCGAGGTGCCGGCGCTCGGCGAGCCGATGCGGCTCGACCATCGGCGCATTCTCGCCACCGCGATCGCGCGGCTGCGCGCCAAGCTCAAGTATCGTCCGGTGATCTTCGAGCTGATGGCGCCGGAGTTCACGCTGACCGAGCTGCAGACCACCGTCGAGGCGATCTCTGGGCGCCACCTGCACAAGCAGAATTTCCGCCGTCTGGTCGAGACCGGCGCCGTGGTCGAGCCGACCGGCGAGACATCGACCGCGACCGGCGGCCGCCCGGCCGCGCTCTTCCGCTTCCGCCGCGAGGTGATCCAGGAGCGGCCGGCGCCGGGGCTGCGGGTCGGCGGACGGGGATAGAAGATTTCATATCGGCGAAAAAAGATCGCGGCACGAGCTTGCCGCTTGCAATTGCGCTGCTCTCTTGCTCCGTGTGCGGTGCAATCGACACGTGCCGGCCTCCTCTCGAACCTTTTCGTCCGCCACCGCGACTAAGCCCTGACTGTGCGGGGTCCGCTCGCGCGGTCCGTTCACCTTTGCGGGCCGCCGGACTATCATGGCGGCGGTCTGCTGGCCGGGGGGCTGCTCATGTCGGAAGTGGCGCTGATCATCCTCATCGTGCTGACCATTCCGGTCATCGCGATCGTGGCGCTGGTGATGGCGGTCGGAGCACGCGGGGAAGTGCGCGCGCTCGCGGTGCGGCTCGCCGCGCTGGAGCGCCAGCGCGCGCAGGCTGCCGCCGCGCCGACCACGGCACCGCCCGCCGCCGAGACGCCGCGACCCGAGTCGCGCCCGGTCGCCGCGACCCCACCGCCTGTGCCGGCCGCATCGCCGCCTCCCCCGCCGCTGACACCGGCTCCCGTTCAATCACCCCCTTCTCCCCCGCCCGCAGCCGCGGTCCCGCCGCGCGTGCCGGAGCCGACCCCAACTCCCACCGGGCCGGCGATCAGCTTCGAGGAGCGCTTCGGCACTCGCTGGGTCGTGTGGGTCGGCGGGTTCGCGCTCTTCCTCGGCGGCGTCTTCCTGGTGAAATATTCGATCGAGCAGGACCTGATCGGCCCTGGCGTGCGCGTCTTCCTCGGCGCGCTGTTCGCCGCCGCGCTCGTCGCCGGCGGCGAGTGGACCCGCCGCAAGGAGCTGTTGGCCGGCTTCCAAGGGCTGCCGACTGCGCACATCCCCAGCATCCTCACCGCCGCCGGCACGGCGGTCGCCTACGCGGACATCTATGCGGCCTATGCGCTCTGGGATCTTGTCGATGCGGCGCTCGCCTTCGTGCTGCTGGGCATCGTCGCGCTCGCCACACTTGCCGCCGCGCTGCTGCACGGTCCGGCGCTCGCCGCGCTCGGCCTGGTCGGCGCCGAGGTCACGCCCCTTCTCGTCTCCACCGGCCGGCCCAACTACTGGGCGCTCTACGTCTATCTCGCGGTCGTCACCGCGGCGACGTTCGCGCTCGCCCGCGCCCGGCTGTGGCGCTGGCTCGCCGTCACCGCGATCGTGTTCGGCGTGTTGTGGATGTTCCCCGGAATCAACGATACGCGCGTGCCGGCACTCGGCCCGCACGCCTTCCACGCCCTGGTCGGCTTTGCGCTCGCGGCCGTGCTGATCGTCGCCGGCCTGTTGTACGGACCGTCGGCCGAGCCCGAGCAGGTCGATCCCATCTCGTCCGGCGCGCTCGCCGCCTACGTGTTCGCCGCCGCCGCGCTGGTGCTGGCGTGGCACCACGACTCGCTCGCCTTCACGGTGCTGGCGGTGATGACGTTCGCGACCGTGGCGATCGCGTGGCGCACCGACGCGGCCGCCGCCGCGGTGCCGGCCGTCGCGGGTCTCGCCGTGCTGGTGGTCATCGCCTGGTCGGTGCGGCCAGTGGTCGAGTATCTGATCGTGCCGGGCGGGCCGACCGCCGGCGCCATCCCGGATCCGGCGCGCGCCTACACCGCCTTCCACCTCGTGGTGGGCGCGTCCTTCGCGCTCCTGTTCGGCGGCGCCGGCTTCCTGGCGCAGGGCCGCTCGGAACGCCCGCTGGTGCCGCTCCTGTGGGCCGCCTCCGGCGCGCTCGCGCCGGTCGCGATCCTGATCGCACTCTACTATCGCGTCTCCGGCTGGGAACGCTCGATCCCGTTCGCCGGTCTCGCGCTGCTGCTCGCCGCCCTGTTCGCGGTCGCGACCGAGCAGCTCGGCCGCCGCCCGCCGCGCCCGGGCGTGCCCACCGCGCAGGCGATCTATGCCAGCGGCGCGGTCGCTTCGCTCGCGCTCACCCTGACGTTCGCGATGGAGAAGGGTTGGCTCACCGTCGGTCTCGCCCTGATGGTCCCGGGCATCGCCTGGATCGCGGCGCAGCGTCCGCTGCCGTTTCTGCGCGCGCTCGCCGCCGTGATCGTCGCGCTGGTCGTGGCGCGCATCGCCTGGGAGCCGCGCATCGTCGGCAGCGACGTCGGCACGACGCCGATCTTCAACTGGCTGCTCTGGGGCTATGGTGTGCCGGCGCTCGCCTTCTGGACCGGCGGCTACCTGCTGCGCCAACGCGCCGACGATGGGCCGGCCCGCGCGGTCGACTCGACCGCGATTCTGTTCACGGTGCTGCTCTGCTTCTTCGAGATCCGTCACTATGCGAACGACGGCGACGTCTATGCCCGGCAGGGCGGGCTCGGCGAGCTCGCCCTGCAGGTCTCGGTCGGCCTCGCGCTCGCGATCGGTCTCGAGCGGCTGCGCGGCCGCACGCAGAGCATCGTTCACGACGCGGCGGCCGTGATCGTCGCTGGACTTTCGCTCGCCGCCATCGTGTTTGGCCTGTTGATCGGAGAGAACCCGCTGTTCACCGGCCGACCGGTCGGCGGCGCGCTGTTCAACCTGATCCTGCTCGGCTACGGCCTGCCGGCGCTGCTCGCGATCACGCTGGCGCTGATCGCCCGCACCACCCGGCCGATGCCCTACCGGGCGGTGGCGGCCGTGACCAGCGTGGTGCTCACGCTCATGTTCCTGTCGCTCGAGGTGACGCGCGCCTTCCACGGCTCAGTGCTGACCGCCGGCCCGACGACCGATGCCGAGCAGTACACCTATTCGGCGGTGTGGCTCGGCTTCGGCGTGGTGCTGCTGCTCGTCGGCATCGCGCTCGCGTCCAAGCCGGCGCGTCTGGCCTCCGCCGCGGTGGTGCTGCTCACGGTCGCCAAGGTGTTCGTGGTCGACATGTCCGGGCTCACCGGGGTCTGGCGCGCCCTTTCCTTCATCGGGCTGGGCCTGGTCCTGGTCGGGATCGGCTATCTCTACCAGCGGCTCTTGTTTCCGCGTCGCAGCGCCCCGGCTCCCGCCACCTGACCCCGGCGTCGGACCTCCTGGAGGGCCAGTCCGGCAGGGTTGAGGTGTCGTGAAATGACCATATTATGGGGCGATCCGTTTGGGCCTGTCCGGCCCAATAATACCGGTGAGCGTCATGCGGATGTCCCGATCGAAGCTTCTCGCGGTTTTCAGTGCCACGGCGGCGGCGCTCGCCGTCGCGACCGGCGGCGCGGCGGCCGAGCCGAGTGCCATCGGCCTGTGGCAGAAGACGGAGGACGGCAAGCCCGTCGTCTGGGTCCTGATCGTCGACCGCCCCAACGGCGTGTTCGAGGGCGCCTTCGCCAAGATGTTTCCCAAGCCCGGCGAGAAGACCGATCACGTCTGCAACAAGTGCGAGGATGACCGCAAGGACAAGCCCCTGCTCGGCCTCTCCTTCATCCGCGACATGAAGCGCAAGAGCGGCAGCGCTCTCGAGTACGAGGGCGGCAACATCCTCGATCCGCGCGACGGCTCGATCTACCACGCGCTGATGTCGGTCAGCGAGGACGGACAGACGCTGCACCTGCGCGGCTATGTCGGCATTCCGATGCTCGGCAAGACCGAGGACTGGACGCGCGTGCCCGACAAAGAGATCGCGACGCTCGATCCCGGCGTGCTGAGCCAGTACATGCCCCAGCTCGCGCAGCGCGCGGGCGCGGCGCCAAAGATGGCGCCGCCCGCCAGCAACCAGAAGCCGAAGCCGACGCCCGCGCCGAAGCAATAGCTCGCGGCTCGGGCACACCTTCGGCTGCACTCAGGTGAACATCATGCGGTTTTCCCGATCGGGCTTTCTTGCGGTGCTGGCCGGCGGTGCGGCGGCGCTTGCGATCGTGACGGGCGCCACGGCGGCGGACCCGAGCGCCGCCGGACTGTGGCAGAAGATCGAGGACGGCAAGCCCGTCGTGTGGGTCCTGATCGTCGACCACAACGGCACGTTCGAGGGCGCCTTCGCCAAGATGTTTCCCAAGCCCGGCGAAAAGGAAGATTTCGTCTGCAGCAAGTGCGAGGATGACCGCAAGGACAAGCCGCTGCTCGGCCTCTCCTTCATCCGCGACATGAAGCACAAGAGCGGCCTCGAGTACGAGGACGGCAACATCCTCGATCCGCGCGACGGCAAGATCTACCGCGCCAACATGAAGGTCAGCCCGGACGGGCAGACGCTCTTCCTGCGCGGCTATCTCGGGATTTCGCTGTTCGGCAAGACGGAAGAGTGGTCGCGCGTGCCGGACAAGGAGATCGCCACGCTCGACCCGGCGGTGCTGCAGCAATATCTGCCGCAGATGGCGCCGAAGGCCGCGCCGCCGAAGCCGGCGCCGCCCGCGGCGCAACGGCCGAAGCCGGCGCCTGCACCGAAGCAGTAGCCGCTTTTCAGAAGCTGGAAGCTCCGCTCAGTAGCGCGAAGATCGCAACGCGACGTCCGAGGGCTCGCTTGGCTGCGGCGCTTCGGCCGGCTGCGAGGCCGCCGCAGGGGGCGGCAGTGGAGTTGCGACCACCGGCGAAATCGGAGCCGCGACCACGTGCGGGACCGGAGCCGGATGCGAAACCGCAGCCGCGTGCGGGGTCGCGGCCGGCTCGTTGCGCGCGAAATCCATGCGCGCGTTGTGCCGCTTGAAGTCGCAATAGGCGAAGCTGAAGGCCCTGAGCGACCCGCGGAAGCTGGTCGGGCTGGTCTGCACCACGTTGAAGCACGGCTGGATCAGCGCATGCGGCAGCGATGCGCAGATCGAGTCGGAGCCCAGCTTGATCGTGCCGGCCGGCAGCGTGACGAAGCGCATGCGGCCGCTGTTGACCTGCATGGTGCCGACCACCGAGCCGTCCGCGTGGATGCGGCCGGCGCCGCGGGTGCCGTCGAAACAGGTGTACGAGAAGAGCTTGCCGGCGATGAAGCGCTTCGCCTCTTCGGGCCTCATCTCGGCCGCCGCCGCGGGGGCCGAGAGGGATAGGCCGAGCAGCGCGCCACTCACCAGACCGGTCGCCAGCTTCACCGAACTACGACGCATGTCGAACTCCCCCACTCCATTCCAACCCGGCCCCATTCACCGGATGCTTACCATAATTCGTTGACCGAGCATGAATAACCGGCTCCGGCCGGGCGAAAAATTCACCCGATCTTCACCACAAGCCGTCCGCGGACCTGGCCATCCAGGATCCGCCGCCCGGCCTCGATCACCCCGGAAAGCTCAATCTCCCCAGAGATTTGGGCCAATTTTTGCCGATCGAGATCGGTACCCACGCGCCGCCAGGCCTCGCGTCGGGTCTTCTGTGGACACATCACCGAGTCGACGCCCAGGAGCGACACCCCGCGCAGGATGAAGGGGGCGACGCTCCCCGGCAAATCCATACCGGCAGCCAGCCCGCAGGCCGCCACCGCCCCGCCATAGCGGGTCATGGACAGCACGTTGGCGAGGGTGACCGACCCGACCGCATCGATCCCGCCCGCCCAGCGCTCCTTGCCGAGCGCCCGCGGCGTCGCGGTCAGCTCCGCCCGGTCGATCACCTCGGCGGCGCCGACCTCGCGCAGCCAGGGCGTCTCCTGCGGCCGGCCGGTCGCGGCGATCACGTGATGGCCGAGCCGCGCCAGCAGCGCGACCGCGACCGAGCCGACCCCGCCCGACGCGCCGGTGACCACCACCGGCCCGCGGTCCGGCGTCACGCCGTGGCGCTCGAGCGCCATCACGCACAGCATCGCGGTGAAGCCGGCGGTGCCGACCACCATGGCGTCGCGCGCGCTCATGCCGGCCGGCAGCGGCACCAGCCAGTCGCCCTTCAGGCGCGCCTTCTGGGCGTAGCAGCCGAGATGGGTTTCGCCGCAGCCCCAGCCGGTGAGGATCACCTTGTCGCCCGGCTTCCAGTCGGCATGCGACGAGGTCTCGACCGTGCCGGCGCCGTCGATGCCGGCGATCATCGGAAACCGGCGCACCACCGGCGCCTTGCCGGTGACCGCGAGGCCGTCCTTGTAGTTCAGGGTCGACCATTCGGGGCGAAACGTGACGTCGCCCTCCATCAGGTCCTTCTCGTCGAAGTCCTTGAGCCCGACGCTCTGTCCGGACGCGCTCTTGTCGATCACGATCGCCTTGAAGGTCGGCATGGTCCGGCTCCCGCTGCTGATCGTTCTTGCTTAGCGCAAATCGTGGCGCAGCAGCTACCGGCCGCCGCGCTACCTGCGCGCATAGGCGAGCGAAGCGACGCCGTTCTTCGAACGGCTATGCACACGCTGCTACTTCATCTCGATGTTGAGCTCGCGGACGGTCGGCGCCGCTTCGGCGGCCGTCTCCTCGATCACCCGATGGAGCTCCTCCGGTGTCGACGACACGGCGACCGAGCCTGAATTCTCCACCAGCGTGCGGTATTCCGGCGACTCGACGATCGCGACGATGCGCTTGTTGAGGAGGTCGATGACGGATTTCGGGATGCCGGCACCACCGCAGACGCCGAGCCACGCATAAGCGACCAGCGGAATGCCGCTCTCCTTCAGCGTCGGGACCTCCGGGATGGCCGGGAGTCGCTCGTCGCCGGTGACTGCCAGAATCTTGAGCTTCTTCGCCTGGTAGAGCGGGATGCTGCCGATCGGCGGGCCGATATACATGTGGTTGCCCCCGGCCATGATCCCCTGCGTGGCCTCGGTCGATCCCTTGTACGGGATGGCGGTCATCTGCACGCCGGCGAGCTTCTCCAGGCGCTTGGCCAGCAGGTTCTGGGTCGAGCTGACGCCGAGATGACCGTAGTTGATCTCGCCGGGATGCTGCTTGGCGTAGGCGACCAGCTGCGGAAATGTATCGATCGGCAGCGAGTTGGCGAACGCGACCGTGTAGGCATAGCGGGCGATCAGGGTGATGCCGACCAGGTCCTCGAGCTTGTAGTGGAGGCTCTTGTAGAACAGCGTGTTGACCGCGTCGAAATAGGTGCAGAGCAGGAGATCGTAGCCGTCGCGGCCGCGCGACATCACGTCGTTGGCGGCGAGCGTCGCACCGGCGCCCGGCTTGTTCTCGACGATGACCGGACGCCCGAGCGCGGTGGCGAGACGATCGGCGATGAAGCGCGCCGGAATGTCGGTCGGCCCGCCCGCCGTGAAGCCGACCACGATGCGGATCGGCCGCGTGGGATAATCCTGCCCCGCGGCCGGCACTGCCCAGGCCGCCAATGCGCCAGCGAGGACAAGACCGCGCGCCATAAGCCACATCATCGCCGTCTCCGCGCGTTGGGCTGAGATTGTTCTGCTTCGCTCGCCATGACGCGGCGGGTGGTCAATACGGCGCCACCGATCCTTTCACGGTGGTGCGGAACATGAGTCGGCGCTGGTCGGATGGGAAATCATCGCGCGCATGCGTCGAGCAGCGGTTGTCCCACACAATCAGATCGCCGACGCGCCACTTGTGGCGATAGACGAACTCCGGCTTCTCCGAGTGATCGAACAGCGCGTTGAGCGAGGCGTCGCTCTCCTCCGGCGAAAGGCCGTCGATCCGCACGGTCATCAGCCGGTTGACGTAGATCGCCTTGCGGGCCGTCTCGTCGTGGGTGCGGAAGACCGGATGATTCGACTCGGCGAACGCCTCGATCCCATTGGTGCCGCCGCGCACCGTGGTGCCGTAGTTGTAGTGGTGGAAGGCGCGGTGCCCCTCCAGCTTCTGCCTGAGGGCCGGATCGAGCGTGTCGTAGGCCGCGTAGCCGCTGGCGAACAGGGTGTCGCCGCCATGGCTCGGGATCTCCAGCGAGTAGAGCAGCGTGCCGTTGTGCGGGATCTCGGAATGGATCTGGTCGTGATGGAAGTGCATCTCGCCGTCCGGCAGCGCACCGATGGTCTCGCCGTTCTCGCGGATGTTCGAGATCATCATGATGTTGGGCAGGAGCCGCGAATAGCCCTTGGGAAAGAATTTCGGCGGCCGCGAGAGCGGCGCCAGCTCGCCGAAATAGCCGGTCACCCGGATCAGGTCCTCCTGGGAGAAGCTCTGGCCGCGAAACAGCAGGACGACGTGATCGAGCCAGGCCTGGTGGATGGCCTGCACGGTGTCGGCGTCGAGCTGATCGCGCAGGTCGATGCCGCGAATCTCGGCGCCGATGTGCTGCGACAGTGGAACGACGTCGATCCGGGAGAGCGTGGCGGTGCCCATGTGGAACCTCGCTGACGTGAGCCTCGCGCGAGCTTAGCCCTCCGACGGATTGCCGGCAACGCGGGCGTCAGCAACCTCAGATCGCGCGGTTGATGCCGCCGTCGACCACGATGGTCTGGCCGGTGAGATAGCCGGCCTGCAGCGAGCACAGATAGGCGCAGAGATCGCCGATCTCGTCCGGCCGTCCAATGCGGCGCACCGGGACCGTGCCGGCAAAACGCGCGAGCTGCTCGTCCAGCGATATGCCCGCGCTCCTGGCGCGCGCAGACAAGATCTCGGTGATGCGGTCCGTCATGATCGGGCCGGGCGCGATGTTATTGACCGTGATGCCGAACGGCGCGAGATCGGACGCGATGGTCTTGGCCATCACGGTGACGCCGGCGCGGATCGAGTCCGAGACCACCAGGTCGCTGATCGGCTCTTTGACGCCGTAGCCGGTCAGGTTGACGATGCGGCCGCGCCCGGACGCCTTCAGGGCCGGCAGCGCCGCGCGGATCAGGCGGACGGCGCTCATCAGGTTGAGCTGGTAGGCGATGTCCCAGTCTCCGTCGCCGGCCTTGTCGAATGGCGCGGTCGGCGGGCCGCCCGCATTGGTGACGAGGCAGTCGAGCCCGCCCAGCGCGGCGATGGCGTCGGACACGACGCGCGTCGCCTCGGCGGGCCGCGAGACGTCGGCCGCCGCGTGGCCGGCCGCGCCGACCTCGGCCGACGCCCGCGCAATCGCGTCATCATCGCGCGAGCAGATGAAGACGCGGGCGCCCTCGGCGGCGAGCGCCTTGGCGCAGGCGAGCCCGAGCCCCCGGCTCGCTCCGGCGACGAAAGCCCTGCAGTCTTTCAAGCCGAGGTCCATGAAAACCTTCGCGATCAGGTCGGCGCGGTTGCCAGATAGGCGTGCTCGAGCCGCCGCGGCAGATCGGCCTCGCCGGTTCCGGCCTCCAGCACGATCGACCCGCGCGCCAGCGCATAGACACGGTCGGCGAGCGCCAGCGCCTTCTCGATCAGCTGCTCCACCAGCAGCACCGCGGTGCCGGCCTCGCGCAGCCGCCGCACCACCACGAGCACGCGATCGACCAGCACGGGCGAGAGCCCGGCGGACGGCTCGTCCAGCATCAGCAGCCGCGGCCGCCGCACCAGCCCCTGCGCCACCGCCAGGATCTGCTGCTGCCCGCCCGACAGCGCGATCGCGCGATCGCGCCGCTTGGCGGCGATCTCGGGGAAGAGGTCGAGCACCTCCTCGACGCGCGTCGTGCGCTCGGAGCGCGGCAGGTCGTAGGCGGCGAGCAGCAGGTTGTCGAGCACGGTGAGCTGGGTGAACACACGGTGTCCCTCGATCACGTGCCCGAGCCCCGCCCGCACGGCCTCGCGCGGGCTCAACCCCGCGAGGTCGCGCCCGGCGAACTGCACGCGGCCCGACCACGGCAGCAGGCCGGAGACCGCGCGCAGCAGCGTCGTCTTGCCGGCGCCGTTCGGCCCGAGCAGCGCCACCACCTCGCCGGTGCTGACGGTGAGACCGACGCCGCGCAGCACGCCGATCTTGCCGTAGCCGGCCGACAGGCCGGCGACGTCGAGGAGAGGATCAGCCGCCGAACGCAGCGGATCAGCCGCCGAGATAGGCATTGACCACCTCCCGGTGCGCACGGATGTCGGCGGGCGTGCCGGCCGCCAGCACCTTGCCGAGATTGAGCACAGTGACGTGGTGGCAGACGTCGAAGATGAAATCGGGGTGATGCTCGACCACCAGCACACCGGTACCCGCGCGGGCGATCGCCACCAGCAGCGCCCCGAGCCGCGCAATCTCCTCGGCGGTGAGGCCGGCGGCGGGCTCGTCGAGCAGCAGGAAGGCCGGCCGCAGCATCAGGGCGCGGGCGATCTCGATGAAGCGCAGCTCGCTGTGCTGCAGCCGGTCGGCGCGCACCGCGGCGAGCGACGCGAGCCCGACGATCGAGAGCGCCAGCATGGCGGCGTCGCGCAGCTTCGCCTCGTCGCGCCGGTGGCGCGGCAGCG
>Ga0075425_100004336_pt1 | contig 14628 bp, 21 predicted proteins | sample SoiMethybrSBSTD4_FD_75300 | JGI IMG/M metagenome (GOLD analysis project Ga0075425, IMG submission 75300) | Bulk soil microbial communities from a Populus tree surrounding site in Tennessee, USA - Soil MetaG P. TD hybrid SBSTD4 | ecosystem: Environmental > Terrestrial > Soil > Tree plantation...
GACCAGAAGATGTCCCCGGTCGCGAGGTTGCCCGAGGCGATCGAACCCTCCAGGACGATCGCGTTCGCCGACGTACGGCTGGCGATGAAGTAGACGCCGACCGTAGCGCCCGTGCCCGAGCGGATCTCGACCGTGTCCCCAGCCAGGAACACGTAGTTCGTGAAGCCACTCGCCTGCGTCAGCGTCTTCGTCGCCGCGGTCCAGGTGGCGGTCGTCCCGTCCACGGCTCCGCGAAGGTCGATGAGCGATGAGCGGCCCTGAGCCCACTTCCATGAGTACATGGAGTAGAGGTGCTCGCCTGCCTCGTTCAGCATGGCGAACTTGTCGAGCTCCACGGACGGCTCGCCACCGCCGAGCGCGTGGCTCATCTGCGCGAGAACCTTGTTGACCGTCAGCATGGCTAGATGAAAGAGGCCCTCCCCATGGAGGAGACATGGAGAGGGCCAGCAGCGAGTGGCGAGAAAGAACTAGGTGTTCGCGGTCGTGCCCAGGCCACCGGCGAGGAACCCGTTGTGCAGGAGCACGCGACGGAGACGCCGGACGGTGTTGGTCGCCTGGATGTCGATGTAGGTCGCGACCACGACAGCGTTCGAGGCGATCAGGCCGTTGAAGCTGTTCGTGATCGTGACGCTGAGAGGAGAGCCGGCGGCGAGAGAGGCGCCGGACGCCTTGATGCAGAACGCCTGCTCCACGATCCCGAAGAACTTGTAGTTCCCCTGAGCGTTGTCAGCGACGGAGTCGGACGTGCAGACTGCGTAGAGGGTCTGACGTCGCAGCGTTCCGCCGTTGAGCGTGGCGTTCGTAACGGGGTCGATGACCGTGTTCCAGATGGTATCGTTCGACCATCCGGGCTTATAGCTGTTGGAGTCGTTCGTCGCGATCTCCGTGGCAACGCCGGGCTGCCAGGCCATCTGAACGACCTCGCCCTTCGTGTGAGTACCGCCTGAGCGGTTGATGCAGCGGACCTCGGGGAAGTCAACCGGCCAGATTCCGCCAGCGACGTCGGGGCCACCTGTGGGCTTGGACCAGAACATGTGAGTGGCTCCTTAGCTGTAGAGGCCAGCGTAGAGGGACTTGCCGTTGGACGGCGAGATCAGACCCTGGCGCATGCGGCTGGTGCATTTGACGTTGCCCCAGGTCCGCACCGGCACGACGAACGTGTCCGGGTCGTTGAAGTGCTCCCGCACCTTCCCGCGGAGGAAGAAGTACGTCGAGTGGAAACACGGGTAGAGGTAGTTCGAGTTGAGCCAATAGAACCGCGGCCCGTTCTTGTTGTTCGTGATCGTGCCGTGCTCCGAAACGTTGTCCGTCGCCGAGGCGAGGGTCGTGTGGTTCGGGTACAGCGTGGCGTCTGTCAGGGCGTTGACGTACTTCACCGGGATGAAGTTGTACGCCGGGTCCGGGTAGGCCGGGTCTTGGCGACCCTCGATCACGAAGAGATCCTGGTTCGTGCGGAGGAAGAGGGTGTAGGCCGTCTGTCCTTCGGGCGAGCAGAAGATCTGCTGGTTGTTGTAGCTCGGGTTCGAGAAGTACTCGCCCATGGTCGGCGGCTTCTCGAAGTGGCACTTGATCCACATCTTCTGGAAGGCGCCGAGCAGAGAGCTCGCCGCGATCGACGGGCTGAGAGCCGCGTTCGTGCCTTCGTTCGAGTAGACAGTCGTGTTTGGCACGTAGCGGTTCTGCCCGCGAACCGTGCTCGTCGGGTCGATGCCATGGATGGTCGTCCAGGCGGTACCCGCAGAGCCAGCCGAGTTGTAGAGGCCGCTCCCGTACTCGTTGATGAAGGACGCGATCCGATAGAACTTCCCGAGTTCGCCGCCGTTCAGCGGCTCTTCCTCGGTGAACTCCGGCTCCGACCAGATGTGAGACTCCATGAAGTCCCACTTGTCGGTCCACATGGCCTGCTCCAGGTGGCGCTTCAGGTCCACGTACTGCTGGAACATGTCCGAACCGCCGGTGTTGAGCTCGACGGTCTGGAGGGTCCACGCCATGTCCGTGATGAGGTAGCGCCACGCCGCGCGACCGTGGACGAGCTTCTGCGGCTGTGACCAGTTCTGCGTCGCGCCGGGCTGGTGGAACCGGGTGCGGTTCCCCGTTTCGAAGAAGGTCTCGAAGCGCAGCTCTGAGCCGCCGTCGAGCATCTTCTTCATCCCCCGGTCGCCACCCATGAGGGCGCCGAAGGAATAGGTTTTGTGTACCTGGGCGTCGTTGATAACCCCGTCAGGGGTCGTAATGTAGAGAGGCCCAGTGCTCTCCACAAAGTTGTTGAACACCGAAATCGGGGTGCCAGACATCTAACCTGTCTCCTATTGGACGAGATACCGTCCGTACGCGCGCTTCGCGCCGTCGGTGTCGTCCGGGTTTTCCTGGAGGTGTTTGAAGGCGGCGCGGTGGGCGTCCATCGACGTGAACGTCTTCTGCGTCTTGCGCGCGGTCGGCGAGGTCATAGCCCCCGCAGCGACCTTCGCCTTCGTTTTCGAATCATCCTGAGCAGGCTCTGGCGTCGCAGTCAGGATCTCTCCATAGCGACCGTCGAACACGTCATCGAAGGCGGCCTCCACCGAAGCGAACTTCTTGGGGTCCTTCCCGACGAGTGAGCGGACCTCGGTCACGATGGATTCCCATGCGCGATCGTTGTCCTTGAGCATCGGCAGCTTGTCGGCGAGGCGGGCACGCTGCGACTTCGCAGTCTGCTCCTCGCCCATGCGCCTCGCGTCGTCGATCACCTTGCTGATCCGGGCGTTCTCCTCGCGGAGAGGCTGGACCAGCTTGGCGAGCGTCTTCGCTATCGCCTTGGACTCTTCTTCACCGAACTGATCCGAGAGATCGCTCGCAACTTCTTCGAGGTCCAGCTCGTCGGTGGGCACCCCGTTGTCGGGCTCCGACTTGCTGGTGGTCTTTTCCTGAAGCTGCTTCTCTAGCTCGGATGCTCGTTGAAGAGCCCGCGCGGCCGTCTGCTCGCGCTCTTCCTGCTTCTTCCACACCTCACCGACTTCCGAGTCGTTGAGGGATTCGACCAGTTTGCGGGGAATGCCGGCGAGGACGAGACGCTGGCGCGTCCCGGTCAGTTCAGCGGGCTTCTCCGGCTTCTTCTCTTCCTCTTCCTCCTCTTCGACCTCGACCTTCGGCTTCTCCTTCGGAGAAGTCATGGCCTTCTTGACGGGCTTGGAGAGGTCGGGCTCTGCCTTCTGCTTGGCGACGAGCTCCTCGAACTTCGCCTTCGCCTCAGCCAGCGGATCCTTCTTCGGATCTAGCGCGGCGGCGCGGGCGGCATCTTGTCCAGGGATCGTCTCAAGAGCCTTGTCGTCCATCGTGACGGAATCCTAGATCCGCCAAACGACGAGGCGCTACGATTGAGCTTCGACCGCCGCGATCACCTTGATGCGATACCGGAATAGACCGTCATCGCCTCTCATGACTTCCTGGATCGCGCAGGAGCACTCGTAGACGGTTCCTCCGGTCTGGAAGGCGACGATGATCGGGAGTGCCCAGCGAGACTCCAGCGTGACCTCGTTGGCGCCGGACGGATCTACGGTTCCGAGGCCACGGAAGCGGGGCACTTCGACCATGGTGGATGCTCCCTCCAAGGTCAGGGATCGTAGTGAATCTTCTGCCCGCACATGCCTTCGTAGCGTTTCGCCACCTCGACGGCATCGCGACGCGACTCGAAGCACACGCGGTCCTTGAATGGACCGTCCTTGACGTGCTTCACCTTGCCACTGCCGTCGTCCCAGCCAGGTGGGAACTGGAAGGAGATGCCGCCATCAGCGCCGCCACGCTTCACCTTGCGCGGAGGCTCCGAGCGCACGTTGCCAGGGTGCGGCCCTTCGACCATCCGCTCCAGCGTCCGGTCGTAGTGGAAGACTCTCCGAGTCATCCGCCGCGCTGGCGCTTCAGGCGCTTCGACATCTGCTCGGCGCTCTCGCTTCCGCTCTTTGAGTCGCGGTAGTCGTAGAAGCGCTGTCGCATGGAGGCGATCTCGGGACGGTCGCGGAAGCGATCCGGCTGAGGCTGCGGCTCGCGGTGGTCAGTCATCTCGGAGATGAACTTCCCGTGCTTCTCGGTGGCCGCGCCCATCATGGGATTCCCCTCGTTCTTGTTCCGGATCTTCTGCCCGAGCTCAGAGTCGTACTTGGCCGCGAAGGCGTCCTCATACGACTTCTTCTTCTGGTTGCCGTAGGCCACGGTCAGTACCCGCCCTGAGATCCGGTGCCGGGCTTCTGGCCCTGCCCAGGCTCGAACTTGACCGGGATCGACTCACCGATCTCGTAGTTCATCTGCGCGCCCTTGGCGAACGGGCCGCGACTCGGACGCTTGGTCGTGCGCCCGCCGTCGAAGTTGGTGAGGGCGTGGGTCTGGAACGGCTCTCCGCCGGTCCCACCCTGCTTCTGGTACTTGGCCTTGCCGTCGTAATTCATCTGGGTAGCCATGAGATCACCTTGCTGTTGCGGACATCCCTGGAGTGCGAGGTCCCTTATTTTTCTGTCCTGACTTCGCGGCGTCCTGCCGCGCGTTGCTCGTGAACCCAGCGGGCTTCTCGGAAGCCTTCAACTGTGGAGTCTGGGGCCGTTTCATATCGACCCCCAGCCTGGGCTGGGAGCTCGACTGAGACGTCGCTAGCCCCGGCTGTGCCATGCCCATCGTGGCCATCATGTTCATCATCCCCATCAGCATAGCCTTCTGGACGTCCACCGTCCGGGCGAGCGAGGGGTCGCCGAGCTGGTCGGCCTTGCGCTGGTAGATGAGGCCCCAGTCGAGGTACGGGGTGGAGGGGATCATGGGGGCTGTCGAGAGCAGGAACTGCTCCCAGGACGCCTCCCGCTCCGCCTCCAGCATCTCGGTCGTGAAGCGCATGAAGACCGGCTGGATCTCGACGTCCATGTCCTCCAGGAAGTCCCCGTGCTCAGGGCCTCCCACGAGGACTGGGAGCTCGATCGGCTGACCTGTCTTCGGGTCTAGGAAGAGACCCTCAGCGAGCTCTCCGAGGGGCGTACGCGAGCGCGGGTCCATCGTGAGGTACCACGCCTCCTTCTTCGCGATCGGCTTCAGCATCCCGCCGATGAACTTCTCGGTCATGAAGCCCATCCGCTTCCCCGTGGACATCGAGGCGATCGAGGATGCGGTCGCTGTCACCCCGGACTCGGGCGCCCCCTGCACGGCCTCAGAGATGCCAGACGCCCTCTCCAGGATGTCGCGGAGCATCGTCATCTGCGCCGCGTGCTGGTCGGTGATGCCGAGCATCTCGACCTGCTGCATCATGTCGGAGAGCTTCTGACCGACACCGTCGATCTTCAGGATGCCGGCGTCCTCGAAGTCGGCGAGGATCTCATCTAGGTTGCCGGAGTCGGCTGTCAGCGCGATCCCGCGCTTGTAGCGCTTGATGTTCTCGACGACGGAGGAGACGACCGCGTTGTAGATCTCTGCCTGCGCCGCCGTCGCCACAAGAGGAGAAAGCGGGACGACCTCGTCAGGGACGAAGAGGTATCCGTTGAAGGTGTAGGCGCCATCTCGCGGGCCCCAGAATGGGCGGGGCTCGCGGGGCCAGCCGTCGAGCTCTGCGCAGACGGTGAAGATCGTCCCGTGGAAGCCCTCCTTGGTCGTGGGCTGGAAAGGGTTGCCTTCAGCGTCGAGCGCCTCGTCGAGCTGGATCTCTGGGATCCAGATCTCCCACATCTCCACGTCGTTACGACGAGGAGGGCTCTGCATCTGCACGCGCTTCTTCTCGTTCGCGCGGTTCTCCATCATCAGCGAGACGGCGGCGGGATCCCAACCACGCTCGGGATGCTCCTCGGCTTCCTGGAGGATGCTGTCCTTGTCACGGATGATCTTGTGCCCCTTGAAGCGGCACTCGGAGTCCTGATAGGCGAGCGCATCCCAGATATAGTGATCGAGTGGGAGCGACTTCGTCGTGGGGCGGAAGGGCGGATCCTCGCGCTCGCGCATGCCGAGGAGAGGCTCAGGAGAGGTGAACCCGACCGCGTAGCGGAAGGCCCAGGAGACCGCGAGCTGCTCGATCGTCTTCTTGATGTCCGTGAGCTCGAAGTTCCGGTTGACGGCAAGCTCGGTCGCCTTAGCGAAGGCTGCGGCCTCGCCCTGGCGAGGAGTGCGAGCACGGATCCGTGGGTTACCGGAAGCAAGGATCGGGAGGAAGATCGAGATCCAGGCGTAGCCGTGGTTCTCGAAGTCGATCTCGGCCGTCTCGCCCTCGCGGTACGCAGGGCCGTAGTAGCGCCGGATCGCCTCCCTGTAGTTCTCGCCGATGTACTTGTCCCGGACATCCATCGAGCGGCGGACCTCCTCCCAGAGGCCGCGCGGGGAGACGTCGAGAGCCATGGAGCCCGCGAACCTACGTTCCCGGGATGGAGCTGGCTAGGAAACCGCTACGGCGGTAGGTTCGGGTCGAACCCACTCAACGGAAACTCCGAAGGTCTTCTTCGCGAGCTCGATGCTCTCGTTCAGGCAGTGGCGCTCGTGCGCCCAGCGGTCGAGGGCGACCGGGCACTTGCCGTCCGTGACCTTCTGCTTCTCGAGGTCGTGACACTCCTCCTCGCTCATGCCGTCCACCCACGGGCCAGCCATGTCGGCGCAGAGGATCCGCACCAGCTTAGGGCGGAACATCCAGATGCGGTCGAGGGCGCAGAGGGTCGTGAACGCCTCGCGCGCGACCTTGGCGTGGACGTCCTTCACGAGCCCGTGCGGCAGCACTCGCATGCCGGTCGAGGCCGGGAGGACGCGGTCCCAGAGATAGATGAGCGGAACTGTCGGGGCTTCGACCTCGAACGTCTCCTTCTGCTCCTCGATGTACTTCTGGGCGAACTTCAGGACGTAGCCGTAGGCGGGCTCAGGGATCGCCTTCATCAGGTTGCGCAGGAACCCTGGAGAAGGGACACCTTTCCTCGCCTTGACGGGGCGAGTGATCTTCACCTTCTGGGTGAGTGGTCGCATCGTCGCCCAGATCTGAAGTGTCGGGTTGCGCTCGATGTACCTCTCCAGGTTGAGCGGGCCCCACACGCCGTCTGGTCCATCAGCGAATGCGGCGAAGTGAACCGGAAGTCCGAGGTCGATGATGTCGATCGCACGATTGACCGTGACGACAGGCTGATCCTGGATCAGATGCTCGGGTCGGAGGTGGATCCTGGAGGGGCCGGCGGTAACGAGATTCCAGGCGGTTGCTTGCGTCACCGGACGATGCCCTCGGAGACGGGGATGGTGCGGCCAGGGAGATTGATCGACGCCTCGACACTCACGTTCATGCCGAAGCGCGCGCATGCCTCGCGCAGCTTGTCCGTGTTGCAGCCCTGGACGATCGTCTGTCCGGTCGGGATGTGGTCGAGCTTCACCTGGAGACCAGCGCCCCAGAGGCCACAGTCCTCGATGAGGACGCCGCGAGCAGACTGCATCCCGGGCACGTTCGAGTAGATGGATATGAGCTCGTTGTTCCATGGGACATCGGAGAAGCCGACCGCAGCGCACTCCTTGATTTTGATTAGGCCGTTCCCGAAGCCCTGGCCAACCCTGCCCGTGAGGATGTCGTACCCGTTCGCCTCGGCCGAGATCATTATCGCGTGCGAGCGTGCATTCGCCTGAATCGCGCCGTTCGTGGCGCCGCCGTAGAACTTCAAACGTTCCAGGAGGACGTTCGCAGCGCCGCTCTCCAGGACGAGCGCTGCGCCGCCACGATCCGACCAGGGCTGGTACCAGTTCTTGTAGACGCAGTCCTTCTGGATCAGCCAGTTGTCGCGCCCGGCATAGGCAGTCTCCGTGTTATCGGGACGGCTCTTCTTCCCCTGCGCGCCACTGCCCCAGACCTCCACATTCTCCCAGATGGAGCCACGACCCGCGGAGCCGTGCTGGTAGTCGGCGTGCTCACGAGCTTGCGTCGCATCGAGGATGCAGTGCTTCAGGTACTCGTCGTACTGGTACCCAAAGAGGAGCCACTTCCCACGACCGGCTCCAGGAGCGGGCTCGTCCACCATCGCCTTGACGTTGACCATGTTGAGCTGGAAGCCGGGCGTCAGCTTCTTCGCCGTGTTCTGGAGCCCGAAGCTCGTCGCTGCGCCCCAGGTCGAATTCGTGTGGATCGTCAGCTCTTCGAGCTGGACGACGCCCTTGAACTGCTCGGCAAAGAGCGTCCACCCGAACCAGTTGGGCCGCATATGCGTGCGGTCGATCCCGCGGCCGATGATCCGGACGCCGTCGAATCCGACCCAGTCGGAGGACTTCAGGGCCGTGAGGCCGGTAGAGCCCGTGTAGTTGACGGAGAAGCCTCCGACGTCCCCCTCAGGCAGCAGGATCTCTTTCAGGTTCAGCGGACGCGAGAGGTACGCCCTGGCTCTCGCTGCTTGGGCGTCGAAGTTCTTCGGGGTCGTGAGCGGGAGGGAGGCCATCGAGAACCTTCTTCAGGGCCTTCAGGCGGACTTCTTGTGATGCGAGGGCGATGGTAGCGATGTAGGCGTAGTCGGCCATCAGGAACCTACCCATGAGGCCCAGCACATCCAAAAGGGCCTCTCCGTACTCCTCCTTCAGGTCTCGCAGCACGACGGCCTTCTCGGAGAGCTCCACGAGCTCGATGGCGGAGAAGTGACCTGCGAGGCTGTAGGTCATGGAGTAGGAGCCGAAGTCGGCGGTCACGACTCCGCGTGGGTTCAGGGCCGTCACGACGGCTTGGGGGAAGCAGAAGCGAACGAGGCGCTCGCAGAGCTTCATGGTCTCTTCTTCTGATTGCGTCACTACGTCAGTCATCTCCATGGGGTCTTCCTCTTGCCTAGCTTCCGCTGGTCTTTCTTCCTCTGCTGGTCTTCCTCGTAGAGGATTCTGTCAACTGTTTCCGGTGGCGGCTTTTCTTGATGGTCCGTGACCTTCCCGAAGCCCCTGACGAAGTTCCCGACCTGGTCGTAGATGTCGCAATAGATCGCATTTGCGTGGCTCCCTGGCGCGCGCGACGGTTTCGGTGTCGGGTTGCCGTTGGCGTCAGTGTCGTAGACCCAGGAATCCACTTCACGTTCGTAGCAGGTCGCACGACCCAAACGCCTGAGCTGTTCATCAACACCGCAGGGGAAGGCGTCCCGGAGAAAGTAACTCCGTACATGGCCTGTAGCCGATCGTAGACCTTCTCTAACCAGGTCGATGGCAGCCGTTTGGTTCTTCGATCTTTGGTGGCCGCCGCCGAGCGGCGGCGTTTTGATCGCGAGCTTCGGGGCATTGCGATAGTTCTTCTTCCCAAGGCGTAGGTTCAGGTAGGCGATGTGCTCGGGGTCGCTCGGGTCACAGAAGAAGTGGCGGACATCGTACTTCGTCCACCATTCCTCGGCGAGGTCGGCCCACTGCTCCTGCTGCCACTCCAGCTTCATCACCTCAGCGATGCGGTAGCGGCGCACAAGAGGGTGCCAGCGAGGTGAGTCGTAGGCCCAGAGCTGCATACAGCCAGGATCAGGCTTCCACCCGAAGTCCACCCCGGCGGTGAAGTAGGCGATCCGGATCGGGTCCTTGACGCCCGGGACTTTCACCGAAAAGCCGGAGTCCTTGTCGCCCAGGAGCTCACCATCGATCAGGTGAACACGAGGATCCCAGTTCTCCAGAATCACGCCCTCAGCCGCGACCCACTTCGAGTGCAGGAAACGTTCCCGGCGCACGCCCGTCAGCGTGCTCTCCAGGATCTTCATGTACTCCGCGCCTTCCTTCGTCCACTGCCCGTTCGGGTAGAGGCCCTTATAGAAGAAGGGGTTGTCGTAGTGGCGGAACGGGAAGCGCTTACGATCTGGTCCGACGCGATCAGGCGAGAAGCGCTCGTTCAGCCAGTGAGATGGCGCAGCCGGGTTGCAGTCAGCTGTGAGCTGGTGATATGGAGTCTTGAAAGATGAGAGACGGGTGGCGAGCACCTCCCAGTCGTTCTGCTGTGTCTCTTCCGCCTGGCACACGTAGATCCGATCCCACTTCGTCGAGAGGATCGGGGACGCCGTGTCCCGCATGTTCTCCAGACCGGCAAAGTAGACCTCGGCTCCGTTCTTCCAGCGGTAGAGGTCCTGGTGCTCTTTGGTGGCGCTGCCAGACACGGCCTCATGCCCGGTCCAGAGGATCTCCTCGCGCCAGTCGCGAAGGATCGACTCGTTCAGTGATTTGCGGGTTTGACGGCAGATGAGCTGACGAGAGCTCGGGTACTTCTCGGCGACCTGCGCGGCCTTGATGAGGAAGGCGAAGCTCTTTCCGCAGCGGGTACCACCTTCCAGAAGGGATTCTCTGCCGGCGTACAGGAAGTAATCCGCGGCAGGGCCGCGCAGCACGAAGTCGCGATTGAGGACTTCGGCCGCCTCTGTCACAGAAGGAGGTTCGGAGAGGAGCCTTGGCGGCGGAGGATAGCCCACGGCTGTCTGGTCGTGGCTCGGTTGATGATCCCGTCTCCTTCGAGGTACCGGAGCGCGCGCACGATCGTCTCGGCGCCATACCGACCGCGGAATTCAGCAGTCACTTGCTCCGTGCGCTGAGGACCAGCTCGCTCCAGGAAGTCCAGGATGTCCGTGCGCACGATCACGTAGTCGATCGGCGCGTGCATCTTGGAGGCGAAGCGAGAGGGCTTCCTCATTGCGGGATGTCTGCCTTGATCGCGGCGGCGGCCTGTGTGACGAGCGTCGCCGCCTGCCCGATCGTGGGCTGCGCTGTGCGCTTCTTCGCGAGCTCTGAGAGCTCTCCAGCGATCCGGAGCAGCGCCTTCTTGTCCTCGATCTCGCCCTTGAGCTCTATCGTCTTGATCTCGGCCTGGAGGTCGAGCTTGCGCTGCTCCGGGCTCCTGCGGGTACGGGTCTTCTTCTCAGCCTTCTTCTCGATCTGGGTGTCCTGAGTCATAGGGCGAGAGAAGTACCCGATGCGTTGCCGCAAAGCAAGGCGAGGAGAGGTACGCTGGAGAGGATGCCGAGATATCTGAGGCTCGACTTCGACCTCCTCTTCGCCTCCGAGGTCTGGAAGGCGAGGAAGTTGGAGGAGAAGGGGAGAGCACTCCAGAGTCTGATCCTCGCCCTGGAGAAGGGTGAGATCCCGGACGCCTGGAAGAGGGTGGCGGAGGTGCGGACGGTAGGAGTCCCAGGGAAGAAGAAGCGCGAAGCCCATCCCAGGGAGACGCCCTTCAAGCCCTTCTACGACGTCTGGGAGGCCCTCTGGGCTGAGACGAGGAAGGAGCCGTACGTCTGGGACCCGAAAGGGCGCGGAGCGATCCGGAGCCTCTACAGCTACACGGCCGGGGATGTCGAGATCTTCAGGAAGAGGGCCAGGAAGCTCCTGGTCGAGCTCTCGAACGACCGCTTCCACCAGCTCAACGCCTCTCCAGCGTTCCTGCGGAGCCGCTGGAACGAGCTCTCAGGTCCCGTAGAGATCAGGACCGGGCCAGGGATGATGACCCTGGCTCCTGCTTGCATCCGGTGTGGGGTCTCCGGCCGGAGCACGTTCAACACCCAAGAGGGGCTCATCTGTCTCCCGTGCTACCGAGGCGCCTGACCGAAGGATCCAGCGCCTCGGGCTGATCTGAGAGAGCCCTCCCCGCTTCCACATCAGCTCGAACGCCGCCTTCTCCACGCCCGCGCTCTGGAACGTGGTCCAGTCGCCCGGGACCACAGCTTCGAACGGCCTGAGCTTGGAGTCGGTCACACGGAGGAAGGCTCCGGGCTTCTTCAGGAGAGCCTCCGCCTCTCGGATCTCCTTCTCGATCTTCTGGATCCCCGTCTCTACGCCATGGTGCTGCATCTCAGCCTCCTAGGTGTGTCTGTGGCCCTTCGGGGCCCACCAGTCTCTCGCCCGCACGTCCTCGTACTTCTTCAGCTCTCGGAGCTGCTCGGCCTTGGAGGGGCCGTAGATGAGCGCACGGACAGCGTGCGCCGGCATTGGCTTCCGAGGCTTCCAGCGCTTCATCTGCTCCTCCAGAGATCCCCTGCTGCGCTTGTAGCGCTCATGGTTCGTGAGCGAGGGCGGCTTCTCCTCCGGAGGCGCCTGCTTCATCTTCTTGATCCGCTTGTCGAGCTCAGCTGGTGTCAGCCCCAGGCGGACGTGGCGCTGACGATGCCAGTGCGCGGTGTCCTCGCCAGCCGCCCGGGCCACCTCCAGCTTGGTCTTCTCTGACCGCTTCGCCATGCGATCACGGTATAGGCGCCACCTTCCGAATGGAAGTGGCGACCCGCCCCGATGGGGGCGGCCTGGCTCGCTCCGCTGCGCCAGGAAGGAAGGAAGCCGCCTCGGTCATCCGGATTTCTCCAGATTTCCTTAGCGGCTTCCTTGTACGGAGGACCACTCGTCGTGGATCATCCGCAGGACACTACTCCGAGGCCGACTATCGCATCTGCGCCCGCCTCGGGCAACCCCGCTCTGGCGACTTCTGGGCCAGTGACCGCAGATGCGCGTGGACTCGAAGTCCAGACGAGACGACCCCCGCAGATCCGGAGCTCTCTCCGGCAGGGAAAGACGCCTCCCCCAGCCCCGCCTGGGATGACACGCTGATGGCTCGTCTGGCAGAAGGCTCACCCCCCTCCTGCACCTTGTGTCTTCCACAGAGTCCCACGGCCGAGAAGACACCCTCCGGCTCAGCCGACCATCGCGAGGACTAGCACTCATACGGATGGCTTCACTGGGAACCGTGGGCAGAAGCCTCTTGGCACCATGCCCCCGGTCTAGGCCCTCCCCGCTCAGAGCTGAGCAGCTCACCGGATGATTTACTGAGGCGTTACGTAGTAACGCGGGACTCCCAGTGCCGAGCGTGGCGAGGCGAGTGAGTCTTCGAGACTCTCCATGGGACTCCTTCGAACGAGCGAGCGCGAAGCGTCAGCGAGCGCTCGTCCTTCCTGCGCGACCGAAGGGAGCGCCGAGCGAAGCGAGGGAACAGGAAGGAGCTCTACTCCGCGCTCTTCTCAGGCGGAGCGACCAAAGTCGCCATCTCCGAAGGAGTGGCGACCTGCCCCGCAGGGGCAGCCTCGACCTGACGGTCGAGGAACGGGAGCGACGCTGGCAGAGAGCTGACAGCAGCAGGAGAGCTTGAGCCCGAAGGTAAGGCTTCTGTCTCAGATGCGACTACGGTAAGTGTAGGTGTCTGGCTGTCTGGAGAGAGTTCCAGGCGCACTCCGAGCTGGATCGTCTTCTGGGAGTTCTTGGCTTCCTGGATCGCTGGCCAGAAGCGTTCGAGGATCTGTTCTCTCGCTCTGGCTCGGATACTTGGGGGCCCAGAGAGAGCGTCCTTGAGCCACCTGGCGATGAAGCGCTGGCCTACGTCTCCAGTCTCCCAAGCCTCTACGAAGCGCTTCCTGAGCTCACTAGGCGATGGTCCACGAGGCTTCCCGTTCTTCGGGACCCCGCTCGGGTTGCCGCTCTGGCCCTTCTTCCAAGGCGGCTTGAGCCAAGGTACGCCCGCACCCTTCTCCGTGGTGGTCTCGCTCGGTGCTTCCATGCCCATCAGATCCTAGCGTTCCTGAAGATCCTCCGCCTTTCCTCAATCGCATGAGGTAGGGTAGTCGATGAGGAGCTCGGAGGGATCGAACCATGAAGTTCCACAGAGCCTGTGCCCTGTTCCACGGGTGCGCTGCGATTGCCTTCTTCCTCCTCGGTCTCATGGGCTGGGGGGCGTTCACGGCCGCCCTGGTCATCATCCACGCACTGAGGGGCGAGAGCCTGAGGAGGGTAGGCGAGTGATCCTGCGCCTCCTCTCCTCGCTCATCGGCCGGGAGGATCGGCTACTCCAAGCCTCTCTCGCTCTCGACATCCAAGGGCTCCGCCGCTCGCTCGGATGCACCCCTACTCCTCTCGACTCCTGGGTCGGAGGAGAGGCGAAGGACCTAGCCAGGGTGCGCCAGAGGGACGCGCTCGGGCGCCTGCTGAATGACCTAGAACTACTCACAGACACCAGAGGATGGAGGATCGGATGATCTACACGTACGACGAGCTCCTAGCGATGCCCACGCTTCACAGTGGGCACTTCGCGAACCTGAAGGTGGACACCGGCAAGATCCGGATTTGGGTCTCGCGCATGACGATGGAAGACGGGGAGATCGATCCTGTCCAGGTCGAGCGATTCGAAGGCGGATGCTGGGTCGATCGAACCAGAGGGCCCGGAGCTGTCTACCTCGTCCAAGGCCAAGGCATCCGCGCTGGCGTCGGCATGCGCGACGGGTACAGGATCCGTGTAGATCGAGACGGAACGCAGAGGATCGAGAGGCAGCGATGAGCGTACCCATCACGACCAGAATACTCCCAGGCGGAGGAGTGATCGAAGACGACAGAGACCGGGCCGAGAAGATGGGAACCGAGTGGTTCGCCATCGGCACGGACTCCTACCTGAGCGGCTGGGGCCAGGCTCCTCGCAGAAGCCTCTACGCGCTCCCTTGCCGGGACTTCAAGGAGGCTGAGCTCTGCGCCGAGAACCTCAAGAAGCGCGGCGACATGAAGCGCGTACGCATCGTGGCGGGCGACTGGCGCCCGAGGCTACGGAGCGGAGACCATCTACACATCGCCAGTCGGTTCGGAGCAGACAGGCACTACCGATCCGGCGGATTCTGAATACCTCTCTCTGAGGGTCCTTGGAGCCCGGCCCAGGTGAAGTAGATTCCAGGAATCTCTCCACATAGCTCAAACGCATCGGGTATGGTTGCAGTGGAGGTTGGA
>Ga0075425_100004337_pt1 | contig 14626 bp, 9 predicted proteins | sample SoiMethybrSBSTD4_FD_75300 | JGI IMG/M metagenome (GOLD analysis project Ga0075425, IMG submission 75300) | Bulk soil microbial communities from a Populus tree surrounding site in Tennessee, USA - Soil MetaG P. TD hybrid SBSTD4 | ecosystem: Environmental > Terrestrial > Soil > Tree plantation...
TAGGTATTGAGGCTAAAGAGCTGCATGGGCACGTCGAAAACCTGATGCGGATCGACGTTCGCCGGCAGGTTGTCTCCCGACACCAGGACGCCGGGACGGCCAGCGTCGGCGCTCGAGGCCATCAGGAGCCATGCGACTGCTGCGATCGCACCGGGCAACCTCATCCACCTCAACATGGGCATCTCCTTGCCGCTTCGCATTGACCCTGCCAACCCATGCGCATCCTCTTTCAGACGCTCCCCTCAAGGAGGGGCCAAGCCCGTTTGCTGTGCGCCGTTCGCATTGCCAAGACGGCCTCGGCCGTCTTGAGGGCGGCGATCACCGGATTGACGACCGGCACACCGACGCGTTCGCTCAAGGCCTCGCACACGCCCGGAAGAAACGCCATGCTCATGCAGCCGAGCACCAGCACGTCGGCGCCGTCGTCGGCGACGGCCTGGCGCGCGGCGCCCGCAGCCTTGTCGAGCGCGCCGGACGTCTGCCTGGCAAGCTCCATCACGGTGAGGCCGACCGCACGCGAAGAGGCGAGCAGCGGTCCGAGCCCCAGGGCGCGCACCCGCGCGGCGAGGCGCCCGTTGCTGCGCCCTGTTGGGGTCAGCACCCCAATGCGCGTGCCGAGCTGGGCGGCCAGGTGCAAGGAAGCGGCGCCAGGACCGATCACCGGGATCGTCAGAAGCTCGCGCAGGGCGTCGATGCCGGGATCGCTGTAGCAGCCGATGATAAAAGCCTCGAAACCGCGTTGCTGGGCCCGCGGTGCCAGGCGAATGAGCTCCGGCACGACCAATCCCGCGTCCCGCGCACTTTCGATGGCGGGGGGCCCATTTTCCGTCGGTTCGGCTGCGACCGTGGTTCCGCTCCCCGCGCGCTCCTGTAGGAAGGCCTGGCGACGGGCGATTTCCTGTGGCCCGACCGTCTTATCCATCGGGCTCGTCAGCTGATAGAGGATACGCACGGTCGCCCTCATTGCTGTCCCTGGGCCTCCTCAATCAAGCTGGCGCAGCGTCTCGTCAATGAGGCGGCTGCAATCGCCGAGCGCGTCGGCAATGCGGTTGCGATCGCGCACCAGCTGCGTTCCCAGCATCCAACGTGCTTCGCCGTCGGCAAGCCTCGCATAGCTCGGTACGTCGTAAAGCGATGGGATCATGGTGCCTTGTGGGGTATAGCCGTAGGGGTCGTGGCCATACGCGCTGCACGACGTGCTGGCGAGCGGCACCAGAGCGCGCGACAGGCGCTTCATTGCGCTGTTGAGGATTTGCGCTGGTGTTTCGTCCTTGAGGTCGCCGGCGGCATAGCGACGACGCCAGTTCTGGGCTGAGGCCTCCAGTTGCTGGGCTCTCGCCTTGAAGCTTCGCGCGCGATCGGCCGCATCGCCGAGCCCAATGTCCTCGGCACCCGCCTTGAGCTGGTCGAGGCGTTCGATGAATTGGTCGGCGACGCTCACGTACTCGAACGGCAGCACCGGCGCGGTCAAGAGCTCCCACAGGTAGGCCGCATAGACGCGCAGATGGTCGGCCATGTAGGTGAAGTCGAGCTTATCGATGGTGTTTTCGATGCTGTGGTGCCACCAGCCGAGGTTGGCGAGGGCGGTTTTTTTCAGCTCTTCCTCGGTGAACGCTCCTTGCGCCGACAGCATCGGCACGCCCAACCCAAAAAAGGAAGCATCGCCATTTTTGACGGCTCGGCGCCAGGCGAACGGCCGAGGCCCAAGAAGCCGCTGTTCGATCCCTTGATGAAAGCGCTTGAGCTCGACGTTGGAGGCCGCGCTCCAGCGCGTGGTGCCGGCGCAAGCTGGCTGGTCAATCTGCAGATAGGCCACCGCATGCTCGCGCAAGCGGTCCCAGTTGCGATCCACGAACCAGGAGGAGCCGACCATGGTCCCGGTTTCGTGGCCGGTCCAAAAACCTGCAACGAGGCCGCGACGGAGCTTGTCGCGATTTTGCTGGAATACGCGCACGAGTTCGAGGATTGCGGCGTTGCCGGCGGCATTGTCGGTGGCCTGGGGGCCAGGCCAGGAGTCCTGGTGCCCGCCGACCACAACGAAATCCTCGCTCATGCCTTCCACTTCGCCGACGGTGATTTGCACCGGACGCCAGCAGTTCTCGACATTGGCGCGCAACCACACCCGCACGGGCCCGCCCTGCAGCAACTGGCGCAGCTTGAGACCGGCGGTGCGGGCGATACCCACGCAAGGCAGCGTCGCCATCTCCGACTTGAAGGTTTGCGGCGTGGGATTACCCCATGCGGGTTTCACCGAGCCGAAGGGCACCGCCCGATTCTCCGGATGCCCCCAGTTCATCATGACGCAGCCCGTGGCACCCATGATCGCGGAGATGCGCTGCTTCTCGTGGCGTGCGGGATGATAGGAGAGCTCGGAGAGGGTGATCTTGCCGCGGGCATCGCGGCCCTCGTATTCGCTGAAGGCACCTGAGGCCACATCGATCAGCTCGGCGGTAATGCCGTCGGGCAGCGTCGGTACGCTGTGCCCCAGCGTGTTGGCCTCAATCGCCAATTCCACCGGCGCGAGCACGCGCATCTCGGCCTTGTCCGGAAAGCTCACGAGGCCCGGCATCTCGTGTACCGCGGCGGCGACGCCGGCTTTGTGCAGGGCCGCCGCGCTGTACTCGGCCATGCGCTTGGCGTTGGCTGACCCCGCCAGCCGCGAGGGGATGTTGGTGGTGATGTGCTCGACATGCGCCCTGACGTTGGCCGCCGATACGGCTGCGACGACGCAATCCTCCGACATGTCCAACCCTCGCACTCGACAGCCCCGCCCAGTCCAGGCAAGGCACCACAAAGCTCGCCCTCGTCAGTGCCGGCATTTTGCGGCAAAGTCACCCCCCTTGTCACGAGCGCTCGATGAGGCACGAGGCTGGTTGAGGCAAATGCCGCAGGATAAGGCACAAGGTGCAGCGCAGGTGTGCGATCCCGTCACGCTTGAGATCGTGCGCGGCGCGCTGTTAGCGATCCAGAGCGAAATGGAAGCGGTGATCGAGCGCACGGCCATGTCGCCGTTCATCCGCGAGAAGAAGGACTTCTACGCGGCGGTCTACGACGATGCCGGACGTCTAATTGTCGGCTCGAACCTGCCTGTGTTCGGCGACGTGGTCGGCCCGATTGCCGAGCACTATCCGCTTGCGAGCATGCGTCCCGGCGACATCTACTGGTTCAACGACTGCTACGCCTCGAAGGGGGCGGTCTCGCACTCCCCGGATCAGGTGTTCGTGGCGCCGGTATTCGCAGAAGGCGAGCTCGTCGCCTTCGCACAATCGTGGGCGCATTTCAACGACATCGGCGGCATGCGCGCGGGCTCGCTGTCGCCCGATTGCACCGAAATCTTTCAAGAGGGTATCATCGTGCCGCCGGTGCGCGTCGTGCGCGAGGGCGTGGTCGCAGACGAGTTGCTGCGCGTGTTCTGGCGCAACTCGCGTTTTCCCGACATGGTAAAAGGCGACACCCGCGCATCCATGGCCGCCATTCGCTTGGGAGAGCGGCGGGTCGTCGAGCTCATCGGGCGGTTCGGCCGGGCGCGGACGGCAAGCGCCTTCGCGCAACTCATCGAGGAGACCGCGCGCGAGCTGCGCCGGCGGCTGAGAGCGCTCGTGCCCGAGGGCCGGCACGAATTCACCGATACCATCGACAGCGACGGCCAGGGTCATGGACCCATCAAGCTGCGCTATCAGCTTGAGGTAACGAGCGAGCGCATTTGCCTCAATACCAGCAAGAGCGATGATCAGGTGCCGGGACCCATCAACTTCCTGATGAGCCCGCCGGTACCGGCCATGGTGTTTGGCTCCTATCTGCTGGGCGGGGACAACGGACCCAGACCCATGCTCAACGCGGGCGTCGAGCAGGCCATCGATGAGGTGGTGCTGCGGCCGGGCTCGATTCTCAAGCCGCACTTCCCGGCCCCGCTCGGCATGCGCGGCATCACCATGATGCGCAATATGGCGGTCTGCCTCGGTTTGCTCAATGTGGCAACGCGCGGACGTGCCATGGCCGCGCACAGCGCCTATGTGATCTGGTATCTGCGCGGACGCGATCCCTCTGGCGAGCTCTTCTTGCTGTCCGACGGACTTGGGGTCGGCTATGGCGCGCGCCCGACGGCGGATGGCAATGACGCCGTGTATTTGGTGGCACAGGAGAATTTCCCCGCCGAGTTCCTCGAACAGGTCTTTCCCGTGCGCGTCAGGGGCTATGCCATCAATCCCGATACCGGTGGACCGGGTCGCTGGCGCGGCGGCTGCGGGCTCATTCGCGAGCTTGAGGTGCTGGCGCGGGAAGCGATGGTCTCCATGCGCATTGACAGCGTCGAGCATCCACCATGGGGCGTAGCCGGCGGTCGCGCCGCGGGTACCGGACGCTGCGTCATCAATCCGGGTCGGAGCGATGCGCGCGTCATCCATCCGCTGAGCGACGGCAACATGGTCAAGCGCGGGGATATCGTGCGCATCGAGACGGGAGGCGGAGGGGGCTGGGGTCATCCCTTCGACCGCGAGCCGGAGCGTGTAGCCGCCGACGTGCGCAATGGTTTTGTCAGCCAAAGGAGCGCACGGGACGACTACGGCGTGGTGCTGAGGCAGGACGATATGTCCCTCGACGAGGAGGCCACGGCGAATAAGCGCGCGAGCCGGCCCGAGGTAGCGCTCTTTCACCGCCACAGCTATTGCGATGTGCTTGACTGATGGAAGACGACGAGAAGCCGCCGCCGCGCGCCATCGTGGGCGTCGACACGGGCGGGACATTCACCGATGTCACGCTACTCGACCAGGTCACCGGGCGCATCTGGACTGCCAAGACGCCCTCGACCCCGGACGATCCCTCGCGTGGCTTTGGCAACGGCATCGCCGAAGCGCTGACAGCTGCAGGTTTCACGGGCGCCGATATCGGCCGTGTGCTGCACGGGACGACGGTCGCCACCAACCTGATCCTCGAGGGCAAGGGAGAGCCGAGCGCACTCATCACCACGAGTGGTTTCAAATTCGTGTTGGAGATCGGGCGCCAGGACGTGCCGCGCCGCGCCAGCCTGTTTGCGTGGGTAAAGCCCAAACGCCCCGTCCCGCCGGAGCATATCTTTGAAGTTGGCGGGCGCATCGGTGCCGATGGCGGCGAGCAGGTGGCGCTGGACACTTTCGCGGTGCGCGGTGCGGCGCGGGCGATCCGCAAGCGCGGCATTGGCTCGATCGCCGTGGTGCTGCTCAACAGCTACGCCAATCCCGCGCACGAGCGTATCGTCGCGGCGATTGTGGCCGAGGAGGTTCCTGGCGCACTCATCTCGTTGTCGAGCGAGGTGCTGCCCGTATTCCGCGAGTACGAGCGCAGCATGACGACGATCCTCAACGCCACCGTCATGCCGGTGGTAGCGCGCTATGTGGATCGCCTGGACCGGCGCATGCTCGAGCAGGGCGTTTCCGCGCCGCTTCTGTTGATGAAATCAAGTGGCGGGGTGACCAGCGCGCGAGCAGCGCGGCGCGTGCCGGTCGAGACCGCCCTTTCCGGTCCCGCGGCCGGCACGCTGGGAGCGGCCAAGGTTGGCGCCGCCTCTGGCCATCACAATCTTATTGCCATCGACATCGGCGGTACGTCGGCCGACATTTCGCTCGTCAACGCGGGCGAGCCTGGCCTCACCACAAACGGTCGGATCGGCGAATGGCCGATTGGGCTCGCCATGGTCGACCTGGTCACGATCGGCGCCGGCGGCGGCTCGATTGCGCGCCTATCAAAGAGCGGAGGCTTGACGGTTGGACCGCAAAGCGCGGGCGCCGTGCCGGGTCCTATCTGCTACGGGCGCGGCGGCCTCGAGCCGACCGTGACGGACGCACACGTAGCCCTTGGCCAGTTACCGCCCTATCTGCTCGGCGGCACCTTTCGTCTCGATGTCGCGGCCGCGCGCGAGGCAATCCGCCAACGCATTGCCGAGCCGCTTGGGCTTGGCGTCGAGGCTGCTGCCCGGGGCATTCTGGCGATCGTCGACAACAACATGGTGGGCGCCATTCGCGTGGTGTCGGTCGAGCGGGGGCACGACCCCCGTGCATTCGCGCTGCTGCCCTTCGGCGGCGCGGGGCCGCTCCACGGCGGATCGCTGGCACGCTTGCTCGGCATCCCATTGATCGTGGTGCCCCCGACACCGGGAGTGCTCTCCGCCCATGGGCTGTTGGTGTCGGATCTCAAGGCCGAGTTTGCGCGCACCAGTCTGCAGAAGGCCGATGGTTTCGATGCGGGCGAGATCGCGCGCCTATTCGCCGAGCTCGAGCGCGAGGCGCTCGCCTGGCTCGAGGCCGAAGGCGTGCCGACGGACGCTCGCCGGATTAGTTGGACCGCCAGCATGCGCTACCAGCATCAAGGCTTCGAGCTCAATGTACCCTGGCCCGGTCGCGAGGTGACCGATGCGTCGGCGGGGGCCGCAGTGGCTTCGTTTCACCGGCTGCACGAACAGCTCTACACCTTCGCGCAAGAGGATATGCCGGTCGAACTCGTGACGTTCAGGGTCGACGCGCGGGGCTATCTGCCGAGGCCGACCGCTCGCGAATTGCCGCCTGCCGGCCCCCTCGAGGCGGCGCGGACGGGCGGGCAGGTCGTGTTCTTCGAGGACGGTCCGGCGCAGGTTTCCGTCTATGCCCGGGAGCGGCTGGGCGCCGGTGCGCGCATTTCCGGGCCCGCCATCCTTACGCAACTTGACGCCACCACGCTGGTGCTTCCGGGCCAAATGGCCACGGTCGACCGGTTCGGCAGCCTGCTCATTGCGGAAAGTGCCTCATGGGATCCCGAGAACTAATCCCAAGAGGTGAGACAGGTGATGACAAGAGGCGATCCCACGAGCGGGGTGCCCAGGCACCGCAAAAGCTCGGTGCCGACCCGTCCCCGCGGCGCGGCACATCTCGCCCGCGGCAGCGGCCCGCGTGTTTGAGGGGCGTCCAGCTGCCGCGCGGCCTTCGGTTGGTCAGGCGCGGCCAACGCACGCGCCCTGAGGCTTTTGAGCTGTCTTAGAGATTGGCCTGAAAGTCAACGTAATCGCGCATCTTCTTGTAGACCTGCAGGCGATTGCGCTGGCTGTCGGCAACGATGATCTGGTCGGTCTTGGGATTGAACACGACGGCTGTTGGGAAGCAGAAGCGCCAAAGTTGCTCCAGGTTCTGCACACGCCGGTACGCCTTCATCATATCCGGATTGGCGTCGATGCTCTGTTGGCCCCACTTCGACATCACCTGAGCGTCGCCCACCAGATGCGTGAGCGGGCGGCCCTCTTTGTCGAAGATGCAGAGCCGATGGTTGCCCCAATCGGTCACGTAAATGTCGCCTTCGGGATCGACAGCGACGCCCGTCGGATGGTTGAGAATGCTGGCGGTAATCCGTTCGCTCTCCGGCACGCTCGAAATGAAGGGGCCTAGATACGTCACGGCAAATGAGTTGGCAGCAACGGGCAGCTTGCCATACCGGCCAATCGCCATCAGAAACTTGCCCGCCGGAGAGAGCTTCTGGACACGATGGTTCTTCCAGTCGGCCACGTAGATGTTGCCGTCGTGGTCGAGAGTGATACCCCAAGGCTTGTTGAATTCTCCCTCGCCGCTGCCGGTTTTCCCGCACTGGGCAACCAGCTTGCCCTGCGGCGTGAAGACCTGGAGGCGATTGTTGCCGCTGTCGACGACGATCACGTTGCCGTTTGGCTCACAAACGATACCGGCCGGCCCCTTGAGCTGGCCGGGACCGCTGCCGGGCGTGCCCCACTTGCGGATGAATTTGCCCTTTGCGTCAAAGACCGAGACGGCGCTCTTCCACTCGTCGGTGACATAGACGTCGCCGTTCTTGTCCACCGCCACGCCGAAGGGCCAGACCGTATTCTCGTCCGCGTCGCCGTAGGTTGCGAATTCGGCGAGCAACTCCTCCTCACCCGGGCCCCCGACCTTGATGTGATTGACCCGCATCCCGAAGTTGTTCTCGTTGCCGCGGTTGGCGACATAAAGGTCGCTGTCGGTGCCGAGGCACATGGTCTGCGGATAGTTGAAACCGGTGCCGTTCGCCGAGGCTCGTCCTATTGCGTGGCTCCAATCGTAGGCCCGCCCCTTGACGTAGGTCGTAAGCGCCATCGTACACTCCCATCACTCGAATTACGCGGCGATCGACGTCGTCGCCCGCTTTTGCAGCTCACGCGGCCAAAGTTGCCCACCCCGTCCAGCCCCACTGCCCAGCCTTGCGTTGGCGCTGGGGGGTGTGGGACGCAAAAGGGGGTAGCCCCGCCCGCGCCTAATTCAGGAATTGCGGCTGCTCGTAGCTCCCGTTCACGATCGGGACTGGATCGAGCCGCATCCACTTGTTCAGGATGGTTGAGTAGATGCCACGGAAGTCCATGTTGGGGTTGAGGTCGCCCTGCACGAGCTTTTTTGCGTCAAGCGACGGCATCTCGCCGTAGTGTCCGCCTTTCACGGTCTCACCGAGCACGAAGGTGACGCCGGCGGCGCCGTGATCGGTCCCCGAGCCGTTGTCGCGCACGCGGCGACCGAACTCGGAGAAAATGAGCACGATGACGTTGTCCGCCTTTTGATGCGCCCTGAGGTCGGCCATGAATGCATCAAGGCCTTGGCTCAGATCGTTCCACAGGCTGGCGTGTATGGGGTTTTGCCCGGCGTGCGTGTCGAAGCTGCCGTGATCGCAGTAGAAGACGCGCGTGCCGAGGTCGGCGAAGTGCACCTGTGCGACGCCTTTGAGTTTTCGACCAATCGATGTGTTGGGGTATTTCACGTCGGACTTGTAGTTGGCCGGCGCCACTTTCAGGATGTCGGCACCTTTGAGGGAATCAAGGCCCGTGGTGCCGAGGTATTCCATCACGCCGCTGCCGGGTATGGGCTGGTACATGCGCGAGAAGCGGTCCAGCACGGCCAGGCGCTGAGCCTTGTCTTGAATGCTGGGCAGGAAACCGTAGGTCTCGAGCGGTCCAGCGACGCACGCGACCGGGACGCCCGGCGTGGACAGGGCCCGGAAGAGACACGGGCCAAAGCTCACGGCCGTGACGACGTTCTCCTTCTTGGGATCGAACTCGCGCACCACGCGCCCCAGCCAGCCCTCGGTGCCGACCTTGTCGGCCTCGCAGGTGTGCCAGATATCCATGGAGCGAAAATGCGACCGAGGAGAATCGAGGTAGCCAACCCCGTGCATGATAGCGAGCTTGCCCTCGTCCCAGAATTGCTTCACGGGCGCAAGGTATGAGGGGAACCCATACGTCCCATCCAGATGGATGATCTGGTTGTCACCGATCGAGACGGCGTTGCGATTGTCGCGATAGAGCCCGTTGTTGTACGGGATGACCGTATTGAGATAGTCGTTGCCGCCGGTGAGCTGAACGACGACCAGCACGGGATCCTTTTGTGTCGCAGCCATGATGCTATTCCTCCATTAGAATTCATGTGCCGGGTTAGGCGAACTGATACTCGCGCGTTGCCACGATGAGCTGCAGCAGTTCGCCTGTCTGCTTGGTGGCAGCTTCAACATGCGCTGGGGTATCCCAGCGTATCTGTCCCCATTGCTTGGCCTGTTCGGTGAGCACCTTCTTCGTGTCGGCACCCACTTCCACCGGGCCCAACAAATCGAGGCAGGTGTCGACCAACTGCTCCGGCTCGAGCACACCCATTGCCTTGAGCCGGTCCACGATCGCTTGCACGCCCGGCAGATTGGTGTTGCTAACCTGCTCGGCGACGAAATTGATCCGCGCCATCAGCGAGCCGCTGTTGATCCACTCCTGGCCGGTGTGCCAACCCTCCACCGACGGCGGATTGAGCAGATCCTGCCCCATGTAGGACGGCTGCATGGAGAGCTGGCCGTAGCCCGGCCTTGGCACCTCGTAGCCACCCGTCAGACGCAGCGTGCCGACGACGACCTCTGCCGGCGACTTCAAGTGCTTGTAACGCGCGTTCTTGAAGAAATCCGAAGTGAACAGGGTCCGCAGCACCGGCTTCATCTCGCATTTGTTGGCGCGGAACGTATTGGCGAGCATCTCGACGGCTGCCGGGTCGCGCGGCCGCTCCAGGTTCCATGCGGGCACCTGGGGTTCGTCGGCGACGAAGAAGTTGTAGAGATGGCGGCAGATGAACTTCGCACAGGCCGGCTGTTCCACGACGATATTGATGATGTCTTCGCCGTTGAAATTGCCGGTGTGCCCAAGAAACGTCTTCTCGCCGTCATCGTGATCCTCTGGACGATACTCGAACTTCCAGGGGAAACGGCCATAGGGCAGCCGAGGGATCTTGGTCCCGAAGGTCCAGCCGGTGAAAGCGCGCGAGGCCTCGCGCACATCGACTTCGGTGTAGTTGCCGGCGCCGAGGCTGAACAGTTCCAACAGCTCGCGGCCCCAATTCTCGTTCACCTCGATGCCGTGGTTCTGGTTGTTGTCCAGCCAGAAAATCATCGTGGGATTCCTGGAAATTGTCATCAGCAGGTCTTTGTAGTTGCCCATGCCCCGCTGACGGAAGAGGTCGATCTGTTCGAGCAGTTGATCGTAGTTGTCGACCTTGGAATTGCCGGTGGCGAAGACGTGGTGCCAGAACAGCGCCATCTTCTCTTCCAGGGGGCGCTGTGTGGTCACGAGGTAGTACATGTAGTTGACGTTGCCCATCGGCGGCACGCCGCCTGGCAGGAGCGCCGAGGGCTGGTAGCGAAGGAGGGTGTAGGGGTCGACGGGGGGCTGCGCCTCTGGATTGAGCAGTTCCTCGACGGTGGCGTCATATCCCCTGGCGACCCGCGCCTCGAGCTCATCGCGTCCGGCGCCAAAGCCTGCGCGCCGCATCAAATGTGCCATCAATGCGATGTCGTCGTGGTGGCCCATGGGTCACGTCTCCCCTTAGTGGCGGTGAAACAAGAGCTGAGTCTTAAGTTGCACGGATCGATCGAGCCGGCGTGGCATTTCGGCGGCGACGGCTTGGTAACGATCGGCACGACAAGCGTCGTGCGGGGCGCGCCACCTGCGACGTCCCCGGCTACAAACGCTGCATCACGAGCGGCAACCGTCGTCAAAAATGTGGACCGACCGGTCCGCCCGCCCTGCTCGTCGATCTGGCAGGATGCCTTGGGCATCTTCGCCCCTTTGGGCGGTGTTATTGCGTTCGTTACTGTGCCGCTCCGCTCGCGATGCTGTCAACCGACATTGCAGCGGTTTGTGGCAGGGCAGCAATGTGCGAAGAGCACACTCGCCCTCTCAGGCGGAGCGGGAGGTCCCGTGGCGGAGGTTGAAAAATCAAGTTGGCTGAGACGCCGTTGCCGGCCGGCGCATGAGCCTCAGTCAGCCCGTCAATCGTTGCCGCTCGTCTGGGGGCTCCCGTGGAGCCCTCGTCTGCGGTCGAACCCCACCAATCCACTTGGCCGGTCAACTTGGCCGGTCAACTTGGCCGGTTAACGTGGCCGGTTAACGTGGCCGGTTAACGTGGCCTGTCAACTTGGCGGGTAAACCCCTTCGATGGCGCACGGAAATCCCACGTGGCTGCGCCGCACAACCGCCGCCCGTTGGTTGCGCCTGCCCATCAGAGGCAGTGGGCTCGCAGCAGGACCCGCTCGCGGCCGGCACTCCGCGGGCGCGGGGAGGGCGGACGGCGGCTCGCCTACGCAAGCCTTGGAAATGCACGGCAGCACCGGCAAGCTTCCTGTCAGCTGGCGACGTGTTGCAGGTGGCGTTTTTCATCGTTCTCGCACTTGGTCTGCGCTGGCTCAATTCAAGGAGTGGGGCTGCACCTCCCGCGAGATACCTCATGGCGGAGTTCATCTGTTGTCCTGTGGTCAACGCTGGCGGAGGGCTGAGGACTAACAGCGGGGCCAAGGTTCGCGCCCCCGGAGTGGGGGCGCTGCCATAGAGGGCCGCGGCCCGAATGTTCCAGCGGGAACAGGTGCGATCGCAAAACCTTGCAAGAAGGTCGGTCGTTGCCACGGCGATTTGGGCTTTTTCAGAGGCGCAGGGCATGGAGGGAACTGGGCAATCGCCGCCCCGCTCAGCCCGATAGGACGGGGGGACGATATCATGACGGCGGTTTTGGATTGGATACGCGCCAACGCCATTCAGCTGAAAACGGTTGCGGCCGGGCAAGGCTTTGCTGACCTGCAACGCTTAGGGGCGCTCGTTGGCAACGCACGCATTGTATCGCTGGGGGAGGCGACGCACGGAACGCGCGAGTTCTTTCAGCTCAAGCACCGACTGCTTGAATACCTGGTCGCTGAGCTCGAATTCACGTGGTTCGGCATCGAGGCCAACTATCCGGAGTGCCTGCGCGTCAACGACTACGTCCTCAACGCTACGGGCGATCCCGCTGGTGCCCTGGCGGGCACGCGCTTTTGGACCTGGGACACCGAGGAGGTGCTGGCGCTCATTGAGTGGATGCGGAGCTGGAACCGGAGCCACGCGCGCAAGATCAAGTTCTACGGCTTTGACATGCAATTTCCCACCGAAGCCGCGCTTGGCGTCCTCGACTATCTAAAGCGCGTGGCGCCCGGCCTCGCGGAGGGTGTGGGGGCCGAGCTATGGCCGCTTTGCAACGACACCTCGGCGGAGCGCTTCCACGGTCTCCCGGACGTCACGCGCGAGGCCGCCTGCGACTGCATCAGACGCATTCTTCAGATGTTTGCGCAGGAGCGCGAGCGCTGGTCAGCACTGACGAGCGATCGCGATTGGCACCTGGCGCGCCTCAACGCTGTGGTGGTCGATCAGAGCGCAAAGGCTCGGTCATCCACGATCTCGCGCGATGTGGCCATGGCAGAGAACGTTGCGACCCTCCTCGAGCTCGAAGGCCCCAACTCAAAGGCGGTTTTGTGGGCGCACAATGGCCACGCCGTGCGGCAGAGCCCCTATTGCTGCGCGGGCGACCAGGTGCAGGCCAACATGGGCAGCCGATTAGATGAGCTGTTCGGGTCTCAGCATCGCGTCATCTCCTTTGCCTTCAACCAGGGTTCGTTTCAGGCGCAGGAGCCAGGGCGAGGTCTTGTTGGGCACAGGGTTGAGCCGGCTGATGACGGCAGCCTCGATCGTATGCTGGCCGAGGCGGGCCTGCCTATGTTCCTGCTCGACCTCTCGTGTGTTCCCCCTGAGGGTCCAGTTGCCGACTGGCTCGCAACAAAACCGTCGACACGCTGGATCGGCGCGGTCTTTTCGCAGGCGCGAGCGCATGACTACCTCCATGCGGCGGACCCGCGCCGCGAATCCGACCTTCTGGCATTCGTGGAATGCACGACTGAAGCACGCCCCAATCCTTGCGGACGCCGACCGGTCTGGTTGAGGCAGGAAGTCGTTGACGCGCCCACCAATCTGCGGCTCACCGGCAACGGCGTGCTTCCCGATTTTTGGACGTCCTCCGGCGACTGGCGGATGCACGGGCACGATGTCGCTCTTTCGGAGGCGCGCTCCCCCGCTGGCGGCCGCACGGTGTGCATTTCGCGGGCCTCGGCGCCCTGGCGATGGGGTGAGGGTTGGCTGGCGCAGATGTTTGCTGCCACGCCCTGGCGCGGCAAGCGCTTGCAATTTAAGGCCGCGGTGCGGGCCGAAGTTCATGACCGGGGTGCTGGCGCGCAGCTTTATATCGAGACGCGGCCGGAACCGCCCAAGGGTGCCATATGGATGCTTCCAGCCACACGCCTTGCCATGACAGCGAGCCCGGTGCGGTCGCCGCAGTGGGCGACCTATCTGATCGAGATCGAGGTGCCGACCGAGGCGCATTCCATCACCATCGGCTGCGCCCTGGCTGGGAATGGGGCGGCCTGGTTTGGCGACCTTGAACTGGCGGAGAGCTAGCGAAGCCCCGTGTGTTTCTGGCACCGAACCCAAAACACTTCATGCCTGCTCGCAGGCCTGTGCACGAATTGCCAAGATGGGCTGGGCGAGACGCCCTGCGGTTGACGCTGCACGAGGACGTGCGAACTCTCCAGGCCCAGGCGGGCACGGCCTCTTCCTCGCAGCCACTTTCTGGGCTCTGAAGCGTCTCTGGTTTCACGTCGGGGGTTATCTGCGGCATTCGCGAGCCTACCGCAACGATGGGGTCCGCCGGGTTCGCACACCGTCACTCCCGATACTAGACGCGGTACTTCTCGATATCTTCTCCGGCATCCTGCTTGTGCTTAAGCCATGTCGCCATCCGTCCACGGCCTGACCACGTTTCCCCCGTCGAGGGATCCCGGTACTTCGGCTTTATCACACCCGCTGCTTCGCTCTCGTGAGCAGTGTGCACGTGGGTTGGCGTGTCTTCGATTGCGCGCCGCAGATAGGCAACGCTATTTGGCGTGATGGCGATGAGCTCCCATCCTTGCTTACCGGCCGCGCACAGGAGCTCGATATCGTCGCCGCTGCGAACGTGTTCATTTAGAAGGATTTTGCGATATTGCCATTCCACGTCGCGTCTTCTCCTGACCGGCCAGCCGCACATGAATCGGCTGAGGCAAAATTGCGGCTCAGGTTTGTCGAGCTGAGGCGTCGTAGGAGAATATGGGAGCGCCCATGCCGAAACGCCACAGCGCAGCCGAAACGCCACCGCCTGGCAGCAAGCCAACAGCATGGGCTTAGTATCGCGCGGTCCACCGGGCAACCCGGCAGGAAGCACGCGCTAGTTGCGACTGGCGGAAGAGAGAGCTCTCCTGGTCGGCGGTGTGCCGCCAAGGCACACACCGCCGC
>Ga0075425_100004338_pt1 | contig 14626 bp, 16 predicted proteins | sample SoiMethybrSBSTD4_FD_75300 | JGI IMG/M metagenome (GOLD analysis project Ga0075425, IMG submission 75300) | Bulk soil microbial communities from a Populus tree surrounding site in Tennessee, USA - Soil MetaG P. TD hybrid SBSTD4 | ecosystem: Environmental > Terrestrial > Soil > Tree plantation...
GGTCACAAACCGGTATTCGCTCGGCGGCGGCTGTACCAGAAGATCAGCTCGACGACGAACATGACCCAGATGGCGAAGCCGAGGTCCGCGATCCACGAGAGCGATCCGACGATGTGCCAAAGCAGCGCGAGCACGACCAGGCCGCCGACGACCCGGACCGGCATCGGCACTCGGCGCAGGCGCTGCATCTGCGCAGCGTAAGCGCTCTCCGATCTAGGCGGCGCGCTCGACGGGGTCGTCGCCGGCCCCGGTGAGCCGGTCGAGCACCTTCGCGGTCGCGAGGGCGCTCGTAGCCTGGTTCGCGAACAGGCGCAGCGCCTGCAGCCGGCGCGGGTGCGGCAGCATGCGGTCGGTCGGGTCGTCCGCCCAGATCACGCCGACGAGCGAGTCGTCCCGCGCCCGCAGCGGCACGACCAGCCAGTGGCGGTGCCAGGCGTTCGGGCCGGCGCCGTTGAACTGCGACGCGTAGCCGATCGACGCCTGCGAGACCCGGGCCGCGCCCTCGGCGTGGGGCAGCAGGTAGCAGCCGTTGATCTCGAACTCGGGGTCGAGCAGGCGGCGCAGATCGGCGTCGGTGGTCGGCGTCGCGGTCGCCTTGTCGCCGTCCGGCCAGCCGACCGACGCGGCGCAGCGGTGCACCTCGGCCACGGGATCGTGCAGCTGCACCATGACCTTGTCGAACGCGAGCGCCGAGCTGATGCCGGCGCACACGCGCTGGAGCACCTCGGCCACCGTGCCGGGCTCGAGCAGCGTGGATGAGATCTCGAGCAGCTCGGTCAGGGCCCTCTGCGAACGCTCCCAGTTCGCCGTCGCCTGCGCGGCCTCGACGAGCACGGCCGCCTGCGAGGTGACGGCGACGAGGACGTCGAGCTCCTCGTCGGAGAGGCGCAGGCCCGAGGCAGGCTCGCCGACCGAGAAGATGCCCAGGATGTGTCCGTCGGAGTGCCGGAAGGGGACGAACAGCTCGTCCTCGGGCTGCCAGGCGTTCGGGATCTCGCTGGCCGGCTCGCTGGGTACGTAGCGGTCGGCGACGTGCGAGCCCCAGTCGAACGTGCCCTGCTCGATCACGTAGGCGCCGCGGCGGTGGTACTGCGGGGCCAGGATCGGCTCGAACCAGGCGCTCGAGTACTCCGAGCCGAGCAGGGTGGCGCGGGCCTCGTCGTTGCCGTGGACGCTCGAGACGACGTAGTCGTCCCACTCGGGCCGGTACATGTTGATGACGACCGTGCCGAGTCCGAGTGCGCGGCCGACCGTGATGGCGATCTCGTCCAGCAGCCGGTCCGGGTCGTCCTGGACGCGGACGAGCCGGATCACGTCGAGCAGGCCCTGGATGCGGGCGACGGGGGAGAGGTCGGGGGTGCGCGGGGACGGGCGCCGCTCTCCGCTCGGGCGCTGGGCGCCGGGGTGCTCGAGCACCGCTCGCGCGGCGGCGACGACGAACGGGTCGAACTGGGTGCCGGACGCCGCCTCGAGCTCGGCGATCGCGTCCTCACGCGGCATGGCCCGCCGGTAGGCGCGGTCGCTCGTCATCGCGTCGAACGCGTCGCAGACCGCGATGATGCGGGCGCCCAGCGGGATCTGGTCGCCCTCAAGGCCGTCCGGGTAGCCGCCGCCGTCGACGCGCTCGTGGGTCGAGCGCACGATCTTGGCCACGCCACGCAGCGCCGGGGCGGACATGAGGATGGACTCGCCGGTGACGGTGTGGCGGCGCATCACCTCCCACTCGCTCTTGTCCAGCGGGCCCGGCTTGTGCAGGATCGAGCTCGGGATCACGACCTTGCCGATGTCGTGCAGGTCGGCGGCGAGGACGATGTCGTCGATCGCCTCGGGGTCGATGGCGAGGTGGTCGGCGACCGAGCGGGCCAGGTCGGCCACCCAATCGGAGTGGGGGCGCAGCTCGGGCGCGTGCTGGTCGACGACGGCCAGGAGCAGGTCGCGGGCCTGGCGCTTGACCGAGACGCGGTGGTTGTCCTTCTGCGCGTACATGCGCTGGTCGACGATGCGAAGCGCCGACGAGGCGTCGCGCGCCTCGCGCGGCAGGAGCGCGAATCCGCACGACGAGCGGATCTCGGCGTGCTCCTCGGTGAGCGCGTCCAGGGCCTGGCGGATGGCCTCCTCGAGCTCGGCCGGCGAGCCGTGCTTGAGGACGCAGAACTCGTCGCCGCCGAGGCGGTACGCCGCGCCCGATCCGGCGAACGTCGCCGCGAGGCGCGCGCCCAGCCGGGCCAGGAGGGCGTCGCCGGCGGGGTGGCCGTGCGTGTCGTTGTACGCCTTGAACCCGTCGAGGTCGAACATGGCAAGCACGGCGGGGGAGTGGTCGGTGCCTGCGGCAATCGCGCGCTCCAGGTCGGCGAGGAGGCGGCGGCGGTTGCCGAGGCCGGTGAGATCGTCGGTGAGCGCCTGCCGGAGGGACTCCTCGACGCCCTCGCGCAGACGCCGCAACCAGTACAGGAGCAGCAGCGCGCCGCCGCCGCCGAGGGCAGCGACGAGCGTCCAGACGAGGTCCAGTCCGATTTGGTGCACGAAGAACATCTGCCAAGTAATCGGCAGCATCCGGTCAAACATGCGCAACGTCAGGTTTGCGGCTGAATCAGGCGCGCAGGCGGGCCCGCAGGCGGTCGAGCGCGGCCGCCTCGGCGCCGGCCGCGAGCAGGTAGCCGCGCACCGAGCCGTGCTCCTCCTCGAGCGCCGCCAGCACCTGCTCCATGACGATCGCGGGCGCGTGGGCGAACACGAGCCGGTAAGCCCGCTCCTGCTCGTCGGCCGCCCCGGCGACCCAGCGCGCGTGGCTCTCGGCGAGGCGCATCTCGCTCTCGGCGTAGTCGCGGCCGACGTCGCCGATCGACACACCGGCCAGCCGCAGCACGAGCGCGGAGATCAGCCCGGTGCGGTCGCGGCCGCCGACGCAGTGGACGCACACGACGCCGGGCGGGGCGTCCGCGATCAGGCCGAGCGCGACGCCGAAGTTGGGCCGGAAGCGGTCGAGGAAGTCGAGGTACGACCAGCGCAGGTAGTCCGCCGGCTCGGCAGTGGACATGCGCGCCTTGAGCGCCTCGGTGTAGGCGTCGTCCCACACGCCGAGGAGCGACACGTGGGCCACCTCGACGGGGAGCGCGTCGAGCACGTCCTCCTCGAGCTCGGCCGGAAAGCGCAGGTCGACGACCCGCGTGACGCCGTAGTCGACGAGCGTCCGTGCGTCGCGCAGCCGGCGGACGTTGTCCGCCCGCACGAACGCCCCGTAGCGCGTGCTCGATCCGTCCTCGGTGGGGATGCCGCCGAGGTCGCGGACGTTCTCGAGCCCGTCCCAGATGAGCGTCCTCGTCACCTCCCGGATCCTAGAAGCGGGGTCAGACCCCGAACGTCGGCCGTGACACGTCTGTTGCGCCCACCGGGGACAGTCCCCAGGTGGAAGGGGGACTGTCCCCGGTCAGCCCGCGATGAGTTCCAGGCGGCGGGTCCGTCTGTACCGTGACCACACCGACGAGAGGAGACGCGATGCCACGGCCGACCCCATGCCTGTGGTTCGACACCGAGGGCGAGGACGCCGCCCGCTTCTACACATCCCTGTTCCCGAACTCCAGGATCCTGGAGATCTCCCACTACGGCGACGCCAACCCCAGCCAGGCCGGCCAGGTCATGGTCGTGCGGTTCGAGCTCGACGGCCAGACCTTCATGGCGCTGAACGGCGGGCCGCAGTACACGTTCAGCGAGGCAGTGTCCTTCACGATCGACTGCGCCGACCAGGCCGAGGTCGACCGCTACTGGGAGGCGCTCACGGACGGTGGCGAGGAGGGCCCGTGCGGATGGCTGAAGGACCGCTTCGGGCTGTCGTGGCAGGTCGTGCCGACCCGCCTGGTCGAGCTCCTCGGCGATCCCGACGCCGACCGCGCCCAGCGAGTCATGCGGGCGATGATGAGCATGCGCAAGATCGTGATCGCCGACCTCGAGGCCGCGGCCGCATAGTGCGATGTTTGGCTCCGGCGAGAGCCTGGTAACGCCTCCGCATGAAGGCGGCAGCCGAGCGCGAGGTGAAGCTGCGCCCCGGGCCGGGGCTGCGCAGGGTCGAGCTCGACGGCCGGCCGATCGCGGCCCGGACGCTGACCTCGATCTACCACGACACGGACGACCTGCGGCTCGCGCGCGCCGGGATCACGCTCCGCCTGCGGCTGTCGGATGACGAGGCCGTCTGGCAGCTCAAGCTGCCGCGCGACGCGGCCCGCGCGGAGCTCGAGTGGCCCGCCCCCAGCCGGCGCGTGCCTCGTGAGGTGAAGGCGTTGCTCGTCGCGCACCACCGCGGCCGGCCGCTGGTCACGGTCGCGACCCTGCGGACGGAGCGGTCGGGTGTCGTCGTGACCGACGGGGGCGTGGACATCGCGGAGGTCGTCGACGACCGCGTGGACGTGCTCGCCGACGACGCCGTCGTCGACCGGTTCGAGGAGATCGAGGTGGAACTCGTCGGCGGCGACCAGGATGACCTCGAACGCCTCGAACGACTGCTGATCGAGGCCGGCGCGCGCGCATCCGACGCCCCGCCGAAGGTGTTCCGGGCGCTCGGCGGACGGCCGCGCTCCGGCGTCAAGGTGAAGGCCAAGGGCGCCCGGCGGGTGTTGGCCCGCGGGCTAGCGGAGCAGTACGCCGAGCTACTCGCCCGCGACCCGGGGACACGGCTCGGCACCGATCCCGAGGAGCTGCACGACCATCGCAGCGCGGTCCGGCGGTTGCGCGCGCAGCTCCGCGCGGGCAGGCCGCTGCTCGACCGCACCTGGGCCGACGACCTCCGTGACGCGCTCAAGCGGGTCGGCCGGACGCTCGCCCCCGCCCGCGACCTGGACGTGCTGATCGCGCAGATCGACGAGGACCGCAAGCGCCTGCCGGCGCGCGAGCGCAGGGGTGCGGCCGGGGTGCTCGAGGCGCTGCATGCACGCCGCGCCCGTGCCCAGGGAGAGCTGCTCGCGGACCTCTCGGAGCCCTGGTACGTCAGCACCCTGAACCGGGTCGAGACCGCCGTCGCCGACCCGCGCTTCGCCGGCTCGGGATCGCTCCGGCGGGGCGTCCGGCGCGAGCATCGGCGGGCCCGCAAGATCGTCCGCACACTCCCCGGACGCCCGACCGACGCGCAGCTGCACGCGCTTCGCCGCGCCGTGCGAAACGGCCGCTACGCCGCCGAGCTGGCCGCAGCCGGTGGCGACAGGAAAGCACGCCGCTACGCGAAGCGGGCGAAGGCGCTGCAGGGGGTCCTCGGCGAACACCAGGACGCCGTGGTCGCGACGGCCATGCTGGCTGCGGTCGACCAAGAGCTCTCCCGGCCCGCGGCACACGACGCGTGCGCCGCCCTCGCGGAGATCCAGGCGGAGCGGCGGACGGCCGCGCGCGACCGGGTCGCCGGGTGCTGGAAGCGGCTCGAGGCCCGCGCCCTCTAGGCCGGCTCACTCCTCCGGCGGCAGGGCGTTCTCGGCCAGCCAGGCCTTGGCAACCCGCTTCTGCGCCCGGGTCAGCCAGGCCTCGACCACCATGTCGCGCAGCTCCTCGCGGTCGATGCGGGCGAGCTGCGGGATGCGGATGAGCACCGCCGGGTAGCCGTCGAAGTGCTTCGTTGTGAAGTAGATGCCGCGCTCGTCCGAGAGGATCAGCTCCTTCACGCCCTCGTCGGCGACGCGGAACATGAGCACGTCGGCGAGCCGCTCGCCGGTCTCCGGGTCGAGCGCGTCGGGCCGGCGGCTGCGGTGGAGGCAGAAGAGCTTGCCGTGCACGTGGTAGGCCGGGCGTCCGTCGTCGGACACCTCCTTGGTGGCCTGCGGCATGGCGAGCGCCAGCTCGTCGAGATCCTTCATCGTGGCCATGGCCCTCCTCTCGTCACGTGAGCCGCCCCGGGTGCGTGTACGGCGTGGTCGTGGCCAGGCGGACGAAGCCCAGCCTGGCCAGGATCGGCTCGCTGGTCGGCAGCGCGTCGACCTGGAGATAGCGGTACCCGCGCGCCGCGGCGAGCGCCGCCCGGCGGGCGACGAGTGCGCGGAATATGCCGCGGCCGCGCCACTCCGGCAGGGTGCCGCCGCCCCACAGGCTGGCGAAGTCGGTGCCCTCGTGGAACTCGGCCCGGGCGGCTGCGACCGGCCGCCCTCCCGCCAGGGCGACGACGCCAAGCGCGGGCGGGTCGGGCCGCTCGAGCGCCGCCAGCAGCGCGCGGTGCAGGCCGGCCCCGTCGACGCCGAACACCTCGTCGTGGACGGCGACCACCAGGTCGATGCCTTCGGCGTCGCCGGCCACGACGACCTCGACGCCCGCGGGCGTCGCCGCAGCGAGGTCGAGTCCGGCGATCTCGGCGACGAGCAGCGCCTCGGCCTCCTCGGGCTCGAGCCCGGCCGCCGCCAGCCGCCCGGCCAGGTCGGCCGGGGGATCGTGCGAGTAGTGCTTCCACTCCCAGGGATGCCCGTGCTCGGCGAAGCGGGCGACCTGGGCCGCGATCGCGGCGTCGGCGGTCGCAGCGTCGAGCCGCGACCACAGCACCCCGTTCCAGCCGTCCGGACCCGAGAGCCGGCGGACGACCGCGCCGTCAGCCTCCACGCGGTCGTCGCGCCCCTCCGGCTGCGGCCGCCGCCGGATCTGCTCGTCGTAGGCCTCGAGAACTGCCGCGCGGTCCATCCGCGGGCAGACTACGCGGTGGTCGCCCCGCGCTGGTGCCGCCCCCGACCTGCCCGCGCCAGGTCGGCTGGCGCGCCGCCGGCGATGCCGCGGGGCGCTGAAGTCATGCCCGACGCGTCTTTCCCGGCGGATCGGGTACGGGCTACGTTGGCGGCATGACGGACATCACGAAACATCACAGCACCAGAGCCGTGGTCGAGCGCGACGTCGCCGCCGTCGCGGCGGGGGATGGGGCGACCGTCCACGAGCGCTTCGCCGAGTCCGCCACCTGGCAGCTCTTCGGCGACATGCCGATGTCGGGGACGTGGACCGGCCGCGACACGATCATCGCGGAGTTCCTGGCCGGCGCGCTCGGCAGCTACGAGCCCGGCTCGATCCGGCTCGAGATCACCGTGACCGTCGCCGACGGCGGCTGGGCGGTGGTCGAGTGGACGAGCCGGGCGCGGACGCTGCGCGGCGAGCCGTACGAGAACCTCTGCATCGGTGCCTTCACGGTGCGGGATGGCAAGATCCAGGCAGTGCGCGAGTACATGGACACGGCATACGCGCAGGGCATGCTGTTCGACCGCGGCCGGGCGGCGGCCTGACCGTGGACGCGCGTCCCGCCTCCGACGCCGCTGCCCGGCACCGCGTGGTGGTGGTGGGCGGCGGCTTCGGCGGGATGCGCGTCGTGCGCGGTCTGCGCCGTGCGCCCGTCGACGTGACCGTGGTCGACCGGCAGAACTTCTCCCTGTTCCAGCCGCTCGTCTACCAGGTCGCCACGGGGGCGCTCTCGTCCGCCGAGGTGGCGCCGCCGCTGCGCTGGGTGTTCCGTCGCCAGCCGAACGCGAAGGTCGTGCTCGCGGAGGCCACCGGGTTCGATCTCGACGCCCGCACGGTGATGCTCGGCCGGCTGGCCAACGGCGCGACGGCGGAGGCGATCCCGTACGACACCCTCGTCGTTGCCGGCGGCTCCCAGTACTCCTATTTCGGCCATCCGGAGTGGGAGGCGTACGCGCCGCAGCTGAAGTCGCTCGACGGCGCGCTCGACATCCGCACCCGCGTCCTGGGCGCGTTCGAGGCCGCCGAGGTGGAGGATGACCCGGAGCGGCGGACGGCGTGGCTGACGTTCGTCGTCGTCGGCGCCGGCCCGACGGGCGTCGAGATGGCCGGCCAGATCGCCGAGCTCGGCCGCGACACGCTGAAGCGCGACTTCCGGTCGGCCGACACGCGGGCCGCCCGCGTGCTGCTGCTCGAGGCCGCCGACCGCGTGCTGGGCGCGTTCCCCGAGTCGCTCTCGGCGAGTGCCGAGCGCGCGCTCGTGAAGCTGGGCGTGACGCCGCTCGTGTCCCACACGGTGGTCGACGTGACGGCGACGGACGTCGCGATCCGCGACGCCGGGGGCGGCGTCGAGCGCGTGCCCGCCCGCACCGCGGTGTGGGCGGCGGGCGTGACGGCCGCGCCGGTCGCCGCGACGCTGGCCGCGGCGGCCGGAGTAGAGGCCGACCGGGCCGGGCGAATCCCCGTCGGCGCCGATCTGACCGTGGCCGGGCGCCGGGAGGTGCTCGCGCTTGGCGACATGGTCGTGGTCCACGACCGCGCCGGCAACGCCCTGCCGCTCCCCGGCCTCGCGCCGGTCGCGATCCAGCAGGGCCACTACGCCGCGAAGCTGATCTCGGCCCGGGCGGCCGGGCGGACACGGCCCGACTTCCGCTACCGCGACAAGGGCAACATGGCCACCATCGGCCGCTCGAAGGCGGTCGCCGACATCAAGGGCGTGCACGTCTCCGGGTTCCCGGCCTGGTCGCTGTGGCTGGGGGTGCACCTGGCCTACCTGATCGGGTTCCAGAACCGGCTGGTCGTGCTCCTGCGCTGGTCGATCAGCTTCTTCACGCACGGCCGCGGCGCCCGCCGCATCGCCGGCTGGGAACCGGGCGACCGCGCCGCCGAGCACGATCGCCACGCTGCCTGAGGACGGCGGGTTCCGCGCGATGAGTTCGAAGGCGCGCGCCGGTCCTACTCTCGACACTCGCTTTCCAGGAGGACTCAGATGACGAAGACCGCCAGCCGCATCGGAGCGATCAGCCTCGTGATCGTCCCTGCGGCCGACCAGGACCGGGCGATCGAGTTCTACGAGAACGTGCTCGGCTTCGAGAAGCGCACGGACATCCCCTTCGGCGGCCAGTACCGCTGGGTGGAGGTCTACCCGCCGAACGGCACGACCGGAATCGCGCTCGCGCCGCCGCGCCCCGGAACGGACGACCCGACGTCGCGTGAGACCGGCATCACGCTCACGACCGATGACATCGACGCCACCCATGCCGAGCTCCGCGCCCGCGGCGCCGACGTGGACGACGAGGTCTCGCGCATGGGCGACCCGGTCCCGCCGATGTTCTGGTTCCGGGATCCGGACGGCAACACCCTGATGGTCGTCGAGCCCAGCGCTCGCTGATCTCCGCCGGCCGGCCCGCCGCGCTCCGCGACGGGCCGGCCGGTTCGCGGCCGCCCGCTGCGGGTAGTTCGTGGGTGATGGCGGTCAGGGATGTGAGCGCGCTTCGGATCGCCGTCGTGTGCCCGTATGCGATGGACGTCCCCGGCGGCGTCCAGCAGCACGCCCACGGCCTGTCGGCGCACCTGCGCGAGGGCGGCTGGGAGCCAGGCCACGTCGTCGAGGAAGCGGACGGGGAGCGTACGCACTCCGGCCCCGGGCACGATGTCCGAGAACATGAGCAGCGCGTGCCCCCGGCCCGGCGGACCTACCCCGGCGACGCTGCCGCCGCCGGGGCGCGATCCGCGGAGCCGCCGCAGCGCGACGCGGCCCGCCGAGGGGTCAGCCGATCCGAACCGACGACGTCCGGTACTGGTTGAACGGGTTGTCGTCCTCGAAGGCGCTCTCGGAGACGACGCCGCCGCGCACGGTGAGCGTGCCGTGCGTCGCGGTCACCCGCACGATGAACTTCGTGGTCAGGCTCGTCCCCGGCGCGACGTCGCCGTATTCGCAGTTCGGCGTGTCCGGCGAGATGCCGAGGTCGCAGACCTCTCCGACCAGCGTGCCGCCGGTGATCTGCGGCAGCGTGTCCATCTCGACCGTCTCGGGGCCGTTGTTGCGGATGACCTCGGTGAAGGTGACCTGCGAACCGTGCGCAGCCGTCTGCCGGGAGGCGTGGATCGACACGACCCCCATGTCGGCGGTCGGCGGCGACGTGTCCGCCGCCGCCGGGCCGGCGAAGACGACCCCTGCGGCGAGCGCAGCCAGGACGACGGCGCCCTTCCCTCGCAGTGCCGCGCGCGCGAATGTGATGCCGGACATGCCTACCCCCTCGATTCGGAAACGGGAAAGTCGCCTCTATGTTCCCCAAGTCACGAGCCCGCGTCGAGGGGTGTTCACCAGAATTTCTCCACGCGTGCGCGGCGGCTCGGCCCGCCGTGCCTGAAGTACCGTGATGGTCGTGTCGGGCTCGCGGCGGATCACGGTGGCGGTGGGAGTGCTCATGTTCGTCGACGCCTCCCTCTACCTCGCGGTGCTGCCGCTGCTGCCGCACTACGTGCACCGGTTCGACCTGAGCACGCTCGGCGCGGGCGTCGTGATCGCGGCCTACCCGATCTCGGTGCCGGTCGTGTCGATCGGCTGCATCGCGCTCGTCCCGCGCCTCGGCGCACGCCGGATCACGCTCGCGTCGGCGGCGCTCATGACCGTGGCCACGGTGATCTTCGCCTGGGCGCCGTCGGCGCTCGTGCTCGTGCTGGCCCGGTTCGTGCAGGGGCTCGCGAGCGGGTCGATCTGGACGGCGTCGATGGCCTGGGTGACCGAGAACGCGCCGGCCGGGCACCGCGGCCGCGAGTCCGGGATCGTCACCGGCATGCTCTCGGCGGGCTCGGTCATGGGCCCGGGGATCGGCGCGCTGGCCGGCTGGGCCGGGCAGGGGGTCGCGTTCGGCCTCGTGGCGCTGGTGGCGCTCCTGGGCGTCGTGCTCTCCTACCGGGCGCCGGCCGGGCGCGACGCCGTCGCCGCCGGTCGGGTGTGGGACGGGCTCGTCTCGAGCGCCCGCCAGCCCGCCGCCGGCGCGGCGCTCGCGATCGCCATGGTCGACCTGCTCGCGTTCGGGGCCGTCGACCTGCTCGTCCCGCTGCGTCTGGGCGCGCTCGGCCACTCGGTGGCGCAGATCGGGATCGCGCTCGCCATCGGCGCCGTGCTCGGCGCCGCCGTCGGCCCGCCCGCCGGCCGTCTGGTCGACCGCCTCGGTGCGCCCGCGGTCGGATCGGCGGCCGCGGCCTGCACCGTCGTCATCCCGCTCGTGCTCGCGCTCGAGCCGTCCGCCGCGGTCCAGTTCGGCGTGCTCGTCGTCGGCGGGCCGCTCTTCGCGGTCGTGGGCGCGGCGATGTTCCCGCTCTCGTCCGCCGGCGCGGATGCCGCGGGCGTCTCGCACGTCACCGCGACCGGGCTCATGGGCGCGGTCTGGGCCGGCGGGTTCACGATCGTCCCGCTGCTCGTCGGCGCGCTGGCGCAGGCGGCGTCCACACAGGCCGCGTACGTGGTCATCCTGCTCCTGTGCCTGCCGGCCTTCATCCTCCTGCGCCGGCGCGTCCGGGTCATCCCGCGGCTCGCGCCGGCCGACGCCGGGTCGGGCGTGTGACAATGTGGCGATGGCCCGTTACGCGGTGAACGAGCGCGGCGTCGCGCACGCCCGCGAGCTGATCGACAAGCGCCAGTACGTGCTCGCGAGCGCGTGGGGCGATGTGCAGCCGGGGGCCGAGGAGGAGACCGCCTACCTTGCCTCCCACTCGTGGGACGAGTATTCCGCGTGGCACCTCGGCCTGACCGACGGCGCGAACGACGGGACGAAGGCGCGGTACGCGTTCGTGTACGGCGACTTTCGTCGTCTCCACCGGATGGGGCTGATCGCCTGCCTCTACCGCGCGGCCGAGTGGCGCCACAAGGAGGTCGAGCGGGCGGCCTACGAGCTCCTGCAGCACCTCGACGACACGAGCGCGTGACCGCTGACGCCCGGCGGGCCGCCGACGTCGCCGGCGCCTTCGGCCTCGGCGAGGGGGCCAGGTTCACCGGCCGGGTCGAGCGGGGCGAGCAGGGACGGGTCGAGGAGCTCGTCACGTCGCGCGGGGCATTCGCCGTGAAGACGTCGTTCGGCGAGCCCGACCTCGACGGCGAGGATGCGGCGTTCCAGGCGGCCGCGCGGGCCGAGGGGGTGCCGGCCCCCGAGGTGATGCGCGCGGCCGGCGGCGCCTGGCACGCCGAGATCGGCGGCCTGCCTGTGCGCGTCTACCAGTGGGTCGACCTGCTCCCGGTCGACCGCGGGATCGACCCGGCCGAGGCCGGCCGTGTGGTTGCCGCCATCCACCGCACGCCGTTCGCCGGCAGCCGGCCCGAGCACCCCTGGTACACCGAGCCGGTGGGCGCCGCCGTCTGGGATCGGCTCGTCGGCGACCTGGCGGCGGCGGATGCGCCGTTCGCGGCCGGCGTGGCCGGCCTGCGTGACGACCTCGTCGCCCTCGAGGCGCACCTGACCCCCTCCGCCAGGCTGCGCACGTGCCATCGCGACCTCTGGGCCGAGAACCTCCGGCGGACGTCGTCGGGGGGCCTGTGCGTGATCGACTGGGAGAACTGCGGCCTCGCCGACCCCGGGCAGGAGGTCGCCGGCGTCGTCTTCGAGCTCGGGATCCGCGATCGCACCCGCGGGGGCGCGGTCTACCGCAGCTATCGCGAGGCCGGCGGCCCCGGCACCGTGCGGACGCGGGCCGACTTCTCGATGACGATCGCCCAGCTCGGCCACATCCTCGAGATCGCCTGCCGGATCTGGCTCGACCCGGACACGACCGCGGACGAGCGGCGCCATCAGGAGGGGCGCGTCGCGGAGTTCGTGGACGAGCCGCTCACGGTCGCGGTCGTCGACGAGCTGCTCGAGGCGGTCGCAGGCGTGGGCTGACGGCGAGAGGTGCTTGACGCAAACCTTGGGCTTCCCGACCCGCCGAAGCCGAGGAATGCGAGGAACGCCGCTGCAATGAGCGGCCGGGAAAGGCGATGTAGGCGCAAGCTCGGCCGGATCGTCGTCGATCCCGCCACCAATCACGTCTTCGTCACCGGTGCGGCGTCCGACTCGGCGATCGTCGTCCGCAACGAGGACGGCAGCGCGGTCAAGTCGATCACGGAGAGTCCGGCGCCGGCGGGATGGTGGTCGACGGGAGCACGCTCTACGTCGCCAGGTGCGGGTGGAGCGTGATCGACGAGATCGACGCCGCGACGCTTGCGAAGACGGGCAGCATCTCGGCGCCGAACATCGACGGCACCTGCGACCTCGCCGAGGCCGGCGGCGCGCTCTGGTACACCAACACGTCGAACCACCTCGTCTCGGTCACGCTCGGCGCGACCCCCACGACGACCGACACCGGCGTGTTGGCCGACGGGGAGCTGGCCACGACGCCGGCGCATCCCGACTGGCTCGTCTCCGTGTTCAGCGAGGCCTACATCCGCGTCTACGACGTGACCGATCCGACGGCGCCGACGCAGCTCGGCACCACGTTCGCGCCCCAGAACGCCGACGCGATCAACGACATCACGGCGACCCCGAACGGCGCCGACGTGCTCGTCGCGAGCGGCGCTCCCTACGAGCTGCTTGCACTCGCGCTCCCGGGACTGACCGCGGACGGCGTCTATCCGACGCAGCCGTACCCGAACTCGGTCGCCGTCTCGCCCGACGGCTCGCTGATCGCCGGCGGCACGATGTCCTACTACGACCCGGACGTGTGGCTGTTCCCCGCCGGCAACTCGACCGTGAGGACGAAGTGGGACTTCGGCAGCACGAACGACACCCTCTACCCGCACGGGCTCGGTCGGCCTGAAGACCTCCGCTGCGGCCATCGTCGCCGGTCACGCCGTGTCGATCACGGCCCACCTCGGCACGTCGTCGTCGAACGGGCGCGGGCGGCAAGCTCTCGCTCGTCGTGTACTACAACGGCCGTGCCGTGGTCGGCGTGCCGCAGCGCATCCGCTTCACCTTCCCCAGGGACGCCGCCCATCTCGGGAACACGTCCGCCTGGGTGCGCTTCCGCGTGACGGCGTAGGCGCCGCGGGCGGCCCGCCGGAGGCGGTTAGAGTTGCGCGCTGAACGTGACGGTCCACCTCGAAGCACACCGGCTGGCGGAGGGCGACGGCCCGCAGCTCGTGTTCCTGCACGCGCTCGGCGCGCTGACGTCGGGCCGGTATGCGACCGAGCTCGCGGGCCTGCTCAACGAGTCCTGCGGCGCAGGCATGGTTGGCCTCGACGCGCCCGGGTTCGGCGACGCGCCCGTGGCTGCGCGCGACGACTACGAGGTCTCGGGCTACGCGGCGGTCGTGGCCGAGCGGATCCGGGGGCTCGGCCTGGACCGGCCCGTGCTCGTCGGCCATTCGTGGGGCGGGGTGGTCGCCTGCCACGTGACCGCGCGGGCGGCGGATGCGGTGAGCGGGCTCGTGCTGCTCGACGCCGGCCATGTCGACTATCCCGACCAGGTTCCGCCCGGCATCGGCTCCGACCACCAGGTCGCCGGTCTGATCGCCGGCTTCGAGGCGGCGACCGCCGAGCTGACCGTGGACACCGAGGAGGCGCTCGAGGCCGCCGAGCAGGAGGGCGTGCGCCGGCCGCTGACGCCCGCGATGCGCGCGGGCGTTCGCGCCGGATTCCGCCACGCCGGCGGCCGCTGGACGCCGATCGCGAGCCCGCAGGCGCGCGCGTGGGCGATGACCGCGCTCGGCGTGGACCGGGTGAGCTCGACCTGGCCGGCCATTGCCGGCTCGGGGCTGGGAGTGCTCCTGCTGCTCGCGAGCGAACCGTCCGAGGCGAGGGAGGCGAACGTCGTCGCGTCGGAGCGGTTCCGGGCGGCGATCCCGCAGGCGGATGCCGTCTTCGTCGAGGGCGGCGGTCACGACCTGCTGGCGGACGCCGGCCCCGCGGTGGCCCGCACCGTCCACGCGTGGCTCCTCCGATCCGTGTCGTGACTACCCGCCGCTCGGCGC
>Ga0075425_100004341_pt1 | contig 14625 bp, 8 predicted proteins | sample SoiMethybrSBSTD4_FD_75300 | JGI IMG/M metagenome (GOLD analysis project Ga0075425, IMG submission 75300) | Bulk soil microbial communities from a Populus tree surrounding site in Tennessee, USA - Soil MetaG P. TD hybrid SBSTD4 | ecosystem: Environmental > Terrestrial > Soil > Tree plantation...
GTGTCTCTGTGTCTCTGTGGTTCCATCATCGCAGCCCCCGCAGCGCCTCGAGGTCGGCGAGCTTGTCGCGCGTCTTTCGGCCTGTCCGTTCGTCCTCGCGCGGGCCGCAGACGGGGCGGAAGTCGCACCACGCGCAGGCGCGCTCGGCCGGGGCGGCGGCGAGGAATCCAGTCTCGATCGCGCGATCGACGATGGCGAGCACTTGCAGGCCCTGACCGCGCGTGTAGTCGTTGATCTCGATTTCCTTGTCGGCGAAACCGCCCGCCGTGGTCGCGTAGTAGTAGCGCCCCTTCATGACGCGCTTGCCAAGCGCCTGTTCGACGGCGACGCTGTAAAGCACGCCCTGCAGCATCGTGCCGCCGCCAACCACGAGGTCTGCGGTCGCGCGATTCTTGCCGGTCTTGTGATCGGTGACGCGCAACACGTCGAACTGCGCATGCTCTTCGATCAGGTCCACCGAACCGCGCAGCACGTACTTGCCGTCGACGAGGATCGGATCGGGCAGGCTCCGCGGATCGCGTTCGGCGTCGGCGACGTCATGCAAACCGAAGCTGTATTCGAAGTAGGCCGGCCGCCAGCTGTCGTCGTCGGCGAGTTTCTGCACCCAGATTGTGAGGTCGCGTCGCAGCTCGTCGATTTCGTCGCGCCAGACGCGATCGATCGCCGGGGCGAGTTCCTCCTCGTACTTCGCCGCTGCCGCGTCGAGCGCGCCTTCCAGCGTCGCGACCGCATCGACCAGGCTCGCCCGGGTCACGGGCAGCGCGCCGCGCGAGGCCATCGCACGATAGAAGTCGGTCTGCACCTTGTGAAACAGGCTGCCTCGCGTGAGCGGATCCATCCGCACGAGCGGCTCCGGTTCGTCCCACGGTTCGAGCCGATAAATCGTCGCGAGCAGAAACTGGTACGGGCAGGTGGCGAAGCGCTGCAGCGCCGACAGCGAATAAGGACGCTGCCGGAGGCGCTGCGCGCCAAGCGCCGCCGCCGTCGACGGCGACACGCGAATCAAGCCGTCGCTGGTCGACCACGCGGCGCGGCCGCGTGCCCAGCGGCTGATCACCGACCGGCGCAGCGCGTCGTTCAAACCGAGCATGTAGTGCGCGCGTCCGCGCACCGCCGCGGGCTCGCGCACCTGGAGCAGCGGCGCGAGCACCGCCAGGTCGTGCTCGAGATCGTCGATGGCGCGAGTGGGATCCTGCGGCGCCGGCCAGGCCAGGCTCGCGCCGCCTTCCTCGGCGGCCTCGGCGGCGAGGACGCGATGATCCGGCACGCGGCCGGTGATCGCGCGCATGACGTCCAGCGCGTAGAACGACGGCACGCGGGCGCGCGTTTCAGCCACGTCGAGGCGCGGATACGACAGGTAGACGCGCTCGCGCGCGGCGCCGATCGCGATCTTCAACAACAGCCGTTCGGCGCTGCCGCGCTGCTCCTGGTCGACGAGCGCCTGATCGATCGCGCGGCGCTGTTGGTCGAGCAGCAGCGGATCCTCGCGCGGCCGCTGCGGCACGATGCGCTCGGCAAGACCCGGCACGAACACGACGCGGAAGGTGCGGCCGCGTGCCTGGTGCGGCGTGCCGACGAATACGCGGCCGTAGCGCCGCGCCGGCGGCTCCCAGTCGAGCGTCACCAGCCGGTCGTGGAGCACGTCGCGCGCTTCCTCGAGCGAAACCGGACCGACCGCGGCCATCGGCCGGAGATCGGTCAGCACCTGGAGCACGCGCTGCGGCCGCCGCAGCGTGCGGCCAGCCAGCGCTGCGAATCGCTCGAGCCAGTCGCCCCAGGTCGCCTGGTCGGGCCATTCCGCGAGGGTGTCGATGATTGGCAGCGCGAACCGCCGCAGGTGCGCGAGATTGGCCAGGTCGCGCTCGAACCGCGCGATCCGCGCCGACTCCGGTTCCTCTGTCCGCAGTTCAGCGATTCGAATGCGGTAGTCGTTGGCCAGGCCGTCGAGGCGCCGGCGCCAGCGCGCGCCGCCGTCTTCCCGCGTCCTGCCGCCGACGACGGCGGATTCGACAATCAGCTCTTCCCATTTCCACGGCGAGCGCAAGGTGCCGGCGACGATCGCTTCCTCGTCGCTATCGATCGCTGCGCCATCCGACTCGATGGCGAGTTCCTCCGGCTGCTCCGGTTCGTCGACGTTCTGCGGCTCGATGCCGAGCAGCGCTGCTGCCGCGGAGTCCACCAGCAGCGCGCTGTCGGACGCGCCAGGCGAGGTCGCCGGCGCGCCCGTGCCGCTCGCCGCGCCGCCAATGGCCGGCACTTGTCCAAGCGACAGGTACTCGTCGAATCGCTTCGCGGACAGCCCTTCGACGCCACATGCCAGCAGCGCGAGGAACGCGCGGCCCGCCGGATCGGGCCGCCGCGTGCCGCGGTCGAAGTAGACCGGCACATCGCCGCGCGCGCACGCGTGCTCGAGGAGACCGAGATACTGCCGAGGGGCCCGGAGGAGAACCGCGATCTCGTCGAAGCGCACACCGCGCGCCGCTTCGTCGAAGATGCGCCGGACGATTTCCACCGCTTCGCGCCCTTCGCCGGGCGCCGAGAACAGACGCACGTCGCCCGCGCGCTGGCGGGCCGGTGGCGGTTCGCTGCGGAAGACGTAGCGCCGCAGGCTGGCCAGATCCGATTGCGGCGCGGCGTCGTCGGCCGCTTCCGTCACTAGCGCGCCCATCAACGTAAAGGCGTCGAGGGCCCTGCGATCATCGTCAGCTACGGTGGCCAACACATCGGGCGATGCGCCGACGAGCGCGCCGGCGAACTCCTGCTCCGCGAGCGAATCAATCGGCACGTCGAGCAACACCAGCGGCAGCGCCGTCCATCGCACCTGACCGGCACGGCATGCCTCGGCCGCGAGCCGGAACAGCGCCGCGCGATCGTCGACGCCGCCCTGCGCCAGTTGCGCCTCGACGCGCGATAGCAGCACCGCGAGGTCCGGACTGAGTCGCGTCGCCGACACGCCGGCGAGCCGCAGTTCATGGACTGTACGCGCGAGCGCTTTCGGGAATCCGGGGAGCGCTGCGACCGGCGCAAAGTATGCGAGTTGGTCAGCGGCGATCGCGTCGAACACCGCGCGCGCAGCCATCGCTTCCGCGCCGGTGCTCGATCCGGGCACGCGCCGTGCGCCAGCCAGCCGGGCCGCGGCTGCCCGTGCCGCGATCTCGGTGAGGCTGAATCGCGCGAGGCCAAACGTGGCGCCAGCCCGCCGCGCGACATCACGCGCCAGATCATCGGCCGCACCGCGGGACGCGCCGACTATGACGACTTCGGATCCGGGAAGATGTCCGCCGAGAAAACCGCGGGCCGCATCGAGACGGACGGCGGCGGACGAAGAGAGGACGACGCGCATCACCCGAGCTCCTTCCGGACGCCATGCCGGACAGTATTGTGGCGGCAGCGCCACGCTGCCGTGCGCGCAGGATAGACGGAGTCGGCCTACAACGTCAATTCGGCGCCGCACCCGCGCCAATCAAGAATTAGGAATTAAGAATTAAGAATTCGTAGCTCCCTTCGAATCTCTCCGGCAACCAGCGGCCGTTGATGTCGAGCGCGCTACAAATAGAGATACGAATTCTTAATTCTTAAATTTCTAATTCTTAATTGCGTCGGCGCGCTCAGCGAACGGCGCGCGCGTGGTAATAGCCGTCGGCGCAGTCGACGGTGACCGGCGCGTCGAATACATCGGTCAGGCGCGCCGCGTCCAGCGCTTCCGCCTTTGGCGCGTCGATCGCGATGCGGCCCTGCTTCAGCAGCACGACACGATTGATCTCCGGAATGATTTCCTCGATGTAGTGGGTGACGAGGAGAATCGTCGTTCCCGCGCGCGCGACCGTACCGACCCGCTCCATGAAACGATGCCGCGCGATCAGGTCGAGGCCGCGCGTCGGCTCGTCGAGGACGAGGGCGCGCGGATTGTGGACCAGCGCGCGGGCAATCAGCACCCGCCGCGCCTCCCCGGTAGACATCGTCGCGAGCGGCGTCTCGGCGAGATGTGCGACGCCCATCCGCGCCAGCGCGTCGGCAGCGGCCTCACGCATCGCCCCGGTGACGCGCTGGTGCGCGAACAGGCCGTGGCTCGCGAAGAATCCCGACGTGACGGCGTCGATCGCGCTGACGACGCCGTTGGTGTTGCCCTGGACGAAGCGATCGTGGAGATCCGCCGAGACGATGCCGAGCTGCGAGCGCAGCGCGAAGACGTCCCAGCGATCGCGGCCGAAGACGCGGATCGGCGCCTCGTCGCCATTCGCCAGCGGGTACTGCTGCAAGGTCAGCAGCTTGACGAGCGTGGACTTGCCGGCGCCGTTCGGTCCGAGGATCGCGGTGTGCTCGCCAAGCGGAATGCTGAGCGTCAGCCGGTCGAGGACGCGCGCACCGCCGAGGACGACGGTCGCGTCGCACAGCTCGACGAGCGGCGGCGCCGGGTTATGCGGCAATTATCTGATCCGCCAGCCGTTGACCGGGCCGCCGTGAAAGAACGCGGCCGGTGTCATCACGCCGTCGCGCTTGAAGACCAGCCCGTCTTTCATCACGAACTGGACGGTCTTCAGCGCCTCGACGTCGTCGAGCGGGTTGCCGGGTACGGCGATCAGGTCGGCGATGTAGCCGGCCTTGATCGGGCCGCGCGTCGCCTCGGTCTGACTCACTTTGTAGCCATTGACGGTGATGGCGCGGAGGATATCGGCGTTGGGGATCCCGGCGTCCTTCCACGTCTTCAGGAACTCGAGGCACACCTCGCCGCGCGTCTTGCCGGCGACGTAGTAGTCGGCATCGGTCGAAAAGGTCAGCGGCACCTTCTTCGCGTACGCGTCCTTGAGGCTCGCCACGGTGCGCTGGTACGCCTGCGGCGACACCGGGTGCCCGGCAAGGGTGTCGGGCGTATCGGTGCCGGCGCGCCAGATGCCCTTCTGCGCCATCAGCGTGTGCATCTCTTCGTTGAGCCCGGTCGAATGCGCGATCGACCAGATGCCGGCGTCGATGGCGTTGCGCGCACCGTTCAGCGTCTGGACGTGGCCTTCGACCTTCATGCCGACCTTGGCCGCCTCGCGAATGAACAGGCGGATTTCGTCGGCGGTATATCCGTACGGCTTGCAGTCGACGCAGATCTTGATCACGCGCGCGCCGAACAGCACGTTCTGGCGCACCGCCTTGACGATCTCGTCCGGCGTGTCGGCGTCGAGGTATTCCGGATAGACGATGTTGTGCTCCCTGGCCATCTCCGGCGTCGGGAAGAACTGGCCGCCCATGCCGCCGATGATCAGCCCGGAGTTGATGATCGTCGGACCGGGAATCCACCCCTGTTCGATCGCCTGCCGCAGCGCCGTGTCCGCGTAGTTGCCGTTGTTGCCCATGTCGCGGACGATGGTGAAGCCCGACGCCAGCATCTGCATGCCGTTCGACGCCGCCTGGATAGCGCGCAGCGCCGTCGATTCCTGGACGTACGTGTAGTAGTAGACGTTGTTCTCTGGCTCGGGCTTGTAGGTCAGCGCCAGGTGATTGTGCGCGTCGACGAGACCCGGCATCACGGTCATGCGCGAGAGATCGATCACCTGCGCGCCTGCCGGAATCGCCACATTCGGTCCGACGTCGCGGATCCGGTTGCCGTCGACGACGATGATCTGGTTGGCGAGGATGCGACCGCCGTCAGGATCGAGCAACCGGCCGGCGCGGATGACGGTCGCCGCGGAGGGCGCCGCCTGCTGTGCGGCAAGCGCCGCGGCGAACAACAGGACCAGTGACGGGCAGAGAGCCGCAGCGAATCGCTTCAACATGGCGGTGAAGCTACCCGCCGCCGCGGCGATTTGCAAGACCGGCTACTTGCCGCTCTTGCCGCTGATCGAGCTCTTGTAGTCGTCGGAGCTGTCGTGAGGCACGGTCACCGTCCCGGTTCGCACCGTCCTGTTGCCGGCCGCGTCCGTGCACGTCAGCGTCAACGTGTAGACGCGATCGATACCGCCCCTCCGCTCCGAGCGGACGCGCACGTGATGCGCGTCGACGACGATCACATCCGGCCCGTCGTCGCTGTCGCCGCTGCGACTGTAGTCGCCGTCGCGGTCAGTCCTCGCCTGGTTGTCGGAGACGGTGAGGACGCAGGTCGCGGCGCCGCAGTTGTCGGCGGCGTCGAACGCGACACCGATGTCGACCAACCTGTGGTTCGGCGGCCAAAGCACCGACGGCGCGACGGCAAGATTGGTGATGCTCGGCGCCGTTTGATCGGCGACGGTCACGGTCGCCGACGCCTCGTCGGTAAGGCCGTTCTGATCGGTTGCGGTCAGCCGCACCGCAGTGGTGCCGAGCACGTACGGCGCAGGAGGCGACTGCGTCAGCGTCAAGGTGTCGCCGTCCGGATCCGACGAGCCGTCGTCGACGGACGCGTTCGCGACACACATCGCGTCAGCCGCGACTGTCACGTTCTTTGCGCGTGCGATCGGTTCGCGGTTCGTTTTGCAGCTGCCTGTGCACACCCCGGACACTGTAAGGCTGTAGACGCTGCCGGACGGCTGCAGCAGGCCCGGCGGCACGTCGTGAATGTCGACCGCAAACGTACTCCCGCCGCCCGGAACGGCGAACGAGTATGTCCGCGATGCCGCGCTTGCGCCCGGATCGGCGATGTAATTCCGCTGGATGTCAGCGGGATCAAACGACGGAACGTACGCCGCCGTGAACAGGTTCGTGCCGTTCGGGCCGTCGACTGTGACCGTCGCGCACGCAGGCGCGCGCTGCGTGCACGCGTTGAACTGATACGCGTCGAATTGCCGCGGGCCCGGCGCGCCGTCCTTGACGGCGGCCGTCGCGAGGGCTGGAGCCGCCTTCTGAACCGTGCACGAAGACACGACGCCGTCGCGATTCAATCGGACGTTCTGAACGCCGGACGCACCCGTCACGCCGGGGAAACTCGGCGCCGTTCCGTCGAGCGCCTTGGTGAACCGCCTGGTTCCAATCTGGAATCCGAGCGTCTGAGCGAGCGGACCGCCTGTCGCGTACGTCGCCTGGACGCCGAACGCCGCGATCGTCGCGCAGCCGAAATCGCTCGCGATCGTCAGCGGCGTAGACGCCGTCGCCGACGCCTGCGGCGCCAGTGTCGTAGACGATGCCGTCGCCCCGCGGATGACCAGGCCGGGCGTCACCGCGTTGACCGACGCGGCGATGTCCGTCGCCGCGGCAACGCCGTAGTTTTTCAAGGTGACCACGAGCGTCGCGCCCTCCCCCGGTTCGACGACGCCGTCGCCATTGCCCCGACTCTCGAGCAGTTGCGCGGTCTCGACTTGAAGGAACGCACCGCCCGGGATCCCGGTCGCCGCCACGGCTTCGACAGCCCTGACAATCCCGGCTCCCGAATCGCGATCGAACCCTGCCGTCTGGATGTCGATGGCGGTGCTGGTCAGAATCGAGCGAATCTGCGCGGCCGTCAATCCGGGATTTGCGGCTTTGACGAGCGCCGCGATCGCGGCTGCATGCGGCGCCGCCGCCGACGTGCCGTTGAACGGGGTGCCGAAACCGCCGACGCCAGAGACGGTGACGCCGTCGGCCGCGGTGAGATCCGGTTTCTGCAGCACCTGGCCGCCACCGGCCAGCAGATTGCCGGGTGTGATCGCCGTCCCGTCGGCGTTGAAGAAGATGCGCCGCGGTCCATCGGAGCTGAACGTCTCGACGAGGCTCGCGCTGCTGAACGGCTGCGGGAACGCGGCGCCGGCCGCGGTGGCGGCGATGCCGTAGGCGCCGGTACCGGTCACCGCCGCGTGGCCGTGCGTGGCGCCGGCGGTCGCGATCGCGAGACGGCCGCGGTTGGTCTCCAGGTGCAGAAAGCGAGGCTGCGCTGAGGCCTTCTTGGTAATCACAATCCGCGGATTGGCGGTGTTCTGCGTCACCTGCTCGAACGGATCCTGCGTGCCGTTCTGGATGTTGGTCGAGCTCGCCGCGACCGCGGTGCCGGCGGCGTTCAGACGAAACAGGTCGTAGTCGTTGGCCGAACCGCCGAGCGGGTCTGACCAGAACAAGGCGATCGGCGAGACGCCGTCGGCGTTCGCAACCGTGAGCGTATTGAACGCCTGGTTGCCGAAACGGTGCACGCGTGCGTTGCTCGGCTCGAATCCCAACCCAAACGGCGGCGGCCCGAGCACCGACGGGACGGCACCACCGTCGACGAAATCGCCTTCCCAGGTCCCGCCGTTGCCTGAATCGATGTTGCCCGAGTTTCCGGCAGACGAGAAATACAGCGCGCCGTCGGCGGTGACATCCTTGACCGCCTGGATGACAACGCCGCCGTTGGTCTGCGAAGGCTGCAGCTGCCCGTCCTGGAACGGCGTCTCGACGAAGTAGAACACGTCGTCGACGATGATGTCGCAGCCGGCGGCGCGCAGCGCGCGAATGTTGTTGGCGAAGGAGGTGATACTCGTCGAACCGGTCGCGAAGTAGAGCTGCGCGCCGGGCGCGAGATCGTGAACGATCTCGAGCATCGCCGTTCCTTCGTCGCCCACACCGCCCTGGCCGGGCAGGACCGTCACGGGCCCGAGGTCGCCGCGTGCCTGGCTGTCGGCGAGGCTCGACACGCCGTTCGAGAGGACGCCGATCCTGATGCCGGTGCCGTCGACGTGGAATGCGCCGCGAGCGGCGAAGGCGAGGTGCGTGACGTCGCCCTCCGAGGTACGGCTCCCCTGCCCGGTCGCGGCGACGAGGTTAAAGGCGGCGTCCTGGCCGGAGACCGAGGCCGCTTGACGCGGTTGCACAAACAGCACATCCGGGTCGTTGGCGAGCGTCTCGACCTCGTCGATGTTCAGATGGATGCGAAGATCGGAGCCGTCGTCGGATGCCGAGACGAGCTCGACGTCGACCCCCGGCAGGTGCGAGCCGAGCGTGCTGCCTTCACGGGCGCGCACGTCGACGATCACGTGACCGTCCCTCGCATAGGGTAAGTCGGTCTCGACGGCCCACATGCCATTCGCGACCTGATCGCCGGCCTCCATCCTGAACTCGTAGAGCAGCTGCGAGTCGATTTTCTGCTGAACTGCGGTTCGCGATTCCTTCTCGGCGATGAGCGCATCAATCTGCGCGAGGACTTCCGGCGATAGATCCGCAGCGGCCTGGTCCTGCTGCGCCGCGCCGATTTGTGGGCCCGAGAGGATAGTCAGAGTAACCAGAAGGGCGAATGCGGCGACGCGCGATGTCATGGGCCGGTTACCGGGGGTCGCGATGGGTCGTGGCTTCAGCCGCCGGTTCGATGAAGCGAACCGCCGGATCGGCAGCAAGCGTTTCGAGTCTGAGTACCGGCACGAGCGCGATCACGGAGCGGTCGGGGGCCGAGGTCGCCACGATGCGGCCGCCGACCCGGACGATAGTCCTCAGCAGGACAGACGACACGTCGGCGCGGATGTCGACCAGCGCGCGGCCGTCGGCGTCGATGCGGACGCCGGTCGTCTCCGGTGGCGCCTGCTTCTTCTCCGCTTCGCCTCGGCGTTTGTAGATCTCGTAGAGGAGTTGCGAGTTGATCTTCTGTTGCGCGGGTGTCCGGGCCGCTTTCTCTGAAACCTCCGGCCCACGGACATCCTGCTGAGCTGTCAGGAATGCAATTAAAACGACACCAAGGAACATTCGAGCCGCTGAATTTTACATCACTAGAGCCTCGAATGTTCTATATCGGAAGAAACATTTCGGGCGTTCGCCTTACGGCTCTGACGCTGTCGAAACCCGCCCGCCTGATTGCCGCGTGTACTTATTGAACCAGCTCATCATGTAGAGCTGCGTTCGAATATAGTTCGAGGGCTTCGACCCGGTGCCGTGGTATTCCTCGTTGAACTGCAGCAGTTTGACCGGCACACCTTTCACCTTCAGAGCCGAGTAGTACTCCTCGGTCTGCGGCATGGGTGTGCGCCGATCCAGGACACCCGTCATCAGCAGGGTCGGCGTCGTCACCTTGCCGACGGTCATCAGCGACGAGTGCGACAGCCAGTCGGACGGATCCTCCCAGAAGGGCTTTTTGAAAAAGCTGTAGGTGAACAGCGGCACGTCGGTATGGCCGGCCATGCTGATCCAGTCGATCACCGGGCATCGCACTGCCGCCGCGGCAAACCGATCGGTATGGCCGATCACCCAGCTCGAAAGCACGCCGCCGCCGCTGCAGCCTGAGACATACATCCGGGTCGTGTCGACATAGCCCTTGCCGACCACGGCATCGACGCCGGCCATCAGGTCGTCGTAATCGGGACCGGGATAGTTGTGGTCGATACCGTTGATGAACTCGCTGCCGTAGCCCGTGCTGCCGCGTGGGTTGGTCACCAGCACGACGAAGCCGTTGGCGGCGAAGTTCTGGAACATGTAGTTGAAGCCGACGTTGTAGTTGCCGAACGGGCCGCCATGGATTTCGAGGATCAGCGGGTACTTCTTCGACGCGTCGAACGACGGCGGCTTGACGACCCAGCCCATGACCTTCGCGTTGCCGGTCGACGTGTAAGTGATCTCATCGATCTTCGCCAGCTGGATGCCCTGGAGCACATCGCCGTTGACGTCGGTCAACGTGGTGATCTGCCCGGGCTGACGCAGGTTCACCTTCACGACGTCCTGAGGATGGCTGAGGTCTGACGACACGCCGGCGGCGACGAGATCCTTCGACATCGAGTCGAACGACAGCATGCGGCGGCCGGTCGTCACCGGCTTCACGCCGCCGACAATCGCCGCGAACTGCACGTTGCGGGCGCCGCTGTCGTCGGCGTCGAAGTAGAGGCCTGAGCCGTCCGGCGCCCAGCGGACGTTGATCGGATCGCGGTCGTAGTCGGCGCTGATCTTCCGCATGTCGCTGCTGCCGCCAGCCAGCGGGATGACGAACAGGTCACTGACGGTATGCGAACGCCCGGACGGCGCGTGTCCGCTGAACGCCACAGTGCGGCCATCGGGCGAGACGGCCGGCCGGCCCCAGTTCCCCGGCCGCGCGACGAGGTCGCGAATCGTGCCGCCGGCGATGTCGACGACGTAGAGCTGCGACGCCTCGTAGAGCATGTCGGCGTCGGCGCCGCGGTTGCCGTCGAAGACGATCGACTTGCTGTCCGGCGTCCAGTCGATCGACGCGCCGCCGCGCAGTTCACCGGCGCCGACGTTCCACTTGCCGCTCGTCAACTGCCGCGGCGTGCCTCCCTCGGCCGGCACCACGAACAGGTGCGTGTAGCCGTCTTCGAGGAAGCCGACCTGGTCCTGGCGGTAGTGCAACGTCGACACGACGCGCGGTGCCGGGGTCCACTTCGCGCCCTTCGGCTCCGGCGGCATGCTGACCGTCCACTTGTCCTGGTCCGGCACGAACGCGGAGAAGGCGATCGATTTCCCATCCGGCGACCAGCGCGCGTTGCGCGGCGCTTCGGCGACGTGGGTGATCTGCGTGGGCGGACCGTCGGCGTCGACCCAGCGGACGAACAACTGCATGCCTTTCGGCTCACCCTCGGCGAGATACAGCAGCCGCTTGCCGTCGGGAGACCACCGCGCCGATCCACCTTTGACAAGGAAGCGATGCTGCGATCCGTCGGCGTTCAGAATCCAGAGCGCCGAGTCCCACTTGTCGTCCTGCTTGTTGACGGCCTGGCGCGTGTACACGATCCGCGAGCCGTCGGGCGAGATCTGCGCGTCGCTGACGCGCTCCCAGTCGAGGTAATGCTCGGTCGTCAGCAGCGTCGACGACGGTTTCTCCTGCCCACGCACCGCAACCCCGGCGACCATCACCGCGGCGATCGCCGCAACGATCATGCGACCACTGTTCTTCATACAATTCCTTTGAATCAGCAATCAGCAATCAGCAATCGATTTATTGTTGCGGCTGAGAGGTCGATCGCGTCGGCGTCGCCTGGCGCACCCCGTCGAGCGCAGCGCGGCGATTGGGCATCCGCATCAGCGACTGATCGAACTGCGCCGCCGCTTCTTTCGCTTTGCCCTGCGACTGCAGCAATGCGCCGTAGAGTTCGAAGGATGGCTTGATCGGCTCCGGCGGCCCTGAGGGCGCGTCGAGCGACAGCTCAATCTCGGTCGCCTCCTTCAGCTGCTTCTCGGCGGCGGCCGTGTCCTTCTGCGTCGACGCGATCACCGCCGCCACTTCCTTTTCCATGATGGCGAACGGCTTCGCACGGTAGGCATTCGATCCCGATTCGGCCTGGACGCGCATCGCCTTCAGCTTGTCGAGCGCAACGTTCGCGGTTGCGAGATCGCCGAGGTTGGCGGCGCTCACGCCGGCCGCGAAGACGTACGCCGCGCTGCCATCGTAGCCGGGCGCGCCGCCGTCGCGGACGGCGCCGGTCGGCAGCGGCAGTTTTTCCCACTTGGCTGTCTCGACAATCTGCCGCGCTTTCATCGCCGCGTAGCCGTCGCGGATGCGCGGATTGTCGAGATTCTTATCGGCGACGGCCTTCGCCTGATCGACGCACTTCTGCGCCTCGTCGAACTTGCCCTGCTGCAGATAGGCGTACTGCAGCCAGCCGAGCGTGTGGAAGTCTTCACGGCCGCGCGGGAGACTCTTCTTGTCCGCGAGATCGACCGCCGCCTTGTAGGCGACGACGTTCGACGCCACGACGTCGTCCCACATCCCGAGCTGGACGAAGATGTGCGATGGCATGTGGAGCGCGTGGGCGGCCGACGGCGCAATCTTCGAATAGGCGCGCGCCGCAGGCAGCGCGAGGATCGCGTGATCCGGATCGTCGAAGGCATGGATGATGAAGTGCGCTGCGCCGGGGTGCTGCGGATGCCGCTCGAATACGTCGAGGACGAGCGCCGCGGCCTGCATGGCATTGCGCGTGGTCTTCTCGCCCGGACGCGCCGTGCCGAGCAGCGACAACGCGTAGATCACCGAAATCTCGTCGTCTTTTGGATACTTCGCGTGCATCCGGCCCATCGACTGCGAGTACGCGATGTCGCGCGCGAGCTTGTCGCCGGTGCCGAACAGCACGTCGGCCGCTTCGATGAGCTCGCGTTCCTTGCCGGCCGGCGCTTTCGCGGCGCGCGCGGCGGCCGTCGGCGCCAGCCGCTCGAGCACTTTGCGCGCCGAGGCGAGGTCCTGTTCGGCCCACAGCGGATGGTTGAAGCTCATCGCCTCGCCCCAGTACGCGAGGGCAAATGCCGGATCGGCTTTCTGCGCTTCGCGGAACGCCTCGCCGGCGATGTCAAACTCGAAGTTGTAAAGCGCTTTCGTGCCGACCAGGAACGGCGCCTGCGCCGCCGGCTTTGCCGACGTGGGGAAATTAATCGTGCCCAACTCCACCGGCGCGGGCGTTTGCCCGGCAACTCGGACCGTCGATGCCGGCAGCGCGAACGCGGCGGCCGCGAGGACGCAGGCGCCGGCGGTAAGACGCGAAACGTTCATCACACACCTCCCCAAGGCAGGGGTCATTCTAGTCCCGGAACGGGCCTGGTCGCCGAGATTCCCTCACGTGCGCGCCGCCCCGGTGAGCTTCAAAAGATGCGCGCCGATTCCCATATGGTCCGACGAATTTCCCTGGCCCAAACAGCTCGACCGTCGCGGTGTCGCGCAACGATCGTGAAAAGACGGGATCGAGCCGTCACCTTGTTCGGTCAAGCATCACGGGCATCGACGTTGCACTCTTGTCGCACGGTGTCGCTTCACATGCAGTCAGCCTCAACCACACGCGCGGCGAATCCGGTGCAGGTCACGATCGGATCAGCCGCGGTCGTCGCCGGCGATCTGGCCGTGCCGGATCGCGCGCGCGGACTCGTCATCTTCCCGCATGACAGCGTCATCAGCCGCAGCGCACCGTCGGCGCAATTTCTGGCCGACCTGCTCTACCAGCACGACTTTGCAACGCTGGCGATCGATCTGCTGACCGAAAAGGAGCAGGCGATCGACGAGCGAACCGGTAAGCTGCGATTCGACATGGCGTTGCTGTCGACCCGGATCCTGGCCATCTGCAGCTGGGCGCAGCGGCGGGAACGCATCACTGGTTTGCCAGTCGGCCTGTTCGGCACCAACACGACGGCAGCCGCGGCGCTGGTCGCCGCTACGCAGCAGCCCACGGGATTTCAGACCGTGGTGTCCTATTCCGGACGGCCCGACCTCGCCGGCTCCGCGCTCGGCCGCGTGATGATTCCCACGCTGTTCATCGTCGGGAGTGTGGACGAGCAGTGGCGGGATCTGAGCCGTCGCGCGATCGAGCGCATGCACAACGAAGCGCGCCTCGAAATCGTCGCCAACGCGTCAGAACTGTTCGAAGAAGCGGCCGGGCTCGACCACCTCGGACAGCTCTCGGCCGCCTGGTTCACTGAGCGGCTGAGGAATTAAGAATTTGGAATTCGGAATTTGGAATTCGTACCGAGCCTGGATAGTTTGAACGAATTCCAAATTCCAAATTCCAAATTCTTAATTCAGATTTCCAGCTGCATTCCGATCTCGACCACCCGGTCTGCGGGCACTTGAAAGAAATTGGTGGCGCGACGGGCGTTGCGCGACAGGAAGATGAACACCTTGTCGCGGAATGCCGACATGCCGATGCCGTCGTTGGCGAGCAGCGTCAGATCGGCGAGATAGAACGTGGTGTCCTCCTCGTGCCAGTTCAGTCCGCGCTCACGGGCCAGGCGCAGTGCGGCCGGTACGTCCGGCGTTTCCATGAACCCGAACCGCGCGATCACCCGATAGAAGCCGCTCGACACCGCCTG
>Ga0075425_100004343_pt1 | contig 14624 bp, 11 predicted proteins | sample SoiMethybrSBSTD4_FD_75300 | JGI IMG/M metagenome (GOLD analysis project Ga0075425, IMG submission 75300) | Bulk soil microbial communities from a Populus tree surrounding site in Tennessee, USA - Soil MetaG P. TD hybrid SBSTD4 | ecosystem: Environmental > Terrestrial > Soil > Tree plantation...
GAACGCGTCGAGGTCGCCCGCACGCAGCCTGGAGATCAACCTTGCCTCGGGGAGGCGGGCTATCGCCCTCGCATCGAGTTCCAACCCGGCGAGAGTCGATTGCTCCAAGGCTGCCATGTCTCCGGCTGACATTGGTGGCACTCCTTTTGACGGTGATTGAGTGGGCCTCCGCCCGGCCTCTCAAAGCCGAGCGCCGAATAGCTCCAAGCGATACGGGCGGTGGCCCTTCACCTCACTTGTCGCTACCTTAGACACCCCGGACCGTCAGAATGTTCCTGTCTCTCAAACTTTAGCATAAACCTGGTTTACTGATCACCGGTTTTTCCCGTTCCGAGTTTCGGGTTCAGGGTTTCGAGTTCCGCGGAATCCGGTTTAGGCTTAGTTGCGAACGTTCAGCCGAAAACCGAAACTCAGAACCCTGAACCCGAAACTCGGAACCCTGAACCTGGAACCTAAACCGGTACCAAATAAGCCCATTTCCGACGAAATTCGCTGAACTCGCGTGCAACGATTGGTTAACGTCGTTTCTTGACATCCCGCGAGCACCACCGTTATGTTCTTTCTTACTTTTCCAGACTGTGCAGACGTCCTTCCGGCTTTGCTCCAGTCACAGATTCAAGGAGGCTCTTAGTTTTGTCGAAACAAATCAGGAAGAAGAAAAAGGTCTCGGTCAAGGAGATGAAATATCGACATGACCCGATGATCCGTTTTTACGAGAAGACCCAGGACTGGCTTCAGGAGCGAGGCAGGCCTTTTGTAATTGCTGTTGGAATCATTGCAGGAGTTGTCCTTCTTTACATTGCGGGAAGCTACTATTTCGATTATCGAAAATCCAGAGCCGAAACGGCATTTGCCCAGGCCATAGAAAAGTTTACTGCGCAGGTTCAGGATCCGGCGACGCCCGCTACAACAGCGCCAACCGGAAAAGTCTACACCGACGAGCAGACCAAGTGGCACGAATCGGCGGAAGCATTCGAACATCTGGCAAATGACTTTTCAGGCTACTACGGTCAAATTGGCCGGTACTACGCCGGTGCGTGTTATCTGCACTTTGACCGCGACAAAGGCATCGAGATTTTGAAACAGGTTGCCGCTAAGAATGACCATCCCACATCTGAGCTGGCAAAGCTCGCGTTGGCCGAGAACTATGCTGCAAACGGCGACAACGACACCGCGATCGCGCGTTACCAGGAGTTGTTGAACTCCGCGCCAAACTTGAAACCTGCGGTGCAGGTTGGTCTTGCGCACATTTACGAAAAGACCGGAGACATTGATAAGGCTGTCGAATTGTACCTGGAGGCGGCTAAGCCCGACCGCTCGTCAGGAGCTGGCTCGGAGGCCGAGAAGCGACTGTCGGCGCTTGCGCCGGAGAAGCTGAAGGAGCTGCCCTCTCCCACCAACGCACCCGTCATTCCGTGATTGGTTCGCGCTGTAGGGATCAATCCGCAATCCGGACTGCCTGTCTTAATGGAAAATCTGGCGCATACACTTCTTGGGCTCTCGTTCGCGAAGGCGGGACTCGAGCGCGCCACTCCTCTTGCAACGACCACTCTGGTCATCTCGTCGAATCTTCCCGATATCGATGTGTTGGGCCGCGTCGGAACTGATACCGGCGTTTATCTCGAATACCATCGCGGGTTCACTCACGGTTTCCTGGGACTTGGAATACTTGCTGCGGCGTTGACAGTCGTGTTGATGTTCGTCGATCGACGGTTTCGACTGCGTCGAGATCTCTTCAGGAGGCCGCTCAGGCCTGTACGCATCTTCCTTCTGGCATATCTCGGCGGACTCGGTCACACGTTTATGGATTTCACCAACGTGTACGGGGTCCGGCCGCTCCTTCCGTTTAGCGCCCGCTGGTTTTACGGTGATCTGGTATTTGTCGTTGACCCGTTTATCTGGCTGATACTCGGGGCTGCTGTAGTTTGGCTTACAACTACGGATGCGCTGCGGTCGTTGTTCTGGGTTGGAATCGGAACGATTGCCGCGCTGGTTGTAGCTCTCGCGCTTCGGCATCCATATGATTCACAGTCGTTGACCGTGCCCACAGCGTCAAGAGTCGTATTCTTTTGCGGGCTTGCGGTGATCGCGTTGGGAGCCCTGCTTCGATGGGGCCGCGGCGGCGAGAAGCTCGCTCGTTATTCGCTGTTTGTTCTAGTGCTCTACTACGGTGGAATGTGGATGGCGCACAAATCAGCCTTGCGAGAAGCTCAGAATACGCTGAGGGTGGCGGGTGTGACTCAGGTGGCGGTTTGGCCTGCCCCGGCAAATCCATTGTTCTGGCAGGCAGCGGCAAAGACCGCCGACGCAGTCTATGTTCGTAATATTGATCTCACGAATCGCCTGGAACAATGGCGCGAGCTGCCGATGCTGGACCCGAATATTGGAAACGCCCTCCGTCGCTCGACTGAGGCTCGCAGTTTCCTGGATTTCCTGCGGTTTGGTACGGCGAACGTCGAGGAGCGATCCGACGGGACCACCGTTGTCAATATTCGCGATCTCCGATTCGATCTTCGCCTGAATGCCGAACTGGACCACGACTTAAACATAAACTTCATCGAAGTGCGCTGGTTCTGAGCGACATATTTGAGATTTGATAATTGAGATTTGAGATTGATTTGAGATTTGATTTGACATTTGAGAATCTCAATTCTCAAATGTCAAATCAAATCTCAAATCTCAAATCTCAAATGATCTCAAACCTCAAATCTCTGGCATCCACCCTCCCATTAGTGTTGCCTCTCGGGTCCTCGCACCATACAATCTAAAGCTAACAAATGGAGATCATTAGAATACGGCCCGGTCTCGTACCGTACACTCTCTCGGTCGCTATTATTGTGATTATCGGGTCGACCTTGCTCAAGCAGGGCTGGCTGATGGCGTCGCTCGTTTGTTGGGCCTTGCTGGCGCCAATCTTCGTGGCCGCCATCCTCGATCGGCTCGAGTTTGATGGTGAAACGATCAGGCACAAAGGACCGCTGGCCTTCACGCTAACACATCTGTTCAGAATGCGCCGCGAGCTTTCGATCTCCGAAATCGAGGCGATAACCACCGAAACAACCAGAGTAAGCTTCGCTACAGGCGACGCCAGAATCAGCTATCACACTCGGATAACCGGAGCTGGCGTCGACATCATTGTTCGGTCACATCGTTCGGCTTACACTCAATTCATAAAAGCGTTGTTCAAAGCCGCGGGACCTCACAAGCTCGATCCGCGATCCTCTGAGATCTTCGAATATTTCGAGACCGCTAACTCGCTAAAAGGCTCGCCGGTGCTGAAGAGCGATATCGCGGCGATGCCTCCATCTCTACTACGGCGCGTCGGAAATTCGCTAAGGCTTGCCGGCAAGCTGGCGCAGGCATCAAGTTACTTCCGAGTCGCCTACGAAAAAGAACCTCGCAACCCGCAGTTGCTTTATGAAATGTCGCGGTTCTTTCATTCGTCAGCACAAAAGGAAGACACTCGGCTGCTTCAGCGATCAGACGCATGTTTGAGACTCGCTTCACGACTGGCAGGTGACGAACCCGATCTGCTCGAGCGAATCGGCGAAGCATTCTTCGAGCGATTGGATTTCAAACGGGCATCGGATTGTTTTCGTCGGGCGCTGGCCCTCGACCCGGCGCGGTTTAGAGCGAACCTGGGCCTGGCTGAAATCGCCCTGCGAGACGGAAAGCTCGCACACGTCGCTCATTTCTACAACGCGGCGGCTGCGAGCCCCGATGTGGCGTTGTCCCGAATGGCCGAACGCGAGGCTCGTTATTACGAGCGCTTGATGGGTGACGACGATTTTCTCGAAGCGGAGCTAAAGAGAATTCGAGTATCGAATCAGATTCGGTGGGCGCGCCGTCTTGCTGCGATGACTTTCTTCGGCGCGATGCTGATGGGAGGAATTGCCGGGAGATTCTTATCGGCTCTCGAAGATTTTAGTTGGGCAATCATGGCGACTTCGGGTCTCGTTTGGTGCGCCGCGATTTTCAGCATGCGATTCTTCCGCCGCCGAAACAAGTGACAAGCTTCAATCGCCAGCTTCGCTTGCAACAGTCAATGGTATCTGCAGCTTAAACCGCGTCCCTCGATCCCCAACCGCAGGACTCAACAATTCAACAGAACCTCCGATCTCGACGACCCGTCGCTGAACGATTGCCAACCCCAGGCCGGTGCCTCGCGACTTTGTCGAATAGAATGGTTCGAAAACCCGCTGCTGGATGTCCGCTGGAATCCCCGGCCCGGTATCGGTCACTTGAAGCACCAACGTCGCGAGCCCGGGAGACGCCGGTCGAATGCGAGCGTCGATCGGGAGTATCTCGACCTTCGCGTCAATTTTGACCTCACCGCCGGATTCGGTCGCCTGCACTCCATTCAACACAAGATTGCTCAGCGCCTCGCGCAGCGCGCCGGCTTGCTCGCCTGTCAGCGTGACATCGGGCACCAATTGCGGATTTAGGCTGACGCCGCGTTCTTTGGCTTCGCTTGTAGCGAGCGTTACTGTCGCATTGACAAGATCCGAAAGAGTAACGGGCCGAGCATCGGCGTGACTTGGTCGCGAGAACGCAAGCAACTGCGAAACTGTTCGATTGAGACGATCGATCTCGCTGACGATCAATCCCAAATCCTGATCGTATGAAGCGAGTGTTTCTTCTTCTCGCATGACCTGCGCGATCGACTTGATCGCAGAGAGTGGGTTCTTGACCTCGTGAGCTACTTGCGCCGCCATCTGTCCAAGGCTTGCAAGGTGCTCGCGATTTACCAGCTCGCGCTCGAGCCGAACTTTCTCTTCAATTAGCCGGCAGCTTTCGACTTCGACCGCCACCTGCGATGCAAGGACATCGAGGATCGCGCGCTTTTCCGAGGTCAGCGCCTGGGGCTCAGCGGTTATGAACATCAATCCCACGAGCTCGCTCTCACGTTTCAATGGGTACACGATAGTCGCGCCGATCGCCTGCAAATCTTCGTCTGCCTCGATCGCATCGGCTTCCCAGTCGATCACCTTCTCGGCCAGCCGGCGTTCGTGACTTCTGGAAGCTATCGAACTGACCGGCACAACGCGAACGCTGCTCAGTTCCAAACCTCGCCGAATTGTTTCCTCGGTATAGCGCACCAACGAAGCCAACTCACCAAATCCCTCCGCACCCGAAGAGACCTGACGCACGACATCACGGTACAAACCGATTTCGCTCGTGAAGAGTCGGTGAACCATCCTGTCGATTACTCTGACCAGTGGGCTCGCCAGCGCAACCATTCCGAGGATCAGGATCACTTCGACTACACCCGCTTTGATCTCATATCGATCGACCAGAAATTGATCGAGACGCCTGACGCCGTAGGTGTACACAGCGATGAAAACTACGGCGAACATCGCGTAAACCAGACTGTCCTTGACCGCCACATCCACCAGCCGGTAGCGGTAGACGTGATAAGCGACAAAAAAAATCGGCAGGAGCGACGAGAGGAGAAACAGGACCCACGGAACATCGTTTGGTCCGGTACGCAGCAGCGCAACAACCACGAACTCAAAAGCCCCGTTCAACACTAGCAGCACCGCCAGGCGTTTGAAGAATGCCCTTTCGCGCCGCGCACTGGGATTCAGCCGGTCCTTTATCGACCAATCGATCAACGCCGACGAGATCATCACCAGCAAATACCAGATCGAATAAGGAATCAGCAGGACACGAAGCTTCAGGAAGTAAGGTTTGTAGTCGCCGGTGTTGATCTTATAAATCGCGAACGGCAAAAAAATCATCGGCACGTACAGCGCGATTCCAATCAGCCGAACGCCGCGTTGCTTCAAAGTCCGATAGTTGTCGAGCGACGCCCAGAAGCCGATGTGCGCGTGCAGAAGCGCCGCCGGCAACAATGCAACTCCGGTCATCGCGAGCGTATCCCACGCCCTCAAGAGTCCCGTCAAACGTTCCGGGCCGAGTAACAATTCATGAAAGGTGATGAACAGATTTCCGAGGAACCAAACACCCAGGCAGATGTTTAGTATCGTGATGAGCTGAACCGGCTGTGTCAGTTTTTCGCGTGAGCCGAGCCTGCGATTCCAGATCAACCACGCGATATAGAGGTGGAGGGTCGCCCCAGTGGCGAACCCTACAAGCTTGAGGATTTGAATTGGAGACATCTAGTCAGAGAGAAAACCTCAAGTCAAACACGCGGAAAATAACAGTTCAAAATCAATTAGTAAGTGAAAATTACCAAGCGAGCGCGTATCGGCCTCGTCTCGGATCGGCGCCCGCTTCGATCACCCGGGACTCGGCATTGAATTTTATAACAGTTGGCGCCGATGGATTGCCCCAGCTCGATTGCATCTCGATCTTGTGGCCTCGAGACGACAGATCGTCTCCTATCTGCTTCGGGATTCGATCTTCGAGATTGAGGATTCCCGGGTTGATCCGGTGGTCGTCAAAGGAACTGACCAGCTGCTGCGTCTGAAAGCGCGGGGCCTCCACCGCTTCCTGAACGTTCATACCGAACTCCAGGATATTCAACAAGACCTGCAACAGCGATTGATCCTGATTGTCGCCGCCAGGGGTCGAGAGCACCATAAACGGCACGCCGTCTTTGGTGACCAAAGTCGGAGATAGCGTCACTCGAGGCCGCTTGCCCGGTTGTAAAACATTCGCGTGTCCCTCTTCCAGCAGAAAAGACTGCATCCGCTGACCGAGCATCACACCAGTGTCGCCGGCGACGACGGTTGGCAGCCATGCGCCCGACGGCGTCGCGCTGAACAAATTGCCGTCCTTATCTACAACGTTGACGCAAGTAGTGTCATTCGCGCGTTCGGCTTCCGGAACCGTCGACTGCCCAATCAACGCCGAGTGCGGCGCTCCTACAAGCAGCGGCTTCTTGTTTATCGGATCGCCCGCCCGCTGTTCGATCGATGCTCGCTTGCCGTCGATCAGGGTCCTCCGAACCGCACCATAGTCTTTCGATACCAGTTGGGCTGCCGGCACTCGCACGAAATCGGGATCTCCGTAATACAAATCACGATCGGCAAATCCAAGTTTCATGGTTTCCGTCAGGGTGTGGATGTAGTCAGCCGAGTTATGCTTCATTGCGCGAAGGTCGTAGCCTTCGAGCACGTTCAGCATTTCGAGCATCACCGGACCCTGCGCCCAAAAACCGGTTTTGTAAATCTCGTAGCCTCGATAGGAACAGTGCGCGGGCTCTTCAACTTTGGCGTGAAACGCAGCGAAATCCCCTGCGCGCAGCAAACCGGCGTTCGCGGCGCAAAACTCGGAGATCCGTCGAGCAATCGGCCCTTTGTAAAAATAGTCTCTCGCTGCCGTGAGCGCGGCGTGGCGGCCTCGAGGCGCCGCATCCCGCTCAGCCTTGACGATCGTCCGCAACGTTCTCGCAAGATCGGGCTGAGAAAACATATCGCCGGGCTTTGGGACCTGGCCGCCAGGCAAAAACAGCCTGGCGCTTGTCGGCCATGGCTCGAATATCTTGCGGGTCCTTTCGATGTACGTGGAGCGCAATTCGTCGATCGGAACTCCGTCTGCAAGCTCGATAGCAGGCTGCATTACCTCTGCCAACGACTTTGTTCCAAAGCCGTCGAGCGCCGTCACAACAGCGTCAAGAACGGCGGGCACCGTCGCGGGAAGAATTCCAGTTGATGGTATAAAAGGCGAGCCCTTATCGCCGGATGTCTTCCTGTACTGGTCAACAAAGAACTGCCGCGTAGCAAGCTGTGGGGCGATTCCCTGACCGTTTATGACTGTTACCGAGCCCTTCGCGGGCTTTATGAGAATCGGGACTTCGCCTCCAAATGAGAAGTGAGAAAACTCTATCACGGAGCCGGCGAGGATCGTTGCGCAACCGGCGTCAGTCGCGTTGCCGCCCTGTTGAAGAAGTCGCAGGCCTGCCTCAGCCGCCAGCGGGTGTCCGGCTGCGACGGCGCCGCGTTTGCCACGCACAACCGGTCGAAAAGTATCCGCCGAAGGTCTGACGACTGATGCAGCGATCACGACGACGGCTATAGCAAGGCAACAGAGACTTCTGAGTGTTCTCATCTGATCCTCCCAGGAAGCGCGGCAATATTTCGAGTTTCGAGGTTTTGTCGGGAGGTTGTCAAATTGTATTGGGATCAGGAGAGGGAGTGATGAGTGCTGAGTGCTGAGTGCCGAGCAGATGTAAAGTTCAGAGAACCATTCGATTCTGCTCAGCACTCAGCACTCAGCACTTTCCTTTGGTTAGCGATCTGAGACCACTGTGTCGTCCAGTATTTTCTGTGCGATTCTTTCGCGGTCGTCTCGACGCCGTACCTTTCGACGACGATCTGTCCCTTCGTTGTCGATCCAGGTCACCCCGCCGATTACGATTAGGGTTTCCGCAGTGTAGCGAACGGAGCGCCGACGCTCGTTTTTGCGCCGCTCCTGTGTGCCACGACGTTCGATAAATCTTCCGGACATCAAAATCGCCTATTACGAGGGCTAGGACTCCCCGCGTCTGAGGAACGCGAGTGCTTCTTCAATATTAAAGACCTATTGCCTCGCGGTTTTCAGTTATCACCCAAATTCTCGCGCTCAGGCCTGGGAAACCTGGTCGGCCAGCGTAAGACGACGGAAATACATCGCGCTGCGAGACGTTTCCTCATCTACACCCAAACTGCCCTCTTCTATGCCTGCTAGCGCGTGGTTCTCCTCGTCATCGACGAGAGCCTCTCGCATCGCGGCCGCCTCTCGAGAAATCGACTCGATCTTCTCCATAACGCGATCGCGCTCACTCCTCATCGAGTCGAGCTTGAGGCTAAGCCGGTTGATCTCGGTCTGACGATCTTCGACTTCTCGATTGAGAAGGAACTCTTCTTCCTCAAAAGCTGCTGCGCGCCGGTAGAGTCCTGCAACCTGGTCCTCGAGAGCCTCAGCCATCTGCTCCAATATCCTCATCTTTACTCGTGGGGCGCTTGGCGCACTTACCGGTTCTGTTACTTCAACTTCGGCTATCATAAAACCTCCTTAAATTACTGCCGATCTCGCAGGGAATGCTGCGATGCGCATCGCCGATGCCGCCCTGCGCCTGGCAATCTTGTCCTGATACATACGCTGATCCGCTACTTCCATCAGTTCATCGATCGCGCTGCCATCAGGACCATACGTTGCGTATCCGATCGAAATTCCTACTCGAGCGATCCGACCGGGTCTGACTTCATGAGCAAGGCTATCAACCGCCGCCTGCAGGCGGGTCTTCATCTCCAAAACCATTTCGGGAGTGACGCGATGCAGAACGGCAACAAACTCGTCCCCGGCGTACCTTATCAACGTGTCGCCGGAACGAACCTGCGCGCGCGACACTTGCGCGACCCGTCTGAGTATTTCGTCCCCGACGTGATGCCCAAACGTATCGTTGATTTTCTTGAACCCGTCCAGATCCATCATCATCAACACCAGCGGATACCCGTGACGCTCCGCCCGGCTGCGCTCCTGATCGAAGAAGCTGTACATATACCGCGAGTTCGGCAAGCCGGTGAGATTGTCTGTGAGCGCAGACTCCTGTGTTCGCTCGAAGGCCAGCGCGTTGTGCACAGCAGTCGCGGTATGACGCGAGATGGTCTCCAGGAGTCTTACTTCGTCAGTGGAGTAGCCGCGGTCTTCTTCGCAATAGAGCGCAAGCGTTCCCACAAGCGTGTCCTCGTGCTCGAGTGGAAAGATCGCCGTCGATCGGTACACGGCCGCCGCGGTACCGAGCGGGCGTTGAAGATCCGCGAGAGGGCTGCCGCCGATCAACACTTTGCGATGCTCCGCCACCCAACCTGCTCCACCTTCGGCAAAAGCCATCTCGAGACCCTTGAGCGCCTCGGCGTTCTTGCCGATCACATACGCGGCATGAAGCTTGTTGCTCTCGGCGAGGAAGATCACCAGCGTCGTAAAGTTCGCGATGTTTTCGAGCTTCGCCGCGACGATCGGCAGAATCTCGGACAGCTTCAACGTCGATCCAAGCGTTTGTGATATTTCATACAGCGAGAGTACTTCGCGCTGCGCCGAGGCGATGTTGCGCAACGCCTTTTCAGTTGGGGTTCGAGGTACGGGTGAATCCGGGAGCTCGAACAATCGGGCAGTCGTTACCGGCTCGACGCCAATAAGCGACACCGGTCTGGGCGTCACAACCGGAAGGTTGTCTTCCAGCGAATCGATGATGTCGAAAAAGACTTCGAGCAAAAGCGGATCAAAAGTCCGGCCTTTCTCAGCGCGCATTAGGTCAATAGCTTGATCGCGAGTGTAGCGAGTTCGATGCGGACGATTCGTGGTGAGCGCTTCGTAACAATCGACGATGGTGAGGATTCGCGCACCGAACGGAATCTCTTCGCCTTTCAAGCCGCTCGGATATCCGGAGCCGTCATAACGCTCGTGATGATGCTTAACGATCGGAACGACTTCGTATGGAAACTCGACGTTGCTCAAAATGTCCGCGCCAACTACCGGATGAATCATCACCTTTGCGTATTCGGCGGCTGTCAGCTTGCCAGGTTTGCTCAAAATGTATTCGGGGACTGCGAGCTTTCCGATATCGTGAAGAAGGGCGGCCGCCTTGAGACCTTCCAACTGGTCTTCGGGGTACGACACCGCGCGAGCCAGACCTTCGGCAAGCGTCCGCACTCGCTGGATGTGTCCTCGCGACAGATCGTCCTTGGCGTCGATCGCCATCGTGAGGGATTCGACAGTGGCGTTGTGGAGCTTCGTCAGCCCCTCGATATGCTTGTTTGATCTCTCGACTCGCCCGAGATAGATGCGGTATGCGACGTAGGTCAACGAAGAGATGGGTAAAGCGATAACGAATGAATAGAACCCAAAGATCGTCGCTGCCTTTGAAACGATCGCCGCGCAAAGCGAACCGATAAAGAATGCCGGGGCTATCCACAGAAAGTTCTCGACCCACGTGCTAAACAATCCGCGATCTTTTGACAACGCTATGACCGCGGCAGCGATACTGCTGTTTATCAGATAGTTCAGGAGCGTAATCACACCAATCGCAATCGCGAATTCGTCGAGGCGATTGCCGTCGTGAAGAAGGCGATCAAGGGGACCGAAAAGTTTGGCTGCAGTGACAGAGGCGCTCAGAACTGCGATGTTCATCGCTCCCATGTTGACCAGCGCGGTGGACACGAGTCTCTTTCTGCTGCCCCGAAGAGACCTCGCCAGACCATCGACGGAAGCGAGCGTAGTCGCCGCCCACGGGCCAAGCATAAAGATTGCGGTGCAAACGAAGATATCGGTGAGGGTGATTTTGCTGCGGATTCCAGGGATCCAGATTTCGGCGCGCCAGCACAACAGCATCGCTACGGCGAGCGCAACCATCCAATCGAGCCGGACCGGTTCGTGGAACAAACGATAAAGCGAATAGACGAAGACCGCCGCGCCGTTGAACGAAACGACCGCGGTAAATAATTTCGTCGTTGACTTTTCGGCTTGCGACACAACTTCCTCACACACAAACAGCGTCCGACGCATTCATCGAATCGTATGAAGGGGCCTGCTGTCGGGTTGGGGAAGCGGCAAGGAAGAACCACGTCTCCAACCGGCAATCACTGCTATTCAATGCGTGTGCCGCGGCGCGGGAGGCCGAAGTAACTCACTAAAGCGTTTTAGTTATTAGGGTTTAGGAGAGCAGTCGCGAAGAATATCAGTAAGATGGAGGTACGCCACAGTCAAACTGCAGATCGAAGAAAACCCGGTTCAATCACAATGACCGCTAACTCTGAGAGCAACCCAATTGTGACTATTCTGCGCTTTCAGAAGGAATCCACGAACTAGGCCGAATTAGGTTTGAAGGGTTGAAGAATGGGGGTTGGGAGGCGGTTGATGGTCTCGATTCAGTTGCCTCGGCGCAGTCGCGCCCAAAAATCGGCCTGCTCGTACTCTCTATCGACACCTTCGTATCGAGCCAGCATATCGCTCTCTTCAAGTACGTGTCCCTGCAGCCAGATATTCGCGGTGATCTCGGCGCCAATGCTGAGCTCGCCGCGTAGGGCACGCTTGTTTACCAGCACTTCAACTTTTATCACTGACGCATCGACATAAATCCACACCAGTTCGGCGGCGGTCACCGGGTTCTTCACATCCCGCCACGAAAGGACGCGCCCGCTGATAACGTAATCGTTCTCACACGCCTTGTCGGCAAAACCTTCAAGCCTTTCCGCCAACTCAAACCGGTAGGCGGACTCGATTCGACGTTTTGAGGCGGTACTCGGCTGAACGCGTGCTGCGTAAGCGATGCCGGCCAGAGCAACGTGAAGATGCGACTCGCGAAACACCGTGTCGTCAAGTTCAGTCAGGTTCTGGAGTTCAAAAACAACCTCGGACGCGCCTGGCACGCCTCCCCTTACGATCGCTTCACCATCCTCGTCATACTCCACAAGCTCCCAGGGAAGCACGGTTCGAACATAGCGGCTGCGAAAGGCAGGACGGCAGTCGGCATAATACATCTCGGCTCCTCGCTCGTAGAGGATCGACCACACTTCGAGGCCGTTTCCGAGCTTCCAGCATCTGCCGTGCAAAGCAGCATCGCCTCTCTGTGCGCGGGTACGGTGGCCGTTGGTCTCGACATATTCAACCAGCAGGTTGTATGAGTGCTCGTCGGCCACTTCGAAACCGATGGCCTCAAATAACTCGGCCATCACCGCACCTTCTGCGGCCTCCTGATGAATTGGTTGATCGTGGACGGTTTTTGCCATGTGAGGAAAACGATCTAGGATCTAGGATCTAGAGGATTTAGGATCTGGGATTTAGGAGTTGAGATTTTGAGGTTTAGGATTTGAGATTTGGGATTTGAGATTTGAGATTTGAGATTCGGATTTAAAAGCTTCAGCTCGATATCCCTAAATATCAAATGTCAAATCTCAAATCCAAACTCCTAAAACCCCAGATTCTAAATCCTAGATCCTAGATCCTGATTTCACTTCTTAACCTCCTCACCTATCTCGGCGCTCAAACTGTATTCTCGTACGTCGCGGAGAATCTTCAGTGTAATCTTTGTTCCAGGCACCTTGCTCGCAACAATCCGATTGAACTGAACCGCAGACGTAATCGCCTGGCTATCGATTGCAGTAATCAAATCATCCTTGCGCAGGCCTGCCCGCGCCGCTGGAGTTCCACGCTCGGCTCGCATAACTCTGACTCCCTTTGAATCCGCGGGCAGCTTCAGGAGTCCGCGAATGTCGGCATCAATGTCCTGAGTCTCAACTCCGAGAAAACCTCGAGTCACGCGGCCTCGGTCGATCAACTGGGACAGAATCGACTTTAGGGTGTTGATCGGGATCGCAAAACTCAATCCCTGGGTTCGCTCGAGCACCAATGTGTTGATTCCTACAATTCGTCCCTGGGCGTTAAGCAGCGGGCCTCCAGAGTTACCTGGGTTTATTGCGGCATCGGTCTGCAGGAAATCGTCGAACTGCCCACCGAATCCCGAACGGCCCTTCGCGCTGACAATTCCCAGAGTCACCGTATGATCGAGACCGAGCGGGTTGCCGATTGCGATAACCCATTCGCCGACCCTTAGCGAATCGCTGTCCCCAAGATCGGCAACCGGGAGCTGTACTCCGTTGGGAACGATCTCAAGCAATGCGATATCGGTCGCCTCGTCGTAACCCTTTATCGAAGCCGGGAATTGACGCCCGTCGTGCAGCGTCACCGTCACGCTGTTGACGAGTTTTGGGGTGCCTTTGTTTTCCGGTCCGCGCTGACCCGAACCCCTCCGCGGCTCGGCATTTGAAATCAAATGAAAGTTTGTCGCGATCAAGCCTCGTTGATCGATGATGAAACCGCTTCCGAGATTCTCGCCGTTTTCAGAGCTTGACCTCACGTTGACTACGACATCGTCAACGCGTTCGGCAATCGCCGGGACATCGAGCACAACCGTCTTGGCTTGTGAAACTCCGTTTTGCTCCAGAGCTTTTTGCGACTGATTGCGGTCTGAGGCCGAAGTCGCTTTCGAGGAAACCATTAACAACAAAACCCACACTGCGAAACAGAAAGCTACCGATTTTCTAGTCATTGCTTTGACCTGAGGAGGACTCTTGATCAAGCCCGTCGGCAGCCGGAGCACGCATTTTGACGCCGCGGACATTTCGGATGGGACCGTAACGCGGCCGCTGACCGGACCGCACCAGTTCCGCGAAAAGGTCGATGTCGTAGTCGCATTCACGCGACATCTCTTCGCGGATCGCATGAAGCTCTTCAAGAAATCTTGGTTTTCGATACATAGGAGGTTGAACGCCGCCTCTCGGCGCAGTTCAGAATTCAGCGTTTATCAAAAACTCCGGCGTAACGATCATCGGCACAAAGAAACCCGCGATCGTGTTGAATAATTGTACTCGTGATTGCCTGTGTACGTTAGCAATGTAACCAAAATCCCACGTAACCAGGAGGTCGGCCTTGTTCACCGAGGCGATCGCAACGTGCAGCGCATCGGCCATATATTTTCGATGAAAGATGCCGCGCGAGACATATCCTTCAGCTAGTATCGCGGCCTCATCGCTGATCTCGAAGCTCGGGACCTGTCGAATCAAATTCAGATAGGCTGTTCGCCGCGGCTCCTCGGTTCGCTCCAGTTCTCGAACGACTAACGGTGAAATGTACGGCGAGTAGTCGGCAAGTTCGTGTTCCCACCATCGGATCGTCAAGTC
>Ga0075425_100004344_pt1 | contig 14622 bp, 15 predicted proteins | sample SoiMethybrSBSTD4_FD_75300 | JGI IMG/M metagenome (GOLD analysis project Ga0075425, IMG submission 75300) | Bulk soil microbial communities from a Populus tree surrounding site in Tennessee, USA - Soil MetaG P. TD hybrid SBSTD4 | ecosystem: Environmental > Terrestrial > Soil > Tree plantation...
CTCCCACGATCCGCCGCCGTCGATCGAGCGATAGACGCCGGTCAGTCCGCCAATGATGACGAAGTTCGCATCGCGCGGATCGATGGCGATCGCGCGAACGGAAAAGTCTTCGAGTCCCGCGTCGCGACGCGTCCACGACTTCCCGCCGTTCTCCGAGACCGCGACGACTCCACCGCCCCACAACCCCCAACACGCCGCCCACAACCGCCCTTCGCGATCGAGCAGGAGGTTGTCGACGATGTAGCCGGGAAACGGCGTGCCGCGGTAAGGATTCGTCCACGTCTTGGCGCCGTCGTGCGTGACGTAGACGGCGCCGCTCGAAGTGCCGAGGAAGAGCGTGTCGGGATCGGCGGGATCGGTGATGAGCGCGCGAGGATCAGCGCCATAGAGCGCCGCCCGCCGCCACTGCCCGAACAGCGGCAAGGTCAGGAACGTAACGATAAGGAGAATGAGGGACTTGCGCACCGTGATCAATCTACCACGCGCTTAAGCAAGGAACATGACAGCGGTAAGGACTGAGGACTGAGGACTGAGGTGAAAGGGGGTCAATCCCCCACTCAGTCCTCAGTCCTCAGTCCTCAGTCCTCATACAATGCGCCGCGATGGCCACTCTCAGAACGTGTGTTTTTCCGTGCGCGGGCTTCGGGACGCGCTTTTTCCCGGCTACGAAGGTCATTCCGAAGGAGATGCTGCCGCTCGTCGATAAGCCGATCCTTCAGTACGGAATCGAGGAAGCGCGCGACTCCGAGCTCGACAAACTGATCATCATCACCTCGAAGGGGAAGGACGACATCCTCGACCACTTCGACCGCACTGCGGAGCTCGAGCGGTCGCTCAACGAGCGCGGCAAGCACGAGTTACTCGCCGAAGTCGAGGCGGTGAGCACGATGGTCGATCTCATCGCCGTCCGTCAGAAAGAAGCGCTCGGGCTTGGCCACGCCGTGCTCACGGCGCGCGACGCCGTCGGCAATGAACCGTTCGCGGTGTTGCTGCCCGATGACGTCATCCTCGCCGACGAGCCGTGTCTCAAGCAGATGCGGCGCGTTTTCGAAGAGACCGGACGGCCCGTCGTCGCCCTCATGGAAGTGCCGCAAGAAGAAACGTCGCGCTACGGCATCGTCGGCGGCAATCTCCTCGGCGATCGCCGCTTCCACGTCAAAGAGATGGTCGAGAAGCCGAAGATCAATCCGCCGTCCTGCTACGCGATCATCGGTCGCTACATTCTGCCGCCGGACATCTTTCCGATTCTCGCGAAGACGGAGCGCGGCGCCGGCGGCGAGATTCAGTTGACCGACGCGCTGCGCGAGCTCGTCCGCGCCGGCGACTTCTATGGCTACGTCTTCGAAGGACGCCGCTACGACGCCGGCGAAAAGCTCGGCTACTTGAAAGCGACCGTCGACTACGCGCTGCGGCATCCGCAGCTCGGCACCGACTTTCGCGTCTACCTGCAGTCGTTGTTCGCACGCACGTGAAACGCGTCGACATCCTCGATCTGCCGGAAGAGTTCCGGACCGTCGTGCACGAGTGCGAGCTCACCGGACGCCAAACCGTGTTCGAGCGCAACGATCGTCCGGTCGCGATCCTCACGTCGTACGACGAGTACCTCGCGCTCCGCGAGACGATCGCCATCGCGAACGACGCGCGACTGCGCGCGATGATGAAGCTCGCCGACGATCAGGCGCAGCGTGGCGAGATCGATCTCTTCGAGAACCTGGAGCGCTTGCGCATCCCCGACGCCGTGAAAGTGCCCGACGAAGCGCGCGCCGCGCTGCGCAAGATTGATGACGACCCAATCGCCGGCGCGCCGCTCTTCGAGCCGCTGCGCGGAGTTTGGAGTTGGAGAGTGGACGCCTTGAGGATCGTTTATCGGATCGTGGCGGAGGCGCGCTACATTTTGATTCTGGCGATCGTCGACTCATCGGAGGGGCGGACGCCTCGTCCGCCCGGCGCGGCGTAAGCCGCGCTAACGCGCGGCAGGGCGGACGAGGGCGTCCGCCCCTCCGTACAATGCGCGCGGACATGCGCTTCATCCTCGCCTCTTCCTCTCCGCGCCGCCGTGAGCTGCTCGCCTCCATCCAACTTCAATTCGACGTCGTCCCGAGCGCGATCCCTGAGGTCCGCGACGTCGCCGAGTCGCCCGAGGAGTACGTCGCGCGTTTGTCGCGCGAAAAAGCGCACGCGGTCGCGGAGAAGTTTCCGAGCGACTGGATCATCGCCGCCGACACGACCGTGCTCCTCGGCGATCAACTGCTCGAGAAGCCGGTCGACGCCGACGACGCGAAGCGAATGCTCGCTGTGATCGCGGGGAGAACGCACGTTGTCTACACCGGCGTCACGCTGCTCAACGTCGCGAAAAACTGGAGCGAGACGCGCGTCGCCGAGTCGGAAGTGCGCATGCTGCCGCTCGACGCGCGCGACATCGACTGGTACGTCGCCACCGGCGAACCGCTCGACAAAGCAGGCGCTTACGCCGTCCAGGGCATCGGCGCGATGTTCATCGATTCAATCCACGGAAGCTACACGAACGTAGTCGGCTTACCGCTTGCTACGCTTTTCGCGATGTTGAGGAAAGCCGGAATCGACCCACTAACGCAATAGAATCACGCGTCGGAGCTATTCGTCATGTCGTCTGCAGCGAAAGTTGGCGCATTCATGCTCGCCGCGTTGGGCATCATCGCCTTCTTCATTCTGAGAATCGAAGACATCAACGTGCATCGCCAGCGCGTCCGGCGCCTCGGCGCCTTGTTCAACGACGTCGCGGGGCTCGATGACAAGTCCGCCGTGCGCATCGCCGGCGTGCGCAAAGGAAAAGTCACGAGCATTCGCGTGCGTCCGAACGGACAGGCGAAGGTGAACATGGAGATCGACGCCGACGTCCCGCTCCACACCGACGCCACCGCGAAGATCGCCAACCTCGGGCTCCTCGGCGAGAAGTATGTCGACATCGATCCCGGCTCGCAGAACCTCCCCATCCTCGAGACGGACCGCAAGAACGTCATCCTCATGGGCACCGAGCCGGCGTCGATGGATCAGATCACCGATCAAGTGGCATCGATCGCCAACGACGTGAAAGCGATCACCGCCTCGCTGCGCGGCGTGATGGCCGGCCCGCGCGGACAGCAGCGGCTCGAAGACATCGTCGAGAACGTCCGCACGATCACGACGCAGGTGCGCGAGATCATCGCCGCGAATCAGTCGAACGTCGACGCCACGATGGCGAACGCGCGCGTGATCTCCGAGCAGTTGAAGACGGAGATTCCGAAGCTCGCCGCGTCGATCGATCGCGTGGCGAACACGATCGGCGGAACGGTCAGCGAGAATCGCTCGGACGTGCATCAGGTCGTCGAGAACCTTCGCGATCTGTCGAAGGACTTGCGCACGACCGCCGACAACCTGAACGCCATCACCGGACAAGTGAAGAGCGGCGAAGGCACGGTCGGAAAGTTGATCTACAGCAACGAGGCGCACGACAAGCTGACGACCGCGCTCAGCTCCGTCGAGAGCGGCGTGAATGAGTTGAAGAACACGCTCGGCCGCGCCAATCGCATCTCGATGGACATCGGCATCAAGAGCGACTACTACGCGGGACTCGAGAAGGATCAGGAAGCGGGCAACATCGCCGGCAACGCGCGCTCCGAGGTGATGTTGAGGATCAATCCGAACCCGGATCGGAACCGGTTCTACAACATCGTCCTCGCCGACGATCCGCGCGGGCATCGCGTCGACAAGACGTTCGAGACGACGGTGACGCAGCCGAACGGCACGAGCACCACGACGATCACGCAGGAGACGAAGTTCGATCGCAACTTCCTCGTCTCCGCGCAAGCGGGTTGGGCGCTCGGCGATTTCGGCGTGCGCATCGGCCTCTTCGACAACACCGGCGGCGGCGGCATCGACTATCGCTACAACGATCGCCTCCGCGTGACCGGCGAAGCGTTCGACTTCGGCAAGAAACGCGACTCCAAGCCGCACATCCGCGGCTTCGCCGAGTACGTGATTCGCCAGGAGTCGCCGCGGACGCCGGCGATCTTCGTGACGTCCGGCTTCGACAATCCGCTCAACGACAAGTCGTTCACCATCGGCGCCGGCATTCGGTGGCGCGACGATGACTTGAAGTATTTGTTGGGCAGTGTTCCCGTTAAGTGAGTGCTGAGTCGAAAGTGCTGAGTGCTGAGTAGGCTGCGCCACAAGATGATCACCGTTTTCGCGAAGCGTCACTCAGCACTCAGTCCTCAGCACTCAGCACTTGTGCTGCGAGGAGCGCGGCGGTGATTCGTGCAGCATTGATTTTCGGCGGCCGCTCCGCCGAACACGAAGTCTCGATCCTTTCCGCGCGGTCGGTGCAGAACGCGGCGCCGAAAGAGCGCATCGAGGTCATCCCGGTCTGTATCGCCAAGGATGGACGGTTCATCGGACCGGGACGAAGCACCCAAATTCTCGAGGGCGGCGAAAAAAGCGATCACGGTGACGCTGCCTTTTCGTTCGAAACATGGGCGCGCGACGCGAAGCTCGACGTCGTCTTTCCGCTGATCCACGGCACGGGCGGCGAAGACGGCGCGCTGCAGGGCTACCTCGAGACCATCGGACTGCCGTACGTCGGCAGCGGCGTCACCGCCTCCGCCGTCTCGATGGACAAGCATCACATGAAGCAGGCGTTCGCGGCGGCGAAATTGCCGCTCGTCGAGTACGTCGCCATCTCCGAGCCGGAGTGGAAGAACGAGCGCGAGCGCGTCACGCGCGCGGTCGTCAACGCGCTGCGTCTCCCGTACTTCGCGAAGCCGGCGAACAGCGGATCGTCCGTCGGCGTGACGAAAGTGAAGAGCGACGTCGACTTGACGAACGCCATCGAGTTCGCATTCCGCTTCGACGAGAAAGTACTCGTCGAGCGCGGCATCGATGCGCGCGAGATCGAAGTCGCCGTCCTCGGCAACGACGCGCCCGAAGCGAGCGTGCCGGGCGAGATCGTCGCCGGCGCGGAGTTCTACAGCTACGAAGACAAGTACATCGACGACAAGTCGTCGCTCGTGATCCCGGTGAAACTGCCGAAGGAGAAGATCGACGAGCTCCGCCGCATCGCTGTCGCGGCGTTCAAGTCGGTCAGCGCCGCCGGCTTCGCGCGCGTCGACTTTTTCCTCGAGCGCGGCACGAATCGCCTCTATCTCAACGAGATCAATACCATCCCCGGCTTCACGAACATCTCGATGTATCCGAAGCTGTGGGAAGCGACGGAGATGAAGTACCCGCGCCTGATCGAGAAGCTGATGGAGCTCGGAATCGAGCGCTCGCGCGCGCGAACGGCACGACGCGAGAGCGCGATGAAGTGGTTCGAGCAAGTGAAGTCGCTCACGTAATGTGGCGCCGCCGCCCTCGGCGGCGTTTTTCCACTCTCGCGATAAACTGCGATTCATGCCCGACATTGCCTACGTTTCCGCGGGGAAACTTCACCTGAAGTTCGGCGACGCCGCACCGAAAGCGATCGAGAGCACGTTCGCACGCGACCTGCGCGAAAGAATGATTCGCGTGCAACAGCGTCACGCCTGGAAGATGGGCGGAACGAGCGCGCGATTTCAGGGACGCCTGCTCTGGGCCGGCGAGCCGCATGACGAAGACGTCGCGCCGATCTCGGTCAGCAGTCTCACGCGCGGCGAGCGCGAGAGCCACGTGCTGTACGCGCTCAGCGGCGAAGTGAACGGACTGTTCGCGTTCGATCCGGAGACGAAGATCGAGCGCCGCATCATTCACGGCATCGAGCATGACTACAACGATCTCGCCTTCAGCCGCGAGCACAACCTCGTCGCCTGCACGGTCCGCAAACGCGATGGCAGCTCCTCGGTGGCAACGATGCGCACCGATCTCACCGAGTACACCGAGCTCACCGAGGGCGATTCGTGGGACGAGTGCCCGAGCTGGGTACCCGGCGAGCGCGCGATCGTCTTTTCGTCGTCGGGCATCGCGCGCGACAAGCAGGGCAACATGCTCGCGATCGCGCCGGCGGTCGTCTACAAACTGAATCTCGACACGGGCGAGATGTCTCTCGTCGCCGAGGAGAAGGATGTGGCGCTGGTGCATCCGCGCGTGACGGCGAGCGGCGACCTACTCTACATCCGGCGTCCGCACACGATGCCGAAGCCGTCATTCTGGCGCGCCAATCTCGACTTCTTCCTCTTCCCGGCGCGGCTGATGTTCGCGCTGATGCAGTACCTCAACTTCTTCTCGACGAAGTACAGCGGCAAGCCGCTGACGACGGCCGGCAATGCGCGAAAGAAAGGCGTCGACATGCGCCAGATGATGGTTTGGGAGAACCTCATGCGCGCCGACGCGACAAGCGACGCGGACGATCCGCAAGCGACCGTTCCACGAACGTGGCAGCTCATCCGGCAGCGCGGCATGCGCATGGAGACCGTCGCGCGCAGCGTGGCCGCGTTCGACGTCGCCGACGACGGCACGATCGTCTACTCGGTCGGCGATGCGCTCTACACGATCGCTCCGGACGGTGCGAAGAGCACCGTCTGCACCGATACGATGATCAGTCACGTGGCGTTCGTCTGACGTGTGGTCGCTTCGCATCGCGCTGTCGAAGCTGCGTCCGATCAACGCATCGTCGTTGACGCGCATCACCGTCGTCGTCGCCGTCTTCTCCGCCTTTCTGTACGGCGACTTCGTGCTCTTCCAGCGTCTCTTCAGAGCGACCGGGCAGATTGAAGCGGCGACGCCGTTCTTCGCTCTCGGACTGCTGCGCAATCTGCTGGCGATGGTGTTTCTCACCGCGACGGTCGTGCTCTTCTCGTCGTCGCTCACCGCAGCGATCGGCGCCTTCTTCTCCGATCTCGATCTCGACCTCTACCACGGCGCGCCGCGATCGCATCTGCGCATCGCCGTCACGCGTTGGATGAAGACGCTGCTGCAAAGCGCGGCGATCGTATTCGCGTTCCTCGTGCCGCTCTTCATCGCCTTCGCGCGGCAGTACAAGCTCGCGCCATCGTTCTATGCGACGTCGCTGATCAATCTCGTACTGCTGCTGACGATCCCGGTGAGTCTGGCGTCGATGACGATCCTTCTGCTCGTCCGCTTCTTCCCGGTCGCGCGCGTGCATCAGATCGTCGCGACGCTGGCGATGATCGTGCTGACCCTCGTCGTCATCGCCTTTCGCCTTTCGCGGCCGGAGCGATTCTTCGTCGAGATCACGACGGATGATCTCGTGCGCGTGCTGAAAGCGATCGAGCTGCCGTCGATGAGTCTCTATCCGTCGACGACACTCGCCGACCTGATGGTGCACGCGCGCGGCTTCGTGCTCGCTCCGAAGATCACCACGATGGCCGCCGTCCTCTTCGCGCTCTTCGTCTTTGTCGCGCGCGGCACGTACTTCGCGGCGTTCGTTCGCGCACGAGAGAGCATGGCGCCGGCCGCGCTCGGATCGGCGCTGGCGACGCGCGCCGTCGATCGCGTGCTCGAGTCGTTCGACCTGCAGCCGCGGGCGCTCATCGCGAAAGAAGTGCGCACGCTGGCGCGCGACGTCGCGCAGTGGTCGCAGCTTTTCCTCATGGCCGCGCTGCTCTTCATCTACCTCTACAACATCCGCATGCTGCCGCTCGGCGGCGACAGCCGCGCCACCGTCGTCGCCTACGCCAACCTCGGCATGGCCGGATTCGTGATCTCCGCGATCTGCCTTCGCTTCGCGTATCCGAGCGTGTCGTCGGAAGGAAAAGCGTTCTGGCTCGTGCAGAGTGCGCCGATCTCCTATCGGCAATTTCTGCGCGTGAAGGTCGCGGTCTACTCCGCGCCGCTGACGGTGCTCGCGCTCATCCTCACGATCTTCGCGAACGTCATCCTGCACGCCGATCGCGTCATCTGGATCTTCACCATCGCCGGTGCGTTGATGCTCGCCGTCACGCTGGTGAGCCTCGGCGTGGCGATGGGCGCGTTCACGCCGAACTTCGCCGCGGAGAATCCGCTGCAAGTCGGACTGTCGCTCGGCGGGTTCGCGTACATGGCGATCTCGCTGATGTACGTCGGCGCGATGATGCTGCTGATGGCCAAGCCGGTGATCGGCTACGTCCTTTGGCGGATTCTTCGCATCACCAGCGAACCGGTTGCGGCGGTCGCACCGGTCGTGACCGCGGTCACTCTATCTTTCGTTCTGATGGTGTTTCCTCTGCTCGCCGCTGAACGGCGGCTTGCTCGAAGAGAAAAGTAGCTACAATCGCGCAATCGAAACGTCGCAGCGCAAGGAGATGAAATGAGCGAGATTCCACCGCCCACCGTTCCCCCTTCGGTGCCACCACCGGGAGGAACGTACACGCCTCCGCCGCCTCCGCCGCCCGGCTCCGTTCCGCCGTCGAGCTCCGATCGCACGATCTTCCTGATCCTCTCGTACGTCGGCATCCTTTCGCTCGTTCCGCTGCTGGCGAAAAAAGACGATCCCGAAGTTCAGTGGCATGCAAAGAACGGCGTCGTGCTGTTCGGCGCGGAAGTGATCTGGGTGATCATTCGCATCATCCTGTCGCGCATCCCGGCGGTCGCGTGCGGCATGGTGTTCGTCGGCTGCGTCGTGTGGCTCGGCTTCCTCGCACTCTCGATCGTCTGCATCATCAAGGCGACACAAGGTCAGCGCTTCCGCATTCCAATCCTCACCGACATCGCGGAGAAAATGTAAATGGATACTCCTGGCGGTTCATACACTCCTCCTCCACCACCACCATCATCTTCACCCGCTCCGCCGGCTGGCGGCGGCACGCCCGAGCTCATTTATCCGACGCAGCCTCCGAAAGATCCGATCCTCATCGCCGTTCTCAATCTCATCGCCCTCGGCGGTGTGGGCTACATCATGATCGGACAGAAGACGAAGGGCATCGTCGCGATCGCCGTGTGGGTCGTCGGCCTTTGCTCGTTCGGTCTCGTGAGCGGACTCGTTGCCATCGCCGGCGCGATCGACGGCTATCTGCAGGCGCAAGCGCTGCAGCAGGGCCATCCCGTCGGGCAGTGGACGTTCTTCAACGATCACAAGTGAGATGACTTCGGGCGGGCGCAATGCCCGCCCACATCCGCTCTCCTGCCGCGCGCGTAGTTGTCGCATCGGAGGAGATGCAGATGAGCGACAACATCTCAATGCTTCAGCAGATGTATGCAGCGTTCGGCCGCGGTGACATCAATACGATTCTCGCGAACGTGACCGAGGACGTCGATTGGGGAACGGAGACGATCGTCGGCGACGTGCCGTGGTATCAGATCCGGCGCGGCGTGGCCGGAGTCGGCGACTTCTTCCAGACGCTCGCCACCGAAGTCGATTTCCCGCGCTTCGAGCCGAGCATCTTCGCGGCGACCGACGATCACGTGTTCGTGCGCGTCGACTACGACTACAAGTTCAAGCGCAACGGCAAGAGCGCGTCGACCGGCGCGGTGCATCAGTTCACCCTGCGCGACGGAAAGGTCTCGAAGTTCCGCGCGTTCGAAGACACGGCTGCCATTCGCGCGGCGTGGAACTCGTGAGCTAGAAGCTCACCACATCATTCCGAGCTGAAGCTTCGCGGCTTCGGACATCATCGAGCGATCCCATACCGGATCGAAGACGACTTCGACCTCCGCGTTGCGCACGCCGGCGAGCGACTCGACTTTCATCTTGACGTCGCTCGCCAGCACCGGTCCCATCCCGCAGCCGGGCGCCGTCAGCGTCATCTTGATCTTCACGTCGAACTGTCCCTCGGTCTCGGTCAGCTCGCATTGATAGACGAGGCCGAGGTCGACGATGTTGACGGGGATCTCGGGGTCGTAGCAGGTCTTGAGCTGTTCCCAGACCGCCTCTTCGACTTTCTCTTTCGTGAGCGCTTCGATCTCGCTCGCGCCCAGCACTTCGGCCGGCGTTTTCCCGATCGCTTCCACTTCGCGGCCGGAGATGCGGACCATCAGTCCGCGATCGGTGATGAGCGTGTACGCGCCGCCGAGCGACTGTGTGATCGTCGCCTGCGCGCCCTCGGGCACGAGCACCCGCTCGCCGCTCGGGATCATGATCGCTTCAGCGCTGCGGCTGAATGTGACTTCTTCGCGGATGTTCATTCAGTCGAAATGACCTCTTTCTGTTCGCCGGCCAACGCGCTGCGGAGCGTGTGCCATGCGAGCGTCGCGCACTTCACGCGCGCGGGAAACTCGCTCACTCCCGAGAACGCGGCGAGGCGGCCGAGATCTGCCGTGCTGAGACCGCTCCCCTCGCCCGTGACGAGGCGATGAAACGTGCCGAACAGTTGCTCCGCCTCATCCCTCGTCTTCCCCTTCACCGTCGCGCTCATCACGGACGCGGATGCTTTCGAGATCGCGCATCCGTTGCCGGTGAAGCTGACGTCCTTGATCACGTCGCCGTCGACGTTGAGAAAGACAGTGTAGTGATCGCCGCAGAGCGGGTTGTAGCCGTCGACCTTCGACGTCGCGTTTCCCATCTCGTGATAGTTGCGCGGGTTTTTGTTGTGATCGAGGATCACCTGCTGGTACAGCTCGCGAAGCTCGTCCATCTACCGAAACACCTCGATGACTTTGCGCAAGCCGTCGACGAGCACGTCCGCTTCTTCGAGCGTGTTGTACATGCCGAACGACGCGCGTCCCGTCGCGGGGATGTTGAAGCGCATCATGATCGGCTGCGCGCAGTGATGGCCGGTGCGGATGGCGATCCCTTCCTGATCGAGGATCGTTCCGATGTCGTGCGGATGCACGCCGGCGAGTGTGAACGAGATGACGCTGGCCTTGTGCGCCGCGGTGCCGATGATGCGCAACCCCTCGATCTCCAGCAGACGATGCGTCGCGTACGCGAGCAGTTCCTGCTCGTGCGCGGCGATGTGCTCGATGCCGATCGATGCGACGTAGTCGAGCGCCGCGCCGAGGCCGACGACGCCTTCGATGTTCGGAGTGCCTGCTTCGAACTTGTAGGGAAGCGCGTTGTACGTCGTCTTCTCGAACGAGACCGAGAGGATCATGTCGCCGCCGCCTTGCCATGGCGGCATGGCGTCGAGCAGCGCCTCTTTTCCGTACAGCACGCCGATGCCGGTCGGGCCGTAGACCTTGTGTCCCGAGAAGGCGTAGAAGTCGGCGTCGAGATCCTGCACGTCGATGACGGTGTGCGGAACGCCCTGCGCGCCGTCGACGATCACGACCGCGCCGGCGTCGTGCGCGAGCGCGATCATCTCCTTGATCGGATTGATCGTGCCGAGGGCGTTGGAGGCGTGGCCGAATCCGACGATGCGCGTGCGCTCGTTGAGCAGCTTCGCGAATTCGTCGAGGATCACTTCACCGGCGTCGTTGACCGGCGCGACGACGAGCTTGGCGCTCTTCTCTTCGCAGAGAAGCTGCCACGGGACGATGTTCGAGTGATGCTCGATGGCGGTGACGAGGATCTCGTCGCCCTCTTTCACGTTCGCGCGTCCGTATGTTTGCGCGAACAGATTGATCGCCTCGGTCGTGCCGCGCGTGAAGACGATCTCTTTGACGTCGCGCGCGTTGATGAAGCGCTTCACCGTCGTGCGCACGTTCTCGTACGCCAGCGTGGCGACTTCGCTGAGGTAATGCACGCCGCGATGAACGTTCGAGTTCTCCTGCGTGTAATAGCGGACGATGCGATCGATGACCTGCTGCGGCTTCTGCGTCGTCGCGGCGTTGTCGAGATAGACGAGCGGCTTGCCGCGGATTTGGCGTCGCAGAATGGGGAAATCGTCGCGAACGGCGTGGACGTCGAACGCCTCCGCAACACGTTGGACCACGCGACTCATCGCGACACTCCTCTCCGCTCCGGCAGACGCTCCGGCATCGACGTGAACATGGCGCGCCGGATCTGCTCCCGCACCGAATCGACTTTGATGCGATCGACGATCTCGCTGGCGAAGGCATAGACGAGCAGGCTGCGCGCTTCGTCTTCGGCGAGACCGCGGGACCGCAGATAGAACATCGACTCCTCGTCGAGCTGCCCGATCGTCGAGCCGTGATTGCACTTCACGTCGTCGTTGTGAATGACGAGCGTCGGCTTCGAGTCGACGATCGCGTTCTCGCTCAGCAGGAGATTCTTGTTCGTCTGCCGCGAGACCGTTTTCTGCGCCCCTTCGCGCACGATGATCGTGCCGTCGAAGATGCCGCGCGCGTTCTGATCGAGGATGCCTTTGTACAGCTCGAGCGACTCGCAGTGCGGCTTGATGTGATCGATCACCGTGTGGTTGTCGACGTGCTGTGTGCCGGTGAGGACGAACAGTCCGTCGAGCACGAGAGTCGCGCCTTCGCCGGTCAGCGCGGCGTTCGTCTCGTTGCGCACTAGGGCGCCGCCGATGGAGAAGTTGCGCGACGTGACGCTCGACGCGCGCTCCTGGTGAATGTGCGTGAGGCTGACGTGATAGGCGTCCGTCGACTCGCACTCGAGCTTCGTGTGATCGACGACCGCGCCGTCGGCGACGACGATCTCGGTCACGGCGTTCGTGAAGTAACGGCCCTTGCCCGCGTAACTTTCGACGATCGTCGCCTGAGCTCCGCGATCGACGACGATGAGGTTGCGCGGATGCGAGGCGTAGCCGTCCGTGCCGATGAAGTGGATGTGCACGAAACCTTCAAAGCCGGCGCCGATGTGAAGCATGGCGGCGTCTTGCGCGTTCGCGGTGTTGAGCGCCGTCATGGCGTGGTTTTCGTAGTCGGCGTAGCGGGCGTAGTGACGCTCTTTGATGTCTCTCTCGAGCGTGATCGACTCGTTCGGCGTGCTGTGCTCGGGGGCGTAGATGCCGTTGATGAAGACGTACTCCGCCGCGGCGCCCCTCACCCGGCCTTCGGCCACCCTCTCCCCGCGCAGCGGGGCGAGGGTACTGGGGCGTTGCCATGCAGTTCGCTGCACGGGCGCGAGGTTCGTGTATTTCCACTCCTCGAGCCGCGGCGTCGGCCAGCCGAGTTGCTCGAAGCGCTGCGCGGCTTGCTCGCGAATGCCGAAGTCGACGACGGCGGTCATGCTACCCACTCGTATCCTTTTTCCTCGAGCTCTTCGGCGAGCTCTTTGCCACCCGACTTCACGATGCGCCCGTTGGCGAGCACATGGACGAAATCGGGAATGAGGTACGAGAGCAGCCGCTGATAGTGCGTGATCACGAGCACCGAGTGCTTCTCGCTGCGCAGCGCGTTCACGCCCTCCGCGACGATGCGAAGCGCGTCGATGTCCAGTCCGGAGTCCGTCTCATCGAGGATGGCGAGCTTCGGATCGAGCACCGCCATCTGGAAGATCTCGTTGCGCTTCTTCTCGCCGCCGGAGAAGCCTTCATTCACCGCGCGATTCATGAACGCCTCGTCGAGCTCGACGAGCTTCATCTTCTCCCGCGCGAGCTGGAGGAACTCCATCGCGTCGAGCTCCTCTTCGCCGCGATGCTTGCGGATCGAGTTGAGCGCCGCCTTCAGGAAGTAGATGTTGTTGACGCCGGGAATCTCGACCGGATACTGCATCGCCAAGAACACGCCTTCGCGCGCGCGCTCCTCCGCCGGCATGTCGAGAAGATTCTTTCCCTCGAACGTCACGCCGCCTTCGGTCACGTGGTAGCGCGGACGTCCCGCCAGCACGTTCGCCAGGGTCGATTTGCCGGAGCCGTTCGGGCCCATGATGGCGTGCACTTCGCCAGGCCTGATCGAGAGATCCAACCCGTGAAGGATCTCTTTCCCTTCGATTCCTGCGTGTAAGTTCTTGATCTGTAGCATCGCTAAGTCCTGAGTGCTGAGTGCTGAGTGCTGAGTGAGTGCTTTTGCTCAGCACTCAGCACTTTCCACTCAGCACTCATCCGACACTCCCTTCCAAACTCACTTCGAGGAGCTTCTGCGCTTCGACGGCGAACTCCATCGGGAGCTCGCGGAACACCTCGCGGCAGAAGCCGTTGACGATCATCGACACCGCGTCTTCCGCGCTGATGCCGCGCTGCTGGCAGTAGAAGAGCTGGTCCTCGCCGATCTTCGACGTCGACGCCTCGTGCTCCATCGTCGCCGTCGAGTTGCGCACTTCGATGTACGGGAACGTGTGCGCGCCGCATTTGTCGCCGAGGAGGAGCGAGTCGCACTGCGAGTAATTGCGGGCGTTCGTCGCGTTCTTCAGGATCATCACCTGACCGCGATACGTCTGCTGCCCGCGTCCGGCCGAGATGCCCTTCGACACGATCGTCGACCGCGTGTTCTTTCCGATGTGAATCATCTTCGTGCCGGTGTCGGCCTGCTGATAGTTGTTCGTCAGCGCGACCGAATAGAACTCGCCGACCGAGTCATCGCCCTGCAGGATGCAGCTCGGGTACTTCCACGTGATCGCCGATCCCGTTTCGACCTGCGTCCACGAGATCTTCGACTTGTTGAAGGCCTTGCCGCGCTTCGTGACGAAGTTGTAGATCCCGCCTTTGCCTTCCTTGTCACCGGGATACCAGTTCTGCACGGTCGAGTACTTGATCGTCGCGCCGTCGAGCGCGACCAGTTCGACGACCGCCGCGTGCAGCTGATTCTCGTCGCGCATCGGCGCGGTGCAGCCTTCGAGATAGCTGACGGATGCGCCTTCGTCCGCGACGATCAGCGTCCGCTCGAACTGTCCCGTGTTCGCGGTGTTGATGCGGAAGTAGGTCGACAGCTCCATCGGACAGCGGACGCCCTTCG
>Ga0075425_100004345_pt1 | contig 14621 bp, 27 predicted proteins | sample SoiMethybrSBSTD4_FD_75300 | JGI IMG/M metagenome (GOLD analysis project Ga0075425, IMG submission 75300) | Bulk soil microbial communities from a Populus tree surrounding site in Tennessee, USA - Soil MetaG P. TD hybrid SBSTD4 | ecosystem: Environmental > Terrestrial > Soil > Tree plantation...
TGGAAAGAGGAAAACAGCGCCGAGACGCCGGAAGAAATCATCGCTCAGTTGAAGGCAGATGATATCGCCTACGACCAGGCCCTGGCTCAACTGGAAAGGGAAGTGGGCCAACTCGTAGGCAACATCAACTCTCTGGATACCGGATCCGGAACGTTCAAAGAGATGTTCGATGAACTCAGATCTCAGGTAGAATATCGCAAGGAGTTGATGCAGGGGCTCCACAAGATCCTGTCTGAGATTCCGGAGCCGGAGGCCAAGCGGGCTCCGTCGAAGAAACCTGAAAAGCCTGCCAAGCGCGGGAAGAAGAGGAAGAAGTGAGACAGCAGAAGCACCAGATGGGAGTGGAAGTGCCTAGCTTCTTCGAATGGCAGAGGAAGAAGCAGGAGCAGGAGCAGGATGCCGCCGCCGCGGCTTCCCGTCAAGCCAGGAAACCCGGCTTCTTTGATGCGATCTTCCTTCCGCCGGGCAGGCCGGCTCAGACTCCGCCTCCTGCTGCTCCAAACCCAGTTCCTTCAGGATTCCCGAATCAACCAATGGCTTTCACCATTGACATTCCAATGATCTGGAGTCAAGTCATCTCCTGGATTACTGAATACGGCAATCAGCAATTCATCCTCGATGTTCTGACTAATCCAGTCTATAACGCTACAAGGATCGAAAGAGATCAACAAGCGGCCGATGAAATCGCGTCGTTCTTCGGACTCCGTCCACGAATCCCGGGCGCCAGTATCCAACAGTATTGGCAGAATGTCATCGGACCATTTTTTACGGCTCTTGAGAAATCTATCAACGACGCAAAGCCATTGGAAAGCTTGGGCTTCATTCGGTTTGAACTCGAGCCGAACACCAACCAGCTTTTGATGGCATATCGCTACCAGTGAGTGCGCCGTCGCTTCATCGGATGATCGAGGTCCTGAAGGGGACCTGGATCTATAAGTTCAAGTCCGGTGAAGATCGAAAGGCTCATGGCGAGTTCACAGCGGCGGACATCAAAGAGGCGGTTTACGAAGAGAAGGGCATGGTGATCAATGTCCTGATCACGATGAAGGACGGATCTCAACGGTTGGCCCATCCTCACGATCTGAGCATGAAGGAGCTCGAGGCCCTGACTACCTGGGCAGAAAATCTGAGAGGTCGCAATGGCTAAGACCAAGCCATCCCAAATTGCCAAGCAACTCGATTACGATATCCATGGTGCGGTGGACTTTGCCGCCAACCTCCTGGAAGAGGTGAACAACCACAATCTGGCGGCAGCCCTCGGAGCGGTCAGCGTCGAGCAATATGACCTGGCCTGCGAGTTCATCAAGATCGAGCAGGCGCATCGCGAAGCCGGCCATCTGACGACAGAGCTTTATGCCCGTCGAAATGAGCTCTATAAGCTCCTCGAGCAGGCAATGAAGCCGAAGGACTAGACATGGACCTACCCATACGCTAAGATTAAACAGTCAGGCGGACTATCACTCCTCCCCCCCGGAGCCTGTCCGCATGGAAGGAGATCCTTCCTTTTTAGGTTCCGGGATGCGCATATACACAGACCTCGACGAAACCCTGATCGGGAACGTACACGGCCCGGACGGGCAGGTGATCGACATCATTCCACGCCCCGGCGTTCAGTGGTTCCTACGGACACTTTCGAATCATGGCAGTCTTTGGATGATCACGGCCGCCAATTCAGCGCATGCCGAGCAGGCGCTCCGGAAGCTTGGACGGGAAGCGCGTCTCTTCAAAGGCATCATCACCAGAGAGGACATGAAGCCGGTGGAAGAGCAAATCGAGGTGGTCCTTGAGACTCCTGGTCTGACGGATGAGCAGCGTCTGACGCTCTGGAATGAAATCACGCCAATCGAGAAGCCGGGCATCATTTTCGACGATTTCCCGGTCGGTTCATCCCTCTGGGCGATGAAGTCCAAGGCGATCGGCATCGATGAGGATAAGTGGATCCAGGTCGATCAATACCTGCCGGGACAACCAGACAATCAGGGGCTCAAACGGGCTTATTCCGAGTTCATCGCCCGTTTTGGAGATCAAAGTGCGGCGCTGGGCCGCCGTAAGAGGACTCTCGCATGGCTGTGATCGCGCAGCGCACGCTGAAGACGCTCCAGGACATGAACATTAATTTCTGGGCAGAGGTTTCCCGGAATATCAGCATTCCTCAGAGCGTGAAGTCCATGATCTATCAGCACATCCAGTCGAAATGGATTCCGGATGCGCTGGCGGTCGTGATCTCTCCTCTCTCAGGCAAAAACAGCCCGTATCTCAAGCAGTCCGCCTTTGATCTGGCCGGCATCCAGTACTACTATCCTTCGCTCGATTTCTGGATGGCCCATGCCGAAAGATCCCATCCGCCCAGCGGTCAAGGTTGCGATCCGGCTGCTCATGCAGCCTTCCTGACCCGCGGCGGCCAGAATGCCGAGTTCATCTACTCCATCGTGAAGAAGGATGGAACGGTGGTGGTGGAGGATCTCAACGGATTCGTGGACGAGTGTGCGTATTATGAATCAGGGAAATAGTTGAGGAGAATCTTGTGAAACACATGTTCGCCGGCGATCCGTGGTACAACGGTCAGGGCCAGCAGGGCGGGGTTCAGGGAATGGGCTTCCGCCCCGGTCCGGTCCAGATCGCGATGGTGAAGCCGATGCCCGTGCCGGCGCCGACCTTCGGGCGCGTGCAGGGAACGACTCCCGTCCAGCAGCAGACCCCGCTTCTGGCTCAGGCGGCTCCTCAGCAGATGCCTCCTCAGTACCAGCAGCAACAGCAGCCCCAGTATCAGCAGCCTCAGGCCCCGGCGCAGCAGACGCCTGGTCGGATCCCGATGGGTTCGAAGGCCAACTGCCCGGTCTGCAGGAACTTCGGAGGCTAAACCATGGCGAAGGCGACGGAGCCTATCGTCATATCGAAGGTCCTGCTGAAGCAGTCGCAGGGCGAGAACATCACGCTCAAGGAGGCGCAGGCGGTCACCAAGGCCGTTGGCGCGCTGCGTGATCGCTTCAACAACGACATGTTCAAGGCCATGCAGAATCCGGCCGCCTTGGAGACCGGCGAGCTCGAATGCATCGCGGGGCTTGCCACGCTGCTCTTCGAGCACGGCTTCATCTCCGATGTCGAGATGCTGAACTTCCAAGAAGGGATCAGGATGCTCGGATGAACAGAATGCCTGTTTCCAGCCTCTCCTGGCGTCCAGTAGGCCTCGGGGCCGTCCTAAGGCCGTCCAGGCCGTCCTATGGCCTTGGGCAGGCCCAGGCACCCACTCTGATGGTCGAAGTCGTCGAGGTAACGGGTAATGCGGTCGTCGGGGCAACCGTAGATATCCCCGGTACCCAAGCCAGCGGCATCACGGACAAGAAAGGGCAGGTTGTCTTCAATCTCCCGGCAGGCAATTACACGGTGCGGGCGAGCTATAACGGGCTGGTGATCATCAAGAAAGTCACCCAAGAAGAGATTCAGGATGGAGCCACGATCTTCCTCCAGTTCCCAGTCTGCATCCAGGGCTCGCTGGTTCGTCCTATCGATCTGGTGATCTTCGGCGTCGCCGGCAGCATGATCGCCGCGGGCTCTTATTGGAAGATCAAGCCTCTAGAGATGACCGGGGAGATCGCCCTCGGCGCCGCAGTCTTCGGCTTCATCTATCGGCTCCAGTGCATGTAGGTTTCCATGCCGAGCGAAAGACAACTGCTTGAGGCACTCGACAAGGACACCGTGGATACTTCGCGGTGGACGACCGACAATTCCAGAGAGTCCAAGCGGCAGATGGAACTTGCGGGAAGCAAGATGTATGGCATCGCCATTCCTCAGGTCGACGGCACTCTCCGGGCCTGGCATGTGACGGATGATCCGGAGAAGGTCATCGATCTGCTGAAGACCAAGGGCGATTTCTATGCCCGCGCCGGCGACCTGTGCGGGGGTCTTTACGTATCCGCGGTTCCTCATTATTGGGAAGGCCGTTCCCAGAAGAAATGGGACTTCCTGCCGAAGATGTCCAAGGAATCGCGGTTCAAGCTCTATGAGGCCATTCACGAAAGGCTCTTGGAGGAAATCAAGACCGGGTACATCACCAGAAGCGAGTTTGAACGCGCTTCTCAGGACATGGACATGGCCAAACAGCAGGATTTTTGGCAGATCCTCGATATCGTTGCCAATCAACCTTTCAATATAGACATCCCGAGACTGGCGGAGAAGCTCGGACTTGCAGTTCCTTTCAAGCCGCCTTACATCCAAGTGGACTTCGTCGGCCGCTATCTGGAATTCAACACGAGCCGCGCGATCGAGGCGAATGAGGCCCTCCTCCTTCTGAAGCATGGGAGCGTGGAAGGTCTCAGTCGTCTGGATCTCTGCAACATGCTGAAGGAGTACGGCTGGGATGGAGTCTATACGAAGGCCAGCATGGGCACGAGTCCGGAGCTCGTGATCTGGAATGGGGACCGCGTCATGGCCTTCGGGGACTACATCCCGGGAAGTGGCAGTGAACTGTCCGGGATATATTCCCGGGACTTCACCATGACTGATCCAACGGGCCGGTTCGTGGTGACGATAAAAGCCGACGGCCAAAGCTCCAGCATCAAGGACAGCAACCTCCAATACGAATTCAAGAATCTCCGTGTAGACGATCTTCTTGAATTAAGAACGGCCGTCAGAAGGCTGATCGATGGAGAGAAAGCCTTCACCCAGGGCAGATTCAAGGCTGACCCGATACATGGAGACCGCCTTATCGATCTGAAGGAAACCGCGAAGACCATCAGCTTCATGGGCATGACTTCGGAGCAGCTCTCAGGCCTGAGAGATCTAATCAACAAGACGCTCGAGGCCATGTTGTCATGACCTGGAAACGCTGGCTTCCTGCTTATGAAGTTCCCAAGAAAGTCGAGAGCCTTGTGAACGCTGGAATCTTGAAGGACAAGACGAGCTATCGCGACATTGTTCCGCATTTCGAGACGGTCCTTCCGAACGGAGACCAAGTGGTACTGTGGGTGGATCATCCTGATCCTTCATGGAGGGCATTTCCGGACGGTCCCCGTTACGGCCTGGACCTCTTCAAGACGAATGACGCGAAGGAGACCATCTTCGGAAGCAATAAGCTGAGCGAAACCCTCGAGGCCCTGCAGAGGCTCCTCCAACGTCGAGGGATGGGCTATCTATGATGGTGTGGCAGGAAGAATTCCCTAAGAGCTACCGCGTGCCGATGGAGATCGTCCATCTCGTCCAATCCGGCGTGATCGAGGACATGTCCTGGAGACAGGATCCGTCGCCCTCCTTCGGGGTGCGGCTCAAGGACAAGAACTTTGTTCGTCTATGGGTAGAGCATCCGGATCCGTCCAGGCGAATGGGCTGGGGCAAGCGATATACAGTAGTCGTTCAACCTGAGCCGTCGGTACCTTTTGGATGGAAGCTGGTATCCACGGACGACGTTTATGAAGCGCTGACCTGGTTGACGGAGGTCATCCGTACTCGCGGTCCGCGCTGGCGCTTCAAGGTCCAGCAGGGGGCGTAGCATGATGACGCAATGGGACTGGTATGAGAAGACAGAAGAGCTTCTCCATAAGAGCTCACGGGGCGAATGGAACAGGCTGATCAACCGGGCGATCGAAGTCTATCAGCATTACAAGATCGACGAGGATGTCACGGAAGCTCAACTTCTCGAGGGCCTGCACGGCCTGCTCCGGAAGCTCGAAGGATTCCCGCCAACATGGCTTGCGATTGCTGGTCCGGACGGGGACATCGAAACGCCTGATGATATTTGGATCGAACCTGCCTGGAATGTCTTTGAGGTACAGCGGATCTGGGATAATCACGACGGCCGGAATTTTGGCACTGCAGTCGTCGCAGTCTATATCTGGGAACACGAAGGACAGAGATGGACTCGCGACCAGAAGTGGGGAATTCTGGGGCAGGAAGGGAAGACTGGCCCTGCGGATCGGGACGATGAACATGATCGTATCTGCTAAGAGGGCTTCATGAAGACCAGAAAGAAGCGCAACTGCGGATACTCGCCCTGCAATGCTCCGCTGGCCGGCGGTCGTAAATGCATCGTGTGCAAGAAGAGCATCCAATGCCCGAAGTGCGGCCGCTGCGTCTACTGTTCCGGAGACTTCGCGAAGTTCTAACCTCGTTATCTCCTTCCTTTGGGGGCTGGGCGCTTCGCACTGGAGCGCCCAGCCACCTCTTAATCATGCTGGTTTTATCTGGTCTGGTAGGTTAAACTTCCAGATATCTGCTCCCCCAAGCAGATCGGTATCCTTGGAGCCATCCGCCCGCCTGAAGAGTCCATTGCATGTACGATCCTGCGGCCTACAAACTCGATAAGCTGATCGTTACGGCCAAGCAACTGGGATCGTCCCGTCTCTTCCTGGTGAAGATCATCGGCATGGGCGATCAATTCCAGACTTCCATCGAGGCCAATAGTCCTTTTCAAGCAGCCAAGGATGTCGTCGAGGAATTGACGTTTGCCGCCCATCATCCCCACAAGTTCTTCAATCGGCGAAAACTCGCTGCTCAGCAGTCCGGAGCGATGGGCCACGACTTCGATAAGATGATCGAAGTGGCGAATGAGGCCGTGGGTTACGCGGCCCTCAACAAAACCAACCTCGTCAAGGCGGTCTTCGCCTTGGATGACGGCACATTCCGAAAGCTCGGGGGTTAAGATGAGATTCTTTCCGGTCGTCAACCTGTCTCCCCGACTCGGGCAGGTGAAGGAATTTGAGATCCTCAAGGATCAGCAGCTCGCAAGGATCCAGGATGCCGTCAATTCCTACAACGAATGGAAGGACTGGAGCGACACGCCAATCGGCGACCGTTACATGCGCGATGCGATCGCTGATGTCCAAAGCGCACTCAATAGCGTTCCTGAAAGCGTCCGGCTCGGGGCTATGCAGGAAATTCAGAAGTATGTGGATAACTCAGAGGACTTGATCGGTCATCTTCAGATGCCAGGACCCGGAACATCGCCGGCGATCCCGCCCAGCCAAACGCCGGTTGCATCGGTGGACCGCTCACGGGAACTGCCTCCACCGCCTCCCAATAACAATCCTCCAGTAGCATCAGGTCAGCCAGGCCCCGGCGCCGGCGCCTTCAGGGGACAGGGATATCCGTCAGTCGCATCCGGCCAGCCTGGACCCGGATATTCTCCAATTACCTTCGAACCATCGACAACGGGCTCGGAACCGGAACCTGAACCGCCGGCGACGCCGACGCCACCTCCGCCTCCGATCATGGGGCCGCCAGGCGGCCCTTATATGCCGCCCCCAACGATGCCTCCTCCTGTCGCAACGCAAGGGAGCGCGTGCTGGTACGTCATCGGCCAGGGCTATAGCTGGGGAGCGCGGCCGTCCGGCGGTGAGACCACCGGGCTCAACCAGAGCGACTGCATGGCGATTCAGGCGAATTACAATTCGGTGCGTGGCTTGCCTAACGTCACGACTCAGGAAGGTCAGACTGCGCAGAACGTGACCAATACACAGAATCAGCAGACAACCGAAACGATGTACAATCCGAATGCCCCCATGGCTCCTCAGGAGCCGGCGCCGGTCGCTACACCTGGTGCATGCCCTCCTGGTCAATTCTGGGATGGGCGTCAGTGCCGCGGATCTGTAGCGCCCGGTTTCGGGGGTTTGACTGCAGGACTCAACCTAGGGCCTTCCGGCGCCGGCATGCCCGCTGGCAACGTAGCGTTCGGCGGAGAAGGAGGCTTCTCGAGCGGCGGCGCTCCTGGAGAGTTCTCCATGGTCGGGAGAGTGCGGCCGAACATGGGAAGGCGTTCCTTCCCGGTCGTCAACCTGTAAGATTGATTTCCTCCCGGTTACCCGTATACTGGTGACCAAGGGAGGAGATCATGGAAGCAAGCCGCGAACTCGACGTTCAGATCGCTCGTGACGTGATGGGTCTTCGGCCCTGCCACTTCCTGGTCGAGGGCATCTACTCAGCCTGGGCAACGATCTGGCGCTGCAGGTGCGCGACGACTCACAAGTGCTATCCCGAGAACAAGGACGCCATCGAACACGCCCATTCTCCTCTTCGGAAGTACTCGGCGCAGCTTGAGGCCGCATGGGAGGTGTTGGTCCAGGAAGGCTCCCGCTTCCTCTTCGTCCGGCGGCTTTCCTCTCAAGGCGGCGAGGATTTCCGGCTCTGCCGCGACTATCCGGTCTCGGAAACCTATTGGCTGGAATACATGACTCCTGGAGGCCTTCACCGCGGGCCGGACGCCAAGACGGCGGCGCTCGCGATCTGCCTCGCGGCGATCGATGCCACCAAGAGCGAAAAACGTGCAGATAAATGAAGGGCCGAAGAATCCAGATCGAGTTCATCGATGGAAAGGCACAGTTCCCTCTTCTGGAACAGCCAGGGGACTATGCCGGGCCCTTGATGGGCTTCAGCGGTCAGGTCCCAGCAGTGTTCTTTCTGAAACCGAATGCGCGGGATCCGAACGCTCCTAAATGCGCCAGGGCCATCCAGCATGTCGTTTCGCCGCCCCACGTCTTCACCGAAGAGCCCGACGGGACTCTAACGATCACGGCGTCGATTGGGGACATGCACGGATCACAGAGCGATAGCTACCATTGCTACCTGACGAAAGGAGAATGGATCAAGTGCTGAAATGGCTCGCTCTTGATTTCACTCGTAAACGGCGGATATAATTCACCCGTGCCTCAAGAGAATGTACTCAATCCTTCCGAATTCAACGTCGTCTATACGGCACGCAATGAATGGCGGAGGTCGATCGTCCAGAATGGCGACATCAGCACGCCTGTCGTCACCGATCTCATCAGGCGGATGTATGCGGTGTGCAGGATCCCGCCTCCCAAAGTCTATCGGTTCGGATCTCCGCTTGCCTGCATCCTTGCCATTCCCTATCTGAGCGGGCTTCATGGCACGGGCTACTATGAATCCGCGATCCTCAAGATCCTGAAGGGCCCTCAGCTTCACAACCTCGGAGCCCGTTTCAGCGGCCGGAATGCATTTGACCGTCAGGGCGATGATCGGTGGGATCGTCTCGCGGATCTGCTCCAGGTCAGCATGGGCCTGCCGATCAAGACGCAGGTGAACGATACCTTCATCGAAAGCTTCAAGAAGGATCTGTTTGAGGCGACGCAGGGCAAGTGCAAACCGGACAGAGCGGAGATTCTGGCGGACCAGTATTGGCGCCTTTCTGGGACCAATCATACGCGTGAGGTCTTTGAGAACTCGCGGATCCAGTGGTGGACGGACATGTCTCGGACGGGTCTCTACTGGTGGCCCTATCGGAACTTCGCCGTCGTCTCGGAATACCCCAAGGTCTGGCACCGTGGGCTTCGGGATATCCCGCATCACGAGAGTGAGGCGGCAATCCAGTTCCCGGACGATTACAAGCTCTGGGTCTGGCAGGGTGTCCAGGTGACGGCCCAGATCATCGCGTTCCCGGAGACGATCACGATCAAGCAGATCCGCGAGGAGAATAACTCGGAAGTCCAGCGCATCATGATCTCGCGGATGGGAGCAGGGAAGTACTTGAAGGAGACGAACTGCGAGCTCGTGGACATGGATTCCATGACGCTCGAGGGAAGCGCTCCTCGCGCGCTCATGAGGGATGACCTCGGGAATATGTGGCTGGTCGGGACGGATGGATCGACCGCCCGCGTATATACTATGGCAGTTCCGCCGGACGTGGAGACCTGCAAGCAGGCTCACGAGAGGATCTGTGGTTTCTCTGAGAATAGATTGATTGCGGAGGCATAGATGAAGCTGAGCCAGGTGACGAACGCGCTCGAAGCCCAGGAGTTGATCGAGGAGAAGGCCAAGGAACTGGCCATCCAGGACAAGCGCACGGTCCTGAAGATGGAAGAAGGCAAGGTCGTCCGTCAGGGCGACATCTACATCCATTGCGTTTCTCCCGACCATCGCCGCGGCGCGGAACTCAAGACGCGGCAGCTCGCGATGGGCGAGTCGATGGGCAGTCGGCATGTCGCTGAAGGGGCGGCCAAGACCTATCTGGGCACCCACGCTCCGCGCTGGGCGGAGACCGACCTGCTCGGGCCCTGCATCGTGTCGGAGCTGCCCTTCACGATCTCGCACCCGGAGCACGCGCACATCGACCTTCCGGCCGGCACCTATCAGGTGACGCACCAGATGGATGCGCGGACCCGGAAGCGCGTGATCGACTAACTCCGGAGGAAGGCCTCCACGAATCCCGCGAGATCGCCATCCAGCACCTTTGTGGTGGACGACGTCTCATACTCCGTCCGATGGTCCTTGATGAGCTGATAGGGCTCCAGGACGTAGCTTCGGATCTGATGGCCGAAGGAGGCCTCGAGCTTCGGACGGCGCTCGATCTTGTCCTCTTCGGCCTGCCGCAGCTTGGAGGCCAGGATCTCCAGGGCATTCGCCTTGTTCTGGAGCTGGGAGCGATGGTTCTGGCATTTCGCCATGATCCCCGTGGGCAGATGCCGGATCCGGACCGCGCTCGCGACCTTGTTCACGTTCTGACCGCCTGGTCCGCCTGAACAGAAGGTCTCGATCTCCAGATCCTTCTCGGCCAGTTCGACGGCCACTTCCGAATAGACCGGCATGATGTCGACGGCCGCGAAGCTGGTCTGCTTCTTGCCATTGGCATCGAATCTGGAGACGTGCTGGACCCTGTGGACGCCACGTTCACCGCGGAGCTTGCCGTAGGCATAGGGGCCGATCACCTCGATCTCCGAATGATGGATGCCGGCCGTAGATCCCGGCAGGCGATCCGTGATAGAGACCTGGAATCCTTCCTTTTCCAGGTACCGGAAGTACATCCGCTCGAGCTGCTCTGCCCAGTCCATCGCGTCGACGCCGCCGGCGCCTGACTGAATCGTGATGATGGCGTTCCGAAGATCGTCCTTGCCGCAATAGAGTGCCTGGGTCTCGATCGTCTGAAGTCTGGCGGCAAGTTTCGGCACGACCAGCGCGATCTCATCCAGGACTTGGATGTCCATGACCGGATCCGCCAATTCGAGCAGCTCGGCCTGGTCTTGAAGATCGGTCGTCAGGTTGGTTATGGGGTCGGAGATCTTCCGGAGGTGTTTTTGTTCTTCGATCAGAGATCGAGCGGAGTCCGGACGGCTCCAGAAATCTGGAGCTCCCATCCGCCGCTCAATCTCCCGGATGCGTTCGGAGTGGACATGGATGCTAAAGCGACTCCTCGAGGGCTGCGAGCTTGGTGAGCATTGACCTGAGGTTCCGCGCGAGTTCGTCCTTCATAAGGATCTCCTTTCGGTTTCAAGTATAGCCTCGAGGCTCCAGAGGGCAAGGAACTTCTTGGGATTGGTCTCCTTGCGGGGCACCTCGATCATGTCGAGAGGAGTTCCAAGGTCGTAAGGCGTCTGCTGCAGGTCGATCGGCGCGAACTCGCCGGCCGTCATTCCTGTTCGGAAGATGTTCGGCCAACCGGGAGCTGTGGTAGAGGCGATGAAGCGGGTGCCGCTGGCAATGATCGACCGTAGCAGCGGAAGGACTTCTGAGTCAGGTAGATGAATCAGGACATCCTTGCAGAGCACGAGGTCGGCTTTCTTCGGTTCTATCGAGAGGATATCGGCGTGATGGAATCGAACCGTTGGGCTGGCGTACTTCCGGGCGGCTTCTACCGCGGAGCGGACGATGTCGTACCCGTCATATTCGATGCCGGAGAGATCGACCTCCTTCAACCAGTGGAAGTCACCGCAGCCAAGATCCACGATGGACTTGATGTTGAGGCTCCGGATCCAGACGGGAAGCTTCTGGATGATCTCCGCACAGGCTTCGATGGTTGAACCAGGTCCGCAAGGGGTTTCCTTGGATCCCCAGGCGTTCGACGAGACGATCCGGGAAAAGCGTTCTTCCAGGTTCATCGCCGGGATTGTACACGAAGTCGCGATATGGGAAAAGCGCTTGAGTCCTAAGCATTTGAAGGTTAGACTATTGGCGTCGGCCCTCACCCCTCCCGGGGCCTTCCTCTGAAAGGAAGGTCTGTCTCTTCATGGCGAAGATCCCCGTCAAACGAATCTGGCTTCGCAGAGCCGAAGGTCCAACCAACGATCTTGGAGAAAGAACCGTCACATCATTCAATGCCGCGGATAAGCAGCTCAAGACCTGGGCCCGGACGGCTCCTAAGGGTGAGAGAAGCGGGTATGACAAGACCGACTTCCAGGTCGAATGGGAAGACGGCGAGACATACGAAGGCCGTTATGATCTGAAGTATGACGATACCCTAAAAAGCAACCTCCTCGGCTCGCAGATCCAGCACTACGGGGCCTTCCATGCTGGCATTTTCTGTCCGGAACACATGAGTCGAGAGCAATACCACGAATACCTGGAGCAAAGTGGCTTCGGAGAAGGCAGTGAGAAACGCGCCCAGGCTCTAGCCTTCCTTCAGAACTACGAGATGTGATATGGCGAAGAAGAAAGACATCTTGGAACTCCGGGACGCCTTCGAGAGCATGTACAAGTACTACAAGGGCTGGGTCTTCGCCTGGGAGCATCCTGGGGTCTTCGTCTATTACCAGATGGGCGGCGACCTGAGCGTCTACTTTACGCCGGATTTCGATGATGAGGGCGTGGTCCCAATTCAGATCAATGACAATGATGGTCATGTAGTCAAAGAAGAGAACATTCCTTATGAACATCCGACGCATAATGGCGCTCCCCATCAGTTGATCGAGGCCTATCATCTCTTCAAGATCGTTCGTCCACACCTGGAAAGATTAGGAGCATGGTGATGATCAAGCTGAGACTGCAGGGCGCGTGGCTGGGCCAGACGCCCGCCCCGACATCGAAAGTGGTGGAACTCACCGATGCTCAATGGAGCCAGGTAACGGCTGCTCCGAAGGCGGTCGTCAAGTTCTACAGCCCGAACTGCCCGTATTCCAAGGCGTTCGCGCCGGTCTATGACGCCCTAGCCCTGCAATACCCGGACGTTCTCTTCGCCGCCATCAACGTGGATCAGAGCGTCCAGCAGGCGGGCGTGAATAAGATCCAGATGCTCCCCACCGTGATCTTCTTCGTGAATGGCGTGGCGAAGGGCAGGATCGACGGGGTGCAGGACGCGGGAGACTTCCAGCAGGGAATGACGGCGGCCTTCTCCGGAGGGTCCACGGCGCCTGCCGGGACGCCTGCGGCGGCGGCTGCTACGCCTGCGGTGGGAGTCCAACGCGCGGGCACGCTGGTGGAGACGTCTCCGACTTCTCCGCTCCTTTATGTGGGCGGCGGCGCCGCGGCGGTCGCGCTGCTTGGGACTGCAGCCTATTTCCTGTTCCGAAAGTAAGAGGACACCATGATCGATCTCAGAGGCGGGACGTGGCTGGGCAGGGTGCCGCTGGTCGACCGGCCATCTCTCGGTGCTGGTGCCCAGGATCTCAGCGATGCAGCCTTCGGCCAGGCCCTATCGGCGCCGAAGGCGATCGTGGACTTCTGGAGCCCTGGCTGTCCGCACTGCATGCAGTTCAAGCCGATCTTCGAAGCGGTCGCCTCGCAATACCCGGATATCCTGTTCGCAGCGGTGAACGTGGACAATTACCAGCAGAACGCCGCGATCTATCAGATCAGCGGCCTTCCGACGGTCGTCTTCCTCCAGAACGGAAAAGAAGTAGACCGGATGGTGGGCGGCGCCGGCAGCGCCCAAGAGTTCCAGGCCGAAATCGCGAAGGCCTTTTCCGGCGGCGGCTCGTCTCCTCAGGGACTGACTCCCGCCGGCGTCTCGGTTCCTTCCAGCGCTCCCAGCACTCTTTCGACGGTCGTTGGCGCGACCGCCCTTGTCGGCGTCCTTGGCGCCGTGTCCTACTTCGGCTACCAACTGCTGAAGAAGTGAGGAGATGAGCATGTTCCAGAGAGGTCCGTGGCTCGGTCAGGTTCCCCTCGTCACCAATCTCTCCATGGGAGCGACGGCCATCGTGCCGCCGTACTATGGCCAGTGGAGCGTCAAGGTGGGAGGGAAGAGCGGTCAGGTCGGACCCTATGACAGTCCGGAAGATGCCTTCGTCGCGGCGGTGAAGGCGGCGAAGGATGCCGGTGCCCTCAGGCTTCCGGATGACGGCTATGCCAGGGTCGTAGATTCGCAAGGGAATCCTGCTGGCCCGGCGACTTAAACGGAGGACGCAATGATTCCAAGAGGCCCCTGGCTCGGTCAGATCCCGCTGGTGCTCGGCCCTTCTTCATGGGGTGCCGGGATGGTGGCCAATCCCGCGGCGATCCCGGCGACACCTGTCGCTCCCTTCTTCGGAGAATGGGCGGCGTTCGGAAAAGGGCATGGAAGGGTAGGACCTTTCGACAGCCAGATGGACGCGTTCAACGCCGCGGTCGCGGCCGCGGCTTCGGCTGGAGCGAAAGCGCTTCCCACAGACGGCTTTGCACAAGTCATCGATTCGATGGGCCGCATGGTGGGGCCTGTCACTTGATTTTGGGGGATTTATGATCGCATTCAGACCTGTTCAGATCTCACGGCGGCTCGGTCAGGCGGCTCCTCCGCCTCTTCCTCCAGCTCCGGCTGGAACTCCGGCCACGGTCCAGACGGCGCCAGAAGCGGCGCCCATGAGCCCCTTCCTGGCGACGCTGAAGTGGGGCGTCATCGGCTTCGCGGCCGGCGCGGCCACGGGCTACCTGGTCGGCAAGGGTGCAGGCAGCAAGGCGGGCGGTGTCCTGGACAGCTTGATCGGCGG
>Ga0075425_100004347_pt1 | contig 14615 bp, 9 predicted proteins | sample SoiMethybrSBSTD4_FD_75300 | JGI IMG/M metagenome (GOLD analysis project Ga0075425, IMG submission 75300) | Bulk soil microbial communities from a Populus tree surrounding site in Tennessee, USA - Soil MetaG P. TD hybrid SBSTD4 | ecosystem: Environmental > Terrestrial > Soil > Tree plantation...
TGCGATCGGGCCGCATGTCATCCGGTTGCGTCCCGCGCCACATTCGCGGACACCGATCGAGGGCTACTCACTCACGATTTCGCCAGCCGACCATTTCATCAACTGGCAGCAGGATCCCTTCGGCAACTATCTGGCGCGAGCCGTCTTTCCGAGCAAAGCTTCCGAGCTCGAGATCACTGTCGGATTAGTTGCAGATATGCGGGCCATCAATCCCTTCGACTTCTTCATTGAGGACTATGCCGGGACATACCCATTCGACTATCCGGCAGAGCTGGCTGCAGACCTCAAGCCCTATCTCGATATTCAGGCCTCAGCACGTGGCCGGATCTTCGAGGAGTGGATGGCGCAGAGCGCGCCGCCGCCCGATGGGCAATCAACGGTCGAGTTTCTCGGTGCGCTGAACGCCGCCGTCAACCGCGATGTTGCCTATTCGGCGCGGATGGAACATGGCGTCAATGCCCCTGGCGAGACTCTTAGTCAGCACATCGGCTCCTGCCGGGACTCAGCATGGCTGCTGGTGACCGCCCTGCGGCAGCGTGGGCTGGCGGCTCGATTCGTCTCCGGTTATCTGGTTCAGCTGGCCCCGGATCAGCCGAGCTTGGAGGGCCCGAGCGGCCCAACCGAGGACTTCACCGACCTGCATGCCTGGGCTGAGGTCTACATCCCAGGCGCCGGCTGGATCGGGCTCGATCCGACCTCGGCGCTGTTTGCCGATGAGGGTCACATTCCCCTGGCCGCCACGCCGCATCCGGCGTCCGCCGCTCCGATCACCGGGTCCACCGAGCCGGGTGAAACGATCATGGAGTTCTCCAACCGGGTCTGGCGGGCTGAGGAGGAGCCCCGGACCACCAAGCCGTACACGGTGGCTCAGACCGACCACGTTCAGCGGCTAGGTGAGGCGGTTGACGAGCGGCTACGCGGTGCGGGCCTCGAGCTCACTATGGGTGGCGAGCCCACGTTCGTGTCGGCGGAGGATATGACCTCAGCGCAGTGGACAGTCGCCGCTGATGGGCCGGAAAAACGACAGCTGGCCAATCGCCTCGCGGCGGTACTGACAGATCGGTACGCCAAGGGCGGCCTGGTGCAACGGAGCGAAGGCAAGTGGTATCCCGGTGAGCCACTGCCTCGCTGGCAGATTGGATTGATTTGGCGGAGCGACGGCGGTCAGCTGTGGAGTGATCCCGCTCTGTGCGCCGATCCGTTTGATCGCACAAGATCAGATCCGGATGCGCCCAACTCGGCCAAACGGCTCGCCGAAGCGATAACCGCGGACTTCGGATTGCCTGATGATCAACTGCAGGCGGCGTACGAAGATCCGCTGGCCCGGCTGCTGCGCGAGGTGAGCGAGCCCACCGGCCCGCGACCGCATCTTGATCCAGATCGGCCGGACGCACAGCTGGTCGGTGAACTAGATCAAGCCGAGACTGAACCGGCCGCCTGGGTGCTGCCGCTTATTCCCTCCTGGTTCGGCGAAGGCTGGACCAGCCCGGCTTGGAGGACCCGCCGCGGCCGCCTGGTGCTCGTTCCAGGCGACTCAGTAGCCGGATCACGACTGCCACTCGACGCTCTCTCATGGGCAGATCCCGATTATTCGGGCGAAGAGTCCTACTTCACCGCGCGACCGTCGCCGGATGAAAACAATGATCAGCTTCGGGCCGTCGTAGTCGATGCGAGCGATGCGCCGGCGCGTACGGCATTAGTGGTTCAAGCCCGAGACGGCTTCGTACATGTGTTCCTGCCCCCGTTGGAGAGACTGGAAAAGTTCATCGAGCTGGTACGGCTGATCGATCGAGCTGCGACTCAGACCGGCATTGCGGTGATCCTGGAGGGCTATGGACCACCTCCTGACCCTCGGATCAAGACCTTGTTGATCACACCCGATCCTGGAGTGATCGAGGTCAATGTCCATCCGACGTCAAGCTGGGCTGAGCTTTCCGAGCTCACCCACACCCTTTATGGAATCGCTCGTGAGCAGCGACTCGCTGCGGAGACGTTCGCGTTGGATGGACGGCACAGCGGGACCGGCGGTGGTAGTCACCTAACGCTTGGTGGTCCGGAACCGATGCGGTCACCGATGGTCCGACGGCCCGACCTGCTGGTGAGCATGCTCACCTACTGGCAGCATCATCCCTCGCTGTCCTATCTGTTTTCCGGACGTTTCGTCGGACCAACCAGCCAGGCGCCGCGAGTCGATGAGGGCAGGCCGGCGGCAATCTATGAGCTGGAAATCGCATTCGCCGAGATCGAGGCGCTGGCTGAGGGTGAACACCGGTCGTGGGCGGTTGATCGGGCGCTACGGCATCTGCTGACCGACATCACCGGCAATAACCATCGCGCGGAGTTCTGTATTGACAAGCTTTACAGCCCGGATTCGCTGCGCGGCCGGCTCGGGTTGCTGGAACTGCGCGCCTTCGAAATGCCGCCGCATCCTGACATGGCCCTGGTGCAGGCGTTACTGGTTCGCGCGCTGGTCGCCCGATTCGCTGACGAGCCCTATTCAGCACCACTGATTCGTTGGGGAACAGCACTACACGAGCGCTTTCTGCTACCTCATTTCGCACTGGCCGATATTGCCGAGGTCGTCGCCGATCTACGCGCGCACGAGATTGAGTTCGACCTGTCCTGGTTGATGCCGTTCGTGGAGTTCCGATTCCCACGAATTGGGGTAACCATGATCAGCGATGTGGAGCTGGAACTGCGCGGCGCGATCGAGCCTTGGCATGTGCTGGGTGAGGAGGCAACTGCTGGCGGCACCGCGCGCTATGTCGATTCCTCCACCGAAAGGCTGCAGTTGGCTGTCACTGGGTACGTGCCTGAACGGCATCTACTGATCTGCAACGGTCGGCCGGTGCCACTGGTCGCGACGGGCACGCCCGGTAAGTACGTTGCGGGCGTTCGCTATAAGGCCTGGAAGCCGTGGTCGGCGCTCCATCCAACTCTCCCAGTCGACTCTCCCTTATCTTTTGACCTTATTGACAGGGCCAGCCGGTTCTCCCTCGGCGGCGCCACCTACCACGTGGTGCATCCCGGCGGACGGGCGTACGATCGCTCACCGGTCAATGCACTGGAAGCCGAGGCGCGGCGGTCCCGGCGGTTCGAGCCGATGGGTCATGCCACCGGCATGATCGACCTCGAAGCGCTGGGCTCCCAGCTGATCCGCCGCGCGGCCAGCGAAGAGGAGTATCCGCTGACCCTCGATCTGCGTCGCCACGTACCACGGGGCTGGGGAATCGACGAGCCTAGGCGTGGTGGTTCGTGACTGTCCTCGGTCGCTATCTGGAAGCCGCCAGCCGATTCACTGCAATGAATTCAGAGCCAGCTTTCGATGAGTTTGCGGCAGCGGACGGCACGGTGCGTCAGGGCTGGTCCTCGTTGTTGGCCGGCCTCGAGGCATTCGCCGACACTGATCTGCTGCAAGCGCAACGTGAGGTGGCCAGGCTGCTGGAAGACGACAACGTCACATATACGCCAAGCCCGGGCTCAATGATCTCTATCGCCGATGAGCCGAATGGACATGGTCCTGCGGCGACGCCGACCGAGCTTGTTGAAGCGCAGCCCTGGCGGCTAGACCCGTTGCCGCTTGTTCTCGACGATCGGGAGTGGGCCGGGCTCGAGGCTGGTCTGGTGCAGCGCGCGGAGCTCTTGGATGCCGTCATGGCCGACCTCTACGGTGCTCGGCGGCTGGTGGCTCGGCATCACATTCCGGCCGCGGCCGTTTTTGATCATGACGAATACCTCAGGCCACTTGTCGGCAGTGAAGCAGCGAGTCGTCAACGACTGTTCCTGGTTGCCGCCGATCTGGGCCGAGATAGCACCGGACAGTGGAAGGTCATCTCCGATCGAACCCAAGCACCCTCCGGTGCGGGGTACACCATGCAGAACCGCCGGGTGCTGTCACGGGTGATGCCAGAGGTCTACCACCAAGCCAACCTGCACCGTCTGACACCGTTCTTCCAAGCGATGCGGCTTGCCCTCGTGGATGCTGCACCCAGCGCGATCGAAGATCCGCGCGTGGTCGTGTTGAGCCCTGGGACACTTTCCGAAACCGCCTTCGATCAGGCTTTTGTGGCCTCGCTGCTCGGCTTCCCGCTGCTCGAGGGCAGCGATCTGACGGTACGCGACGGCCGGGTTTGGATGCGTGTCCTCGGCAAGCTTGAAGAGGTCGATGTGATTCTGCGCCGGGTCGACTCCACCTGGATGGACGCACTCGAGCTTCGCCCTGGCTCCCGGCTTGGTGTCACCGGACTGCTGGAATGCGTACGACAGGGCACCGTAAGTGTTCTGAACAATCTCGGATCCGGCGTGCTGGAGAATCCTGCCCTCATGCCATTCCTGCCTGAACTCTGCGAACGGCTGCTCGGCCAGTCACTGCGATTGCCCTCCGTTGACACGTGGTGGTGCGGCGAGGGAGCAGCGCTGAGCCATGTGCTCAGCAATATGGATTCTCTCGTGATTCGGCCGATCAGCCGGGGCCACGGCCGCAGCGTGCGCGGATCCGCATTGGCCAGGCGGCAGCGCGACCTGCTGGCGGAGAAGATCAAGGCAATGCCCCACCGCTTCGTGGGTCAAGAAGTACTGCACCTGTCATCGACACCGACCAGCGAGGAAGATCGGCTGGTTCCACGGAACGTCGTCGTGCGCTCATTCGCGGTCCGCAGCGGTGAGTCGTACACCGCGATGTTAGGCGGTCTGGCACGAGTGACCGACGACGCGTCGGAAGGGCTCGGCGTGCTCGTCACCGATCCGAACAGCCAGCTAGCCAAGGACGTTTGGGTGGTGGGCAGCGAGCCTGTGTGGGCTCCCAAGATCGTGGCGCGTGGTCGCGCGGGCGATGTGTCGGGATTTGCCCCCGCGGTGTCCGCCTCGACCGCGATGGTGCCGCGGGTGCTCAGCGATCTTTACTGGTTCGGGCGGTACGCCGAGCGGGCCGAGGACCTGCTTCGGCTGCTGCTCGCCACCCGCACAACCGCCATTGAAACTGATCTCCACCTCAGCCAGGGCCGGGCTCTGGAGGTGATGCTGCAGGCGGTCACGCATGTCAGTACGACCTACCCAGGCTTTTTCAGCTCTCAAGTCGAGATGTCGTCGGAGTTCCGATCAATGCTGCTCGATCGACATCGCACCGGTACGGTGGCGCAGTCTCTGGCGGCTTTGTCCTCGGCCGCGCAGGGCGTACGAGATCAGCTCTCTGAGGACGTCTGGATGGTGCTGGCCGAGATCGAGCGAGCTCTCGGCGCCGTAGCCGCCAACACAACTGACCAAGGCCTGCAATTGAGCGATGTCAGCGAACGAGTGTTGTCCGGATTGCTCGCCCTGGCCGGTATCGCGACGGAGAACATGGTTCGTGACCCGGGCTGGTACATGCTTGACTCTGGACGCGGGTTGGAGCGAGCGCTGCAGATCCTGGCCCTGCTACGCGTGACAATCTGTCAGGAGCGGACCATCGACATCGATGCGATCGTGCTGGACGCGGTACTCACCGCAGCCGAGTCGATTGTGACGTTCCGCCGACGTTATTTGGCCCGACCGGGAGTCGAGTCATTGCTGGAGCTGCTGGTGATCGATCCGTTCAACCCGCGCTCGGTGGCCTACCAGCTGAACCGGATCCGCACCGATCTCCGAGCACTGCCCAACACATCCCCAACTGCCCGGCCTTTGCGGTTGCTCGACAGCCTCGCCGAGCGGGTACGCACCAGCGACCCCACAGTGCTCGCCGAGCCGCAGGACGGCCGGCGGCCCGAACTGCAGGACTTCCTCGTTGGGCTGCACAACCAGCTGCGGGCGCTGTCGGACGCCATCCGTGATCACTATCAGCAGCAGCCGCCGACCCAGCGGCCGCTTTTCCGCCCTGATGCGGTCGGCGGTGCGGCATGACGACGTACCGCATCGCACACCGGACCACCTACACCTACGACTCAGATGTCACGGGCAGCTTCGGTTTGATTCACCTCCGGCCGCGCGATCTCTCCTGGCAGACTTGCGTGGCCCATGAGGTCGGCATTGAGCCCGAACCGGCGGATCTCTTCCGGCATGTTGATCTTTACGGCAACACCGAGTGCTATTTCCATGTCGTCCAGCCACACACCCGGCTGGTCGTCACCTCTACCAGTGTGGTCGATGTGGAGGTCAACGATCTGGCCGCTGACGCCTTGGACCTGCCCTGGGAAAAAGCCTTGCCTAGGTCACGATATGACGATCCGGAAGCTTGGCAGACCACCGACTTCACGTTCCCGTCGCCTTATGTCGACGTTCCAGCAGCGATACAGGACTACGCTCGGCCCTCTTTTCCGGCCGGACGGCCTATCGGCGAGGCGGCCGTCGAGCTCATGCATCGGATATATGCCGACTTCACGTACAAATCCGGCTCAACAACCCTGAGCACAAAGGTCTCGGATTTGCTGAACAAGAGAAGTGGTGTCTGCCAGGACTACGCCCACTTCATGGTGGCGGGCCTGCGCTCACTCGGGCTAGCCGGGCGCTATGTCAGCGGCTACCTGGCAACTCGGCCGGCGCCGGGCAAGCCGCGGCAAGCCGAAGATGCCGCCAGTCATGCCTGGGTAGGTTGCTGGATTCCCGGTGCAGGCTGGCTCTATCTAGACCCGACGAACGATCGCATCATTGACGACTCGCACACCACGCTCGCCTGGGGACGGGACTATGGCGATGTCCCTCCGGTCAAGGGCGTGATCTTCACCGAAGCGAAGAAGTCGAAGATGGAAGTCTCGGTGGACATGGCGGAGGTCTGACTTGTGCGTGCGTTCAGATGTGAAGTATGCGGAGCAGAGCTGTTCTTCGAGAATTCCGTCTGCGTCAGCTGCGGCTCAGCCGTCGGATACTCCCGTGAGCAGAGCTCGATGGTCGCCGTCAGCGATGATCGCCCAATCTGCGCCAACCTCAACCGCTGCGGATGCAACTGGATCGCAGATCCGGCCTCATCCGCGGGATTGTGCTTCAGCTGCCGATTGACACGTACCCGACCAGCCGATGGCGACACCGTCGGGTTGGCCCAGTACTGGGTCGCTGAGTCGGCCAAGCGCCGGCTGATCTTCGGGCTTGATGAGCTCGAGCTCCCGATCAAGATCAGCGACGGTTCCAGCGGTGTCGCCTTCGACCTGCTATCGAGTACCCAAGGCAAGATCATCACCGGCCACCAGAACGGCATCATCACTCTTGATCTTGCCGAAAGCAACGACTCGCACCGGGAGGCGCTACGGGAGAGCATGGACGAGCCGTACCGTACTGTGCTCGGGCATTTTCGGCATGAGATCGGCCATTACTACTGTGAATTGCTTGCGCTGAGCACTGACCGCCGTGACGAGTTCCGTGAGCTTTTCGGAGACGAAACCGCCTCCTATGAAGAGGCACTGCAACGCCACTACTCGGACCCGGCCGGTCACAACTGGCAAGATCGTTTTATCAGCGCGTACGCGACGATGCATCCACACGAGGACTTCGCCGAGGTATTCGGCCACTTCTTGCACATCGCCGACACACTGCAGACTGCTGCCGAATTCCGGCTACTGCCACAACAAGATCAAGACAGCGATGGCCCCACACTGTCGGAGATCTCCATAAAGCCGCGGGTTGCCCTATTGGAAAGGCCAATGGCCGAGGTCGTTGGACGGACCTGGTTGCCGCTGACCAAAGGCCTGAACCAGATCAACCGGAGTATGGGCAGCTCCGACCTCTATCCCTTCGTCTTGGCAGAGACCGTGATTGCCAAACTGAGCTTCGTTGCAGATCTGGTAGCCAACGCTGAGGCACGCGCGGACTAGAGCTCCTCGTCAGCCGCGAGCCACCACGAAACTGTCCAACTTGGCACGGGCCTTGCCGAGCTCAGCCCATGGTCCGGGCACGTTCACTACAGCGAGTCCGCTGGTCGGGAACTTACTGTCCATCTGAGCCCAATCCGCGGACTGCGTGCGGACACATACGTGGTCCACGAGGTCAGGAATGCCGGGCGCGTGCCCGAGTACCAGCAAGGTATGAAGGTCGTCAGGAACACCACGGATCAAGGTCAAGAGCTCGGGGACCCAGGCCTGGTAGATCTCACGCCGGTATTGCAACTCGCCAGCTGTGGCGCCGCCAGCCATGGCGTATTCCCAGGTTTGCTTGGTACGGGTTGCTGTGGAACAGAGTACGAGGTCAGGTCGCAACGATCGTTCGCTGAGCCACCGGCCGATCGCCTCAGCGTCGCGACGGCCGCGCGCAGATAGTGGCCGCTCATGATCATCGACGTCGAAATCCCACGAGGACTTCCCGTGTCGGACGAGCACCAGCGTTCGCCGGCTCTTGACCTCGGAATCCATGGCGTCAGACTAGAGGTCCGCGCCCGCTAGCGGCAGGGGACTCCGGCCCTGAATCGGCGCTAGTCGTCGCCAGGTTCCAGTGACTCCCAGATCTCCCGGCATTCCGGGCAGACCGGGAACCGCTCTGGATCACGGCTCGGCACCCACACCTTGCCGCACAGTGCGACAACCGGCGTACCCATCACCATTGCCTCGGTCAGCTTGTCCTTCGGCACATAGTGCGAGAAGCGCTCGTGATCGCCCTCGTCAACGCGGTAGTCGGGCCGTTCCTGAGTACGCTCGTCGACGATCGTTTGGGCGCCGGGGCTTGGTTCCTGACTCACGTTCGCCAGTTTAGACAGTTTGGACATTTGGGGTGTAGGGCCGAAACGACCTCCAGCAAAACGAACGCCTGTGGTGCACTGGTGAGATGGCGACCAAGGAGACTGCCGACACGGCGGCTGTTGCGCCGCCACAGGTCTCCCAGCGAGCCCTCACCATCGGTCTCTGCGCCACTGTCGTCGCCATAGCCTTTGAGACCATCTCAATCGCCACCGCGATGCCGGTAGCGGCTCGTGATCTCAACGGCCTCAACTATTACGCCTGGGCCTTCTCGGCTTTCTTGATCGGGATGCTGTTCGCCACAGTTGTCTGCGGCCGGATCAGTGATCGCGTCGGACCAGCCAAACCGCTGCTAGCCGGCCTGATGATCTTTCTGGCCGGACTGGTCGTCTCGGGAACTGCGCAGCACATGGCACAGCTCGTCTTCGGCCGGCTTGTGCAGGGACTTGGTAGCGGCGCGATGAACGTCGCGATCTTCGTCTGTGTCGCTCAGGTCTACAGCACGAGGCAGCGGCCCAAGATCTTCGTCTACATCTCTACCGCGTGGGTCGTGCCATCGTTTGTGGGGCCGCCTGTTTCGGCATGGCTGACCAACAATTTGAGTTGGCATTGGGTCTTCTTCGCTGTCATTCCACTGGCCCTCTTCGGCGGCATCATGGCGTTGCCAAGCCTGCGGCGAATGATGCGTCATGACCCGAGCAGCAGCGATGCCAACCAAAAGCCAGCGCCGTTATGGGCGGCCGGGATGCTTTGTGCCGCCACTGCTGCTCTACAGCTCGCGGGTCAGCGGCTCGACTGGATTGCGATTGTCCTGCTGGTCGGCGGTCTGGCGATGCTCTTGGTGGCGTTGCCGCGGCTCATGCCGGCTGGCTTCCTCAGATTCCGTCGTGGGCTGTCACAGGTCATTCATACCCGCGGTCTGCTACCCGGCGCCTTCTTCGGTGGTGAAGCCTTTGTGCCGCTGATGTTGGTCGAGCAGCGGTCGGTTCCGCTCTTCCAGGCCGGTGCGGTGCTAACCGTCGGCGCGCTCGGCTGGACCGCCGGTTCCTGGCTGCAGTCGCGACCGTGGTTGGGAGTTCGGCGTGACCGCTTGATCACGCTGGGCTGCTGTTCGGTTGTTGTGGGATTGGCGCTGGTATGTGTGATCGCCTTTGTACCGGCAATTCCCTATTACTGGGTGGCGCTGAGCTGGGTTCTAGGGGGCCTAGGCATGGGACTTGCGATATCGAGCACCTCCTTGGCCGTCATGACCCTGTCCGCGGCGGCCGAGCAGGGTCGGAACGCCGCATCGCTGAACCTCTATGACGCCCTCGGATCCGCGATCTTCATCGGTGTCGCGGGCAGCATCTTTGCGGCGCTTCACCCGACTGGAAACCTGGCCCTGACCTTCGGTGTCGTGGAGGCGTCGATGGCAGTCGTGGCGTCGCTCGCGGTCATCACCTCGCTTCGCATAGGCATAGTGCAAAACGAGTTCGCGCCATTTTGATTGCTTCGCTCGCTGACGCTCGCTCCGCACAGATCGCGCTGTGGAAGCCGCCTACTTCGTCGTCGCTCGCAGACGAAAGCATGTCTCCTCGCTCCTCCTCACCACGGCGGCGCGCGATCCGGGGCGTGTCCAGCACGTCGTGATCGATGATCGTCCGGGCCTCGGCTCGACCGGCTTGCAGCTGCGACCGCCTGCTTCGGCCTCAGACTCGGGAAGAGCTGGTGGCGAGGGCCTCGAGCGTGGCCCGAGACCCTTTGCTGTGCAACGAGTTCAGCGTGTTCAGGTACGGCTCAGTAAACGCCGGCTCGTTGGCCAGCTCACCGAACAGCTCGCGATTCTTCACGAAGGCCAGCGGATCCTCGCGCTGCTGGGCGGCAATCTGCTGCAGTGTGTCGGCCAGCCTGTCGACCACTTTGATCGGCTCGCCCTGCTCATCGACACCCTCGGCGTATCGGGCCCAACTGGCAACCACCGCCGCCGACAGTGTGACATCGCGGCCCGCGGCAAGGTTTTCGCGTACGACCGGCAGCAGCCATTTAGGAATCCGATCCGAGCTCTCGGCGCACAGCCGGGCTACCGTGTCCCGTACCGCGGCATTGGAGAACCGCTCGATCAGTTGCAGCTTGTACGCGTCGAGATCGATCCCAGGCACGGGCGAGAGCGTGGGCGTCGCCTCTCGGTTCATGTAGTCGAGCAGGAAGTTGGCGAACAATTGATCTTGCGCAACCTCATGCACCAGCCGGTAGCCGGCGAGATAGCCGAAGTAGCACAGCGCCTGGTGACTGGCGTTCAGGAGGCGCAGCTTCATCAGCTCGTACGGCTCCACGTCTGGCACAACTTGCACGCCGACGTCTTCAAACGGTGGTCGGCCCAAAGAGAAGTTGTCCTCCAGCGCCCACTGCGTAAACGGCTCACAAACGACCGGCCAGGCATCCTCCACCCCGAAGCGTTCACTGATCTGGGCCCGGTCCTCATCTGTGGTCACCGGCGTAATTCGGTCGACCATCGAGTTCGGGAAGCGGACATTGGTCTCCACCCAATCGCCCAGCTCCGGATCCCGGAGCCGGGCGAACGCGCCGAAGACTTCCTGAGCCATATGGCCGTTGCCCTGGATGTTGTCGCAGGACATCACGGTGAAGGGCTCGATGCCGCGGGAGCGACGTCGTACCAGCGCCTCTGTGATCAGGCCGAATGTCGTGCTGGGCACCGCTCCAGGAGCCAGATCGGCCTGGACAGCCGGGTTGGTGGCGTCGAACTCACCGGTGACCTGGTTGAAGTTGTAGCCGCCCTCGGTCACCGTCAGTGAGACGATCCGCGTCTTGGGATCGGCCATCTTTTCGATCACCGCATCAGGATCGTCCGGCGAGTACAGATACTGCATGATCGATCCGATAACCCGCGGCTCCCAACCTCCCTCAGGATCTTTCAGAACCAGCGTGTACAGGCAGTCCTGAGCCTCCATCACCTCCTTCATCTTGAGGTCGAACGGCATCACGCCGACGCCACAGATTCCCCAGTCGAGTGCCTTGCCCTGTTCCATGAGCTGATCGATGTACATGGCCTGGTGGGCGCGATGAAACCCACCGACACCGAAGTGCACGATGCCGACCTGGCCCTGGGAGCGGTCATAGCTCGGCACCGGGATGTTCAGGGATCCGAGGTTGGCTTGGTTGAGCTCACTCATCTGATCCCCTGTTCCTACTTGACGGCGCCCAGGGACAGACCCTGCACCAGCTTGTCTTGGGCAGCGAAGCCGGCGATGATCACCGGCAGCGATACCACTGTCGCGGCGGCACATACCTTGGCCAGGAACAGACCCTGCGAGGTCACGAAGCTGGTCAGGAACACCGGTGCTGTGCCCGCCACGACGCTGGTCAGTGTGTTGGCGAGAAGCAGCTCATTCCAGGCGAAGATGAAGCAGATCAGCGCGGTAGCTGCGATGCCGGGAGAGATGATCGGCACGATGATGCTGCGCAGGGTACGGATCAATCCTGCACCGTCCACAGCAGCCGCCTCGAAAAGCTCAACCGGGATGTCGGCGAGGAAGGACCGCATCATCCACACTGCGATGGGCAGGTTCATCGCCGTGTACAAGATCAACAGGTAGTTGATGTTGTCCAGCAAACCCAGGTATTTGGCGAATATGTAGAGCGGCAGCAGACCGGCAACCGCGGGCAGCATCTTGGTCGACAAGAAGAAGAACATCGCATCGGTCCACTTCTTGATCGGCCTGACCGACAGTGCGTACGCCGCGGGGATCGCCAGGACGATCACCAAAATCGTTGAAATGATCGATGCGATCGCTGAGTTGATCAACGGTGGCCACGGGCTGGCTCCGGAGGATGCGCCGAAGAACTCCTTGTAACCCTGGAGTGTGAGCGGGGCGAAGAAGCTGGGCGGGTTGGTGGATGCGTTGGGCTCGGAGTGGAGGCTGGTCAAGACCATAAAGAAGACCGGGAAGACGAAAAGGATGCCGATGATCCAGGCGACAATCCCGGCGATCACATTGCCGCGTCGGGAGCCCAATCCACGGGCTTTTGCGTTTGACTTCCGCCGTTGATTGGCGAGTTTGCTGGGCTCGGGAGCGAGTGCGGTAGTCATCGGTTCTCCTCGGCAAACAGGGTGGACACGGTGCGTAGCAGGAATGTGGCGATAGCGATCGAGAAGATCACCACGACGACACCTTGGGCGGAGGCGAGACCGTAGTCCTGCGCGCTGTAGAGAGTTTCGTAGACGGTGTAGGGCAGGTTTGCGGTGCCCAGCGAGCCGGCCGTCATGACGTAAACAGTGTCGAAAGTCTGGACGACATAGATCGAGCCGAGCAGGCCACCAAGCTCCAGATAGCGCCGCATGTGCGGCATAGTGATCCAGCGGAACGTCTGCCAGGAGTTGGCACCGTCGACGGAAGCGGCCTCCAAGACGTCACCTGGTCGGGACTGCAGACCGGCCAGCAGGATCAGCGTCATGAACGGCGTCCAGTACCAGATCAGCTGGAGCTCGATGGCCAGTCGGGGGAAGTCGGTAATCCAGTCCGGCTGCGGGGCGTTTTGGCCGAAAATGAGCGTGAGCATTCCGTTGAAGAGGCCGTAGACGGGGTTGTAGAGGGCGTGCTTCCACAACAACGCGGCGGCAACCGGCACGATGAGGAAGGGGGTGATCATCATGGTGCGGACTGCGCCGCGGCCGAAGAAGCTGCGGTTCAGCAGCAGCGAGATGCCCAGTCCCAAGGCGAGTGACACGACCACTACCGTGACGGTCAAGACGATCGTGAAGAAGACGCTTGACCGCAGTGCCGGGTCGGTGAAGACCGTCACATAGTTGTTCAGCGTTCCGAAGGCGATCTCGTTCGGATAGTTGGCCTGCCAGTTCATGAACGAGATGATCAGCGTCGCCACGAACGGGATCTGCGTCAGGATGATGGTAAAAACCAGAGCCGGCAGCAGCGGTACTCGCCGGCTCCAGCCCTTCTTGTCCAGCCAGCGCTCGTTGAAGGGTGGCTTGGGCTCTTTCTTCTTGGCTGCCTTGGCCTCGGCTTGAGCGTCGACGGGCGCCGCAGTGGTGGTGGCCATATGCGCCGTGCCTCCTTGTTCAGGTGTGTGGTGACCTGTCGACGTACAGCCCCAGCCCTTTCGACAAGTTCACGCCAGCGTTTAGTTGTCGGTAGTGATCTTGGGCTTCGGCAAACTCAGCCGGACAGTCCGTACGGCTGAGCTTGCCGAAAATCCTCAGATCCTGCTACTGGCCTTGGTATTTCTTGGCGACAGCCTCGGCCAGCTTCTGGCCTTTAGCGAGCGCCGTGGTGACGTCCTCCTTGCCGGCGATTACGGCCGAGATGTCATTACTGACCTTCGTGCCGAGGTCGGGGAACTCCGGGATGTCGACGAACTGGATACCGATAGTGGGTCGCGGTTGCACACCTGGGTTGACCGGGTCTGCGGACTCGATCGCCTTCAAGGTCGGCTCGGCGAACGCCCCGGCTTCCTTCTTGTAGTCAGGGTTGGAATAGGTCGAGATGCGCTTGCCGGCGGGCACCGTGGCCCAACCATCCTGCGCGCCCACCAGCTCTTCGTACTTCTTTGACGACGCCCACGAGATGAACTTCCAGGCGGCGTCTTGTTTCTGGCTCTTCTTCTCGATCGCCCATGCCCAGGTGTACAGCCAGCCAGACGCCTTCGTCATCTTGACCGGAGCCTGCACATAGGCCATCTTGCCCTTCACCGGGGAATCCGGGGCTTCCAAGCTGCCCGCTGCGGACGTGGCGTCGTACCACATGGCCGCCTTGCTCTGTGTCGTCGCCGTCAGGCACTCGGCGAATCCGGCCTGTGCCGCACCGGCCTCACCATGCTGCTTCACCAGGTCGGTGTAGAAGGTCGTCGCCTGGGTGAACTCAGGAGCATTCACTTTCGGCGTCCAGTCCTTCTCGAACCAGGTGCCGCCGAAGGTGTTGACCACAGTCGTGAGAGGTGCGAACACCTCACCCCAACCAGGCAAGCCCCGCA
>Ga0075425_100004349_pt1 | contig 14608 bp, 9 predicted proteins | sample SoiMethybrSBSTD4_FD_75300 | JGI IMG/M metagenome (GOLD analysis project Ga0075425, IMG submission 75300) | Bulk soil microbial communities from a Populus tree surrounding site in Tennessee, USA - Soil MetaG P. TD hybrid SBSTD4 | ecosystem: Environmental > Terrestrial > Soil > Tree plantation...
ATACCGCCACCCCCGCCAGCAGCGCGAGGGCAATGTTGGCTGCGCCGTAAACGACGTTGTAGTTCTGATCCCACCAACTGGGGAGCTGCGCCAAGGTTCGCCAGGGAGTTACGAAGTAGAGGTAGAGATAAAGCCACCAGGCGATGACCATTCCGGCATTAGCGGCGTTGAGAAGGCCAGGATTGTCGCGCTTACTCAAATGCGGGCGAACCGCCAGCGCCATCATCATAGGAACGACATGGAGGTAGAGAACCACGTCGCCCCAGAAGCCGGAAGCAGGAGGGGCGTGCAGTACCGCTTCATAGAAAGTCCACAACACCTGGTTGAGCAACCAGAGCGCAAAGCCGAGTGAGAGCAAGGTCCAGAATGCCGGGGAACTGCCGCGGCCGCCCACCTGATTGGGCAAGGTGGTGAGATAACAGGCCAGCAGAAGGAGGGTTTGTAGGGCGTCAGAGAAGACGTGCAGGGTGTAACCATTGGGAAGAAGCAGGGAGACAAAAATCTGCGAGCAGGCCAAAAAGGCGGCCGCCGTGAACCACACGACGCTGGCTCGCTTAAACAACACGCACCCCTTGGAAGAAACTTTGTGGGGTCGAAATAATGCCCGAGCATAACCGCACGGCATGAGTATCGGAAGATGACCAGAGTAACTATCAGCGTGCGACTTTGCTGTCCCGCAGGGCTGGGAAGAGCCAGTGCTTCAGCTGCAATTGCAGCTGGCTGGAGACATGAATAAAGCGGATGCCGGCGCGGCCATGTTTATCGGCCCAGGCAATCTGGCCCTGGACATCAATAGCCTCGCGAATGCCGGGCAAATTGAAACGGGCACGAACTGACTGGCGGACGGTAGCGGGTTCGGAGAGACGAATCGCGATTCCGCCTTCGCTAACGTTGGTTACGACGGCTTTGACTTCGCGGCCGAGGTTGAATTTGAGGCAGACTGGGGCATGGGCGGGCTTACGCAGTTGTTGCCGCCTTTGCGGGTACATCAGGCTCTTGATGGCGCGCAAGCCCTGCAGCGCGCGGTCCAGCGTGATGGGTTCGTAGAGAACGAATTTCGCGCCCAGGGCGAACGCCTCACTAACGCTGGTTTCGCCGCCCAGGATGGCGGCGATCATGGTCTTGTTTTCGTGCTGCCGGCGAATGTCCTGCAAGAGTTCGTCAGCGCCCGGCACACTGAAGTCAATGACCACAGCTTCGAATTTTTTGCGATCCATCAGGGCGACGGCGGAACTGGGCTCGCTGCACACTACGACATCGATGTCCAGGCGCGAGAAAGCTCGCATCAGGACAGCTACCTTATCCGTGTCCCGCGACAACACCATGGACTGCAGAAGCATGCCTTAGGAATGGTAGGTCGGAAGCAGGTAAGGCAGTAGGTTACCGAGGTCACGGTTCTTCCGCGTGGAGGCCTAGCTAGCCAGTTCCTCGCTGTCGCGGCAGTGCCGGCAGTTGCAGGAAAAGGCTGAATCCAGAAAGGAAACGCGACCGTTGCTTTCGAGGTGGCGGCAAGTACGGCAGCGATAGAGGGCTTGTCCCAGGGACGTCATTTTCTGGCCGCAGAACCGGCAGGCGTGGCTGTCCCTCCAGAGCTGGCGGGCTTGCTTGCGCAGCGGAAGAGAAGGGGCCGATGTGGCAGGGAAGGCAGGCGCATAGAAGGCCTGGGATGCGGGCTCTGCAGCTGGAACGGCTTGGATCGGCTCGATGGCGAATTCCGCGCTCTCCTCGGCGACGTTTTCCGCTTCGACCCGGGGGCGATCTCCGAGGTGGACCCAGCTGATGCTGAGTCCCAAAAACGCAACGGCCCCACAAATAGCGAAATCAATGGCGGGCTGCTGAAGCTGGCGAACCGAATCCAGGGCGATGATGCGGAAGGCGACGACCAGTGCGAAAGCGAACAGGGCCAGGCCGCCCATGGCCATCATCTTAGGACCGAGCGCTTGCAGGAGTTGGTCAACCCGGCTGGGTGTGGCCGGGGCGAAAGTCTCGCCTGAAAATTCGTACCCGTTAGCGTCGTCGAAAGCCAGGTTGTTTGCAAAGCTGCTGCCCATAAGAAACCTTCTTCAATTGAGCTTTGGCGATCTGGGAAACCCGGGCCGGAATGCCCATAAGCTACTTTGGATAGACGGCGAGGAAAATGGCACAGAGGTGCCAGAGCTGTGGATTATTCGGTTTATCCAGAACGGCTGCGGCTTGAGGCCCATGGGGCCGGCTTGTAACCTACGGAGCGGCCGGGCTCACGGGATGGGAGCCGTTTCCGGTGGTGAGCAGCAGGGCAGCGGTGGTTCCGGCCGCGGCAGCTCCACCGATGATCAAGGCAGTCTTTTTGGAGATGTGAAAGCCGTTGCCGCCGGGCGCAGCGCCTTTGGTCGTCTTGTGGCCTGAAGCCTGGTCTGACTCCTGACGGGTGGTCTGCTGGCCTTCCTGCAGGATGGTAGTGGAGGCGCCATCGTTGATCTCCAGAGCGCCTTCCCGGGCGGCGATCTGAACCAGACCGTCGGAATCAGAAACCTCGAATTTGGCGGAGCGCTGGGCCAGGGGGGCGATAGTCAGCTTGCCGGCACGGACCGCCATAGCTTGCGTGGTGGTCACCACCACGCCGCCGCGGCTCATATTGAGGGAATTGCCTTCAAACTGGACCGAAGAATCCGCCAGAACCAGGATCATGGAGCCATCGGCGTTGATGCTGGCCACGGAATCGGGCCGGGTGGAAACGGTATCGCCCACAAACAGGGCAGCGGAGCGCAGTTCGTTGTTTCCAGTTGGGCCGGCCTCGCGCTCGCTGGTGGTCAACATGGCGGAATTGGCTGCCAGAAGGCAAGCGGGCAAGAACAACACCAGGCAGGCAAGAAGAGGTTTTCTCAAAAGGAAACGCATTGTCCCATCCCAAATGGAAATTTAGCTTTCGCCATAGTATCGAGAAGCGGGCAGTGCGGCTATTGCCAAGGTGGTTACGGAAGATTCTTGCGCAACAGCCGGGACAGTTCAGGAGTGCTACGGGCGAGCCTTCGCAAGAGAGCTGTACCGATGCTCATGCTCCTTTTCCCATGCACAGGGGTCGAGGAGGCGAATGCACCCCGCTCCTTCCGTAACCCGTTTACCCCCTACTGCCGGCTGCGAATTCGGGCGAAAATGTAGCCATCCTTTATTTTTTAAGGCTGCCAATCGGTTCACATCATGGAATTGCCCTCAGAAGTGGTAGCATCGCATTCGACACCAGCACAGGACTCCAAACAGGCGGCGCCGCAGGCAAAAATGCCGGTACGAGCGATGACACAACCCTGGAGAAACTTAGAAGGGCGAGTGGTTGGGGGAAAGTTCCGCCTCACGCGATACGTGGGCGGGTCCGAGCACAGCGCCGTGTTCCTGACCGAACGTCCGGGAGAACCGCGCAAAGCTGCGATCAAGCTTATCGGGGCGAACCCGGATAAGACCGCCCGCCAACTTGACCGTTGGGCCAAAGCGGAGAAGATGACGCACCCCCACCTGCTGCGAATGTTCGAGATGGGGCGGAGCCTCCTGGGAGATGAGGAATTGCTGTACCTGGTGACGGAGCATGCGGAGGAAGACCTGTCGCAGGTAGTGGCGGCGCGGCCCCTCACCCCGCAGGAGTGCCAGGAAATGCTGCCTCCGGTGCTGGAGGCGCTGACTTACGTGCACCGCCAGGGCTTTGCGCATGGAAGGCTTAGGCCGGCGAACATTATGGCGGCTCAGGAACGGGTGAAGCTATCTTGCGATGGGCTGACCGTCCCTGGTGAGGGCAGCAACGACCTGGGCACGCCCAGCGTGTACGATCCGCCGGAAGCCGGTACTGAGGGCCTCTCCCCAGCGGGCGATGTCTGGTCGCTGGGAATGACGCTGATGGAGGTGCTGACCCAGAAGGTGCCGGTGCTGACGGCGGGGCGGAAAGAGCCGGCGCTGCCGAATTCGGTGCCGGCGGTATTGGCGGATGTAGTACGCCATTGTCTTTGCCTTGATCCCAAACAGCGGTGGACGGTGGAGCAAATTGCGGCTCGGCTGACACCTGTAGCCGCGGCATCGCCGACGCAAAATGAAGTTATCCGCAGCCCACAGCCGACCCGCAAGAAAAAGCTTTATGTGGCTGCGGCGGTGGCCGTGGTAGTTCTTTTGGCGATCTTCATTGCGAGCCGGCGTTCTACTCGTACGCAGGCGAGCACGGAACCGGTGGCATCGGTTGAGACTAACGCCGGTGCTGGAGCCAGTGTTGCCACATCCGCACAGCCAGCGCCTACCGCGGAGCCCGTGGCTCCACCTGCGGCGAAACCTGCCCCGGCTGCAAAAGTGACAGCCCAGAGCCCGCAGCAGGCGATTGTGCGTGAAGTCTTGCCCAAGGTGCCGAAGAGCGCCCGCGACACGATTCAGGGCACGATTCGAGTGCGGGTGAGGGTAGCTCTGGACGAAGCGGGCAATGTAGTGGGGGCACGGTTCGAATCAGCGGGTCCGAGCAAATATTTTGCGCGCCTCTCCATGCAGGCGGCGCAGGCGTGGAAGTTCGCCGCGCCGCAGGCGGGGGGAGCAAATCCGGCCAAAGAATGGTTACTGCGCTTCGAGTTTCGGCGAGATTCTACCCACGTGGTTCCTAGCCCTGTCACGCATTAGACCTCTTCCATCCAATCAGCCCGCCCGGCTATCTGTATCCGTCCTTTAGAAACTGAGCCGCAGACCGAACTGAATGACGCGCGGCCCGCCTCCACCCAAGCCGGGATTGCCCTGTGCAACGTCTGGAGTCTGGGTGATCAGGCCGATAGGACCGCCGTTGCTTAAGCTGCCGTCGGCATTGAGCCCCGGCGTAATGCTTCCGTTGGGCAAGGCGAAGTTGGGGTGGTTGAAGATGTTAAAAAACTCTGCCCGGAACTGGAGATTCAGGCGCTCATAAATCTGCATGCTCTTGGCCAGGGAAAAATCCAAGTCCCAGTAGCCGGGCCCGAAGATGGCATCGCGGCCGAGGTTGCCGAAGGTGCCGTTGGCGGGTTGCTGGAAGGCGAGTGGGTTGAGGTAGCCGGTAGCGGGCGTCCAGTTCGACAGAATGGGATTCACTCCGGGAAGCAGATTCGGTCGCTGGTGGAAGTTGGACTGGGTGTTGAAGAAATTGTTTGGGAACGCGCTGCTGTCGGTGGAGGTAATGATGGGGACGGGGCGGCCTGATTGCACGCTGACGATCGAATTCAAGGTCCAGCCCTGGGACAGTTTGCCAGGCAACCACGACAATTTCGGAACAGCGTAGTCGAGCGCAGCGGTGAAGCGATGACGCGTGTCAAACGTAGAAGGCCCATGCTCGGCGTGCAGGTTGAAGGAGTCCTGGGGAAGCGCGGCGGTGGCGAAGTTGAAATCAATGCCATCGGAAGCGTCGTCCAGCGACTTGGAGAAAATGTAAGAAGCGAAGCCGGAGAAGCCGCGCCAATTCTGGCTGCGGAAGCTGGTCTGAAGAGAGTGATAGGTGGAAGAACTCACTGTCGCCAGCACATCTTCAAAAGTGAAATTGGGATTGGGGCGCAGGCCAAAGGGGTTGGGCTGGTTGGCGTCAAGCAGGCGGGTCAAGCGCGTGCCCTTGCTGCCCACGTAGCTGATCTGGAAGGCGGAATTCTCCGCCAGCTGCTGCTGAATGTTGAGGTTGAAGTTCTGCACGTAAGGAGTTGCAAAATCCCGAGGTGTGACAAGCACGCTATAGGGGCCGGTGGTAGCGGGGGTCAAAATCGGTCCGGTGGCTGAGCCGTTATAGGCGTTGGAGTCGAAATTGAGCGGCAGCACGGGAACGGGGCCAACTGGATTGGTAATCAGGCCAGCGGAGTTGGTGAAGTTGGCGACCAGCAAGTCTTGGGGAATGTAGTCGTAGTAAATGCCATATGACCCGCGCAGCACGGTCCTGGGCCGTACGCTCCAGGCAAAGCCCAGGCGGGGACCAAAGTTGTTCAGGTCGCGGTTGTAAGCGCCATCCAGGCCGTGGGTGCCCACCATGGCAAGCGTGCCATCACTGGCGAGATTGGAGAGCAGGTTGTGCTTCTCGCCGAGCGGGCCAAAATACTCCCAGCGCAGGCCGAGGTTCAGAGTGAACGTGGGGCTGGCGCGGAAATCATCCTGGGCGAAAAAAGCCAGGCCGTTGTTATAGGTGGTGCGTTGCGTGTTTCCAGTGTTGGCGGAGACGAAGACATTTGAGCCAAGATAGAAGTTGGCGAGAACATCTACAGAGGGATCGCTGGCCAAACCGGTGCCGAAAACGTCGAAGAGGCCGCGCTCCAGATTGTCGTTGAAATTATCAATGGCATAGCGGCGGAACTCACCGCCGAACTTCCAGGTGTTGCGGCCGCTGACCACGGTGAAGTTGTCCAGGAGTTGGTAACTCTGGCTCACCCGCCCGCGGGGAATGCTGAAGGCGGAAGCGCCCAAGTTGTCGAAAGAGCCGGAGAAATCAAACTCCGGCAGGCCGGTTTTGCCGGTGCCCAGGTTGAGGCCAATGCTGGCGGGATCAAAATTGGCGTCCACTCCGCTGAAGCTGGTGCGATAGCGGCTGTAGCCGAAGCGGACTTCATTGATGCGGTTGGCGCTAAGGGTGGAAAGCAGACTGAGAGAAACCACCTGCACGCGCGTGGGCGACGTCTGGGCAAACTGCGGCAGGCGCGACCCGCTGCCGAAGCCGCCGATGGCGCCCAGGGGAAAGGTCTGATCGCTGCGTGCAAAGGCGTAGCGGCCGGTCAGCGATTCGCGCGAAGTGAGCTGGTGGTCTATTTTGATGATGAAGTTGTCCAGATCATTCCGGTCCTGGGCGCTGATAGCAGCCGTGCCGGCGCTGCCGTTGAAGCCGGTAGCAGCCGGGAAGAAGTCCAGCACTTTGTCGAGGGCGGGATTGATGGCCGTAAGTCCGTTGGCCAGGGCCACCGATCTGGCTGCTGCTTTTTGCGCTTCGGTGGGCACGAAGAGGAGAAAATCTGAGCCCACGCGCTCCCGCTGCCCTTCATAGGCGCCAAAGAAAAAAGTGCGGTTCTTGACGAGGGGGCCGCCCAGGGAGCCGCCGAACTGGTTGTTCTTGAAGGGAGAGTGCGGATTGGCGCTGCCATCGGGATTGGTGCGCACGTTGAAGTAATTGCGCGCGTCAAAAACGCTGTTGCGCAGATACTCGAAGACGGTGCCATGCACGTCATTAGTGCCGGATTTGGTGATGATGTTTACCACCGAACCGCTGTTGCGGCCGTATTCGGCGCTGAAGTTTGACTGCAGGTTGAATTCCTGGATGGCGTCAATAGGCAGCAGGGAAGCGGGCGCGCCGGTGATGCCTACCTGGTTCAACGCCGAGTTGTTGAAGAAGGGGTCGTTGTTGTCGGTGCCGTCCAGCGTGTAATTGTTGGAGCGGTCGCGATTGCCGTTGATGTTGAACTGGCCGAACCCGGCTTGACTGCCGGCCACGCCCGCGGGTTCGACGGTCACGCCCGGCACCAGCGCCACCAGCTTGCCGAAATCGCGGCCGTTGAGAGGGAGCTGGCCGACGAGGGTCTGATCCACGACCTGACCGAGGACGTCGCGAGTTGTATCCACGACGGGGGCGGCTGCGGTCACAGTCACCTGTTCTTTGGCCGTACGTACCTTGGCCAGGTCGAAGTCAGCGGTGGTGTCAGCGCCCACCGCAACCAGCACCCTGGAGGTTACGGTGGCCAGGCTGGCAGAACTGGCACTCACTTCGTATTGCCCCGCCGGTACCTCGGCCACCACATAGCCGCCGTCGGGACCACTCGCAGCCGTGCGCGCCTCGCCGGTAGCCAGATTCTTCGCGGTGATCGAGGCGCCGGGAACCACCGCGCCGCTGGCATCGCGCACCGTACCACGTATAGATCCGCGGTAGCTCTGCGCGACGAGCGAAACGCTGAACATCAGAATGACGCAAATGACAAGCCAGAGATAGGTGCGCGTGTAGCGCTGTGCTGTTTTCATTCGATCCTCCTGCGGGGCAGGCAATTTGGTCGTTCTGTATCGAGGCTCTACAGCCAACAACGGGGCCCTGAGCCGGCGCTCACTTCCTGGCGATGAACAGAGAAAGCGGGGGCTTGATGTGGTGAGTCTGCGCGAAGTTACGCTGGTTCAAGGCCAGGCTGAAGCGGCCGCGGGAGTCAATGAAGATCAGCGGTTCGCCTATTGGAACATCACCGAAGGTTCGTACGAAGGGCACGACCATATCGTCGTTGCCCAGCTTGATGTGAACCTTTTCGCCGTGGACATAGCCCAGCTTGAGGAAGTCATCGCCGCTGACGTTGGTGATCAGGTTGCCGAAGGGCCCGTCAAGGGCAGACACCTGGCCGGTGATGCCGGCTGCCTCCATGTGCGAGGGGGAGATATCGAGGCGGACCAGCTGCTTCAGTTCAGGCCCGACCTGGGTCCACTCAGCGCCCGCGGCCAGGTGAGCGCCGACGGGTGAAAAGATATCGCGCCCGTGGAAGGTGGAAGAGATGCCGCTGCCGATCATCCAGGAGCGGTTGGTGATTTCGCGGGCGGCGTCCAGGCCGTCGCGGTCCAACACCATGGTCATGAGACCGTTGTCGGGCAGAACAAAATACTGGCCGCGTTTGGACTTGACCACCACAGCCTTGCGGCTGGTTCCGACCCCCGGGTCTACGACAACGACGAAGACCGTGCCGACCGGGTAATAGGGCGTAGCGCCATAGAGAAAGCGAGCGCCATCGGCAATGGAGAAGGGTGTCACCTGATGCGTGAGGTCCACGATGCGCGCCTCGGGAGCGATGCCCAGCATCACGCCCTTGCAGATGGGGACAGAGTCATCCAGGGTGCCAAAATCGGTCATGAAAACGATGATTGGCCGATGCGGCGCGGAGGCGCTTTTCTGGGCGGCAACCGGGGTTGCGGCCACAGCCAGGAGAAGAAAGAAGGCGACAAAAGCACGCGTGCGGAGTTCTAAGAGTCGCATGATGTGTACTTTGGGTGACGGGTATTCTAGCGCACGGCTGTGAGAGAGTCATTCGCGAAAAAAGAAAATCGGCTAGTGGGCGCCGCGGCCAGAGAGCACGGCGGGGATGGTCTTAAGAAGAATCTTGAAGTCGAGCCACACCGACCAGTTGTCTATGTAGAGCAGGTCGAGGCGGACCCAGTTATCAAAGCGGAGCTGGCTGCGTCCTTCCAGCGCCCATAAGCAAGTCATGCCCGGACGCATGCGCAGGCGGCGGCGCTGCCAGGGCTGGTATTGATCCACTTCTTCGGGCAAAGGCGGGCGCGGCCCCACCAGCGACATGTGGCCGAGCAGCACGTTCCACAGCTGGGGCAGCTCATCGAGGCTGAGCACGCGCATCCAGCGGCCCACCCTGGTGCAGCGCGGGTCGTTGCGCATTTTGAACGCCGGGCCGTCACGCTCGTTGAATTTCTCGAGATGGGGAAGCAGTTGGTCCGCATTGGCCACCATAGAGCGGAATTTCAGCAAGTGGAAGCGCCGCCCGCCCAATCCACAGCGTGTTTGGCAGTAAAAAACGGGGCCGCGGGATGTGAGCTTGATGAGAAGAGCGAGGACCACAAACAGAGGCGAAAGGATGACCAGGGAAAGGGCCGCGACAGTGAGATCAACCAGGCGTTTGAAAGCGAGGGCAAAATCATTCTGTGGGCTGCTGGCAAAACTGAGCAACGGGATTTGGCCGAGGTGCTCCACGAACACATGATTGAAGCCCTGGGGGAGGAAATCCAGTTGCATGCGCATATGGATTCCTTCCTGTTCGCACTGCTGCATCAGGGATTCCAGACCAGCGAGTTCCTCACGCCCTACCGCGAACAACACCTCATCCACGACGTGGCTATGAAGGAGCTCCGAAAGCTTCTCTACCGGCATGACCGGATAAGAACGGCGCAAGGCCGCAGGAATCACGGGCGGTTCCGGGCCGACGCAGGCGAAAGCCAGCAGCTCGAGGCCCAGATTCGCTCCCTCTTCCAGCAGGGAGGCGAGTTCGCCGGCGCTCCGGGAGGCTCCGACTATCACAAAGTGGCGGCGATTTTCCGGGCGGGTCCGCAGCCAGGCGCCGGCAGCCAAAAGCGTCCAGCGGCTGCCCGCCAGAAGGACAAATTGCAGAGCCACAAAAACCAGCAGCAGGCCGCGGCTGACGTACTGGCTCTGAAAGAAGAACATGCCGGTAAACAGCGCCAGCATTCCGAGGGCGACCATTTTGACGGCGTCAGTGGCGATGTCACGAGGACGCTTCAGCTCTACCTGCTGGTAGGCATTGAGCAGGTATCCCAGGAGAGGGATGAGTACGACAATGGCCGCGAAAACCGGCAGATAAGCGGAAAACGGGTAAATACCGTGCAGGCCGAACCAGTGGCTCTGCCCCGCCCACACGCGAATGCCGTAGGCAAGCAGAAAGGACACCGCTGTCGCGAGCAGATCATTGACCACACAAGTGGCGCGCATGAGCCGCGAGCGGCGCGAAAACATTCTTGTCCTCAGTCTCGCACTGGTTGAGAGCTTCTAGCATACGACAAATGTGTCTGGGAGGACAGGCGGATGGAGGCAGAGGTATGCGATCGTAGAAGGGTCAACCGGTAATTGTCGTTGCTACCTGGGCTTCATTTAATATCGTCACAAGCTTTCGTCCACTCAGCCCGGTTACTGCAAGCAGCAGATTTGACGAGGTCAGCGCGTAGATGTCGCGAAATACCTATTCAGACATTCTCATTTCCGCGGCGTGGTGGGGTTTGCTGGCGGGACTCCTGGAAGGAGCCGCCTACTACCGCTATCCTCTGCTGCGCAATCCTGACCTGCCGTGGATCGCCGTCCTGTTCGCCTGCGCTGTTTTCCTGGTCCTTGGTTTGGTATTTGCCTCCCTGGCACGATTTATCCGGTGGCGCGCCTTATTTGCCGGCGTGAACCTGGTGTTCGCTCTAGTGGCCTTCTACGATTGCGCCACCGTGGGGGTAGGAGACCACGGTGAACGCGTGTTGATGCGTGTGGTCGCACTGGCGCTGGCCGGGTGTGTGGCGCTGGCTGTGTGGAAATTTTCGGTGGGATGGCAGGGAATGCAGCGCAAAACCGTTATTTGTATCGCAGTTTTTGCGCTGCTTTACACAGGAGTACCGCCGGCGCGGCGGGCGTTGCGGGAACGGCGGGAATTGGCGGGAGTATCAGGCGCGAATCACGCACCCAACGTGCTGGTGATCATCGTGGATGCCTTGCGGGCAGACCATCTGTCCACTTATGGCTACAGCCGCGAGACCAGCCCTTATGCCACGAAGCTGGCGAGCCAGGGCGTGCTGTTTCAGAACGCCATAGCAGCAACATCGTGGACGCTACCCTCGCACGCCTCGATCCTGACGGGGCGCTTGCCGCACGAAACCGGGGCCGACCGGCCCGATGGTTCCGTAGACCAGAGCATGCCCAACGTAGCGGAAAGTTTTCGGCGGCGCGGTTACCGCACAGCCGCTTTCTCCGCCAACTGGTGGTTCTTTGCCCGGCGCCTGGGTTTTGGGCCCGGATTCGTTCACTTCGAGGACTTTGCTTCCGTGAGCAGCGCGATCGCGCAGACCAACTTAGGGCAACGCATTCAGAACTTGCTGTTAAAACTGGGAGTCCTGCAGGCGGCGATTGGGCGTGCCCGCGCGGAGCAAATTAATGGCCGCATGCTGCACTGGCTGGACCGCGGTACGGGTCCGTTCTTTATTGTGGCCAACTACATGGACGTGCATGAGCCCTATCTGCCGCCGCTGGACTGCTTCCATCGCTTTTCAAAACTGGCTCGGCCGGAGGGCCAGGTCTTCATCGGAAACCCTCAGATGGACCACCTAACCCCGCCCCAAATTCAAAACGAAATGGACGCCTATGACGCATCCATCTATTGTCTGGATGGGCAGATTGCGGCGCTCGTGCGGGCGCTACAAAAGCGGCAGTTGATGAGCAACACCATCGTGGTTTTTACCTCTGACCACGGCGATGGCTTTGGCGAGCATGGGCTGATGTCCCACGGAAACAGCCTGTATAGGGAACTGGTTCACGTGCCGCTGATCATGGTGGGCCCGGGCATACCCGCAGGAACGGTGGTGGAGCACCCGGCTTCAATGATGTGGCTGGCGCCTAGCCTGCTTTCGCTTACCGGCGCCTCTACACAACCGTTTCCGGGTCCGGCAATGAACGTGGCCTGGACCGGCGCATCGCAGCCCCTCTGGCCTGATCCGGTATCCGAGTTGGCCCAGATGTACCAGGATGCGAATGCTCCTAATTACACGAGTGCTCTGCTGTCCGTGGTCACAGCGAGGTGGCATTTGATTGCCGGCGGGCCGAAGGGAGAGGAACTCTACGACCGCGGTGGTGATAAGGCCGAAGCCCACAATCTTGCGGGCGCCAATTCAGCGGTTAGCCAGATGCTCAGGGGAGAATTACAACGTGAGGTGGCGGGAAAACCTGGACAGCCGGGACAACTAGATTCCGGCACAGTGGGCCAGCCGCTTCGAAAACAGGATGCCTCCGAGCGGCAAAAAATGAACGACTACCTGAAGGCGCTGGGTTACGTTCCCAACTGAGTCGAATCTTCAAACAACATCGCCTCCCCCTGGGCTGTCCACCTTCAGATCGGTTTTTGCGGGGAGAGGGCCGATTTCAGCAAGTTCGCCGAACAGCCGCTCGTACTGGTCCACAATCTTTTCCCAGGAATAGAGTTCGGCAGCCCGAGCCAGGGCCTTGCGAGAGAGTTCCTCGCGTAATTCGGGCGAGTCCAGCAGCCGCTGCATGGCAGAGGCGAGTTCGTCCACATTGGAGAGAAAAGCGACGCCGCAATCGCCGACGGCTTCGCGGTTCTCTTTTGTATCCAGGTAAAGCAGTGTGTTGCGGGCGGCCATGGCTTCCACCAGCGAAGGATGGATGCCGCCTACCTCAAACGCGGAAACGAACAGGCCGGCATTATTCTGCAGCTCCCAATAGCGGGAGCCATACACGGCGCCCACAAAGCGGACATTCGCTCCCGCCAGCGCCTTAAGGCGATCGACATAGCCGGGCGTGTACTTGTTATCGCCCACCACCACCAGCGGCCAGTCGGTTTGCAGCTTCGCGTAGGCCCGGATTACGAGTTCGGGATTATTCTCCGGCTCGAGACGGCACACGTAGAGAATGTAACGGCGCTGGGGAACATCGAAATCGTGCTCGTGCCAGGGCACCTGCGGAAGCTGCGGCACCTCAGCGCCATAGGCGATCATGGCGGAGTCGCGGCCGTAGCGTTTCAAATAGTAGTCGCGGATGGCAACCGCATCCGTAAGCAGGCGGGTGGGGGTGTAAGCCGAAAGGAACTCGCACAAAAGCAGATATTGCCGGGCGAACCAACCCCATTTCTTGCGCTTGCGATCCAGTCCGTCCACGTGGAGAGCCGTGGGCTTGCCGAAGAGGCGCGGGATCCACGCCAGGGGACTGTTGCCCACATTGCACAGCAGCACAGCGTCAGCATCGGTGAAGCCAACATGAACCACAGAGAGAAATGTGTTGAAGATGGTGTCGAAGTGCTTGCGGGAAATAGTGGGCAGGATGACCCGCTTCACGCCTGGACGCAGGACGTCGTCAGGGCGAGTGAAAGGACGGCGGCAATAAACCGTGACCAGGTGGCCGCGCTCAGCCAGGCGGTTGGCGAGTTGCTCGGCCAGGGTTTCAAACCCGCCATAGCGGGCAGGGATGCCGCGCGTTCCCAGAATGGCAATTCTCATAGAGTGGCCGGTGTACCCGCTCGCCGGCACGAATAAAAAATAACGAATGTAGCAGCTATTGTAACAGCGGCGCTGCAACCGAGAAGGTGCTCCGCGAGGCTTGCGGCTGGATCATTGCGAGTGGAAAAGCCGGAAATAAGTACTGAGCAGGCTGGAACGCGCGTCCGCAGACCGGCTGGCTTGCCACTGAAATATCTGTTGCTCAGAGGCGCGCAGCAGAGCCAGGAATTGAGATGAACTGATGCGGCGGGAGCGCATGATTCGGCGGCGCTTGCCCAGCATTCTGGGAAGGCGCCACAGGGCTCCTCCCAGTCCGCGCAGATAAGATAAAAAGCGGTGACGGCGCACGACCAGCGCCAGCCAGAGTAACTGAAAGAGCGCAATGTGGCCCAGCAGCCGGCAGAACACGGCAAGGGGATAATCCTTGAGCAGCAGGAGAAGCTGGTTTCGGGTCAGCAACGCGGCGATGCGTGGGTGGAACACGTCGCCCAGGGTAGCGCTGCCTAAATGAGAAGCCACGGCCTGCGGGGCGTAGATGCCGGTGTAGCCTGCCAGGTGCGCGCGCAAGCCCAAGTCAACGTCATCGAGGTAGGCAAAGAAATCTTCGTCCAGCGCCTGGATCTCCTCCAGCACTGAGCGGCGATAGAGTGTGGCGGCGCCGCAACCTGCAATCACGGCTGTAGCCTGCTCGAACTGACCGCGGTCCTCATCATCGTGGCCAAGACGATAGGCTCCTCCCCCTCTCAACACGGCGTCACCGGCGCCGTCCAGAATATTCCGCCGGCGGGCGTTCCGCAGTTTGCCGGTGGCAAACCCGCACTGGGGATCGCTCCGCAAAACCGAAACCAGGATTTCAAGAAAAGGCGGATCAAGTTCGATGTCGTTGTTGAGCAGCAGCACATACTCCGATGAGCTTTGCTGCAACGCG
>Ga0075425_100004350_pt1 | contig 14606 bp, 12 predicted proteins | sample SoiMethybrSBSTD4_FD_75300 | JGI IMG/M metagenome (GOLD analysis project Ga0075425, IMG submission 75300) | Bulk soil microbial communities from a Populus tree surrounding site in Tennessee, USA - Soil MetaG P. TD hybrid SBSTD4 | ecosystem: Environmental > Terrestrial > Soil > Tree plantation...
TGCCGGTGACGGCCGCCGGCGTGTTGAAGACCGCGAACGGCGTCGGGCAGTTGACGCTCGAATCGAGCACCGTCGGCGGCGTGCCCGTGCCGAAGATGCTGCTGCAGGAAATCGTCAGCTACTACTCAAAGACGCCGGAGAAGCCGTCCGGCATCGGCATCGACGATCCGTTCGCACTGCCCGCGCGCATCCGCGAGATCCAGGTCGAGCGAGGTCAAGCCATAATCGTGCAATGAAGCAGTCGGGCCTCGCGACGCCGCTTCAGTTCCTGAAGGGCGTCGGTCCCCGCCGCGCGGCCGACCTCGAGCGCGCCGGTCTGCTGACCGTCGAAGATCTGCTGTATCGGTTTCCGATCCGCTACGAGGATCGGAGCCGCCTGCAGAAAATCGCGACGCTCAGGCCCGGCCAGCCCGCGTCGATCACCGGACGCATCCTGAGCTGCGGCCTGCGATCGACCCGGCGTCCCGGCTTCAAGATCTTCGAAGCCGCCGTCGCCGACGACAGCTCCACGATCCGCGTTGTCTGGCTCAATCAGCCGTTTCTGCGCGACATCTTCGCCACGGGCCAGCACCTCGTGCTCTACGGACCGGTCGAGATGCGCGGCAGCGTCTCGCTGCAGCTGACCAATCCGCAGTACGAAATCCTCGACGACGAGGAAGGAGAGACGATTCACACCGGCCGGATCGTTCCGGTGTACGAAAAGACCGGCACCGTCACGCCGAAGATGCAGCGGCGACTCGTGCACGACGCGCTGGAGAAGCTGACGCCGGAACTTCCCGAGCACCTGCCCGAGGACATCCGCCTGCGGTTGAAGCTGCCGACGCGGTACGCCGCGCTGCACGCGACGCATTTTCCGCCCGAGGACGCCTCGATCGACGCGCTGAACCACTTCGAAACGCCGGCGCAGCGCCGGCTGATCTTCGAGGAGGCGTTCCTCTTTCAGATGGGCGTCATCGCCCGGCGGCGCGCGGCCGAGCTGGAGCCGAAGGCGGCGCCGGTTCGCGTGGACGATCGCATCCGCGAGTCCGCGCGCCGCGTGCTGCCGTTCAAGCTGACGGACGGCCAGAAGCAGTCGCTGAAGGAGATCGTCGACGATCTGCAGCGGCCGCATCCGATGAACCGGCTGCTGCAGGGCGACGTCGGCGCCGGCAAGACGATCGTCGCGCTGCTGGCGGCGCTCGTGGCGATGGAGAACGGCCTGCAGGTCGCGTTCATGGCGCCGACCGAGATCCTGGCGGAGCAGCACTATCTGAACATCGCGCGGCTGCTGCAGCCGTCGCGCTTCCGCGTCGCGCTGCTGACCGGATCGACGCCGGCGGCGGCGCGGCGCGAGCGGCTCGCGGAAATCGAAGCCGGCACGATCAACCTCGTCGTCGGCACCCACGCGCTCGTGCAGGGCGACGTCGCTTTCGAGCGCCTTGGCCTCGTCGTCATCGACGAGCAGCATCGCTTCGGCGTCCTGCAGCGCGCGACGCTGCGGACCAAGGGGCTGCACCCGGACGTTCTCGTCATGACGGCGACGCCGATTCCGCGAACGCTTGCGCTGACGGTCTACGGCGATCTCGACGTGTCGATGATCCGCGAGCTGCCCGCGGGCCGGCTGCCGATCAGGACGGCCGCGAAGCCGGAGTCGCGGCGGGACGAGATTTACGAGTTCGTACGCGGACAGCTCGATGCCGGACGGCAGGTCTACGTGATCTATCCGCTCGTCGAAGAATCCGCGAAGATCGACCTCAAGGCGGCGACCGAGATGGCGGACACGCTGCAGGAGTCCGTGTTCCCGCAGTACCGCGTCGGTCTGCTGCACGGGCGGATGAAGACCGACGCGAAGGATCGCGTGATGAAGGCCTTCGCGGCCGGCGACCTGCAGATTCTCGTGTCGACGACCGTCGTCGAGGTCGGCATCGACGTGCCGAACGCCAGCGTGATGATCGTCGAGCACGCCGAGCGGTTCGGGCTCTCGCAGCTGCACCAGCTGCGCGGCCGCGTCGGCCGCGACCGGCATCAGTCGTCCTGCTTTCTGGTGTACCAGTCGCCGCTGAGCGAAGAGGCGCGCGCGCGTCTCAAGGGCATGACGGAAACGACCGACGGATTCGAGATCGCCGAGCGCGATCTGCTCCTGCGCGGCCCCGGCGATTTCTTCGGCACGCGCCAGGCGGGCATGCCGACCTTCCGGCTGATCGATCTCGTGCGCGACCGCGAGCTGCTCGACGTCGCGCAGCGCGAAGCCTCGTCGTGGTTCGACCGGACCAGGCCGAGCGCGGCGGCGGTCGGCAGGCTGATCGAGACGTGGGAAGAGCGGTTCAGGCTGATCGAGGTGGGGTAGGAGCGCGAGGCTTCAGGCGAGCGTAGCGATGCGCATAATCGCAGGATCGTTGAAAGGGCGTCGCCTGAAAGCTCCCGCGTGGGACGGACTGCGGCCGACGTCGGACAAGCTGCGCGAGACGCTGTTCAACATCCTCGCGCCGCGGATCGCCGGCGCGCGCGTGCTCGACGGCTACGCCGGCACCGGCGCGATCGGCATCGAAGCCGCCAGCCGCGGCGCGGCGCACGTGACCTTCGTCGAAATGGATCGGAGAGCGCACGCGCTCATCGTCGACAACCTCGTCCACTGCGGGATCGCGGATGGCTATGCTATTATCCGCGCCAGCGCCGATCGAGCGTTCGCGGATCTCGCCGGCGCCGCGTCCGTCTTCGACATCATCGTGCTCGATCCGCCATACGGTCACCAGGCGGAACGCCGGGGGGAAGGGGCCCCCGGATTGCAATTCGAGGCGGTGGGATCTCTCTTGGCCCCGGACGGTGTGCTCATCCTCGAGCACGCGAGTCGATCGCAGGCGCCGGACGCGATCGGCCCTCTCGCGCGCACGCGCGACGTCATTTCCGGCGACTCGGCGCTGTCGTTTTACGCATGGCCACCTTAGCCGTCTATCCCGGCTCCTTCGATCCGCTCACCAACGGTCACGTCGACATCATCACGCGCGGCGCCCGCCTCTTCGATCGCATCGTCGTCGCGATCCTCGTCAACGCCGAGAAGGCGCCGCTGTTTTCGATGCAGGAGCGCGTCGAGATCGCACGCGACGTGTTCCGCGATCGGCGAAACGTCGAGGTCGATACGTTCGACGGGCTGCTTGTCGACTACGTCGAGCGCCGGGAAGCGCAGGTGATCGTCCGCGGTCTGCGCGCGGTGTCGGACTTCGAGTTCGAATTCCAGATGGCGCTCATGAACCGGCGCCTGAGCCCGAACGTCGAGACAGTGTTCATGATGCCGGCGGAGCAGTACACGTACATCAGCTCGCGGCTGATCAAGGAAGTGTTCGCGCTCGGCGGACGCGTCAGCGGCCTGGTGCCGGAGCTCGTGGAGCAAAGACTGCGGCAGAAAGTCTGAGCACGAAACCACGCAGGGACAGGAAACCACGAACAGGAGCGTAGGTTCAGGAGTCAGCATGAAACTCGCGGATCGGACCGGCCGGATCGCAACCTCCCCGACGATGAAAGTGACGGCGACCGTCGATCGGCTGCGCCGCGAGGGCGTCGAGGTCATCGACTTCGGCGCGGGCGAGCCCGACTTTCCGACGCCGAACGCCGTCAAGGGCGCCGCGCACCGCGCGCTGGACGACGAGTTCACCAAGTACACGCCGGTCGGCGGGATCGCCGAGCTGAAGCGCGCCATCGGCGATCGGTATCGCGCCGACTACGGCGTCGATTACAAGGACAACGAGGTCATCGTCACGGCCGGCGGCAAGCAGGCGCTCTACAACGCCGCGCTGACGCTTTTTGGTCCCGGCGACGAAGTGATCACGCACGCGCCGTACTGGCCGACGCTGACCGAGCAGATCAAGCTCGCCGAGGCGACGCCGGTGCTCGCGCGGACCTACGCGGAAGACGGCTTCTCGATCCGCGCGAAGACGATCCTCGACGCCGTCACGGCGCGGACGCGCGGCATCATCGTCAACTCGCCGTGCAATCCGACCGGCGCGCTCGTGTCGGAAGCGGACCTTGGGGCCATCGCCGACGTCGCGTCGAAGCAGAACATCTGGATCGTGCTCGACCTGTGCTACGAGAAACTCATTTACGATGCGGTTCCGCACAACCTCCCTGGCGTACTCGCGAGCAGATGTCGCGACCTCGCCATCCTGTGCGGGTCGTCGTCGAAGGCGTATGCGATGACCGGGTGGCGCTGCGGCTGGGCGATCGGGCCGTCCGCGGTAATCGCCGCAGCCGGCGCGCTCCAGAGCCACGCGACCTCGAACGTGACGTCGATTACGCAGAAGGCGGCGGTGGAAGCGCTCACCGGCTCGCAGGCGCCCGTGAAAGCGATGCTCGAGGAGTACCGCAAGCGACGCGACCAGCTCCACGAGTGGCTGACCGCGGAACCGCGGCTGCGCTGCCGCAAGCCGGCGGGCGCGTTCTACCTGTTCGTCGACGTCGGCGAGGTGCTCAGCTTCAACGCGGACGGCTTCCGCACCTCGACCGACTTTGCCGAAGCGCTGCTGAACGAGGCGCGCGTCGCCGTCACGCCGGGCGAAGCCTTCGACGCGCCCGGCTTCATCCGCATTTCCTACGCGACCTCGATGGAGAAACTGAAGGAGGGGAGCCGGCGCCTGATCGAGTTCGTGCGCGCGCACGCGCCCGCGGAGGTTGCGTGACATCACTATGAAGGTCGTTGCGATCATCGGCGCCAGCAACGATCGCCGGAAGTTCGGCAACCGCGCCCTGCGCGCCTTTCGCGAGCAGGGGGACACGGTCGTGCCCATCAATCCGCACGAGTCGGAAGTCGAAGGGGTGAAGGCCTATCGGTCCGTGCTCGACGTCCCTGGAACCATCGACATGGCCTCGTTCTACGTGCCGCCGGAGATCGGCGAGCGCGTGATCGACGACGTCGCGAAAAAGCACATCGCCGAGGTCTGGCTCAATCCCGGCGCCGAGAGCGAAGCGCTGATCCGCCGCGCGGAGTCGCTTCATATCCGGCCCATCGTCGCCTGCAGCATCATCGCGATCGGCCGGAATCCGTACGACCTCTAATCTCATTCACAGCATTCAAGAAGACCTTCATGCCCAGCAACCACAAGCGCCATGGCGCGCCGCGGACCGCCAACGGCCCGGCGCCGTCCGAGCCCGCCGCGTCCGAATCGAATTCCGAACAGGGGAAGTCCGCGCCGGCCGAAAAGGGCGGCGGTTCGCAGGCGCAGCAGGGCCTCGGGCAGCGCCTCAACATCACCGATCTGAAGGACATGAGCATTCAGAAGCTCACGCAGATCGCGAAGGACCTGAACGTCGCCGGCGCCACCGGGATGCGCAAACAGGATCTGATTTTCCAGATTCTGAAGGCGCAGACCGAGCAGAGCGGCTTCATCTTCTCCGAGGGTGTGCTCGAGGTGCTGCCCGACGGATTCGGATTCCTGCGCGCGCCGGACTATAACTACCTGCCGGGTCCCGACGATATCTATGTCTCGCCGTCGCAGATCCGCAAATTCGATCTGCAGACCGGCGACACCGTGTCCGGCCAGATTCGTCCGCCGAAGGAGGGCGAGCGCTATTTCGCGCTCATCAAGGTCGAGGCGGTCAATTTCGAAGCTCCCGATCAGGCGCGCGACAAACTCTTCTTCGAGAACCTGACGCCGCTCTATCCGCAGCAGCGGCTGACGCTCGAGACGACGACCGAGAATCTTTCCGCGCGGGTGATGGATCTGTGGACGCCGATCGGCAAAGGGCAGCGCGGACTCATCGTCGCTCCGCCCCGCACCGGCAAGACGATGCTCCTGCAGAGCATCGCGCAATCGGTGTCGAAGAATCATCCCGAGGTGTACCTCATCGTCCTGCTCATCGACGAGCGTCCGGAAGAGGTCACCGACATGCAGCGGTCCGTCGACGGTGAGGTGATCTCGTCCACCTTCGACGAGCCGGCGCAGCGTCACGTACAGGTCGCCGAGATGGTCATCGAAAAGGCGAAACGCCTCGTCGAGCACAAGAAGGACGTGCTGATCCTGCTCGACTCGATCACGCGCCTCGCCCGCGCCTACAACACGGTGATTCCGGCGTCGGGAAAGATTCTCTCGGGCGGCCTCGATTCGAACGCGCTGCAGAAGCCGAAGCGCTTCTTCGGCGCCGCGCGCAACATCGAAGAAGGCGGGTCGCTGACGATCATGGCGACGGCGCTCGTCGACACCGGATCGCGGATGGACGACATCATTTTCGAGGAGTTCAAAGGCACCGGCAACATGGAGATCCATCTCGATCGGAAGCTGACGGACAAGCGCGTGTTCCCGTCGATCGAGCTGCAGAAGAGCGGCACGCGGAAGGAAGAACTGCTGATCCCGAAGGAGGATCTCAACCGGATCTGGGTGCTGCGCAAGGTGCTCGGGCCGCTGTCGCCGGTGGAGGCGATGGAACTGCTTCTGGACAAGATGGGGAAGACGAAATCGAACTCGGACTTCCTCTCGTCGATGCAGAAGGGGTAACGGGAAGGGCGAAGAGGAAAGGCACAGGGGCACAGATGGCGACGATTACGGTGAGGCAGAACGGCTCGTACCGCGTCGACGGCGACGATGTGAAGCTGGTCGACTGGAACGGGAACGAGTATCAGATTCCGAAGCGGCCGTTCGCGCTGTGCCGCTGCGGCGGCTCGACGAACAAGCCCTTCTGCGATGGCACACACTCGCGCATCGGCTTCCAGGCCGCGGAGGCGGCCGTGCCGGGCAGCACGGACAAACCGGCACCGTAACCAATGCGGATTTCGGATTGCGGATTTCGGATTGGGCTCGCGGTTCGCGCGGCGGTCATCGCGGTCGCTGCGGCGCAGAGCACATCGATCGCGCAGTCCGACGCGTCTGTTCCGAAGTCGTTAATCGAACATGCGGCGGACTCTCCAGCCGCGATTGCGTGGCTGCTCGCGGCCGCCAGAGTGTCGTCAGGCGTCGAATTTCGCGAACCAGACGATGCGACCGCGCCGAGTCATTTCTCGTCCGACGACCCCGCGAAGGTTTCTGTTCCGTCTTTTGTGGAGGCGTTCAACTCCCCGTTTGCGTTCCTCGAGACCGAGTCGACGGTCGATCTGCCGTTGACGGTGTCCGGCCTTCCAACAGCGGCGATGACAGGCGAGCGCCGCCTGTTCGCCCAACTCGATGCTCGGTTTCTCGGTCCGTCAGCCGGCAGTTCCTGCCGCACCGATTCCGATCGCATCACCCTGCGTGCCGAGGGCGGCCGGCGTGTCATCGATCTATTGAACCAGATCGCTGTCCAGGCGCGACCTGGTACGTGAAGACCCGGCAGTCGGAGTCGGGGACGGGGCCACGCGCCGTCGCTTTCGGAGTCTTTTATCCCAATTGCCGCCTGAGTCAGCCTCTGTGACCTCGGAATCCCAATCCGCAATCCGCAATCCGCAATCATTTGATCTCGGTCTGCGTCGTCTTGACCGGTCCCATCCCCGTGATCTGGACGATCACGTCCTCGGTTCCAGGCTTCGAACCGTCGTAGTGGTGATAACCGGCGGGATGGAACATCATCCCGCCCGCTTTGATCGGCACGGCCGTCTCTGGCGCGAACTTGTCGCCTTCGCCCGTCCACCACGTGCCTTTGATCACCGTGACGTAGCGATCCTGATCGTGGAAGTGGGGCCGGCTCATCGATCCGGACTTGAAGTGGTTCCGGACGATGTACATGCCGGGTTTCGTCGGATCGCCGAAGAGCGTGAGGTTGCCGTCGCTGTACGCCTCTTCCGGCTGCAGCCGTTTGTGATCCGCGCTCATGAGCGCCTTGTTCGGCGGCGGCTGCGTCGGATCCTGACTCCGGACGACGGCCGGCGCGAGCAGGAGCATCGTGGTGATTCCGTAAACGATTTTCATAACGGCAGATAATAGCGCAGTGCGCCGCCCGCCGATCGTTCCCGTCGTACTCGCCGGATTCGCCGCGTTTCTCGACCTTTATGCGACCCAGCCGCTGCTGCCGATGCTCGCGCGGACGTTCGGCGCGTCGGCGTTCGCCGTCAGCCTGACGATCACCGCGCCGACCGTCGCGGTCGCGATGACCGCGCCGTTCATCGGGCGGCTCGCCGATCGGTTCGGCCTTCGCCGCGCGATCGTGGTGTCGGCGGCCGCGCTCACCGTCGCCACGGCATTTGCGGCGACTTCCGCGACGCTGCCGCAGCTGGTCTTCTGGCGGTTCATGCAGGGCGTCGCGACGCCGGGGATTTTCGCGAGCACGGTGGCGTACGTGCACGAAGTGTGGCCCGCATCGCACGCGGGACGCGCGACCGCCGCGTACCTGAGCGGCACGATTGTCGGTGGATTCGTGGGCCGTGCCGTCGCCGGAGTGGTCGCCGCGCAGGGGAACTGGGCAGGGGCGTTCCTGTGGCTCGGAGCGATCAACGCGATCGTCGCGGTCGCGTTGTGGAGGTGGCTGCCGGACGAAAGGGCGACGAAATCACGAAGAGCGGGTTTCGTTGTTTCGTGGCAGATCCGTGAACTGTTCCGGAACCGCCGCCTCGTCGCGACCTTTGGCGTCGGTTTCTGCGTGCTCTTCACCCAGGTCGCCATCTTCACCTATGTCACGTTCCACCTCGCCGCGCCGCCGTTTCATTTGAGCACCGTCGCGCTCGGCTGGCTCTTCACCGTCTATCTCGTCGGCGCCATCGTCACGCCGCTTGGCGGCCACTGGATCGACGCGTACGGTCACCGCGTCGGCATCGGATCGGCGATGGCGTTCGGCGGCGGCGGAGCGCTGCTGACACTCGTTCCGTCGGTGCCGGTCATCGTCGTCGGCCTCGCGCTGACGGCGACCGGCGTTTTCATCGCGCAGGCGACCACGAGCAGCCACATCGGCGCGGTGACGACGCAGGATCGGGCCCTCGCCGTCGGGATGTATTCGACGTTCTATTACGCCGGCGGCACCGCGGGATCCGCGCTGCCGGCTGCGATGTGGACCCGCGGCGGCTGGCCCGCCTGCGTGGCGCTGGTCGTCGTGGTGCAGGGGATTGGAGTCGCGATCGCGATGGCCTTCTGGAAAGCGGATGTCGGCCGACACGGCGAGCCGGCGCTCGAGGGAGTCCCGTAGGACTGATTCACTGAGCCGGTCGATCGAGGGCGGGAAGCGGCGCCTTGTCCGGTGAATCTTCCGCGCGGGGCAGGCCGAGAATGCTCCGCAGTTCGTCGCCTTCCATGACCTCGACGTCGAGCAGCCGGCGCGTCACTTTTTCGAGCTGATCGCGGTTCTTCGCCAGAATCCCGCGCGCCGTCTCGTGCGCTTCGGTCAGGATGCGCGTGATCTCCCGATCGATCTTCACCGCGGTCTCTTCGGCATACATCCCGCGCTCCTGCGGCATCGGGATGTCAAGGAACTTCGCGCGCTTGTTGCCGTCGTAGTTGATCGCCCCGAGCGCGTCGCTCATGCCGTATTCGGTGACCATGGCGCGGGCGATGTCCGTCGCGCGCTGCAGGTCGTTGTGCGCGCCGGTCGAGATCTCTCCGATCGCGATCTCCTCGGCCGTGCGGCCGGCCAGCAGCACGGCGAGTTCGCCCTGCAGATCGCGCCGCTGCATCAGGTATCGATCCTCGAGCGGCAGGTGCATCGTGTAGCCGAGCGCGCCGAAGCCGCGGTGCACGATCGAGATCTTGTGCACCGGATTGATGCCCGGCACCATGCTCGCGACTATGGCGTGGCCCGACTCGTGATACGCGACGATCTCGCGCTCCTTCGTGCTCATCACCCGCTTCTTCTCGAGCCCCGCAACCAGCCGTTCGACGGCGTTCTGGAAATCTTTCATCTCGACCGAAGTCTTGTCGCCGCGCGCCGCGAGCAGCGCCGCCTCGTTGACGAGGTTCGCGAGGTCCGCGCCCGCGAACCCGGCCGTCTGCGCCGCAATCACCTGCAGCTTGACGTCGTCGGCGATCTTCACGCCTTTGACGTGGATTCGCAGGATCGCCTCGCGTCCCTTGACGTCGGGCTTGTCGACGAGCACCTGGCGATCGAAACGTCCGGGGCGGAGGAGGGCGGGGTCGAGCACTTCGGGACGATTCGTCGCCCCCATGATGATGACGCCCTTGCGCGAATCGAAGCCGTCCATCTCGGCGAGCAGCTGATTGAGCGTCTGCTCGCGCTCCTCGTGGCTGCCGAGCGGGCTCTGCACGCGGACCTTGCCGAGCGCGTCGAGCTCGTCGATGAAGACGATGCACGGCGCCTTCGCCTCGGCCTGCTGGAACAGATCGCGGATTCGCGCGGCACCGACGCCCACGAACATCTCGACGAACTCTGATCCGCTGAGCGAGAAGAAGGGCACGTGCGCCTCGCCGGCGACCGCCCGCGCGAGCAGCGTCTTGCCCGTTCCCGGCGGGCCGACGAGCAGCACGCCCTTCGGAATCCGCCCGCCGAGATTCGTGTACTTCTTGGGGTTCTTCAGGAACTCGACGATCTCCTTCAGCTCGTCCTCCGCCTCGTCCACGCCCGCGACGTCGGTGAACCGGACTTTCACTTCATCGTCGGCGTAGATCTTCGCGCGGCTGCGCGCGAATGACATCACGCCGCCTTCCGCGCCGCTCATGCGGCGGAAGAAGAAGCCCCAGATGCCGATGAAGAAGATGAGCGGAATGATCCAGCCAAGCAGATCCGGCAGCCAGCGATTGACGAGGTCCCCTTTGTAGGTGACGCCCTTCGCGTCGAGTTCCTCGGTCAGCTTGGGATCCTCGACGCGGTTCGTCGTGAACGCTTTCGACTTGTCGTCGGTGTTTTTCAGATTGCCGTGAATCACCTGGTCGCCGATCGTCAGGTCGGCGATCTGGCCGTCCTTCAACAGCCGCTTGAACTCGCTGTAATTGATGACGCGGCCGGTCGGCGTCAGGTAATACAGCTGCGCCAGTCCGAGCAGCAGCAGGAAGCCGAGCCCGTACCATAACGACGACGGCCCGCGCTGCACACGGGGACGCTGGCCGCGGCGGTCGCCGCCTCGTGGATTGAGGCCCGGAGTCTGTCGCTTCGTCACGCCGTCACCGGCTCCCCTTTCTCAAAGCGCAAACCCGTGCGGTCGCCGTCGACCACGACCGCGTCGCCCTCGCGAAACTCGCCCTGCAGGACGCGCATCGCGAGCGGATCGAGCACGCGGCGCTGAATCGTCCGCTTGAGCGGGCGCGCGCCGTACTGCGGATCGTAGCCTTCCTGCACGAGCTGGTCTTTCGCCGCGTCGGTCAGCCGCACGTGAATCTTTCTCTCCTCGAGACGCTTCATCAGACCCGCGAGCTGGATATCGATGATGTGCTTCATGTGCCCGCGATCGAGCGGATGGAAGAAGATGATCTCGTCGATCCGGTTCAGGAACTCCGGACGGAAATGCTCGCGGAGCGCATCCATCACCTGGCGCTTCGCGCCTTCGGAAACGTCGCCGGTCAGAAACTGGCTGCCGAGGTTCGACGTCATGATCACGACCGTATTCTTGAAGTCGACGGTGCGCCCCTTGCCGTCGGTCAGACGACCATCATCCAGCAGTTGCAGCAGCACGTTCAACACTTCCGGATGGGCTTTCTCGATTTCGTCGAGCAGCACGACGGCGTACGGTCTCCGCCGCACGGCTTCCGTCAGCTGTCCCGCTTCTTCGTAGCCGACGTATCCGGGCGGCGCGCCGATCATGCGCGACACCGTGTGCTTCTCCTGGTATTCCGACATGTCGATGCGCACCATCGCCTGTTCGTCGTCGAACAGGAACTCGGCGAGGGCGCGGGCGAGCTCGGTCTTGCCGACGCCGGTCGGACCGAGGAACAGGAAGCTGCCGAGCGGACGGTTGGGATCCTGCAGTCCGGCCCGCGCGCGGCGAATCGCGTTTGACACAGCGTTGATCGACTCGTCCTGTCCGACGACGCGGGCGTGCAGGCGATCCTCCATCTTGATCAGCTTCTGCACTTCGCCTTCTATCAGCCGGCTCACCGGGATGTGCGTCCACTTGCTGACCACTTCGGCGATGTCTTCCTCGTCGACCTCTTCCTTCAGCATGCGCTGGCCCTTCTGCAGTTCGGCCAGCTTTCCCTCTTCTTCTTTGATCTGCTTCTCGAGCTGCGGCACCCTGCCGTACTGCAGTTCGGACGCCTTCTGATAATCGCCGGCGCGCTGCGCGCGCTCGATCTCCACCCGCAGCGCCTCCTGGTCCTCTTTCAGTTTGCGCGATCGCTGGATGGCGTCTTTTTCCTGCTGCCAGTGCGCCGCGAGCTGCGCTCGTTGTTCCTTGGAATCGGCCAGCTCCTTCTCGAGCCTGGCGAGCCGTTCCCGCGAAGCGGCGTCCTTTTCCTTGCGCAGCGCCTCCCGCTCGATCTCGAGCTGCATGATGCGCCGTTCGAGCTCGTCGAGCTCCGCGGGCATTGAATCGATCTCCATGCGCAGCTTCGACGCCGCTTCGTCGACGAGATCGATCGCCTTGTCGGGCAGAAAGCGATCGGCGATGTAGCGGTTGGACAGGACCGCGGCCGCCACGAGCGCCGCATCCTTCATCTTCACGCCGTGATGAATCTCGTAGCGCTCGCGGAGGCCGCGCAGGATGCTGATGGTGTCCTCGACGGTCGGTTCGGCGACCATCACGGGCTGGAAGCGCCGCTCGAGCGCCGCGTCCTTCTCGATGTACTTCCGATACTCGTCGAGCGTCGTCGCGCCGACCATGTGCAGCTCGCCGCGCGCGAGCATCGGTTTCAGCATGTTCGACGCGTCCATCGCGCCCTCCGCAGCGCCCGCGCCCACGACGGTGTGCAGCTCGTCGATGAAGAGGATCACGAGGCCTTCCGAGTCCGTGATCTCCTTGAGGACCGCCTTCAGGCGCTCCTCGAACTCGCCGCGGTACTTCGCGCCGGCGACGAGCGCCCCCATGTCGAGCGCGACGATGCGCTTGTTTTTCAGCCCCTCGGGCACGTCGCCGCGGATGATTCGGCCGGCGAGCCCTTCGACGATGGCGGTCTTGCCGACACCCGGTTCCCCGATGAGAACCGGGTTGTTCTTCGTGCGGCGCGAGAGCACCTGGATCACGCGGCGGATCTCCTCGTCGCGTCCGATGACCGGGTCGAGCTTGCCCTTTCGAGCGAGCTCCGTGAGATCGCGGCCGTAGCGTTCGAGGGCCTGGTAGGTGCTCTCCGGATTCTGGCTCGTCACGCGCTGCGAGCCGCGGACGCTCGTCAGCGCCTGCAGCACCTTGTCTGACGTGATCCCGTGCTGCTGGAGCAGGAGCGCGGCAGGGGAGCGGCCCGACTCGCTTGCGATCGCGAGAAACAGGTGCTCGGTGCTGACGTACTCGTCCTTGAGGCGCTCGGCTTCCGACTGCGCGAGATCGGTCACGCGCTTGAGCCGCGGCGACAGGCCGGGCTGCGATCCGCCATACGCCGACGGCATCTTCTTGAGCGCGTCATGGACGCCGCCCGAAACGACGGCGGGATTGACATTCAGTTTGCGGAGGATCTCCGGAACGATCCCTTCCTGCTGGTCGACGAGCGCCGCAAGCAGATGCTCGGGCTCGATCTGGGGATGGTTCGCCTGCTCGGCGAGCTTCTGCGCGCCGAGGATCGCTTCCTGGGCTTTTTCGGTGAACTTGTTGAGATTCATTGGTTTATTCGCCGCGAAGGCACGAAGTCACGAAGCAAACTGACTTCGTGTCTTCGTGTTTTCGTGGCTTCCCTCTAGCTTCTTGAGCTCCTCGTACAATCTGCGCTGCTCCGGCGTCAACTCGCGCGGCAGTTCGACGTCGACGGTCGCGTAGAGATCGCCCTGGCCTTCGTCTCCCGCCGGCTTGCCGGCTACCGGCATGCCGTGGCCCTTCAGCCGGAACACCTGCCCGCTCTGCGTCGTCGGCGGAATCTTCAGCCGCAGCGATTTCCCGCTGAGCGTCGCGACTTCCGCTTCGCCGCCGAGGACCGCCGTCGTCAGAGGAACCGTCACGTGCGCGTAAAGATCGCGTCCCTTGCGCTCGAATTTCGGGTGGGGCGCGAGGCGAATCCGCAGATACAGATCGCCCGACTGCGCGCCGCCGCTGCCGATGCCGCCTTCGCCCGGGATCCGGACGCGCGAGCCGTCGCCGACTCCCGCGGGGATTCGGACGTCCACGGTTCGCGCATGGCCGTCGTGCTTGATCGAGAGTCGCCGCGTCGTGCCGCGGTACGCGTCCTCGAGTCCGAGCTCGATCTCCTGCTCGACGTCGCGTCCGGCGCGCGGACCGCGTTGCCGGCCCCCGCGCGTGCGGCGGCCGGTGAACTCCTCACCGTCGCCGGCGCCGGAACCCGCGCCGCCAAAGAAGGTCTGGAAAAAATCCGAGAACGGATTCGCGTCGCCGAACATCTCGCGCATCTCGTCCGGAGTCATCGTGCGGTAGCCGCCGCCGCCGGACCCCTGACCCCGGCCGAAGTTCACATTCCAGCCGCCGAACTGGCTCGGGTCGAACCCCGCGCCTCCGAATGGAGAACCCTGTGCGCCTGCGCCGCCCTGCTCGTACATCCGCCAGTTGGCGCCGAGCTCGTCGTACTTGCGCCGCTTCGCCGGATCGCCGAGGACCTCGTACGCCTCGTTGATCTCCTTGAACTTCGCTTCCGCGGACTTGTCGCCCGGATTGACGTCGGGATGGTGCTTGCGGGCGAGCTTCCGGTACGCCTGCTTGA
>Ga0075425_100004352_pt1 | contig 14600 bp, 11 predicted proteins | sample SoiMethybrSBSTD4_FD_75300 | JGI IMG/M metagenome (GOLD analysis project Ga0075425, IMG submission 75300) | Bulk soil microbial communities from a Populus tree surrounding site in Tennessee, USA - Soil MetaG P. TD hybrid SBSTD4 | ecosystem: Environmental > Terrestrial > Soil > Tree plantation...
GAGCCTGGCCGGGAGCCTGGCCGAGAGCCTGGCCGGGAGCCAGGCGGAGGGCGCCGAGCCTGGCCGATTGCCAACGCCGATTGGGGCCAAGCCTCGAAGCAGATATTGGGCCTGTATTGGGCCTGGGACTTGGATCCGGGCCAGGGGCAATGCGGTCCTCGCTGCGGATCATTGCGCCGCCTCTTTAAGGAGGCTTTGTCCGGGCTTGACGAGCGTGAAGGCGACGGGTTCGTCGGCGAGCTCTAACTTGCCCTGCCGTTGACGCACAACCGTAAAGGTCGAGGTGCCAAGGTCGCCTTCGCCGGGGAAGTCCTCCCGGAAGTGGGCCCCGCGACTGTTCTGGCGCGCAAGGGCCGCGGTTGCGATCCCCTTGGAGATCGCCACCAAAGAACAGAGGTTCAGCCAATCGTGCCACGTCATATTGAAGGCGCGATCGCCCTCGCCCACGCCGGTCGCGAGCAGTTCGGCCTCGATGCCCTCGAGTTTATCGAGGCCCCGCTCGAGGCCCTCCGCATCACGGATCACACCCACATCACCCCACATGGTATCGAGCAGCCGCTCACGCAGGGGGTTGAGATCTCCACCTCGGCGCGCGAGGGGAGCGAGGGCCCGGACGGTCTCGGCCTCGAGCACAGCCTCGTCTGGCGGCCGATGGCCCGCGTTCTTCGCCACCCACGCGGCCATGCTCTCCCCGGCAATGCCGCCGAACACCGTCGAGTTGGCGACGCCGTTGCCGCCGAGGCGATTGGCGCCGTGCGCGCCGCCGGCATCCTCGCCCGCCACAAACAAGCCCGGCATCTCCGTGGCCGTGTCCACGTCACAGATGACGCCGCCCATCAAGTAGTGGGCGGTGGGCACGACTTCCACCAGACCGCCAGCCAGATCAAAGCCACAGTCGGCGCATCGCTCGACCATGCCCTTGAACTCCTTTTGCACGCGCTCGGGTCCGAGATGGCTCATCTTGAGATGGACGCCGCCGTTGCGGGTTGTGCGGCGCGCGCGCATCTCCTCAAAGATGCAGCGGGAAACGAAGTCGCGCGTTGCGCGCTCGGCGCGCGGGTCGCGGGCGGCCATGAAACGCTCGCCGTTGCCGTTGAGCAGATGGCCGCCGGCGCCGCGCAGACCCTCCTCCAGCACGGTGCCGGTCATGCGCGTATCAAGTCCAGCCAGCAAACCGGTGGGATGAAACTGCACCATTTCCATGTCGCGCAGGGGCAACCCCAGCCGCAAGGCCATGGCGAGGCCGTCCATGCTTTTGTCGCCGGAGGGGGTGTGGTAGCGGTACATGGTGGGCCCCGCGCCGGTGGCAAGCAGCACGGCCCGCGCCGCCACAAACTGCAATCGGCCGGTGCGCACGTCGATCATCAGCACGCCCGCAAGTGACCCGCCATCCTTCGCGGGGATCAGCGCTACCGCGCGGTGCTCTTCCAGGCGACGAATGGGGCGAGCCCATACTTGCTCCATCAACCGGTTGATGATCTCGATGCCCGTGAGATCGCCCTTGTGGACGGTGCGGTCAAAGGTTTGGCCCGCGAAGGCCTTGCCGTGCAACGTGCCGTCCGGGTTGCGGTCGAAGAAGCAGCCGACCTCATTCTCCAATTCGTGCACGCGCTCGATGGCCTTGGTCACCAGCGTCCAAGCCATGGCCTGGTTGGGCAGCCACTTGCCGCCTTCGATGGTGTCCATGAAATGGCGCTCCACCGAGTCGCCGGGATTGAGCGCAACGTTGTAGCCGCCCTGCACCATGCGCGTGCAACCGCATTTGCCAAGCAATCCCTTGGTGGCGACGGTGACTTGCAGGTCTGCGTCCGTCTGGTGCGCATGGAGCGCCGCGAACAGCCCGGCTCCGCCGGATCCCAAAATGAGGACGTCTGTCTCGAGGCGCTCGATCATGGCTCGCGCTTTCTATGCGGCCCGCACCAAAAATGCGATCGCGGCCAACGCCGCTGCGGCGATGGCAGCCGCCGCCAGCTGCTTGTAGCCTTCGCGCCAGGGCAGATTCTCGATGAGAAGCACGCGGACGCCCCCCAACATGTGGACGGTCAAGAGAAAGACAAGGATCGTTTCGGCAAGCTTAACCAAGGGGTTTGTGGTCCATGCAAGGAAACGATCGAGCTGGGCCTCGCCATCGATGGCGAGACCGAGCGCGAGGAAATGCAGTGGCAAGAAGCAGGCGAGCGCCAGACCCGAGAGGCGATGCACCATGGCGGCGATCCACAAGCCGCTCTTGCGATGTGCTGTCGTGTGGCTCTTCATGGCAGAAGGACCGCCGCCATGGCTCTGAGGCCCAGCACCACCAACGCAAGGCCAAAGGCCCACATCAGAAGATCGAGCTTGCCACCTCTGACGCCCGCCCATTCGCTGGCAATGGTTCGCACGCCGATGGCGCCGTGCGTGGCTGCGGCCAACACGAAGAGGCCATAGAACGCGGCCCAGCCGATGCTGCCGCGCGTGCGCGCCAAAATCTCTGCCGCGCTCAAGCCCACTCGGGTGGCGTAGTAGATGACGCCGAGGTGCGCCAAGACGAGCGGCACCATGATCGCGCCGGTCGCGCGCTGGAGGAGGTAGAGCCGCACATTCATGGTGTGTCCACCCGCTCCTGGTCGCGGCCATCGATCCGCGCGCGATGCGGCGCTGCCCGACGCCGACGGCGCCCGCGACGGCCGATGAGGCCACGGGCGTTGATGGCACCGGCCGCCGCGAGCCCCATGCGCGATGCCGCGGCGCGCCTCACAGCTCGCCTCGGACATAGGCCTCCAACGTGCGCCGTTTGAGGCCGGCGATGGACCTGACGGGGCTCAGGGCCTTGGGGCAATGCTCCTGGCAGCTCTGGTGGGAGTGACAGGCGTGGCAGCCGCCGTCTGCGGCCAGCGCGGCCAAGCGCTCGCGTTGGCCAGCATCGCGTGCGTCGTTGACAAGCGTCCACGCGCGATTGAGGGCGGCGGGTCCCAGATAATCCTCGTTCCAACGCACGGTATCGCAGGCCGCGTAGCACACGGCGCAATTGATGCATTCGATGGCGGCGTCGGCGGCCATGCGGCTCGCCGTGGTCGGGGAAATCCGCTCGATGGGATCGCGACGCGACTTGGCAGGCGCAAAGGCGCCCTTGGCCCTCTGCCACTTCGCGAAGAACTCGCCCATGTCGCAGGCGAGGTCCTTGATGATGGGCATGTTGGCGAGCGGCCCGATCTCGACGCGGCCGGCCTCAACGACCTTCGAGATGTGCGTGCGGCAGGTCCAACGCGGCCGCCCGTTGACCGTCATGGCGCAGCTGCCGCACATGCCAACCCGGCAGGCGAACCGGTAGGCGAGCGTGGGGTCCAACTTGCGCTGCACCCAGGTGACGACGTCGAGCACCGTCTGGCTCTCGCCGAGCGGCACCGTGAAGGTCTGGTAGCGGCCGTCGGCCCCACCGCGCCAGATAGAAACTTCGATTGCGGACGCCATCACCTATCTCACCGTCACCCCGACCCGTTGCACGACGTTGTTGCCGAAGCCGCCGCTATCCCAGCGCTGGGTGAGCGGTTGGGTTTCGCCGGCGGCGTCGGTGGCGCGACAGGAAAGCTCATGCTCTCCGACCTGGGCATGCCACAGCGCGCGCCAGCCGCGCCAGGCGTACTTTCCCTGCGGCGGGTCGAGATGAGCGTCTTGCCACGCCCCGTCGATGCCGAGTTCGACACGTACGATCGGCGTGCCGGCGCCCGACCACGCCCGGCCGAACAATGCGACGGGCCCAGCCTCGACCATGCGCCGGCGTGTGTAGAAGTCGGGAACGCCCGGCGGCACGATCAATGATTTCACGCGCATATGCGTCACTGGCGTGGTGGGACCCTCGGGCACTGGCCGGTACATGTAGGTGCTGACCTGTTGGAAGCTATCATAGGGCTGCGCCCGGGCCTCGATGCGGGTGAGCCACTTCACGCTCGCCATGCCGTACCAGCCCGGCACGATCAACCGCAACGGGTAACCGTGCTGGGGTAACAGAAGAGCGCCGTTCATCGCCCACACAAGGAGAACATCATCGCCCAGCGCCGCGGCCCGTCCCAGACTGCGGCCATAGGCGTGCTCATGGCCGCGGTCAAAGCCGCGATCGATGGCGAGGAAGGCGATCTCCGCCGCGTCATCGAGGAGCTCCGCGCGCTCAAGCACATGCCGCAATGGCGTGCCGGTCCATTCGGCGGTACTGACCGCCTCATAGCTCCAGGGCATGCTGGGGTAGCGCGGTGTCATGGCGGCGCGTCCATTGCCGGCGCATTCAAGCGTGACGCGCAGCGTGCGGGTGGGGAGGCGCTTGAGCTGCGCAAGTGCGATTGTGCCGGGCCGCCTTACGCGACCGGCGATCGCCACCTGCCATTCGCTGTCCGGCACATAGGGCACGTCGAAGTGGCTCAGCAGATAGTGCAGGCCGGCGGGCGTCACGTCATGGCGCAGCGCTTCGAGCGGTATGCCCGAGTTGCGCAGGGCAAGCGCGACCTCGTGCGCATGAAATGGCCCCTCCACGGCGGGTCGCCGGTTGGTGTTGGTGAACGGGTTGGGGTCGGGCATGGAGTGTCAGATAGAGGAAGGCAAGCGCTCGCAAAACGAGTAGGCCAAGGGCCGCCCCTAAGGCAAGGCTGTCGCGGGAAGGGCGAACACTTGGGCCTCGCTTTCGGCGGTATCGAGCCACAGGAACGGCAAGGTTTGGAATTGCGCCTCAAGCCGTTCGCGACCTCGGCCAATCTCGACCAGCAGCGTGCCCGTGGGCGACAGATGCGCTCCAGCTTCGGCAAGAATCCGCCGCACCACGTCGAGGCCGTCGACCCCGCCGGCGTGCGCGATGCAAGGTTCCGCGGCATATTCGGGTGGAAAGGCCGCCAAAGCCGCGGCGGCGACGTAGGGCGGGTTGGCCAAGATCAAATCGTAGCGCCGCCCCGCGTGAGCCTGAAACAGGTCCGATTGTGATAACGCGATGTGCTCCTCGAGGCGATAATCGTCAACGTTGCGCGCGGCAACGGCGAGGGCGTCGATGGAAATATCGCTGGCATCGACCAGCGCCTGCGGGAAAGCGAGTGCGGCGAGAACGGCAAGACAACCCGATCCCGTGCAGAGGTCCAAAATCGTACCGACGGGCCCGGGATTGTGCCCCAGGTGCCACTCGCCCGCGGCTGCCGCAAGTTGTTGCGTGAGGATCTCGCCGATGTAGGAGCGGGGCACGATGACCCGCTCGTCGACATAAAACGAGTGCCCGCCGATCCAGGCCTCATGCGTCAGATAAGGGGCCGGCTTGCGCGTTTCTATCCGCGCTTCGATGATCTCGCGCAGGGCCTGGCGCTCGCTTCCCAAGAGCCGTGCCTCGAGCCAGGGATCGAGCTCATCGATGGGCAAATGCAGCGTATGCAAGATGAGATAGGCCGCCTCATCGAGCGCGGTGGCAGTGCCGTGGCCATAGACCAATTCTTCGGCGTTGAAGCGGCTCACGGCATAGCGCAGCCAATCGCGCACGGTGATGAGTTCGTCCGATGGGGTCTGGGGTGCGGGCATTGGGTGGAGATGACTGGGCGTGGGCGAGGGTTGCCGTGTTTGAGAGGGAAAGCCAACGCTACCACGTCCATAGAATTGGAACAGGCGATATGCGAGCGCCATGGATCGGCCGCGCCGATCAAGCGTTATCGGAGCGCAGCAGGCTGCCGCTCGCGCGCAACAGGGCTTTGTCAGCAGGGGCGGAAAGGCAAATTTTTTGCGCGCCTTATATTCCCATTCCGATGCACGGCGCGAAGGCCAATTTGGCGGCTATCTCCACAGCGCAGGTGCGCCATCCTTGGGCTCACCAAATCGATACCTTGATTATCAGGTCGCCCGCAAAAAATCCGTAGCGCCCGCTTGTCATGTCAGGAGTTATTTGCCATTCACTGATATTCGGTGCGCCATTGCATACACCGGCAGGGAACCTCTCCACATGGCAAAAGACCCGACAAAGATGTCGCTCAAGGAGCTGCAGGAGCTCGAACTCAAGGTGAAAAAAGCCAAGCTCAACGTGCAAGAGCGCAGTCGGTCCGAGCTGCGCCAGATGCTCGAATCCATGGCCGCGCAAGCTGGTTTCAAGCTGAGCGATCTTTTCGGGGGGCGCGGTGGCAAGGGTCGCAAGGTCGCAGCCAAATACGCCAATCCGGACAGTCCCTCCGAGACTTGGAGCGGGCGTGGGCGCAAGCCGCGCTGGCTTGCCGCCAGATTAAAGGCCGGCGACCGGATCGAAAAGTTTCTCATCAAGTGACGTTTCGCATTTTGTGATGTCGGCCGCAGGCTTAGCCTGGCCAACGGACGCGGGTGCCAATTCGGGCGAAGTGAAACCCTAATGCGCCGCCTCCCAATTGTCGGCCGCCTTGGCGTCGACATGGACGGGCACCTTCAGCCGCACGGCTGGTTCGGCCGCCTTCTCCATCACGCCTGCGATTGCCCGCAACGCCCTTTCCACGTCCGCATCGGTGGCTTCAAACACCAATTCGTCGTGCACCTGCAGCAGCATGCGCACGGAATTGAGCTTGGCGGCCTTCAGGGCCCGCGGCATGCGGATCATGGCCCGGCGAATGATATCGGCGGCCGAACCTTGGATCGGCGCATTGATGGCGGCGCGCTCGAGAAAGCCGCGCATCGAGGGGTTCTTGGTGTTGATCTCGGGATAGTGCACGCGTCGGCCGAAGATGGTTTCCACGAATCCGCGCTCGTGCGCGGCCTTCTTGGTTCCCTCCATGTACTCGCGAATACCGGGAAATCGCTTGAAATATGTCGCGATGTATTCGCCCGCCTCCTGCTTTGAGATGCCGAGCTGGGCGGCAAGCCCGAACCCTGAAATCCCATAGATGATCCCGAAATTAATCGCCTTGGCGCGCCGGCGCACTTCGGGGGCCATGCCTTTAATGGGAACGCCAAACATCTCCGATGCCGTCATGGCGTGAATGTCGAGCCCCTCCGCGAACGCCTTCGTCAGTTGGGGGATCTCGGCGACATGGGCCAGAACGCGCAACTCAATCTGACTGTAGTCGGCGGAGATGAGCTTGTGTCCTTTCTCGGCGATGAAGGCCGTGCGGATCTCGCGCCCCTCCTTGGTGCGAATTGGAATGTTCTGCAGGTTGGGGTCGGTCGAGGCGAGCCGCCCCGTCGTGGTGGAGGCCAGCGCGTAGGACGTGTGGATGCGGCCAGTCTCCGGGTCAATGTGCTGGGGCAGTGAATCGGTATAGGTCGATTTGAGCTTGGCGAGTTGCCGCCACTCGAGCATCACGTTGATGAGTTTGGCATGACCCTCGGGGAGGTCCTCGCGCGCCGCGAGGTCGTCGAGCAGATTGGCGCGCGTCTCCCACTGGCCGGACTTGGTACGGCGTCCGCCGGGAAGCTTCAGGCTATCAAACAGGAATTCGCCGAGCTGCCGCGGGGAACCCAGGTTGAACTTGTGCCCGGCCAGCGTATAGATCTCCTCTTCGAGACGGTGGATGCGCTGCGAGAAGGTCGCGGTGAGCCGCGATAGGATGGCACGATCGACTTTGACACCCGTCAGTTCCATCTCGCTCAGGACGGCGACCATGGGTCGCTCGAGCGTCTCGTAGACAGCCGTCACCCGCTCGGCCGCCAGGCGCGGCTTGAGCACTGTCCACAGGCGCAGCGTCACATCCGCGTCCTCGGCGGCGTATTCGGTCGCCTTGTCGAGCGGGACTTGGGCGAAGGTCTTATCCGATTTCTTGGCACCTGGAGCGTGCTGCAGCACCTCTTGGAAGGACATGCAGACGTGTCCCAGGTGCCGCTCGGCGAGCGCGTCAAGACCATGCTGACCGCGCCCGCCGTCGAGGGCGTAGGAGATGAGCAAGGTGTCGTCGATGGGCTCAAGCTTGATCCCGTAGCGGTGCAGCACCAGGCAATCGTATTTGAGGTTCTGCCCAATCTTGAGAACCGCAGGATCCTCCAGCAGCGGCTTCAGGAGGTCGAGCGTCGGTCTGAGCGGCACTTGCTCGAGGACGCCGTCGCTGAAATCGAAACCGCTGCCGGCGCGATGCCCGAGGGGAACATAGCAAGCCCGACCCGGCGCCACCGCGAAGGAGAAGCCAACGAATTCGGCCTGCATGGCGTCGAGGCTTGTCGTTTCGATGTCGAAGGCGATGCGCCCCGTGGCCCGCGCTTGGGCAAGCCACGCCTCGAGCTGCGGCAGTTTGGTCACGGTCTCGTAGGTGGATCGGTCGATCTTCGACCTGGCGGCGCGCATGGCGAGCTCGACGGCGGCCCGCGGCGTCGCCCCAGAAGCGCCGGGATTGCTCTGTGACCGCAGCAATGGCTCCGTTGGCGCCTTGGGCGCGGACGGGCGCTGGGGTTCGCCTTGGACCCGCTCGACTGGCGGTGGGGCCTCGGCTCCCAAGCCGTCGGCGATGCGCTTGGTCAGCGTCGCGAACTCTAGTTCGCGCAAGAAGCCCAACAGTGTCGCGGGTAAAGGATCGCGCACGCCCAGCTGCTCCGGGGGAACTGTGAGCGGCACGTCGCTCTTGAGCGTGACCAAATCGAGCGAAAGGCGCGCCTGCAGCGCAAATTCGGTGAGCCGCTCACGGCGTTTGGGCTGCTTGATCTCGCTCGCACGCGCCAGCAACGTCTCGAGGTCACCGTATTCGTTGATGAGCTCGGCCGCGGTCTTTACGCCGATGCCGGGAACCCCTGGGATATTGTCGGTGGCATCGCCCGCCAGGGCCTGCACGTCGATCACTTTTTCTGGTGGCACGCCGAACCGCTCGCGCACCTCGTTGGGTCCGATGGTACGGTTCTTCATGGTGTCCAGCATGACAATACCGGGTCGGATCAGCTGCATGAGATCCTTGTCGGAGGACACGATCGTGACGTCGCCGCCGGCGGCCACGACGTCCTTGGCGTAGGTGGCGATGAGGTCGTCGGCCTCAAAGCCGTCCTGCTCCAGGCACGCGATGTTGAAGGCCTTGACGGCGTCGCGGATCAGCGGGAACTGCGGCACCAACTCTTCGGGTGCTGGCGGTCGATGCGCCTTGTAGTCCTTGTAGATTTCGTTGCGGAAGGTCTTCTCGCTGGCATCGAAAATGACGGCCAGGTGCGTCGGTCCGCTCCCCTTCTTGGCATCCTGCAGCAGCTTCCACAGCATGGCACAAAAGCCGTGCACCGCCCCGACGGGCAGGCCGTCGGACGGCCGCGTCAGGGGCGGCAGGGCGTGAAAGGCGCGAAAGATGTATCCCGAGCCGTCCACCAAGTAGACATGACTGCCCTTGATGATGGGGACCGGCTCTCCTGGGGGAACCGAGCAGACTGCGGCGCGCCGCGCCGGCCTCGTTGCGGATGTGGTGGCCATGGAGGCGCACTATAGGGCGCCCGCCGCGAAAGTCAGCCCGGCATCGCCCAGCTGCTGACAGGCGGGCAAAAAACCTGGGACTAAACGTCCACCGTGGCCGTCGGGCCGTGACCGACGGCGCAGTCGCAGGCACAATGGCTGAGCGTGCCGCAGGGATTACAGAGGTGAGCATGCATCGCTTCTCGCTCGGCACACTCCTTGCTGGCGCGGTCTGCGGCCATCAGCGCGCCGTCAGGCAGTGGCGTTCGCCACCGCCCAAAGCGGCATACGCTGCCCTCATCGTCGGCGGCGGCGGACATGGTCTGGCCACCGCCTACTACCTTGCCAAGGAGCATGGCCTGCGCGACGTGGCGGTCCTCGAGAAGGGCTGGATCGGCGGCGGCAATACTGGGCGCAACACCACGATCATCCGCTCCAACTATCTGCAGCAGGAAAGCATGGGGCTCTACGAGCACGCGCTCAAACTTTGGGAAGGCTTGGCGCATGAGCTCAACTACAACGTCATGTTCTCGCAGCGCGGCGTGCTGATGCTGGCGCACAATGAGCATGATGTGCGCAGCCTCAAGCGTCACGTTTACGCCAACCGGCTCAACGGCATCGACAACGAGTGGCTGACCCCAGAGGAGGCCAAGGCGATTTGTCCGCCGCTCAATATCTCACCCACCTTGCGCTATCGCGTGGTCGGCGCAGCCCTGCAGCAGCGCGGCGGCGTGGCGCGCCACGATGCGGTCGCCTGGGGCTATGCGCGCGCCGCCGATGCCATGGGCGTCGATATCATCGAGAACTGCGAGGTGCTGGGCTTCATGCGCGATCCGGCCGGCGCCATCGCAGGATTGGAGACCTCGCTGGGGCCGATCCGCGCCGCGCGCGTGGGCGTCGTGGCGGCCGGGCACACCAGCGTGGTGCTGGCGCGCGCAGGTCTCAAGCTGCCGCTTGAGAGTTTCCCGCTACAGGCGCTCGTGTCCGAGCCGGTCAAGCCCGTGTTCCCGTCCGTGGTCATGTCCAACACCATCCACGCTTATATCAGCCAGTCAGACAAGGGTGAGCTCGTGATCGGCGCCGGCACCGACCAATATGTCTCCTACAGCCAGCGAGGCGGCCTCCACATCGCCGCGCACACGCTGGCGGCCATCTGCGAGCTGTTCCCGCAATTCGCGCGGCTGCGGATGCTGCGCAATTGGGGAGGCATCGTCGACGTAACGCCCGACCGCTCGCCCATCATTGGGCTGACGCCGATCCCGGGGCTTTATGTGAACTGCGGCTGGGGAACCGGCGGCTTTAAGGCGACGCCGGGTTCCGGCCACGTGTTCGCCCATACCCTGGCCAAGGGCGAGCCGCATCCAATTGCCGTGCCTTTTGCCATCGACCGCTTCGCGACCGGCCGCCTGATCGACGAGGCGGCGGCCGCGGCGGTGGCCCACTGAGGAGCGGGTCGTGTTGCTCATCCCCTGCCCCTATTGCGGACCGCGCCCCGAGATCGAGTTCCGCTGCGGCGGCGAGGCGCACATCGCCCGCCCAAAGGAGCCGGTCACAATCGGCGATGTGGCATGGGGGGACTATCTCTTTGTTCGCACCAATCCCAAGGGCGTACATGCCGAACGGTGGGTCCACACGCACGGTTGCCGACGTTGGTTCAATGCGCTGCGCGATACCTTGAGCGACCGCATCCTCGCCACCTATGCCGTGGGCGAGCACCGACCGGACCGGCCGCGGTGAGAACGAGGACGGCGATGGCCCAAACCTACCGTCTTGCCCGCCGCGGCCGCGTCGATCGCGCAAGGCCGATTGCGATGCGTTTCAATGGGACCGCGATCGAGGGATATGCCGGCGACACGGTCGCCTCCGCGCTGCTTGCCAACGGCATCCATTGCGTGGCTCGCTCGTTCAAATACCATCGTCCCCGCGGCATCTTCAGCCACGGTAGCGAGGAACCCAATGGTCTATTTGGCGTCGATCGCGGGGGCGCCCGCATCGATCCCAACACGCGCGCGTCCTCCACCGAAGCCGTCGAGGGATTGTCCCTGCGATCCCAGAACCACTGGCCGTCTCTCGCCCTCGATGTTGGTGCCGTCATTGACGCGTTCTCGCCGCTGTTCGTGGCCGGCTTCTACTACAAGACGTTCATGTGGCCCCGATCCTTCTGGCGGCAGATCTATGAGCCGGCCATCCGTGCCGCAGCGGGGCTCGGCCGGGCGCCGACTGAGCCCGATCCGGACAGCTATCAGCATGTCCACGCGCATTGCGACGTGCTCGTAATCGGCGCGGGTCCGGCGGGTCTTGCCGCAGCGTTGGCCGCGTCCGAGCGCGACAAGCGCGTCATCCTTGTCGACGAGCAGGCCGAGATGGGCGGCTCGTTGCTGCACGACATCAGCTCGACCATCGACGGCGGGTCGGCCTGGACCTGGCTTGAGCAAACGTTGGCGACACTGCAAGCGCGCTCCACGGTTAAACTGCTGCCGCGCACGACGGCGTTCGGCTACTACCATGACAACCATGTGGGCCTGGTGCAGCGGGTCAGCGATCACTTGGCCACCCCGGACTCAGGGACCCCACGCGAACGATTGTGGCAGGTGCGCGCAGGCGAGGTGATCCTGGCGACGGGGGCGCACGAGCGCCCACTCGTCTTTTCCGGGAACGATCGGCCTGGGATCATGCTGGCCGAGAGCCTGCGCGTGTTTGCCAACCGCTATGGCGTTTTGCCGGGGCGGCATGCGGTGATCGTAACCTCCGGTGCCTCCGCCTACACTGCGGCGGCCGATCTGCTGGCCGCCGGCGTAGAGGTGACGATGGTCGACGTGCGGCCTCACCACGACTGCGCCGTCGAGGCCGCGGCTTTGCGCGGGGCCGGCTGCGAGGTGTTGGCCGGACACACCGTGCTTTCCTCGCGCGGTCGCAAGCGCGTCCGTGGACTGCTGATCGCCCCGATTGAGGCCTCAGGCCGCCTCGGCGCGCGGCGCACGCTGCCATGCGACTGCGTGGGGCTCAGCGGCGGCTGGACGCCCGCCGTCCATCTGTTCTCCCAATCCCGCGGCAAGCTCGCCTTCGATCTCAAGCTCGATGCCTTCCTTCCCGAGGGGTCGGTTGACGGCCCGAGGTCGGCGGGCGCTGTTCGCGGTACCTACCAGCTCTCGGCTTGTCTGGCGCAAGGCTGGCACGCCGGCGCCGCGGCAGTTGGGCTCACGCGCGATCGCCCCTTTAAGGCCAGTGCAACGCGCACCGGTTTTGCGCCCCTGCGCATCCTGCCAGCCGTCAAAGAGGGTGGGCGCGCCTTCGTCGATCTGCAGAACGACGTGACGGTAAGGGATATTCGCCTTGCTGTCCGCGAAGGTTTCAGGTCGATCGAGCATGTGAAACGCTACACCACCGCCGGCATGGCCACCGACCAGGGCAAAACGTCAAACATGAACGTCATCGGCCTTGTCGCCGAGACGCTCGGCGCGGCGGTGGCCGACATCGGCACGACCACATTTCGGCCGCCCTACACGCCCGTCACGTTCGGAGCCTTGGCCGGGTCAAGCCGGGGTCCTCTGTTCGAACCCGTGCGCACGCCGCCGACACACGCATGGGCCGTCTCGCAGGGCGCCATCTTCGAAGACGTGGGGCAATGGAAGCGCGCCCGCGCGTTCCCGCGCGCGAACGAGGATCTGCAAGCAGCCGGCGCACGCGAGGCGACGGCGGTGCGCGCAAGCGCTGGCATTCTCGATGCCTCCACGCTGGGCAAGATCGAGGTGGTGGGTCCGGATGCGGCCGAGTTCCTTGATCGCATGTACACCAACCACCTGAGCCGCCTTGAACCCGGCCGCTGCCGTTACGCCCTGATGTTGAAGGAGGACGGATACATTTTCGACGATGGTGTCGTGGCCCGCCTCAAGCACGACCGCTTCCACGTGACAACGACCACGGGCGGGGCTGCGCGCGTGCTGCAGCATATGGAGGAATATCTGCAGACCGAGTGGCCGGAACTTGAGGTCTACCTGACGTCCATCACCGAGCAGTACGCCGTCATTGCCGTGCAGGGTCCGAAGTCGCGCCAGATTTTGGCGCCGCTCGTGGAGGGGATCGATCTCGCGACCGAGGCATTCCCACACATGGCGGTGCGCACTGGCAGGATCTGCGGGTTGGCCTGCCGGCTGTTCCGCTTATCTTTCACGGGCGAGCTCGGGTACGAGATCAACGTGCCCGCCGACTATGGTCAAGCGGTATGGGACGCCTTGATCGGGTCGGGTGAAGCGCTCGCCATCACGCCCTATGGCACCGAGGCGATGCACATCCTCCGAGCCGAGAAGGGTTTCATCATCGTCGGCCAGGAGACGGACGGGACCGTGGCTCCCGATGATCTGGGAATGGCGGGGCTGATCGGCAGAGGAAAGACGGATTTTGTTGGCTTGCGCTCCCTCGCGCGGCCGGACCTCGTGGCTCCGGGGCGCAAGCAGCTCGTGGGGCTCGTGAGCGAAGATGCGCGCACAATTCTAGAGGAGGGGGCACAGATCGTTGCTGATCCCTCGGAGCCCCTGCCCATGCGCTCGCACGGTCACGTAACCTCGAGCTATTGGAGCCCCAGCTATCATCAGCCGATCGCGCTTGCACTGATTGCCGGCGGCCGGTCGCGCATCGGTCAGCGGCTCCATGCAACGACGCCCGCGGGCTTCGTGGCGGTGCGCGTGCGCGATCCCGTCTTCTTCGATCCCACTGGGGCTCGTGTCCATGCCTGAGACGCGCTTTCTTGCGAACCGCCGCATGGCCCTTGCCGAGGACGATCGGGCGTCGGACCCGAACGGCCGCGCTGGGACCATCGGCATCGGGTTGCTGCCGCCGCGGGCGCGTTTCTGGCTACGCCTTCATCCCACGCTCGTCGACCGAGCGAAGTCGGTCGCCGGCTTCGCGCTAGGCCTGCCAATCAACCGCAGCCAGAGCACCGCTGGGAAGAGGACGCTGCGCCTGGGGCCGGACGAATGGTTGCTATGCGGACCGGAGACTGCAGGCAACGCGATCGCCGATGAGATCGAGGCCACCTTGCGCGATCTCACGCACGCGCTGGTCGATGTGAGCCATGCCCATGTTGCCCTGTCGGTGTCGGGGCCGCAGGCGGCGGAGGCGATCAACAGCGGTTGCCCGCTCGATCTGTCATCCCTCGCCTTTCCCCTGGGAGCCGCCACGCGCACGCTCATTGGCAACGCCGAAATCATCTTGTCACGGTGGCCGGATCAGACGGGATTCGAGGTCGAGTGCGGGCGCTCATTTGCTGCCTACGTGCGCGAGTTCCTGGAGGTGGCCG
>Ga0075425_100004353_pt1 | contig 14600 bp, 11 predicted proteins | sample SoiMethybrSBSTD4_FD_75300 | JGI IMG/M metagenome (GOLD analysis project Ga0075425, IMG submission 75300) | Bulk soil microbial communities from a Populus tree surrounding site in Tennessee, USA - Soil MetaG P. TD hybrid SBSTD4 | ecosystem: Environmental > Terrestrial > Soil > Tree plantation...
TTCATGTGATCGCGGTCGGTTGGCGTGAAGCGTTCGACCACGTGCAGTGCATCGCTGTGGAAATTGCCGGCGCGATCGAACCATGTCTCGTCGTTGAAATGAATCACGTCGATGACCAGCGTGTTGCCCTCCCAGCGTCCGCGGGAGTCGCCCATGAACCAGTCGATCGGTCCCGGCGGATGCGGATTCCCGTTCATATAGACGTAGCGGATGACACGCGAGTACTCATGCAGGATGGTGACGCGCTCGCGCTGCTGCACGATTTGAAACGGATGCGGCAGATAGGTGATGCGTGGCACCCCGGGCAGGAAGCACTTGTTGATTGGGTCGAGCGTCTCGCGGTTCTTGAAGTTCTCGTTCTTCTTCGCGAGCGCCTCCGGCCTGTAGGGGATCTCGTTGCCTTCGACCACGCCATGACCGGCAGGCACGCCAAGCGTCGCCCCGTGATCCTGGATGTCCCAGGCGGCGGTATTGAGAACCTGCCAGATGCCCTGCAGATCGGGCTGCCCATCGCGCGTTTTCGGCGGTGAGTAGGTGGAGGTCTGCGCTGCGACCGCAGCGGCCACGAGCGCACCGAGCGCGAGAGCGACAACCGACCGGACGATCCAGCGAATCACCGGCTCCTCCTGCGTGATGAGGGCGGGATTATACGTCTGTTACCGATGACGGCGTGCGATGGTGGGAACGTGCGAGAGTGCGAGGGTGCGTCCGAAAGTGCGAGGTCCGGGGTACAGACCTACCGGTGCGAACCGTTGCACTTCGCACCTTCGGACGCACCCTCGCACCTATCGCACGAGTCGCACCGTCGCACCTCGTGCGCCGTTCTGTCTCTACCGCAGCATGTGCAACAACCGAGTAACCGGGTCGTAGAAGCGGCTGACGACCCGTTCCTTGAGCGGAATGATGCCGTTATCCGTGATGTGGATGTGTTCTGGACAGACCTTCGTGCAGCACTTGGTGATGTTGCAGTAGCCGATACCGTTCTTGTCCTTCAGATCCTGCAGCCGATCGGCTGAATCGATCGGGTTCATCTCCAGCTGCGCGTTGTAAATGAGGAAGCGCGGCCCGATGAACTCATCGAACTTCTTGTGGTCGCGCAGCACGTGGCAGACGTCCTGGCACAGAAAGCATTCGATGCACTTGCGGAACTCCTGCACGCGATCGGCATCACGCTGCGCGAAGCGATACGTGCCGTCGGGCGCGTCCGGCGTGCGCGGCGTGATTTTCCGGATCGTCTTCTTGACCCTGAAGTTCCACGACACGTCCGTGACCAGATCCTTGATCGGCGGGAACGTCCGCATCGGCTCGACGGTGACCGGCTCGTTCAAATTGATTGAGTTGAGCCGCGTCATGCACATCAACCGCGGTCGTCCGTTGATCTCCGCCGAGCACGAGCCGCACTTGCCCGCCTTGCAGTTCCAGCGGCACGCGAGATCGGGTGCCTGCTCCGCCTGAATGTGGTGCACTGCATCGAGCACCACCATCCCTTCGGAGACTTCGGTCTGGTAATCCTGGAAGGCGCCGCCACCACCGGGCTGCGTACGCCAAACGCGAAAAGTGGCCTGCGCCATTACGACTTTTGCTCCTCGATAACCTGCTTGAGTTCGTCGGGCATCGGTGGAATCGGCAGGCGCGACAGCTGCACGCGACCATCGGCGCCTCGCTTCGTGGTGATGTTGAAGGTGCCAAACTCGGCGACCTTGTCCGGGTAGTCCTCCCGGAAGTGGCCGCCGCGGCTTTCCTTGCGCTCGATGGCCGACCGCGCGATGGTCTCGGACACGTCGAGCAGGTTGCGAACATCGATCGCCGTATGCCAGCCGGAGTGGTACTCGCGTTGGCCATCGACGCCGACCCGTGCCGCCCGCTCCTTGAGCGCCTGAATCTTCAGCAGCGCTTCCTGCATTTCCGGTTCGTTGCGGACGATGCCGACCAGGTTCTGCATGGCGTCCTGCAGATCCTGCTGCACCTTGTACGGGTTCTCGCCTTTGCCGGCTCGCTCGAACGGCGCGAGCACGTCCTTGATGGCGCCGTCGACCCGCGCGGCGTCGACGCGTGCGGCGCCGTTCTGCTTCGCAAACGCCGCCGCGTATTCACCCGCACGCTTGCCGAACACGATGAGATCCGACAGCGAGTTGCCACCCAGACGATTGGCGCCGTTGATCCCCGACGCGCACTCTCCCGCGGCAAACAATCCAGGAATGGTCGTCATCTGCGAATCGGCATCGACCCTGATGCCGCCCATGATGTAGTGCATGGTGGGACCGACTTCCATCGGCTCCTTCGTGATGTCGAGATCGGCCAGCTCCTTGAACTGGTGATACATACTCGGGAGCTTCCGCTTGATGTGCTCCTCGGAGTTCGGCAGCTTCTCCTTGATCCACGCGATGTCCAGATACACGCCGCCGTGCGGAGATCCGCGCCCTGCTTTCACCTCACGATTGATGCAGCGCGCGACGTGGTCGCGCGTCAGCAGCTCCGGGGGACGGCGGGCGTTCTTGTCGCCCTGCGTGTAGCGCCAGCCTTCCTCGGGATCGGATGCCGTCTGCGGTTTGTAGTTGTCGGGAATATCGTCGAACATGAACCGGCGGCCTTCGCTGTTCTTCAGGACACCGCCCTCGCCGCGCACGCCTTCGGTGACCAGGATGCCCTTCACCGACGGCGGCCAGACCATCCCTGTTGGATGGAACTGGATGAACTCCATGTCCTGGAGCTCGGCGCCGGCGCGATAAGCGAGGGCGTGGCCGTCGGCCGTACCTTCCCAGCTGTTGCTGGTGACTTTGTAAGCGCGCCCGGCGCCGCCGGTGGCAAGGACGACCGCCTTTGCCGCGAACACATGGAACCGACCGCGTTCCCGGTCGTAGGCGACAGCGCCCGCGGCGCGGCCGCCGTCGAGCAGCAGATCGACGACCGTGTGTTCCATATGCACGGTGATGCCGAGGTAGATGGCGTGATCCTGCAGCGTTCGAATCAGTTCAAGACCGGTACGGTCGCCAACGTGCGCAAGCCGCGGATACCGGTGGCCGCCGAAGTTGCGCTGGTTGATACGGCCGTCTGGTGTGCGATCAAAAACGGCCCCCCACCCTTCGAGCTCGCGGACGCGATCCGGCGCTTCCTTCGCGTGAATCTCCGCCATGCGCCAGTTGTTCACGTACTGTCCGCCACGCATGGTGTCGGCGAAATGCACCTTCCAGCTGTCGCGATCGTCGTTGTGCGCCATTGCCGCGGCCATGCCGCCTTCAGCCATGACGGTGTGTGCTTTGCCAAGCAGCGACTTACAGATGAGACCGACCGACACGCCGGCGTTGGCCGCCTCGATGGCAGCGCGCAGTCCCGCGCCGCCCGCCCCGATCACCAGGACGTCGTAGGTAAACGAAGTCGTCTCTGCCATCAGAGGATCCTGAAGTCGGTCCAGATCCCCATCGAACAGAGGCGGATGTAGAGATCGCAGAACCCGACGGTGAAGAGACTCAACCAGGCAAACAGCTGATGCTTGTAGTTGAGCGCGCTCGAGCACGCGTACGCCATCTCGCAGGCGCCATGCTTCGATACCTCGTCGTGCGAACCGCCGACCAGGTGACGCATCGCGTGGCAGCCGAGCGTGTAGGAGCTGAGAAGCACGACGTTGAGGGCCAGGATGACCGTGCCCACGCCAATCCCGAACGTTATCCCGCCGCTGCCATCGGGCCATCGCGTCGCCAGATAGACGTCATACGAGAGCAGAAAGAGGAAGATGCACGCGATGTAGAGGAAGTAGCGGTGAACGTTCTGCAGGATCAGGGGGAAGGAGTTCTCTCCCCAGTAGCTCTTGCGGGGTTCGCCCACCGCGCACGACGGCGGATCAGCCCAGAAGGATTTGTAGTAGGCGCCGCGGTAGTAATAGCAGGTAAAGCGGAAAAGGCCGGGGAACGGAAGGATGAGCAACGCCGGCGAGAACGGCACCAGCGCCGGAAACCACGCCGGCTTGGCGCCGAACCACGCGTGTTCCATACCGCCGGCATTGTCAGGCGACGCCCAGAGGACCGGCGCGTAAAACGGCGACAGGTAGGGACCGTAGGTGTAATGCGCGTTCTGAAACGCCGCCCACGTCGAGTAAACAACGAACGTTCCGAGACCCAGAAAAACGGCGAGCGGTGCGACCCACCATGTATCGCGGCGGCTGGTCGAACCAAATCCGCGCGATACATCTGTCACCGGAATGACTTGCATCCAACCTCCGAAGATTTGTGGTTAGCCAACCACAAATCTTACTCAGCGGCTGCTCGTCCCCGCAAGCTTGGTGGTGGCAAGATAGCCGGCTTTCGCGCATTCCTCCGCCGTCGTGATGTAGCGCAGCACAGCTGCGTTGCCAACGACATACGGATTGGACGCACCGCGCGTCGGGAGCTGCTTGATGTTGGCAGGTGTGTTGTCGTACGCGGTGTGATTCGACAGAACGATGTCCGCGCCCGCCTTCTTGACAATGTCCTTGTACCGATCGGCGGACGCGATGTAGGCGAGATAGGTCTCCGGCTTGCCGCCTTGAATTGTCGTCCCGCCCCACGTCGCAACCGTGTGCGTCGCGCCGCGATCCTTCACCTTGTAGATGCTCGACACGGTGCCCGGCGTATGTCCGGGCGTGACGTACATCCTGATAGTCGCGTCGCCGAGCGTCAACGTGTCGCCGTCCTTCGCTTCAATGTCGCGCTTCGGTCGGATGCGCTCGGGGATCGTGCGATCAGAAAGATCCCAGTCCTCTTTGGACATGACGAGGCGCGCGCCGAAGTGATCCTGCAGGTACTTCGCGCCCCCGATGTGATCGGTATGTGCATGGCTGACGAGCACGTACTTGATATCGGCGGGATTGAGTCCCAGCTTCTTCAGGCCGTTCACGACTTCATCTTCGACCGAGTAGTCGAAGATCGCGTCGATGACGATGATGCCCTGTGACGTGGTGAGTGCCCACGCCGACCAGTCGGTCATGCCGACGAAGTAGAGATTGTCGAAGACCTTCGCTGGCTCGACGTGCCACGCCGAAGCGGGCGGTGGTCCGGCTTGCCGCCCTCCCCCACCAGCCGGACCCGCCCCACCCGACCTGGGTGGAGCCGGTATCGCTGATTCGCAGACGCGCTCCTGCAGCGCGGTGAATTGCGTGCCAGCAGCCTTTTGTGCTGCAGCCAGATGACTCTCAACAGTGCCGTCGATCTTTTGCTGCGCCTGCAGCCCTACCGCGGCAACCAGTAGAGCGACTGACGCCGCCGCGAACGTACACTTCAAACATCTCACTTCACACTTCTCATTTCTTGACGTCTGTGATCCACGCGACCAGCGCCTTCACTTCCGCGTCGTCCATCGAGTTGAAGTGCTTGCCGCCTGGATGGAACTCGGTACCGCCGGCTTCATGCGCCAGCGGCATCAGCACTAAGCGACTGAGCTTCGGTTGACCCGGGACGACGACCCGCTGCATCGCCTGGAAATTCTTCTGCGACTGCTCTTCATTCCAGTCCCTCGCGCCGGGCGACAATTCCTGCAGCCGCAGCGGCGTCCCCTGCGAATGGCACGCGTAGCACCGCGCATGCTCACCGCGCGTCGCGAGGAAGATCGGCTGAACCTTCGTGCGGAACGTATCGAAGTCGAGTCCTTTCGGACCGGTCTGCGGCGTCGAGGTTCCCTGTCCCTGCAGAGTGGACCGGGCGCAAACGAGAGCAAGAAGAAGCGCGAGGACGAAGGAGGTTCGGCGCATGCGCGCTGTTATATACGGCGCGCGGCCTGGTGTAAAGTAGTCGCGCCGGGAGGTTCTTCCATGTATCGCGCTGCCTTGACCGTTGCAATCGCCCTCGCACTTTCAGCTGTCGCGGGTGCGGCCTCGGTTCGCATCATCCAGACGAATTCCGCAGGAACAACCGTGCACCTGATCGATCCGGCCACCAACAGCGTGGTGGGCGTCATCAAGGGCATCGAGGTCAATCACGGCGCCACGTCCGACGGCTCGAGATTTTTCATCAGCAACGAAGCCGACAAGACGCTCGACGTCGTCGACGCGAAGTCGCTGAAGATCGTCAAGAAGATCGAGCTGACCGCGCATCCGAACAACGTCTCGATCAGCAAGGACGGCAAGCGCGTCTACGTTGCCATCGCCGCGGCTCCGGGAGCGGTGGACGTCATCGATACAACGACGCTGACGCGCGCGAAGAGCATTCCGGTCAAGGGCGCAGCCCACAACACGTATGTCACGCCCGACGGCAAGTACGTCATCTGCGGGTCCGTCGCGGGCAAGCTGATCACCGTCATCGACCAGAAGACGGAAGAACCAGTATGGACCGTCGCGTTCGACGCAGGCGTGCGGCCGATCACCTTCGATCAGAAGGCGGACGGCTCGACCAACCGGATGTTCGTGCAGTTGTCGGATTTCAATGGCTTCGCGATTGTCGACTTCGATCAGCGCAAGGAAGTGTCGCGCGTGAAGCTGCCGGACGTGCCCGAGAAGGAGCGCGTCACCGAAGGCCTGCAGGGCTCTCCCTCGCACGGCATCGGCGTCACGCCCGACAAGAAGACGCTGTGGGTGTTGAGCAAGATGAACAGCCGCATCTACGAGTACTCCATGCCGGATCTGAAGCTGATGGGCGAAGCGCCGACGGGACATCATCCCGACTGGTTGACGTTCTCGCCCGACAGCAAGGCGGTATACATCGCCAACGCCGGCTCGAACAGTGTGTCCGTCGTCGATATCGCCTCGCGAAAGGTAGTGAAGGAGATTCCGGTCGGATACGTTCCTAAACGAAACGCGACGGCGGTACTGCCCTAGCGCGAGGATTCCGGGTGAGCTGCCTGGTTCCGTTTCGGCTTGTAGACGTGAGTGGACTGGCCGAAGAACACCTCGGCCGATTCCATCAGCGTCTCGGACAGTGTCGGATGCGGGTGAATCGTCAGGCGCATGTCCTCGGCGGTCGCACCCATCTCGATCGCCAGCACCCCTTCTGAAATCAATTCGCCTGCGCCGGTCCCGGCAATGCCGACGCCGAGGATGCGTCCGGTCTTCTTGTCGAGCACGAGCTTGGTGAGACCGTCCACACGATCGATGCTGATGGCGCGGCCGCTCGCGCCCCAGGGGAACTTCGCAACTTCGATGTCGCGACCGTCGGCCTGAGCCTGCGCTTCGGTCAGCCCGGCCCACGCAATTTCCGGATCCGTGAAGACGACAGCGGGAATCGCCAGCGGCGCGAACACCGCCTTGCGACCCAGGATGGCTTCCACCGCGACGCGTGCTTCGTGTGAGGCCTTGTGCGCCAGCATGGGCTCGCCGGCGACGTCGCCGATGGCAAACATCGTCGGCTCGGACGTGCGGCGCTGCGCGTCCGTCTCAATGAACCCTTTCTGATCGATCTTCACCGCGGTCTTTTCGAGTCCGGGAATTTTCGAGTTCGGCCGCCGGCCGACGGCGACAAGGACGCGATCGAACAGTTGCTGACCGGACGTATCGCCCTCGAGAGTGACCTCGATGCCGCGCCCTCCGTCTGCCACCTTTACGACCTTCGTATTCACCATGATCCTGGTGAACAGCTTGTCGAGGCGCTTCTGCAGCACGTTCACCAGATCCCGATCGGCGCCAGGCAGCAGGCCGCCGGTCATCTCGACAACGGACACTTTGCTGCCAAGCGTGGCGTAGACGGTGCCGAGCTCGAGACCGATGTAGCCGCCGCCGATGACGAGCAACGACTGCGGAACGTCCGGCAGGTCGAGACCGCTGGTCGAATCCATCATGCGCGGGCTGTCGAGCGAGAGCGAGGGAATGCGCGTCGGGCTCGACCCGGTCGCGAGGATGCAGTGCTCGAAGGCGAGCTCGGAATCGCCGTCGGCGCCGGCGATGGTCATCGACTTCGGACCGGTGAGCGTGGCGCGCCCCTGGATGAACTTTACCTTGCGCATCCGCCCGACCTGGCCGACGCCGCTCGTCAGCTTGTCGACGACTCCCTGCTTGAAGGCGCGCAGCTTGTCGAGATCGATTTTGGGATCGCTGAACGTCACACCCCACGCGCTGGCGTGCCGAGATTCGTCGATCACCTTGGCCACGTGCAGCAGCGCCTTCGACGGTATGCAGCCGCGATACAGGCAGACGCCGCCCGGATTCTTCTCCATGTCGACGAGCGCGACCTGCATGCCGAGATCGGCGGCGTAGAAGGCCGCCGCGTAGCCGCCGGGCCCCGCGCCGAGGACGGCCAGTTGTGTGGATTCGCGCGCCATGACGTCAGCCGAGCAGCGAAAGCAGGAACGGCTGCTCGATGGCCTGCACGACCCACCGCAGGAAGCGCATGGCGTCGGCGCCGTCAATCACGCGGTGATCGTAGGAGAGCGAGAGTGGCAGCAATTGCCGCGGCTCGAACTTCCCGTCTCTCCACACGGGCTCGATGATGCCGCGCGAGACCCCGAGAAGCGCGACCTCGGGCCAGTTGACGATCGGCGTGAAATAGGTGCCGCCGATGCCGCCCAGATTGCTGATGCTTATGCCGCCGCCGCTCATCTCCTCGAGCGTCAGCTTCTTCGACCGCGCCTTCTCGGAGAGCTGATGCATTTCGATGGCGATCTGCGTGATGTTCTTCTGATCAGCGTTGCGGATCACGGGCACCAGCAAGCCGAACTCGGTGTCCACCGCCACGCCGACGTTGACGTACTTCTTGTAGACAATCGCGCCGTTCGCCTCGTCGAGCGACGCATTGAACTGTGGGAACTGCTTCACCGCCGCGGCAAGTACTTTCACCAGCACCGCGGTCACCGTCAGATTGCCGCCCGCCTGCTCCACCTGCTTGCGGAACTTCGACCGAAGCTCCTCCATCGGCGTGATGTCCGCCTTGTCGCATTGCGTGACGTGCGGGATGGTGTTCCACGCGTGGCTGAGATGCTCCGCCGTCTTGCGGCGGATGTTCGTCATGGGCTGACGGTCGACCGGTCCCCACTTCGCGAAGTCGGGCAGCGGCACGGTCGCGGCCGGTGCACCAGCAGGACGCGCGGCCGCCGTGCCGACGCTGCTCAGGATCCGTCTCGCCTGCTCCTTGACGTCTTCGTCGGAGATCCGTCCACCAGGGCCCGTCCCCTGAACGTCGTTGATGTCGACGCCAATCTCGCGGGCCAGGCGACGAACAGACGGCGATGCAGGTGCAGCTGCGCCTTCAGTGGGTCGCGCCTTCGCCTGAACTGGTTGCGCGGGTGGCGGGGGTTCTGGTGCTGGAGCAGGTGCCGAGTCACGCTTCGGCATCGACACCACTTTCTCCGGTGCCTTCTCTTCCTGCTTCGGTTTCGCTTCCTGCTTGGGTGCCGGCGCGCCCGCGCCATTCTCATCGACCGTGAGAATGACGGCGCCGACCTTCACCTTGTCGCCCGCCTTGACCTTGATCTCCTTGACGGTGCCCGCGACCGACGAAGGCACCTCGATAGTCGCCTTGTCCGTCTCGAGCTCCACGACCGGCTGGTCTTTCGCGATCGTGTCGCCAACCTTGACGAGCAGACGGGTGACGTCGCCCTGCTCGACGTTCTCACCCAGTTCGGGAACTTTGAATTCCTGCATCAGGCGGTGGCGGGGTTCGGTTTTTCAGCGTTGATGTTGAGGTCCTTGATGGCTTTCGTCACCACGGCGACATCGAGCTTTCCCGCGCGCGCCAGCTCGTCGAGCGTCGCCAGGACGATGAAACGGCTGTCGACCTCGAAGAAGTCACGGAGCGACGCGCGGTTCTCGCTGCGGCCGAAGCCGTCGGTGCCGAGCGAGACCAGCGGCCGCGGCAGCCAGCGGTCGATCGCATCCGGCAGCGCCTTCACGTAGTCGGAGGCCGCAATGATTGGCTGGTCTATCCCTTCGAAGCACTGCCGCACGTACGGCACTCGCGGTGTCTGATCCGGATGGAGACGATTCCACCGCTCCGCTGCGTGTCCTTCCCGATAGAGCTCCTGGTAGCTCGTAACGCTCCAGATGTCGGCGGCGACGCTGTACTGATCTTCGAGGATGCGCGCGGCCTTGATCACTTCCGGCAGAATTGCGCCGCTGCCGAGCAGCTGCGTGCGCGCCTTCGCATCCTTCTTCTCCGATGCCTTGAACCGGTACATCCCTTTCAGGATGCCGTCACGCACGCCCTGCGGCATTGGCGGATGCTCGTAGTTCTCGTTCATCACGGTGATGTAGTAGAAGACGCTGTCGCCCTTCACATACATTCGCCGGATACCCTCTTCGATGATGACTGCGATCTCGTAGGCAAACGCCGGGTCGTAGGAAATCAAGTTCGGCACGGCCATCGAGAACAGATGGCTATGGCCGTCCTGATGCTGCAGCCCCTCTCCGGCCAGCGTCGTGCGGCCAGCGGTGCCGCCGAGCAGGAACCCGCGCGTGCGCGAATCGCCGGCCGCCCACACCAGATCGCCAATGCGCTGCATGCCGAACATCGAGTAGTAGATGAAGAAGGGAATGGTGTTGATGCCATGAGTCGCGTAGGCAGTACCGGCGGCGATGAAGGAGGACATTGAACCGGCTTCGGTAATGCCCTCCTCCAGAATCTGCCCTTCCTTCGCTTCCTTGTAATAAAGAAGCGTGTCCATGTCGACGGGCTCGTACAGCTGGCCGGCGTGCGAGTAAATCCCGACCTGGCGGAAGAGCGCTTCCATCCCGAACGTGCGTGCCTCGTCTGGAACGATGGGCACCACCAGCTCGCCGAGCTCCTTGTCCTTCAGAAGCTTCGCCAGCATGCGCACGAACACCATCGTCGTCGACGCTTTGCGCCCTTCGGTGCCCTTTTCGAATTCCGTGAAGCAATCGTGCAGCGTATCGACTTTCAGCGGCTCGGAGGTAGTGATGCGACGCGGCACGAAGCCGCCGAGCTGCTTGCGGCGCTCCAGCATGTAGGTCACTTCCGGACTGTTGTCCGGCGGTCGATAGAAGGGAGCCTTCGCGACCTCCGCATCGGCGATCGGGATGCCGAAGCGGGTGCGGAATGCGCGCAGCTCGTCTTCGTTCAGCTTCTTCTGCTGATGCGTGATGTTCTTGCCTTCGCCGGCCTCACCAATCCCATAGCCTTTGATCGTGCGAGCGAGGATGACGGTGGGCTGACCAGTCGTTTTGACGGCTGCCGCATACGCAGCGTGCACCTTCGTCGGATCATGGCCGCCAAGAGTCAGCTTCTTCAACTGCTCGTCGGATAGATGACTGACCATTTCGGCAAGCTGCGGATACTTGCCCCAGAAGTGCTCGCGGACGTAGGCGCCCGATTCGACAGCGTATTTCTGATACTCGCCGTCGACGACCTCGCCCATTCGCTTGACGAGCAGGCCGTCCTTGTCTTTCTCGAGCAACGCGTCCCACTCGCTGCCCCACAGCACCTTGATCACGTTCCAGCCGGCGCCGCGGAACACCGCCTCGAGCTCCTGGATGATCTGACCGTTGCCACGGACGGGGCCGTCGAGCCGCTGCAGGTTGCAGTTGATGACGAAGATCAGGTTGTCGAGTTTTTCGCGCGACGCAAGCGTTATCGCCCCCAGCGCTTCCGGTTCATCCGTCTCGCCGTCGCCGAGGAACGCCCAGACTTTTGAATCCGATCGCTTCTTGAGGCCGCGGTCCTCGAGGTAGCGCATGAACCGCGCCTGATAGATGGACATGATCGGGCCGAGGCCCATCGAGACCGTTGGAAATTCCCAGAACTCCGGCATCAACCATGGGTGCGGGTATGACGATAATCCGCCACCCGCCTTGAGCTCGCGGCGGAAGTTCTCGAGCTTCTCGGCAGGAATGCGTCCTTCGACAAACGCGCGTGCGTAGATACCGGGCGCGGCGTGCCCCTGGAAAAAGATGATGTCGCCGTCGTGGTTGTCGCCCTTGCCCTTGAAGAAGTGGTTGAAGCCCACTTCGTAGAGCGTCGCGGCCGACGCATACGTCGAAATGTGTCCGCCGATGCCGTCCTCGGCCTTGTTCGCCTTGACGACCATGGCGAGGGCATTCCAGCGCACGAGGCTCTTGATGCGGCGCTCGATTTCGCGGCTGCCGGGGAACGGTGGTTCTTCTGTAGCGGGGATAGTGTTGACGTAAAGGGTGTTGGCTGTGAACGGTTGCTTGACGCCTTTGCGTCGTGCGTGATCGCCCAGCTCGCGAAGCAGGCGGCCGACGCGTGCCGGTCCACCGGACTGCAGCACGTAATCGAGCGACTCGAGCCACTCACGGGTTTCAAGCGCTTCGAGCTCGGCCGCATCCTTTGGGGCAGTGTTCCGCATTAATCCTCTAAGATCACTGACGACAACCTTCAATTGTAGCGCCATTGATCTGTGTTTAAACCGCTCAGCGTCAACGTGCCGTCGGGACTCGCCGAGGTACATCATTCGATTGCATCATGCGAACGATGCCCACGGCTCAGACAGTACTGTCGCAACGTCGCGCGCGAGAAGAAGCGCGCCCACCGTGACGACACCTACTGGGGCCGGGGAGTTCCGGGCTTCGGCGATCCAAACGCACGGCTTCTGTTAGTAGGACTCGCGCCCGCCGCACATGGTGCCAATCGCACGGGCCGGGTGTTTACGGGCGACGGATCAGGTGACTTCCTGATGTCCGCGCTGCATCGCACGGGCTTCGCCAACATCCCGACCTCGCAACGAGTCGATGATGGATTGCATCTCACCGACGCATACATCCTGTCGGCCGTGCGCTGCGCGCCTCCGGACAACAAGCCTCTGCCGGAAGAGATTACGCGCTGCCTCGATCACCTCGAGGTAGAGCTCACGCACCTGCCGCGCGTCCGTGTCGTTGTCGCGCTCGGCAAGATCGGGTTCGATGCATGGCTGCAGCTGCTGAAACGCCGCGACGTCAGGCTGTCGCCGAAGCCGCAGTTCGGCCACGGTGAAGTTGTGGAGTTCGGTAATGGCTTACCGACACTCGTCGGCTGCTTTCATCCAAGCCGGCAGAACACCAATACGGGGAAGCTGACGCCACCGATGATGGAAGCGGTCTTCCGGAAGGCGAAGAAGCTGATTGGTTCGTAGTAGCTATGTGTTCACAGGCCGATGCGCCTTCAGGAACGAATGAATCTGACGCACGGCTAGTGGAATCCTCTCCTTCGGCTCCTTCCACGGGAACATGCTGACCTCTGCCTTCGGCGCGAGCATCGCCGCTTCCATCGCAACCGCGTAGGGATGCGCCGGAATGTCGTCCGGCAGGATCAATACCGGCGTCTGACAGTTCTTCACGAAATCTCGCGTCACGGGCCAGATGAAGTCCGCCGGGCTCTTGTACATCTTCGTCAGGAACTGATCGACCTGCGCCATCGTCACGCCCGGATTGCGCTTCACGTAGTCCGGTCCCCAGCCTTGCATGTTGGTGTCATACATCAGCGTCGGCGCCTCGGCGCGGCAGCCGCTCGGCTGCGCGAGCACCGCGGCGACGACCCGGGTGGGTGCACGCTTGAGGAGATTCCAGATCAATGGGCCGCCGATACAGAAGCCCAGCACCATGAACTTGTCGATGCGGAGGTGGTCCATGAGACCGATGTGATCGTCGGCGAACTGGTCCCATGGCCGACCCACTTCGAGTGGGCCGCTGGATTTTCCATTGGCCGTTCGAAGATCGGATCCGACGCACCGGTACTCGCCCTTGAACTCTCCCACCGCGTCGAACGGATTGGTCAGGCCGCGGATCGTCGACCCGCCGAGTCCCCCGCCGGCAATCAGCAGCAGTGGAAAGCCCGAGCCGTACTCCTCGTAGTAGATGCGAACGGAACCTTTCTCATAGAAGGCTCCGGCGCCCGCGGCCGGCCGCGGCTGCTGCGCCGGCGCGCCCTTCGCGGCCGCCGCCATCGCGGTCGCGGCGGCGCCCGTCTTCAGGAGCTTGCGTCTGAACAGATCGACCATGACGACCTCCTTTAAGTCGAAGCGGGGCGATGCGCCTTCAGAAACGACTTGATCTGCCGGACGGCGATCGGAATCCGCTCCGGCGGCTGTTTCCACGGATAGAGACTCACTTCCGACTTCGGAGCGAGCATCGCTGCTTCCATCGCCACCGCGTACGGATGCGCCGGGATGTCGTCCGGCAGAATCAACAGCGGCGTCTGGCAGCTGCGCGCGAAGTCGCGCGTCACGGTGAAGACGAAGTCGGCGTTCTTCTTGTACATATTCGAAAGGTATTTCTCGATCATGTCCATCGTGATCTCGGGCCGCCGCTTCACGAGGTCCGGTCCCCAGCCCGTCATGCTGCCGTCGTACAGGAGCGTCGGCATCTCCGGCCTGAAGCCGACCGGCTGCGCCAGCACCGCGGCGACGACGCGATCGGGAGCGCGCTTCAGCAGGTTCCAGATGAACGGGCCGCCGATGCAGAAGCCCATCACCGCGAACTTCCTGACGCCGAGGTGATCGAGCAGCGCGAGCTGATCGTCGGTGTGCGAATCCCACGGCCGGTCGACTTCCAGCGGTCCAGACGATTCGCCGGTGTTCGCGTTGCGCAGGTCTGCCGAGATGCATCGATACTCGCCCTGCAGCTCGCCGAAGGTGTCGAAGGGATTCTTCAACCCTGACAGCGCCGAGTTCAATCCACCGCCGGGAATGATCAGCAGCGGGAATCCCGTGCCCGCGACCTGGTAGCGCAGTTTCACCGCGCCTTTCTGAAAGAACGT
>Ga0075425_100004354_pt1 | contig 14599 bp, 10 predicted proteins | sample SoiMethybrSBSTD4_FD_75300 | JGI IMG/M metagenome (GOLD analysis project Ga0075425, IMG submission 75300) | Bulk soil microbial communities from a Populus tree surrounding site in Tennessee, USA - Soil MetaG P. TD hybrid SBSTD4 | ecosystem: Environmental > Terrestrial > Soil > Tree plantation...
TACTGGTGGCTGGTGGAGTCGCGCAACAAGAAGTCGATCACCTGCAATCTGAGGACGCCCGAGGGGCAGGCGCTCATCAAGCGGCTGGCCGCCGAGGCCGACGTCGTGGCCGAGAACTTCCGCCCGGGCACCATGGAGCGCTGGCGACTCGGCTGGGACGATCTTCACGCGGTGAACCCCGGCCTCGTCATGGTGCGCATCTCGGCCTTCGGCCAGACGGGGCCGTACCGCGAGCGGCCCGGCTTCGGCCGCATCGCGGCGGCCATGAGCGGCATCTCCTATCTCTCGGGCTATCCCGACCGGCCGCCGGTGACGCCCGGCACGCCGACGATTCCCGACTACCTGGCCGGCGCCCTCGGGGCCTTCGGCGCGCTGGTCGCGCTCGAGCACCGGCGCCGCACCGGCCAGGGGCAGGTGGTGGACCTCGGGCTCTACGAGCCGATGCTGCGGATGCTCGACGAGCTGGTGCCGGTGTACGCGGCCACCGGGTACGTGCGCGAGCGACTGGGCTCGGGCACCGAGTACGTCGTGCCCCACAATCACTACCGCGCGCGCGACGGCCGCTGGCTGGCGATCGCCTGCACGAACGATCGCATGTTCGAGCGGCTGGCCGCCGCCATGGGCCGGCCGGCGCTGGCCGCCGAGTTCCCCACGATGGCCGCGCGTCTCACCGCGCGCGCGGACCTCGACGCGATGGTCCAGACGTGGGTCGGCTCCGCCGACGCCGCCGAGGTGCTCGGCCGGCTGGACGCGGCCGAGGTGCCGTGCGGCCCCGTGGCCAGCGTGCGCGACCTCTTCGACGATCCGCACGTGCGTGCCCGCGGCAACATCGTGCAGGCGCCGAGCCCGCTCGGCGGCCTCCTGGCCATGGTCGGCGTCGTCCCCCGGCTCGGCGCCAGCCCCGGCACGATCGAGCACGCCGGTCCGGTCACGGCGGGCGCCGACAACGAGGAGATCTACTGCGGTCGCCTCGGTCTCTCGCGCGAGGACTTGCGCGCGCTGGCCGAGAAGGGGGTCGTCTAAGCTCTAGCCCGGGACGATCTTGCCGCGGCTGGCGGCCACGGCGAGCGGACGACCGAAGGCGGCGGCGACGGCGTCCTCGAGCGCGCCCCAGTGCTCGTCGTCGACATTCTGCTGGCCGTCGATGAGCGTGAGCAGCGAGGCGAAGGGCGCGGTGGCGGCCGGATCCGGCGTGCCCGAGGCCGCCAGCGCCGATCGGACGTCGGCGGCGCGCGACTGGCACGCGGCGAGCGCGGAGAATCCGGGGTCCTCGCGGTGCTTCAGCGCGGCGATGCGGTCCAGCACCGCGACGGTCTCCGCCAGGTCCCAGGCCGGCTCCGCCTGGCGCTCGGCCGTCTCCAGGCCCGCCAGCAGCAGCTTGACCATCGCGTCCAGCCGCTTCGTCGAGTCGATCGCCTCGACGGCGGGCGTCTGGAGGCCCAGGGCGGAGGCCGCGGCGAAGACCTCCGTCCGCAGCGTGTCGAACTCGCGTGTGGCCTCATCGAGCGCGCGGACGAGCTCGTCCGGGGGCGGCGCCCCGGGCTTCGCGAGCGCGGCGGCCGCGGCGGTGCCCTGGGCGCCCAGCTCGGCCAGGCGCGTGGTCAGCGTCGCGGTCTTCCGGAGAAGCTCGCGCACGGTCTCGGCGGTCGGCGGGATGCTGGGGGCCATCGAGTTGCGCGTCAGACTCACGATGATGCCATATTCTGGACCAGATGCTGGCTGAGACTGCACTCCATCACACCGTGCACGGCGCGGCGGGGCCGCCGGTGCTGCTGTTGCACGGCCTCGGCTCGTGCGCCGCCGACTGGGCGTGGCAGATTCCGCTGCTCGAGCCCGCATTCCGCGTCATCGCCGTGGACTTGCCCGGCCACGGCGACTCGCCGGTGCCGTCCAACGGCGTGACGATCGAGGACATGGCGGACGACGTCGCCGCGCTGGCCGCGGAGGTGGCGGGCGCGTCCGCGCACGTGGTCGGCCTCTCGCTCGGCGCGTGTGTCGCCCTGCGGGTGGCGCTGCAGGCGCCGTCGCGGGTGCGCTCGCTCACGCTGGTCAATCCCTTCGCGTGCATGCGTCCGGGCGGCCCCGGCGACCTCGCGCGGCTGGCCCATCGGCTCGTCCTCCTGACCACCGCGCCGATGCCGACGCTGGCCGCGCACGTCGCGCGACGGCTGTTTCCGTGGCCCGAGCAGCGCGCGCTCTACGAGGCGGCCGTGGCCAGCCTGGGCGCCACGCCGCGCCGTGGCTATGCCGTCGCCATGCGCGCGCTGGCGCGGTTCGACGCCCGCGGCCAGGTGGCGGCGATCCGGCGGCCCACGCTCGTCGTCGCCGGCGATCGCGACACGGTGGTGCCGCTCGACGCGAAGCTCCGTGTCGGCGCGGCGATCCCGGGCGCTCGCGTGGAGATCGTCCCGGGCTCGGGCCACGCGACCCCGTACGATCAGCCGGCCGCCTTCAATCGCCTGCTGCTGGAGTTCCTGACCTCTCACTGAGCGCGCACGTTAACTGCGTACCTCCCGCGCGGCACTTCGCCCAGGTGCCGCGCTACTGGAAGGGCTGCGTGCCGATCGGACTGGCCCACGCGCTGGGCTCGCCAGGCGGAGCCTGGGCCGCGCCTCGATCCCCGGCATCGGGTTTGCGGCGTCTGTCTGCATCGGAGGGCTTCCATGAAGGCGATTGTGATCCTTACAGCGATGGTCGTCGCGCTCGTCGGCGCCGGGCCGGCCGGCGCCCAGGACAACAAGGACACCAAGGACACCAACAAGGACCGCGGCGGGATCGGCGGCGTGCTCGACACGCTGGGCGGAATTCTCGGCGGCGCCACCAGCAGCAAGCTGCACGGCACAGTGGTCGTCGCGCACGACACGAACGTCGTGATCCGCACGGACGACAAGCGGACGGTTCGCGTGGACACCGCCTCGATCGATCCCCAGGTGCGTCAGCAGCTCGTGCCGGGCCAGTCGGCGACGATCACCACCCGCGGCAGCGGTGACGTCCTGACCGCCAGCGACGTCCAGATCGAGCAGGGCAAGGCCTCGCCGCAGGCGTTCTCGCGTGTGAGCGGCATGGTGCAGGAGCGCTCGGAGGGCCGCATCCTCTTCAAGACGAAGGAAGGTCTCACGTTGCCCGTGGACACCTCGCAGGTCCGGGGCCTGCCCTATATCGCCCCCAACACGCCGGCGACGCTGATCTACGAGCAGGGCCCCAAGCAGGAGGTCCGCGCGGTGTGGATCGAGCCGGGTGACGCGACGGTCTCGGCCTCGCCCGCAACCGAGTCCTCGACGTCCGCCGCCGGAGCGGCGTCGCCGTCGGCCTCGCTGCCGACCGCGCAGAAGCTGGAGGGCCTCGTCGAGTCCGTGGGCATGTCCGAGCTGACGCTGCAGACCTCGGACGGTCGTCATGTCCGCGTGGACACCAACGGCGTGGATCGCACGACGCTGGCCAGCGTCCGCCCGGGCGACATCGTCACCGTCACTGGCAACACCGGCACCGACCCCGACAAGTTCAGCGCCACCGCAGTAACCAAGACGAAGTAACGACGACCTCGGGACGGTAAGTCCCTGAGGCGGGATCGCGCATCTTCGCGCGCACCGCGAATGGGGAGGTGTAGGAGGGGGCCCGCCGGGCCCCCTCCTACGTCAATAAGGAAAGGGCGTTTGCACTACGCAGCGGATCGATCGCTAGCCGGATCGACTGCTAGTCGTTCAGCCCGGCCTCCGCGTGGCGCACGCGTCGCGACAGCGTCGTCATGAGATTGTGCGCCAGGTCGGGGGCCTCGCGCAGCAGGGTCGAGAAATTCCGGCGCTTGATGACCAGCAGGCGGAGCGGCGTCTCCGCGACGACGCTGGCCGAGCGCGGGCCGCCGTCGAGCAGGCTCATCTCGCCGAAGTACTGGCCAGGGCCCAGGCGCGAGCGCTTGCGCGGCGAGACCTCGACCCGTGCGTGACCGTCCAGGATCACGAAGAACTCCTCGCCGGCATCGCCGGCGCGCGCCAGCACGGTGCCGCTCGGCACCTCGACCACGTCGCTGATGCGCGCGATGGCGCGGAGCTGACGGCGCGAGCAGCCGTCCAGCAGGCTTACCTCTTCCAGTCGATCGATGCGGTCGTCCTGGCTGATGCGGCCGCCGAAGAAGCTGCGGCCGAGCGGCTCGCCGCGGGCGTTGTAGGCGATGGAGCCGTCGAGGACCCGGCTGACGAATTCCACGTCAGCCGTCCAGCGTCGGACGCTTGCCGTGAACGGCGCGGATCTCCGTCTTGATGCCGCCGCGCACGTTGAAGTCGCCGACGACCTCCGCCCAGCGGGGCCGGGCGGCCGCCACGAAGTCGTTGAGGATCCGGTTGGTCACGTCCTCGTGGAAGGCGCCCTCCTGCCGGAACGACCACAGGTAGAGCTTGAGCGACTTCAGCTCGACGAGGTGCTGGTCGGGCACGTAGCGGATGCGGACGGTGGCGAAGTCCGGCTGCCCCGTCATCGGGCACAGGCAGGTGAACTCCGGGACCGTCATCGCGACCTCGTAGTCGCGGTCCGGGTGCGCGTTGGGCACCACCTCGAGGGTCTTCGAGGGCTGCGTCGGCATACCGGGATTATACGGGCTAGCGCACGGTCAACGCGATGCCCGCCACCACGCCGGCGCAGGCGACGAGGAGCACGAGCGTGAGCGGATCGCCCGCCACCAGCGTGGCGGCGACGACGCCGAAGACGGGCTGCGTGAGCGAGAAGGTGGCGAGCGCGCTCGGGCGATAGCGCTTGAGCAGCCACAGGTTGACCACGAAGCAGAAGCCGGCGACCAGCGCGCCCTGGTAGAGCAGCGCGGCGGCCAGCCGCAGCGTCCACCGCGTGGGCGCCGGCTCCAGCGCCTGCGAGAGGGCCATGAAGACCGCGACGCCGGTGATCGCCTGGGCGAGCAACAGCGTCACGGGATCGAAGCGCTGGACGGCGCGGGCCAGGTACACCGTCCGCTCGGCCAGGATGGCGGCGCTGACGAACATGATGCTGTCACCCAGGAGCGAGGCGCTGTCGTCCGAGCGGCCGCTGGCGAAGAGAACGAGGATGCCGGCGTAGGCGAGGAGCACGCCGGCGAGCCGCCGCACGCTGAGGCGATCGCCGGGGATCAGGAAGTGCGCGAGCACGACGGTATGCACGGCGTGCAGGTTGAGGAGGATGGAGCCGTGCGCGGCGTTGGTGAGTCCGGTGGCGACGTTCATGGTGCCGATCTGCGCGGTGAAGAGCGCGGCGAGCACGAGCAGCGGCCGCCACTCGTGGCGCTCGATCCGGAAGCCGGCGAGCCGCCCGGTGGCCCAGGCCCATAGCGCGATGACCACGCCCCCCACCAGGAACCGCAGCCAGGCCAGGCGCAGCGGTGGTGCGTCGATGAGACCGATCTTGATGGCGACGATGTTGCCGCCCCAGAAGACGGAGACCAGCAGGGCCAGCGCGACCCCGGGCGGGTCGAGATCGCGAGCGGGATGCGTCAGGGGAGCGAGCGCGAGAGCGGGAGATCGGCCGTCATGGGAGGCGTCCACTATAATCGATCCCATGAAGATCGGCCTGGTGGGGCTTCCCAAGAGCGGCAAGACGACGCTGTTCAACCTGCTGACCGGCTCCAGCGTGGCGACGTCGCGCTACGACGCCGGCCGCGCCGAGCTGCACACCGGCGTGGCCCGCGTGCCGGACCCGCGCGTCGACCGGCTCACCGGCCTCTTCAAGCCGAAGAAGACCACGTACGCGAGCTTCGAGGTCGTGGACCTGGCCGGCATCGAGAAGGGCGAGCGCGGCGCGCTCGACGCCAAGGAGTTCCGCAACGCCGACGCGCTGCTGCACGTGGTGCGCGCCTTCGCCGACGACGCGCGCGGCGCCGCCGACCCCCGCCGCGACATCCTCGACCTCGAGATGGAGCTGATCCTGGCCGACCTGGAAGTAGTGGAGCGCCGGCTCGAGCGGCTGGAGGTCTCCATCAAGAAGCAGCGCAAGGACGCTGAGGTGAAGGAGCACGAGGTGCTGGGCCGGCTCAAGACCGCCCTCGAGAGCGAGACGCCGCTGCGGGCCGTCACGCTCTCGCCCGAGGATGCCCGCCTCATCCGCGGCTTCACCTTTCTCTCGGAGAAGCCGATCCTGCACCTGATCAACGTGGAGGAGAAGGCGATCGGCGCCTTTCATGTAGACGGCTACGGCCTGGCCGAGGTGGCGGCCCGGCGTCACACGCGCGTGGGCTGGGTGTCGGCGGTGATCGAGGCGGAGATCGCCGCCCTCGAGGGTGCCGAGCAGCAGGCCTTCCTCACCGACCTCGGTCTCGCCGAGCCGGCCATCAACCGCGTGCTGCGCGAGGCCTTCGCCCTGCTGGGGCTGATCTCGTTCTTCACCGTCGGCGAGGACGAGGTGCGGGCCTGGCCGATCCCTGGTGGCACCCGCGCGCAGGACGCCGCCGGCGCCGTCCACTCCGACATCGCCCGCGGGTTCATCCGCGCCGAGGTCAACGGCTACGACGAGCTCGTCGCCGTGGAGGGCTCGTTCGCCGACCTGCGCTCGAAGGGCCAGCTCCGCCTGGAGGGCAAGGAGTACGTCGTCCAGGACGGGGAGGTCTGCCACTTCCGTTTCAACGTCGCCAAGTAGTCTTCCCTGGCACGCCGCGTGCTGTAGTTCTGGATCATGGTTGATTGGATGGCCATTGCAACGGCGTGCGTACTCGCCGCCGCGGTCGGACTCGGGTTCGTTCTCTGGGAGCATTACGAGACGTCGCGGTTGACGCGGGAGCGCCTGCGCCGCCGCACGGCCGAGCCGGTCCTGGTCCGCGTGCCGGCCCAGGTCCGTCACCGCCTCGACGTCCGCGGTCGCCGTAAAGCGGCCTAGCTCGAGCGCTCGAACCGGATCCCCGGTACGGGCTTGAGCGGCCCGCCCAGGGCGCGCACGACGGCGGAGACGTTGTCGTCGGGCGTGTTCATGGCGAGGACGCAGCCCGGTCCCACGATCACGCCCGTGCCGCCCGTCTGGGCGACCGCGTCCTTGGCCTGGGCGGCCGAGGCGTCCGGCGTGCCGTCCCGCAGCGTGGCCCACTGATCCAGGCCCCCGATCACCGCGCCCGATACCTTCTCCCGGCCCTCCCCCAGGGTTGGCGCCGTCCGGCGGTCGTCCCAGTTCCAGGCGTGGCCGGGCAGCCGGGCCAGGCGGTCGAACATCAGCGCGTCACCGTGGCAGTGGACGATCGTGAGGATCGAGCGGCCGGCCACGGAGTCGAGGATCCGGCGGTCGTAGGGCTCGCCGAACTCGGCGTAGATCTCCTCGGTGTGCGCGGTGCGGCTCGCGGCCTGGATCGAATAGAAGATGCCGGACATCCCTTCGGTGAGCGCGGCGTCGGCGAAGCGCACGATGGTCTCGGTGATGGCCTCCAGGGCCCCGCGCACGAGATCGGGGTGGTCCTCGAGATCGGCCGCGAGCCGATTGCCGGAGAGCTTCCGGGCCAGCGAGAGGGGCGAGAAGATCGTCGGCAGCACGGGCGCGTCCCCGATGCGGCGATCGAAGCCCATGCGCACGATCGTCTCGATCTGCTGGCTGTAACCCTCGGCGCTCATCGGGTCGAGCGCGCGGATGCGCTTCCAGTCGTCCGCCGATTTCACCGCGCAGGAGGCGCACGCGCGATGGCCGTCGGGCATCACCTCGTCGGCTTCCACGCAGCCCCAGGCCTCCACGGCGTAGCCGCCGTGCGGGGTGATCTTGAGGAAGTCCGAGCCGTAGTGATCGTGGAAGCGCAGCGTCGCCTGGGCCAGCCCGGCGGGCGAGCGGTCGACCGCGGGGAAGTGTCGCCACACCGCGTACGGCACGCGGTCCACCGGCTGGCGGTTGATCGCGGCCTGGATGCGCTCGCGCCGGCTCATCTGCTTCATGTCGTGACGACTCCTTGGCTGAGGATGGACGCGCCGTCCGGCGCGGTGGCGTCGAACCCCACGCAGCCGCCGCCGACGTCGCGGCCGTGGACCGTGAACGTGGAGGGGAGCGCGACCATGCCGGTGAAGCGTGCGTGAATCTCCCGCACGCGCGCGGGCTCGCCGCGGAGCTCGCGGGCGATGACGCGGGAGACGGCGAGCGCCAGCGTGGCGGTGCCGTGCAGGATGGGGCCGCTCAGCCCCGCGCGACGGGCCACGGCCACGTCGGTGTGAATCGGATTCCAGATTCGCGCGCACTCGGTATACACGAGCGCCGCGTTCGCCGCGATCTCGACGGCCTCCGCCCACGTCGTCGCGCCGCCGGCTCCGCTGGCGCCGGCCCCCGCTCGGGGCGTGCCCGCGGCGCCCGCTTCGCTCGCCCGCGAACCACGTGCGGACTTGGCGTCCGCGCTCGGTGTCGCGCCATCGGCGCCGGCCAGCGGCACGCCGCGATAGATCGAGCCGTAGTCTGTCGTCGAGACCGGCCCGCCGCGCGCGTCCACCGTATCGAAGCGCGAGACCACCAGCGTCCCGGAGCGGCGCGGGGCGACGTCGATCACGCGCGCCGTCGTGTGGAGCACGTCGCCGGCGCGGGGCGCGCGGTGGATCGTCAGGTGGTGGGTCGCATGCACGCTCTGCGGCTGCAGCGCGGCGGGCACGGTCTCGTCGCGCAGGGCGACGGCGGCGGGCCACTCGTAGCAGACGGCAAACAGCGGGTGAGCCAGCGGGCCGCCGGCGGCGAGCGTGTCGTAGTACCGCGCGTCGGTCTCGCCGAGGGCGGCGGCGTAGGCCATGAGCCAGCGCGCGTCGAGCTCATGGGTGATCGGGCCCACGGCGGCGCCGACGATGGCCCTCTCGAGGCTCCCGCGCGTCGCGGTGGTCATCGCGGGAAGTTCATGCAGTCGACGAAGATCTGCTCGAAGTCCGGGTGCGCAGCGAGGGACACGTGCTCGATGCGCCGGGCCACGTCCTCGGCGCGCGCGCGCTCGGCCTCGGAGAGCAGCGAGAGCTGGGCGCCGAGCGCGGCGGCGTTGCCGACGTACCGGATGCGCTCGCGCGGCAGATCGGGGATGAGGCCGATTCGCACCGCGCTGGCGATCGAGAGGTAATTGCCGAACCCGCCGGCCAGCATCAGCTCGCCCACCCGCGCGTCGGGCACTCCGGCCACGTGCTGCAGCATCGCGATGCCGGACGCGATGGCGCCCTTGGCGAGTTGCAGCTGGCGGACGTCGTCCTGGGTCAGCACGATGTCGCGCGCCGCGCCGGCCTCGCCGGCGCGCAGCACGATCACCTGCCGCTCCTCGCCGCACAGGACCACGCGCTCGCGGAGCTTCGGCGGCAGCGCGTCGCGGGCCTCGACCTGGATGAGCCCGGTCCAATCCACGACGCCGGCGTCGAGCAGACCCGCCACGAGATCGAGCAGTCCCGAGCCGCAGATCCCGAGCGCGTCCGTCTCGCCGATCGTGTGCACGTGCACGTCGTCGTCCACCGTGACACGGTCGATGGCGCCTGCCGCCCCGCGCATGCCGTGGCGGATCTGGCCGCCTTCGAAGGCGGGGCCCGCGGGCGCCGAGCAGGCCCACAGCCGTGCCGCCGAGCCCAGCAGGACCTCGCCGTTGGTGCCGATGTCCACGGCGATCCGCTGCGTGTCGCCCTCGTAGATCCGCGTGGCGAGGGCGACGGCGACGGCGTCGGCGCCGACGAAGCCCGCCACGATCGGCAGCAGGCACACGCGCGCCTCGGGGGCAACCTTCAGGAAGAGGTCGCGGGCCGGCAGCGTGAGCGCGTGGCGCATCACGGGCGCGTACGGCGCCAGCCCCACGTGCGAGGGATCGATGCCGAGCAGGACGTGGTGCATGCACGTGTTGCCGACGACGACGACCTTGTAGATCCACTTGGACAGCACGCCGGAGGCGCGGCACACCTCGGCGATCTGCTGGTTCAGCAGTCCCACGATCCGCGTGTGGAGCTTGCGCAGGTTGGCGGGATTGAACTGGGCGAAGGCGATGCGCGACATGAGGTCGCCGCCGAAGACCGACTGCGGATTGAGGCTCGACACGGAGGCGAGCTGCTCGCCGGAGGACAGCTCGAGCAGCGTCGTGACCACGGTGGTCGTGCCGACGTCGATGGCGAGGCCGAAGCGCATCGACGTGGTGTCGCCGCGCTCCACGGCGAGGATGCGGCCGGCGAACGTGGTGACGGTCACGCCGGCCGGATCCTCGCGTAGCGCCGCCGGCAGGCCGGCCAGCACGCCGGGCGCCACGTCGGCCGGCACCATGCCGACCGCGGCGGCCAGCTCTTCGACGTCGGACGTCTGATGGTGCTCCTCGCGCGGCAGCGCGACCTTGACGAGCTGCTTGTCCACGCCCGAGGCGATGGTGACGCGGCCCGCCACGCCGGCGCCGGCGCCGAGGATCTGGAAGGCGGCCTCCTCCAGCGGCGGCGCGAGCTGCACGGTGACCGTCTCGGTGGGCGCACACTGGCAGGCCAGGCGATAGCCCTCGCGGACCTGGTCGTCGCCGAGCTGGACCTCGTCGCCGATCGTGGGCGGTGGCACCGCGCCCGCGACGAACTTCACGCGGCACGAGGTGCAGCGCCCGCGGCCGCCGCAGGTGGCGGTGACGTCAATGCCCGCGTCGTGCGCGGCGCGAAGGATCGTGACGCCGGGTGTGAGAGGCAGCTCGCGCCGCGCCCCGGCGCTGCGCGGGTCGGTCAGGATCGTCAGCCCCACGGACATGCAGGGCTCATTGTAACCGGCCCGTGCGGGCCCGGCCGCCTCCAGGACTAGTGCGCGGTCTCGGTGATCTCGAATTCCACGCGCGCGGTCCCCTCGCTCTCCACGGCGGTGCGTGACTCCATGGGCTCCAGGCGCTCGGCCGGGATGCCCGCGCGGATGAGGGCGTCGCGTACGGCGGCCACGCGGTCGGCGGCCAGCGCGCGAAGCGCGCGCGGCGGCGTCGGCGTCTCGCGCGTCAGCTCCTCGTAGAGCACCTCGTCGGAGGTCGGCGGCTCGCGACGCGGGAAGAGCTCGGTGTAGAGGCCGACGGCCGCCTGGCGGCGCGCCGCCTCGTCGGCGCCCAGCGTGGCCAGCCTGGACTCCAGCGCCTCGCGGCGCAGCCGGTTGACGTCGGCCACCGTCGTCACCGGCCGCAGTCGCAGGCGGATCTCCGGCGTGTCCTTGAGGAACGTCGCCAGGTGTGCGATCTGCTCGGCGCCGTCCTTGTCGGGCTTCGGCGTGGCCGTCTGGAACGTCACCGGGTCGATCTGCACCGACTCGATGCGCGAGTCCTCGGTGAAGAAGAGCTTGCCGACGAGGCTGAACGGCAGCGCCACGAGCTTGATGGTGAGATTGCGCAGGGCGGCCCACACGGCCTCGCCGTACTCGAACTCCGGGGCCGACAGGCGGCCGCTCACCGGGATCGTGAGCTTGATGACGCCCTTGCGGTCCTTCAGCAGCGAGACCAGCGTGTCGAGCGGCAGGCCGGTGCGCCGCCGGAATTCTCCGCCGTGGCCGCCCGGCTCGAGCTGCAAGCCGTCGATCTGGACCTGGTTCACCGCATCCAGGTCGTCGCCGTTCACCTTGTAGCCGAGCGTGGCGGTCAGCGTGCCCTGCCGGGCGATCCACGACGAGAGGCGATCGAGGTACGGATTGAGCCGCGGCACCGGGAAATCGGCGACGTCCACCGTGAGGTCGAGGTAGAGCGGCCCGGGATAGCTGCCGACCTGTCCCTTCACCGCGAGCGGTGTGCCGGAGGCGAACGTACCGCGCAGATCGACGGTGCCCCGGCGGGGCGTCGCGCCCGGTCGTGTCGGCGTGGTGCCCAGGTTGTCGCCGACCAGCGTGATGCCCGACAGCTCCTCGGCGTACGGCGGATTGGTCGTGCGATCGACGAAGCGGATGAAGCCCTCGGTCATCCGCAGCTTGTTGATCACCACGCGCACGCGCGCGGGCTCGGCCGGCTTCCCGGGCGCCGAGGGCGACGGCGGCGTGGAGACAGGCGTGGCCGGCGTCCGCGCGGCGGCGACAGCGCGCTTGGCCTGGAAGAGCGAGACCAGCTCGAGCGAGCCGTTCGAGTTGCGCTCGACCAGCATCCACGGCTTCTGCAATGTCAGCTCGCGGATGCGAACGCTGGTCGGATACGAATAGCGAAAGCCCGTGAGCTCTGCCTTCTGCACGGTCGCCAGCCGCCGGTCGAGGTCGCCCAGGCCGAGGCGATCGACGGTGGCGTCGCCGTCGATGACGAGCGCGATCGTGTCGCCGAACGTGCCGTTGATCTTCGCGCGGCCGCTCACCTTGCCGTTGATCCGCGCGTCGAAGGGCAGGTAGGGGCGGCCGGGCGCCAGGTCCACCTGCTCCAGCTCGGCGTCGAGCGCGAGCTTCGTGGGCTCGATGCTGAAGGTGCCGCGCGCCTTCAGCGTGCCGCCGCCGGGCATCGGCGTGCTGGCCTCGATCACGGCCGCGCCGCGCGCGGGCCACGTGAGGTTGCGCAGCTCGAGCCGCGAGCCGCTCAGCTCGAACCGCGCGGCCGGCTCGACGGCGTCGTCGATGATCCGGGCGCCACCGTTCTCGAACAGCGCATCCCGCAGGCTCAGCTGCATGCCGGGTACGGGACCGGCGGTGGGCGGCGGCGCGTTCGGCGTCGCCGCGGCGGCGGTGTCGGGCGACGGTGGCGGCGGGGCCGGACGATCGGCGCGGCGGCGGAAGAGCGCGCGGAGCGAGAGCTCGCCTTGCGTGTTGCGCGCCACCTCGGCCCAGGGCGTGTTCACGTGCAGGCGATCGATGGCCAGGCGCGTAGGCCACGCGAGGTCGATGCCGGTCGCATCCACCCGCTTGACCGTGAGCAGCGGCTTGTTGCCCTCCAGGAACGCGAGGTCGCTCGTGCCGAGCGCGCCCTTGAGCTCGAGGCTGAACGGCTCCAGGGCCACCGTCACCGTGACGTCGGCGTCGGCGGCGCCGTGCACCTGGCCCACGATGGGCAGCCACGGCTGGGCCGCCGTCAGATCGACCGCGCTCGCCTTGACGGCCAGCGTGGCGCGCCGGGCGTCCACGTCCACCGTGCCGCGCGCCGTCACCCGGCCGCCGGCCACCGTGCCGGTGACGCCCACGCGTGCCGGACCACGCGACGGCCACGTGACGTCCTCGGCGCTCACGTCGAGACGCGCCACGTTGACCTGGGGACGGACGCCGTCGGTCCACACGAGGTTGCCGCCGGCCACGCTGCCCTTGGCCTCCAGCGAGAACGGCGCCAGCCCGAGGGCCAGCGTGACGTCGGCGTCGGCGGTGCCGCGCAGGCGGCCCGCGGCGGGTGGCAGCCACGGCTGCGCCGTCGCCAGATCTACCTTGCGCGCGGTGACGACGAGGTTCGCGCGCTGCGGCCCGGCGTCCACCGTGCCGCGCGCGCTGACGCGCCCGCCGGCCACGTCGGTCGACGCGCGCACGCGCGCCGGGCCGCGCGAGGGCCACGTGAACTCCTCGGCCGCCACGTTGATGTCGGCCGCCTCGACACGGCCGCCGCTCACCGCGTCGGTGACACTGGCGCGTCCATCGGTGACGCTGAGGCGCGTCACCGTGACGTCCACCGCCGGCGTCGTGGCGCCGCGGCGTCCGGCCGCGGGCGCGCTGGCCGAGGCCGGCGCGCCCGCGGGCGGCGGCCGCCGGCGGGCGAGCGCCGCCAGGTTGAGCGTGCCGTCGGCGTTGCGCTCGACGATGGTCGAGGGCTCCGTGACGGTGAGGTCGGCGACGCGCACGGTCGCCGGGTACGTGTAGGCGAGACCGCGGACGGCCACGCGCTTGGCCATCACCGGCGTGCGGCCACCATCGCTCACGCGCACCTTCTCCAGCACGGCGTCGCCGGTCACGCTCACGGCGAGCGCCTTGTCGTCACTGGCCACGACGCGGACGTCGGCCGTGCCCACGCCGGCCAGCCGCGCCTCGAAGGGCAGGTAGTGGCCGAGGAAGCCGAGGTCCACCGAGCGCGCGCGCACGCGAACGTCGGCGCGGCGCGGCGCGACGCCGGCGCTGCCCCCGATGTCGACCTCGCCGACGCCGGGCAGCGTGCCGTGGATCGCCAGCTGCGCGCCCTTGGTGGGGTCGAGGTCGCTGGCGGTGGCGGTGACGTCCTTGAACTTGAGCGGCGTGGCCGGCGTGGTCGTGGGATCGATCACGGTCACGTCGCCCTCGAGGCTGGCGTACCGCAGCGCGAGCGCGTCCGGCCGCTGGCGCAGCTCGCGAACGAGGAAGCGGATCTCCGGCGAGGTCACCTCGTCGCCTTTCACCTCGGGCCGGCCGATCGTGACATTCTGCACGACGCCCTCGGCGTCGAGCCGCAGACCGTCCTTGGCGTCGAAGTCGATCGCCAGCGCGGTGTGGGCCACGCCGCTCTCGACCTCCGCCAGCGAGCCCGGAGGCAGGTAGAGGTCGAGCAGCGTGAGGTCGAGGTCGCGGATGTTGACGTCGGCGTGCAGGTGGACCGGCACGAGCTGCAGATCGCTCACGCGCAGGGTGACCAGCGCCCCGGCCACGGTCGTGGAGCCGACGGCGGTGCCACGCCGGGCGGTCGTCGTGATGTCCCGCGCGTCGAGCTGGATGTTCTCCGAGCGCCACGTGCGCACGGGGCTCAGCACGCGGTCCTCCAGCGAGACCCAGCCATCCTTGATGGCGAAGTGATCGACGGTCACCCGCA
>Ga0075425_100004357_pt1 | contig 14596 bp, 15 predicted proteins | sample SoiMethybrSBSTD4_FD_75300 | JGI IMG/M metagenome (GOLD analysis project Ga0075425, IMG submission 75300) | Bulk soil microbial communities from a Populus tree surrounding site in Tennessee, USA - Soil MetaG P. TD hybrid SBSTD4 | ecosystem: Environmental > Terrestrial > Soil > Tree plantation...
GATGGGATCTCCTTCGCATGGAGTTGCCATCTCCATCGGATGGAGATACGAACTCCTTCGGAAGGAGTTGGGATCTCATTCCGATCCAGTTGCGGCCCGTTCAGGCAGGCCTGCGGACTTGTTCAGCTCTGGAAACGAGGGTTGTCTGTGCCGGCACGATCGACAAACGCGACGTCGCGGGCGTGAAGATTGGCCGCTGGCTCGCCGGATACGCGGCGGTACGGTTCATTTCACGGGATGCGGTGCGGGATCGTCGACGGAGCGCAGCACGAACTGCGGAGTTGTCTTGTCGGACTTCATGGAGCGCCGGCTGGAAGCCGGCGGAACGGCCGGCTGGAAGCCGGCGCTCCTCAACCTCGCGCTAGAGCTTGCCGCGACTCTTGAGATCACTCACGCAGTCTTCGAAAGAGACGGTGCTCTCGTCCTTGCGCGCCTCGAACGCGTCGAGATCATCAGCATCGTCAGCTCGAGGTGCGTCATTCACGTCCGCGTCACGGTTGGGGCACTTGCTTGTCGGCATCTCGACATCGTACGTGCAATGGAGCGCCGGCTTCCAGCCGGCCGTTCCGCCGGCTTCCAGCCGGCCTTCCTCACCGCCGCGCCTTGAATCCGCCGTTCGTTTCGTCGAAGCGCTCGAAGCCGCGCTGCTCGAGCGCGGCACGCGCGAGATCCGTCAGCGGCGATCCGATCACGTCGACGGCATCGAACGGTCCGATCTGGTCGAGGAGCGCCGTCCACTCCTCGGTCTCACGAAACAGCGTGACCGTGATGTGCGGCCATTCGACCGCCGTCTGCCACGCGACTTCCGCCGCGCCGCGGTTCGGCGGCGTGTCGACGATCCACACCGGCGTGTGGAACGCGAGTTTTTCGAGCCGGACCGAAAAGTCCGGCTCGAACACGATCGCGACGTTTTTCGCCACTACGGAACGATCACCATCCGCACTGCTGGCCCTTGTTCTGCTGGTCGAGCCATGTCAGCAGCGGGCGGAAGTAGTCGACGACGGCCGTCGCATCCATCTGCCTTTGTCCCGTCAGCACTTCGAGCGCATCGGGCCACGGACGGCTCGCGCCCATCTCCAGCGTTTTCGCGAGACGCGCGCCCGCTTCCTTGTTGCCGTAGATCGAGCAGCGATTCAGCGGTCCCGTTTGTCCCGCGGTCTGACAGAGCGCGCGATGGAACTGGAACTGAAGGATGCGCGCGAGGAAGTACCGCGCATACGGCACGTTCGCCGGGATGTGGTACTTCGCGCCCGGATCGAAGAACTCCTCGCCGCGCTCGCCGGTGGGCGCGATGCCCTGATACTTCAGGCGCAGATCCCACCACGCCTTGTTGTAGTCGGCCGGCGCGATCTCGCCCGAGAACACGCCCCAGCGCCACTTGTCCATCATCAGTCCGAACGGGAAGAAGGCGATCTTGTCGAGCGCGTCGCGCAGCAGCAGCGGGATGTCCGCGGACGCCGGCGGCTCCTTGTCGATCAATCCGATTTTCTTCAGGTACGACGGTGTGACCGAGAGCGCGATCGTGTCGCCGATCGCTTCGTGGAATCCGTCATTCGCGCTGTTTTTGTAGAGGAACGGCTGCGTGTTGTAGGCGCGCTGATAGAAGTTGTGTCCGAGCTCGTGATGGATGGTCGTGAAGTCCTCGGCCGTCTTCTCGATGCACATCTTCAGGCGCAGATCGCTCTCATCGTCGACGTCCCACGCGCTGGCGTGGCAGACGACTTCGCGATCGCGCGGCTTCACGAACAGCGATCGCTCCCAGAAGGTCTTCGGCAGCGGATCGAATCCGAGGGAGGTGAAGAAGCGCTCGCCGATGCGGACCATCTCCAGCTCATCGATGTCCTTCCGCGCCTCGAGGATCTTCGTCAGGTCGTAGCCGGTCTCGGTCTTCGGCGGCGCGACGACGTCGTAGATGTTTCCCCATTCCTGCGCCCAGATGTTGCCGAGGAGGTGAGCGGGGATCGGCTTGCCGGGAGGGACGATTTTCTCGCCGTACTTTTTCGTGAGGTTCCAGCGAACGTAGCAATGGAGCGAGTCGTAGAGCGGCTTGACCTGCGTCCAGAGGCGATCCATTTCCGAAGCGAAGGCGTCCGGCGGCATGTCGTAGTTCGAGCGCCACATCACGCCGACGTCCTTGTAGCCGAGCTCTTTCGCGCCTTCGTTCATGAGCTGCGCGAAACGCTCGTACTTCGGACGCATCGGGATCGAGATGGTGTGCCATCCGCGCCACGCATCGAGCAGCTTCTGCGGATCGCGGCTCGTGCGCATGATCGTGCCGATCTCGCCGACGTCGAGGCAGTCCGCACCGGTTTTTCCCGGCGGGCAGTATTTGCCTTCGCCGTACGCGCCCTCGAGCTCCGATCCGAGTCGCGTCATCTCGGCGGTCTTCGCGGCGTCGGCGGGACCGGGCGAGGTGAGATTGAGCTTGATGCGGTCGAGCTTGCGGCGGACGTCATACGGCAACTGGAGGTTGTCGAAACGCGCGGCCTTCTTCGCGAGGTCGACGCCGAGGTTGACGACGTCTTCGCGGACCTTCGCGGCGAGGAATTGCGAGTCGACGGTGATGAAGTTCGACTGCACCCACTGCGCCTTGTTGTCCATCAGATTCAGCGCAGCGATGCGAGCCTCGGCATCGCTCACGAATTGCGTGGCTTCCTGGATCGTGGGGCCGGGCGGGAGTGCGGGTGTCGTGTCGTGCATCGCGGTCGTGGACTCCGGCTGAGCGGCGGGCTCGGATACGGGTGTGGTGATCGCGGGCGTGGTCGTGGCCGTCGCGCAGGCGGCGAGCACGAGCAGAGCGGCCACAGCAATGGAATGGCGCATGGCACCTCCGGTTTTGTTTTGCTTCGACTTCGCGGGACCGCGGCGGCTGGGCGCGCGGCTCGCGGAGTATAGCCAACGCGATGACAGCGCGATCCGTACCATCTGATGCCGGTGTTACCATCCGCGAAACTCCGCGGCGCTCCGCACGTCGCAATCAAAACCACGCCTGCGCACAGCTTTGCTGGGCGCGCGTTTCAATGAGGAGACCGATGATCTTCCGTTCCCACCGAATCACCGTCATCGCGGCAGCCCTGCTCGCGATCACACTCGCTTCGCCAACCTTCGCCGGTCAGAAGCGGCGCGCGGTCAAGCCGCCGGCCGCTGGCGCCGTCGCGGAGAAGACCAATGGCCTCGTCACCGACGCATCGAACGCCCGTCCGGTCGTGTTCGCCACCGTGACCGCCGGCGAGATCGCGACGACCACCGACGCCGAGGGCAAATGGCAGCTCGACGTTCCCGTCGGGACGAACATCACCTTCAGCCGCAGCGGCTACCAGACCGTGACGAAGCCCGTTCCGACGAACAAGATCCTCAACGTCACGATGACCGGCCTGCCGACGGTTCGCGTGCGCATGACGTCGGACGTGACGTACGACCTCGACCTCGACAGCACGCAGTTCTCGTATCTCGTGCCATTCAGCGGCTACGTGAAGTCCGACTCCGGCAAGTTCTGCAAGCCGGACGGCAGCGAGTTCAAGCCGGAGAAGACGACCATCAAACGCTTCATCGGACCGGCGACCGCGTCGACGAGCGATGCCTGCTGCAAGGACAAGACGCCGCTCAAGGCGCGTCTCGAAATGAAGAGCGGCGATCAGACCGACGTCTTCTTCACCGACACCTGCTTCGGCTACGAAGTCGATCTCGTCGGACGCAATCACCTGGCCGGCGACTTCGTCTACCTGAAGTTCAACGACATCGCCGAAATCGTGTTTCCGTAGGTCCTGAGGGATAAACTGCGGGGCCGTGACGCTCGATCTCGATGTCGCGCCCCCGCAGCTCTTTCCCGAGATCGATCGGCTGTTCGATCTGCAGAAGTCGAAGCGCATCACGACCACGTACGCGCAGCGCATCGATCGCATCCGCCGGCTCGAGCGCGCGGTCATGGCGCATCGCGAAGACATCCACGCCGCGATGTTCGCCGACTACCGAAAGCCTGCGGCGGAAGTCGATCTCTCGGAGATCTATCCGGTCGTCAGTGAAGCGCGCCATGCGCGGCGTCATCTGCGCGACTGGATGCATCCACATCGCGTCGGGACGCGCCTCGCGCTGATCGGATCGACGTCGAAGATCGTGTACGAGCCGAAAGGCGTCGCGCTGATCATTTCCCCCTGGAACTTTCCCTTCAATCTCTCCCTCGGTCCGCTCGTCTCCGCGATCGCGGCCGGCTGTTCGGTGATCCTCAAGCCGTCGGAGATGACGCCGCATTCGACGGCCTGCATCCGGCGGATCGTTGGCGAGCTGTTCGACGAGAGCGAGGTCGCCGTCGTAGAAGGCGATTCGCACATCGGCGAAGCGCTGCTCGCGAAACCGTTCGACCACATCTTCTTCACCGGCAGTCCCGCGGTCGGACGCATCGTGATGAAAGCCGCCGCGGAGCATCTGACGTCGGTGACGCTGGAGCTCGGTGGCAAATCGCCGGTGATCGTCGACCGCACGGCCAGTCTCGGCGAAGCGGCGAAGAAGGTCGCGTGGGGAAAATTCTTCAACAACGGCCAGGTCTGCATCGCGCCGGACTACGTGCTCGTCGATGAATCGATTCATGACGCGTTCGTCGACAAGCTGCGCGCGGCGATCGAGGCCCTCGGTAGTGAAGGCTCGCGCGGAGTCATCGTCAACGAGCGGCACGCGTCGCGCGTGAAGCGGCTGTTCGACTCCGCGGTGCAGAAAGGCGCGCGCGTCGTGCACGGCGGCGCGTTCCGCGACCGCGAGATCACGCCGACGGTCGTCGCGAACGTCCCCGCCGATGCGCCGCTGATGCAGGAGGAGATCTTCGGACCGATCCTGCCGATCGTGAAGTACCGCACGCTCGACGACGCGCTGGCGATGATCGCGGCGAAGGAGAAGCCGCTCGTTCTCTACGTGTTCTCGCGTGCGCGGAGCGTCGTGAAGAAGATCCTCGCCGGCACGACCGCGGGCGGCACCGCGGTCAATCACACGATGGTGCACTTCTACTCGCTCGACCTCCCGTTCGGCGGGGTCGGCAACAGCGGCATGGGCCGCTCGCACGGCTTCGCCGGCTTCCGGGCGTTCTCGAACGAGCGCGGCGTGCTCGATCAGAAACTGCGCTTCAGCGCGATCGAGCTCCTGATGCCGCCCTACCGCGGCCGCCTCAAGCAGTGGCTGATCGACTTCACCGTCCGCTGGTTGTAGACGCGGTCAGACTCGAGCCTGCCCCTCTCTTACGAGGCGCAGAGCGCTTCGATCTTTTTCGTAAACTCGAACGCGTCGAAGGGCTTGGAGATCACGATCTTCACGATGGCCGGGTCGAGCTTCGCGAGGGCCTGCTGCGATACGGCGGACACGACCGCGACCGGGATCTGCAGGTTCTGTTCGCGCAGGAAGTCGATCACCTCGAAGCCGTTCACCTCGGGCACCATCAGGTCGAGAACGATGACCGAATAGCGACCGGTGCGGAGCTTCTCGATGGCGATGCGGCCGTCGGCGGCGACGTCGATCTCAATGTTGCGGCGGGCGAGGAGTTTCTCGACGAGGCGCCGTATGGCGGGATCGTCCTCGACAATCAAAGCGCGGTGACAGCGAGGTTCCATCCGGCGGCGAAGTGTAACAGTGAGCTGGCAGCGGAGCCGCTACGCTCGCGCGCATGCGCCGCGTCCTGATCGTTCTGCTCGCCATCGCCTCGCTCGCTCCCGCTCTTCGCGCCCAGGAGTTGTCGGCGGAAGATCTCGATCGCCGCCGCGTCGCGCTCGCGAAGCTCCTCGACGAGCAGTGGGACTACACGATGCGCACCTCCCCCGAGTACGCATCGATCCTCGGCGACAAGCGATTCAACGATCAGGTCAGCGACAACTCCGAGAAGGCCATCCTCGCGCAGGTGGCGAAGTCGAAGGACTTCCTCCGCCGCTTCGAAGCGATCTCGCCGCGCGCGTTCTCCGAAACGGAGCGCCTCAACCGCGATCTGATGATTCGCGGTCTGCGCGAGAACGTGGAGGACGCGCGCTTCCGCGCCTGGCTGATGCCGGTCAACCAGATGAACGGCTTTCATCTGCAGTTGCCGCAGATTCCCTCGCTCCTGCCGTTCACGAACGCGAAGGACTACGACGACTACGAAGCGCGCATGCGCAAAATGCCGAAGCAGTTCGACGACGTCGTCGCGAACATGCGCAAGGGCATGGCCGCGAAGCTGATGCCGCCGCGGTTTCTGCTCGAGAAGGTCGCGGATCAGGCGGAGAGCATCGCCAAGTCGACGCCCGAAGACTCGCCGTTCGGCGCTCCGCTGAAGCGATTCCCCGACGCCGTTCCGGAAAACGAGCGTCAGCGGATTCGCGCCGCATGGCTCGACGTCATTCGCACGGACGTGCTGCCGTCATTCGCGAAGTTCGCGAAGTTCGTTCGCGACGATTACGCGCCGCACGGCCGGACCGAGTTCGGCGTCTGGTCTCTTCCCGACGGCGCCGCGCGCTACGCGAACGCGGTCAAACGGATGACGACGACCGACCTCACGCCGCGCGAGATCCACGACATCGGTCTTCGGGAAGTCGCGCGCATCGAAGGGGAGATGCTCACCATCGCCCAGCGGCAGGGCTACTCCGATCTGAAGTCGTTTCGCGCCGCGGTCGAGGCCAATCCCGATCTGCGTCCGAAGTCGCGCGAGAACGTCCTCGAGATCTATCGCGGCTTCATCGATCGCATGACCGCGAAGCTCCCCGAGCTCTTCGGACGCCTGCCGAAGGCGAAGCTGGTCGTCGTGCCGACGGAGTCGTACCGCGAGCAGCAATCCGCATCCGCCGACTACGATCAGGGCTCGCCCGACGGCGTGCGTCCCGGCCGCATCAACGTGAACACGTTCGACTTTGCGTCGCGCAAGACGATCTTCATGGAGTCGACGGCCTACCACGAGGGCGTGCCCGGCCATCACATGCAGATCTCGATCGCGCAGGAGATGACCGACCTGCCGATGTTCCGGCGCCAGTCCAACGACACGGCCTACGTCGAAGGCTGGGCGCTCTACTCCGAGCGCCTCGGCAAGGACATCGGCTTCTACGAGAACCCGTTCAACGACTACGGGCGCCTCAACGACGAGATGCTCCGCGCCATCCGCCTCGTCGTCGACACAGGACTGCACGACAAGCACTGGACGCGCGATCAGGTCGTGCAGTACTTCCGCGATCACTCCTCGACCGATGAGGTGGAGATCCAGAGCGAGACCGATCGCTACATCGCGTGGCCCGGACAGGCAACCGCGTACAAGATCGGCCAGCTCACGATTCTCCGACTCCGCGACCGCGCGCAAAAAGAGCTCGGCCCGAAGTTCGACATCCGCGCCTTCCACGACGAGGTTCTCGGCGCGGGATCGCTGCCGATGGGTGTGCTCGAGGAGCGGATCGGGCGGTGGATCGACGCGATGAAGTAGGGCGACAGTCGCACAGTCGCACAGTCTCAAAGTCGCACAGACGCACCTCCTGTGAGACTGTGCGACTGTCAGACTGTAAGACTCATCGATGCCCGAGCTTCCCGAAGTCGAAACCTACGCGCGCTACTTCGCGCGGCACGCGCTGCATCAGCGGGTCGTGCGCGTCGATGTGCGCGACGAGCGCATCCTCGACGAGATTCGCCGTGAGACGTTCGTTCGCAAGTTGAAAGGGCGCGAATTCGACGAGGTTCGCCGCCACGGCAAGCATCTCTTCGCGCGGGCAGGGGAGACGTGGCTGCATCTGCACTTCGGCATGACCGGCGACCTCGCGTACTACCGAGGCGATGAGGCGCCGCGATTCTCGAAAGTGATCTTCGACTTTGAGGGCGGAACGCATTTAGCGTTTGAGGACATGCGCCTCTTCGGTCTCGCGGCCCTCGTCGACTCGCCGGACGCGTTCGTGATCGCGAAGGGACTCGGCCCCGATCCGCTCGATCCGGCATTCACGTTCGATCGTTTTGACGCGTTGCTCGCGCGCCGTCGCGGTGCGATCAAGTCACTGCTGATGTCGCAGGAGATCATCGCCGGCCTCGGCAATCTCTATGTCGACGAGATTCTTTTTCAGACGTCGATTCATCCGAAACGGGCGGTCGATCGGATTCGCGAGAACGAACGGCGCGCGGTGTTCACGACCATGCGGCGCATCCTCAACGAAGCGATTCGCCGCCACGGACGCGAAACGGAGCTGCCCGGCCGCTACCTCTTTCACCATCGCGAAACCGGCGAGCGCTGCCCGCGCTGCGACGGCACGATCAAACGGACGGTCGTCTTCGGGCGAACGACTTATTACTGCGGCTCGCACCAGAAGTAGGTAAGGAAGTACAATCTTCCGTAAGTGCAGCAGAAGAGTCGTGGATGGACGCGCGTTACGGTCGTCCTGCTGAACCGACAGATCGCCGAGCTCGACCGGCTCGCCGTCGACATCCGCCTGCGTCACGGCCGCATCATTCGCCGCGACGCGCTCGTGCGAGCGTTCGTCGAAGCGGCCATCCGCCGGGGAATCGATCTCAGCCAGGCGGACTCGCACGAATCGCTCGTCGCGCTTCTCCGCCGCTGACGCTACAATTCGGGCCTTCCGCAGCACGGCAGGCAGCGAATTGCAGGACGACGAACGCGCAAATGACGGGCTTCGCGAGCGCATCGCGGAGCTGGAGCGCCGCGTCGAGTCGCTCACGCGCGACAACGCGGAGCTGGCGACGCGCGCCGAGAGTCTGCACGCCGCGACCGTCGTCACCACCGAATCGGGAGACCTCGGCCGCGCCCTGACGGTGATCCTCACCGAGCTGCGCAAGGTCGTGCCGTATGACAGCTGTTCCGTGCAGGAGCTGCGCGGCAATCGTCTGGTGATCATCGGCGGCGTCGGCTTCGCGGATCTCGACGTCATCCTCGGCGAGAGTTTCGAGGTCGGCGGCTCCGACATTCCGAACAGCGAGGTCATCCACCGACGCCGTCCGCTGCTGGTCGCGGACACCGAGAACTACCGCGCCTTTCGTCGCGGCCTGCACGTGGGCGTCGGTATCCGCTCCTGGCTCGGCGTGCCGCTCGTGCACCGCGACGACCTCCTCGGCATGATCGCCCTCGACAAATCGGAGCCCGACTTCTACACGTCCGAGCACCGCGAGCTCGCTCTCGCCTTCGCCTCGCTCGTCGCCGGCGCGATGGTGAAGGAGCGCAACGATCGAGCGATGGCCTCTTAGTAGTTGGTAGTTAGTTGGTAGTTAGTAGTTGGTCGTTCGTGCGGTGGGCGTGGCAGGAACACCAACTACTACCTACCAACTACCAACTACCATTCACGGCATGCGTCTCATCGTCGGCACCAGCGGCTACAGCTACAAGGAATGGAAGGGCACGTTCTATCCGGACGACCTTCCCGCGTCGAAGTTCCTCGCGTTTTACGCGCAGCAGTTCGAGTCGGTCGAGATCAACAACACGTTCTATCGGATGCCTGACGCGAAGATGGTCGCGAAGTGGGGGACCGAGGTGCCGGAGGGGTTCACGTTCGTGCTGAAGGCGCCGCAGCGGATCACGCATCAGAAGAGACTCGCCGGCGCCGAGGATGAGGTGCGGTACTTCTTCGAGGTCGCGGAAGCGCTGGGGTCGAAGCTCGGACCGGTGCTGTTCCAGTTGCCGCCGTTTTTGAAGAAAGACGTCGATCGATTGCGCGACTTTCTGCGACGGCTGCCGCCGCAGCAAAGGGTTGGATTCGAGTTCCGGCACGAAAGCTGGGAGAGCGATGACGTTTACGACGCGCTGCGCGAGCGCGATGCCGCGCTCTGCGCCTCCGACACGGACGAAGTCGAGGACCCGGCGAAGCTGATCGTGAGCACGGCGTCGTGGGGCTATTTGCGATTGCGGCGGACCGAGTACGCCGACGCCGAGATCGCGGCATGGCGCAAACGCATCGAGGCGCAGCCGTGGTCGGACGCGTACGTCTTCTTCAAGCACGAGGACGAGGGGAAGGGACCGGCGTTCGCAAAGACGTTTCTCGCGAGCGCTTAATCGTTTACCCTTCCGGCCCGTGACGCTGCTCCGGTCCGCGCTGGTGTTCACGGCCCTCTACGCGCTCAAGATCCTGAGCCGGATCTTCTACCGTTTCGATTTCGGCTGGATCGACTACAAACCGGACCACGCCTGGGACGACTTCAACCTCGTCGTTTTCCTCAATCACACCTCGCTCTTCGAGCCGGTGTTCCTCGGCATTCCGCCGGGGCGATTCATCTGGCGGCTCGCGGCGCACGGCGTCGTGCCGGCCGCGGACAAGACCACAGACCGGCCGCTCGTCGGCATCGTTTTCAAGTTCATCGCCCACCAGGTCATCCCCATCACGCGGCAGCGCGACGACACGTGGTCGCAGGTGCTGGCGACGATCGATCCGAACTCGATGGTCGCGATCGCGCCGGAAGGGCGGATGAAGCGCGCCAACGGCCTCGATCTGCACGGCAATCCGATGACCGTGCGCGGCGGCATCGCCGACATCCTCCTCGCGCTGAAGAGAGGGCGGATGCTCCTCGCGTACAGCGGCGGACTGCATCACGTGCAGATCCCGGGACGCGTGCCGCGCATCTTCAAGACGGTGCGCCTGCGTGGGGAGAACCTCGAGATCGCGGACTACATCGACGCGATGATGGCGAACGGCCCCGAGCAGTTCAAACGCAACGTGATCAAGGATCTCGAACGGCGGCGGGATGCGTATTGTCCCGAAGAGAAGCAGGGATGAGGCATGGGGCATGAGGCATGAGTGCTTCGCCATGCGGCGATCGTTCGTGTAGCGGAGCACTCATGCCTCATGCCTCATTGCTCATGCCCAGCGTTCGCGAGAACGCGTCGAGCTCCATCGGTCGGCTGAAGAGAAATCCCTGAATGCGATCGCAGTCGAGATCGCGCAGCACGGCCAGCTGGTCGCGCGTTTCGACTTCCTCCGCGATCACCTGCATCCCGAGCTCGTGCGCCAGCGCGATCAGCGCGCGCGTGATCGCCTCGCATCGCGTGTCGGTGACCATGTCCCGCACGAACGTGCCGGCGATCTTCAGACCGTGGAGCGGGAAGTGCTGCAGGTGCGTGAGCGACGAGTGGCCCGTGCCGAAGTCGTCGAGCCACAGCTCGAAGCCGCGCCGCTTCAATTCCGCGAGCACCTCCATCGTCTCCTCGGGACGTTCGATGTAGCTCGTTTCCGTGATCTCGAGGCTGATGCGATGCGTCTCGATGCCGCACGCCGCGATGAGACCCGTCAAACGATCGACGATGTTCCCCTCCTCGAACTCGCGCGGCGAGAGATTGACGTGCAGGCGCACGCCGGTGAATTGCGTCGCCGCGCTGAAGGCCTTGCGCATCAGCAGCGAGTCGAGCACGAACAGTTCCGGCCCTTCTTCGGCCGTTTCAGTGATGATCGACGCCTCGCGGATCTCGCCGCTCTGCCGTCGCTGCCGCACGAGCGCCTCCGCCGCGACGATCGCTCCGCTGCGCGCGTCGTGAATCGGCTGATAGAGAAGGAGAAGCTGTTCGTTGTCTTCGATCGCGCGATCGAGTGCGGCCTGGGCGACGCGATCGTCAGCCATTACCGGCGGCGCAGCAGCGTCCACGTCGCGAGCGTTGCGCCGACCAGCGCGAGCATGACGAGGAGCTTGTTGCGTTTGACCGCCGTCCAGATCGATGTCTCTTCCGCGGCTTTGCGGCGCCGGCTCTCGATCATCTGGTTGCGCTGGAACGCGATGCGCTGCTCCGCGGCGCGCACGTCGCTTTCGAACTGCCGCAGCGGCCGCGCTTCCTCGGCCGGCACGGCGACGCCGCGCTGCTCGTCGATGTGCACCGCTTCCGTCGCGACGGGCCGCACCATCCGCTCGCCGCCTTCGGTCGTGATCGCGTACGCGCCCTGCTCGAGATACGCGACGGTGGGTCCGAGGTCGGTGTTGCGGAGGAAGAGGACGTTCTCATCGCCTTCGCTGAACGATGGAACGCCGATGGTGTCCTGACGAATGTTGCCGACGCTGCCGCCCGGGATCACGATCGTGATCTCGCGATTCGGCCGCGGCGCGCCGCGGAGGGTCTTCTCGATGCTGAACGTCGCGTAGGTGAGGATGCGCTTGCCGCCGCGGTCCCACTGCGATTCGGTGCGAACGCAACGGCCCGCGATGATCGACGCGCTGTTGCCGACTTTCTCGTCGAACGGCACCTCGCGCATGAGTGTCGCGCTCGCGCCGAGGGGGATGAGCATCAGGAGACTGCCGAGCGCGAGTTTAAGCGGGTTATTTGCGGTCATCTCGACAACGAATCAAAGCAATCACGCTGCCATGACCCGTTCGAGAAAGTCCCTCACGACCGCCATCGATTCTTCCGTCACGTGATGGCCCATCGGGAACTCGTGATACTCGGGCTCGATGCTGTGCTCTTCGAGAATGCGGCGAGCGCGGCGGGCGGCGAGGACGGGGATCATGTCGTCGACGGAGCCGTGAACGATCAGCACCGGAAGGTCTTTGCGCGCGGCGAAATCGGGCATGTCGCCCTCGAAGATCGCGCCGCTCATCGCGATGACGCCGGCGAGCGGGACATCGGTGCGGAAACCGACATCGAACGACATCAGCGCGCCCTGCGAGAAACCGGACAGAACCGTTTTCGTCGTCGGATAGCGCTGCGTGATCTCGTCGAGAAAGGTGAGCAAAAGTTCGCGCGACTCGAAAAAGGAATTGCCGACCGGAGGCCATCCGTCGAACCACGTCCATCCGAAGGTCATCCCCGGCGCGGCCTCGAACGGTTTCGGCGCGTTCGGAAAGACGAAGCGATAGCCGCCGTCGATCATCGGCGCGACGTCCGCGAGGTCGAACGCATCGGCGCCGCGGCCGTGCATCAGCACGACGAGCGGCATCGCCTCGGTATCGGGGCGATCGCTCGGAACGTTGAGCACGTACTTCAGCGAAAGGTCTTCGTGGCGGGTCAGAGCCATTGCGGGCGCGGATTGTATGCTTCGCCGCCGATGGAAACGTTTCCCGTCAGATCGAAACGCTTCGAGCGCGTGAAGAATGTGCAGACGGTGCAGCACGTCGTCGCCGCGATCCTCCTCATCACGAAGGCGCTCGATCACCTCGGCGAGCATGTGGGCCTTCTGCCGGTGCTCGAGCTCATCGCCGGCGCGACGCTCATCGCCGCGGCGATCATCGACAAGGTCCGCAAAAAACACTCGCGCGTCGGTTGGGTCGAGCTCGCTGGCGCGCTGATGCTCTACGTCGAAGCGATCTCGAATCTGCGGACGCCGCACACCCTCGCCTTTCGTATCGTCGGCTTCATTCCGCCGACGATGCTGCTGATGTTCGGCCTCTTCGAGGAGCGTCTCCGCAAGCGCCCGTACCTCGGCGTCGACGATGAGGGTTTCGAAATGCGTCTCCGGCTACTGTGGAAGCGCCGAGTCCGCTTCAACGACATCGAGCGCTATCGCATCGCCGACGCGCACCTTCACTTCGAGAGGAAGGATGGCCGTGTGATCAGCCTCCGCACGAAGGACATCGAGAATCACGCCGAGGCGATGGAATGGGTGGCGGAGCAGTTCGGGAGGCGAGGACTTTCGCAGTAAACTGAATCTTCGCAAAATCCCCGGAGGCATCCGTGCACATCAATGATCTTCTGAAGATTGCCGCCGAGCGCCGCGCGTCGGACCTGCACATCAAGGTCGGCTCGCACCCGGTCATCCGCGTCGACGGCGAGCTCGTTCCCCTGGTCGAGCTCAAGCGCCTGATGCAGGAGGACACGATCGCGATGGCGTTCTCGATCATGTCCTCGCGGCAGAAAGAGAAGTTCAAGAACAACTACGAGATCGACATCGCCTACTCGGTGCCCGGCCTGGGCCGCTTCCGCTGCAACATCTTCCAGCAGCGCGGCACGGTGGGCATGGTCCTCCGCGTCATCCCGGTCAAGATCCTCTCCATTCGCGAGCTGATGCTGCCGACGGTGCTCGAAAAGATCGCCGAGGAGCGGCGCGGACTGATTCTCTGCACGGGAACGACCGGCTCCGGCAAATCGACGACGCTCGCGGCGATGATCGACTACATCAACGCCCACCGCACGGAGCACATCATGACGGTCGAGGATCCGATCGAGTTCCTCCACCGCGACAAGAAGTCGATCGTCAATCAGCGCGAGGTCGAAGTCGACACGAAGTCGTTCTCGCAGGCGCTGCGCAGCGCGCTCCGTCAGGATCCCGACGTGATTCTGGTCGGCGAGATGCGCGACTACGAAACGATCGAGACCGCGCTCACCGCGGCGGAGACGGGCCACCTCGTGCTCTCGACGCTGCACACGATGGACGCGACGGAGACCATCAACCGCATCATCTCCGTCTTCCCGCCGCACCAGCAGAAACAGATCCGACTGCAGCTCGCGGCCGTGCTCAAGGCCGTCATCTCCCTCCGGCTGCTCCCGCGCGCCGACGGCCTCGGCCGCGTACCGGCGACCGAAGTCCTGATCTCGACCGCGTACATCCGCGACTGCATCGAGAACAAGGAAAAGACGAAGCTGATCAAGGACGCGATCTCGCAGGGCACGTCGCAGTACGGCATGCAGACGTTCGATCAGTCGCTCTACATGCTCTACAAGAACGGCCTGATCACGCTCGACGAAGCGCTGCGCCGGGCCTCG